>Ga0302253_1001298_pt1 | contig 15570 bp, 10 predicted proteins | sample AAG_RA_Trp_MG_FD_193537 | JGI IMG/M metagenome (GOLD analysis project Ga0302253, IMG submission 193537) | Enriched activated sludge microbial communities from anaerobic digester in WTTP, New Holstein, Wisconsin, United States - AAG_RA_Trp | ecosystem: Engineered > Bioreactor > Anaerobic >...
TCATCTACCCTGGCTTGAGTAAACTACTATCGCCTCAGCTGACTTTTTGCGGGGTAAATGCTGCATCGCTGCCGCTCGTGCTCTCAGTAGGTGCGCCCTGCAAGACCTCTCGGGATAAACAGTGCTGCCTTCAACAGGTGCTGCCTTATTTTCTGTAACCGGTTACGGTTGGGCTTCGGATTATTCGCAATCCATGGCTCGCTCACCCTCCGCTTGTCAGCCTTCTATCGGATTTCGGTGCGGCAGCACGCTGCCCTTGCTTATGGCTTCTTCCAGATTTGCAACCACCCGCAACATCCCTGCTATTCGCTATCGCTTACTCCCAAGCCGGCGTGTGCAAGAAATTGCATCTTGCCGGTAGTGTAGTGTAGTAGTGTTTGCCCGACATACAAAAAAAAACACTTACATCGTTTTATGATATAAGTGCTTGATTTTTAGAGTAGCGAGGGCGGGAATTGAACCCGCGACCTCATGATTATGAATCATGCGCTCTAACCAGCTGAGCTACCTCGCCCTAAAGCATTTATCGCTGATTATTCTCCCTTAATCTCAGCACACCCATGCCTGGTTCCAGGAACGTATTAACTAGTCATGAAAAAACATGCCAAGACCCACATTTGTGCCGCAAAAGTAGAAAATAATTCAATACCTCAAAAAAATGTTCGGTAAATATTTAGCATCAACCCGCAACTTTGCGGTTTAGAAAATGGTTATCAACACGAATTGTTAATAAATAATATCCAGGAGCTTAGGCAAAATCTTCCTAAAAAGTTATATTGCAAGTCTAGTTGAAGTAAACAATGGAGAACATGAAAAACGATGAGGGAAATGGGGTATACGAGGTGAAGCTGGAGTACAGGGTTAACACCACCCCAAACATTCTATTCCAAAGGCTTTTTACCCCCTACGGGCTGTCGGAGTGGTTTGCCGATGATGTTAACCTGCTTGGCAACACCTACACGTTCATCTGGAATGGTTCAACCCGAAAGGCCGAGTTAGTAGAAAAAAAGGAAAACAAGTACATTAAGTTTCGTTGGATTGAGGCCGAGGGGAACTCCAAAACAAACTACCACTTCACCTTCCAGCTGAACAGGGATGATATTACCAACGAGCTTTCGCTGTTGGTTACAGAAGAAATTGAAGATTTGGAGGAAAGGGATGAAATTATCTCGCTTTGGAACTACCAAATTAACGAGCTAAAAAAGGCCATTGGCGCATAATGATAGAGTTGAATTGCCTCCGGTAGAGCTATTTCTGGGAAAATGGTTACCTTTGCCCTTGTTTTTAACCATATGAGGGCAAATTCGTGAAAACACTGCATCGTTTTGTTTTGAAATCATACCTTGGGCCGCTTGTGCTCACCTTCTTTATTGTCATGTTTACCCTGCTCATGCAGTTTCTTTGGAAATACATTGACGATTTGGTAGGTAAAGGCCTTGATGGAAGTGTGATTACCGAACTATTGCTCTATGCTTCAGCAGGTTTGGTACCCATGGCGCTGCCCTTGGCAACGCTTTTAGCAGCATTAATGGCCATGGGCAACCTGGGCGAAAACAACGAGCTGCTGGCCATGAAATCGGCGGGGATATCACTCCCTCGAATTTTGGAACCGCTAGTAGTTGTCATTATCCTCATCAGCGTAGGCGCTTTTTTCTTTTCTAACAACGTGCTTCCCTATACAAACCTTAAAATGTCAACCCTTCTATACTCCGTTAAGCAGCAAAAACCGGAGTTGATTATAAAGGAAGGCGTTTTCACAAACCTTATTGAGGGTTACAGCATCAAGGTGGCTGAAAAGGACACCAAAACTAACCTTATGCACCGCATCCTCATATACGACCACAGCTCCGACGAGGGCAACAACACGGTTACCTATGCCGACTCAGGCTACATGAAGCCCACAGGCGATCAGAAATTTTTAATTGCCACCCTTTACAACGGGTATTCCTACAAAGAGGTTAAGGAAAAATCGGGCTCACGAAGAAATCCCAGCACCAACTACCCTGCCCAAAAACAATATTTTGAAAAACAGGTGATAGTTTTTGAGCTCAAGGGATTTGACCTTCAGCGCACCGATGAGAGCTTTTTCAAGGACAGCTACCAGGTGCTAAACCTTTCACAACTCGAAAAGGCAGAGGATTCGCTCTCCACCGCCCTAAACCTGCAGCTTGAAAGTTTTTCCCAGAACCTTACCCAAAACAGCATCATGCGAAATCCTAACTGGCTTAAGAGAACCGGTTCTTCGCCGGTATCCTACAAGCTGGATTTTGATTCGCTGTTCAGCAAGCTATCACCGGAACAGAAACAAATGGCCATTGCCAGAGCTCTCGACAATGCCCGCTCCACCAAAATATTCGTATCCAACTCAAAGGATGAATTCAAGTACAGGCAAAAGTACATCAGCCGGCACAAGATTGAATGGAACAGGAAGTTCACGCTTTCTTTTGCCTGCTTCGTATTCTTTTTCATTGGAGCTCCCCTGGGGGCGATAATCAGAAAGGGTGGATTGGGTATGCCGGTGGTAATTTCGGTTCTTTTCTTTATCGCATACTACATAATAACCATTACCGGAGAAAAGTTTGCCCGAGAGCTGGTCTGGAGTCCCGGCCTGGGCATGTGGGTTTCATCATTCATACTGCTACCCTTGGGAATCTTTCTATCCTACAAGGCTACAAACGACTCTTCGCTAATGAATGCCGATTTCTACACCGAAAAACTCAAAAAGATACTTCGACTTGGCCGGAAGGCAAAAAGCAACAAGTAACCACAGGCAATTAACATCTCCCTCATAGGAGCTATATTCATACGGCAATGAGAATACTGGTTCTAGCGCATAAACCGCCATTCCCTCCAGTGGACGGTGGAACTCTGGCCACCCTTAACATGTGCATAGGACTTGTGAAGGCAGGAAACACGGTAACCGTACTCACGCTCAGCACCCCCAAGCACCCCAGCTCTATTGAGCGAATCCCGGAATCTCTTCTCTCCGAGATTAACTTCGAAATCCTGAGCATTCCGCTGACCACAACCCCTTTTGGGTATTTTTACAACATCCTGTTCACCCGAAGACCATACAATATCCAACGATACTTCAGCAAAACGTTTAAACGAATAATTCTTAAAACCCTTCGCAGCAACGAGTTTGATATAGTTCAGCTGGAGGGACTCTACCTCTACCCCTACGTTAAAACCATCCGAAAGCACTTTAGCGGTAAAATTGTTTTGCGGGCCCACAATGTAGAGCATCATATTTGGGAAACTTTGGCTAACGAGGAAAGCAACAAGCTAAGGGCATGGTACTTCAACCTCCTGGCTCGACGTATAGCCCGGATTGAAAGACATATAAACAGCAACATTGATGCCCTGGTTGCCATCAGCGATCCCGACTACAAGTGGTTTACTACTAATGGCTTAAGCAAACCCGCTGTGGTTTGTCCTGCCGGGTATTTTCCGCCACAACAGCCACTGGAGTCAACCCCTCCCGATAAACCATCACTCTGCTACATTGGAGCGCTTGACTGGATGCCCAACATCGAAGCCCTGATGTGGTTCATAGACTGGGTTTGGCCAAGGATACAATCCGAAATTCCCGAAGTTGAATTTTACGTTGCCGGGCGAAACGCCACCAGCGAGTTGGCCGAGCGGCTTATGATGGAAAGAAATATTGTCTTTTACGGACAGGTTGCCGATTCGGCCACATTCCTCAGCGCCTATCCCGTTATGATAGCCCCGTTGTTCTCGGGAAGTGGAATACGGGTGAAAATTATCGAGGGCATGTTCCTCCGAAGAGCAATTGTGGCAACAAGCATGGCTTCAAGGGGTATAAAGGCTGTTAACAACGAACACCTACTCATAGCCGATGCCCCCGACGAATTTGCCCAAGCTGTCTGCAGGCTATTAAGCTCACCCGAAACTGCAAGCTATATCTCTAAAAATGCACAGGAATTTGCCTTCAGCCATTTTGATGCAACCCACCTGGCCAAGGAGCTTACTAATTTTTACCAACGCTTGATTTGATGGCTACGAGCATCTGGATATTTTGGCTTCTCGCCTTCATCCTACTTTACACCTATGCCGGGTACACCTTTCTACTCTGGATTACCGCAAAGATATACTCATGGACTCGTTCCACCGCAACCAACATGGAGAGTTCAGCCGAAGAGCTGCCTGCGGTAACCATGGTTGTGGCTGCCTACAACGAGAAAGCTGTGGTGTCGCAGAAAATTGCCAACATCAACCAGCTAAACTACCCACCGGAAAAAGTCTTCCAGCTATGGGTAACCGATGGTTCAACTGACGGGACAGAAGAGGTGCTAAAAGATTACCCGGAAGTTAGCATCATTCACCATACCGAAAGGTTGGGTAAGGCTGAGGCTATCAACAGGGCTATGAAGCTGGTGCAAACCCCGGTTACCGTTTTTTCAGACGCCAATACCATTGTTGAACCCAACTCGCTTATTGAACTTGTAAAACCGCTCACCGACTCAAAAACGGGTGGAGTTGCCGGTGAGAAAAGAATACTAAACAGTAAGAATGGTAATCCAACCTCAGCCGGTGAAGGGATTTACTGGAGGTACGAATCATTTATTAAAAGCATGGAGTCAGCAACCGGATCAACCATAAGCGCGGCAGGTGAGCTCTTTGCCATAAAAACCGAACTTTTTACCCCAATACCCCCCGACACGCTGCTTGACGATTTTGAGATTTCTTCACGTATTATCCTGGGTGGTAACCGGGTAAAGTACTCAAGATATGCAGCTGCCAGCGAGTATGGTTCGCTCAACTTTAGCGAGGAGATGAAGCGTAAAGTCAGAATTGCTGCGGGGGGATTTCAATTCCTTTTTCGCAACCTGCAGCTTCTTAACCCATTCCCCCACCCCGGTTATACCTTTAAGTATTTTTCCCATAAGGTGCTTCGCTGGGCGTTTGCTCCAGCTTGTCTTTTTCTCCTTCCTTTTTTCAACGCCATCATCATTACAGCCGAATCAGAAAATCCGTTTTACCTGCTCACCCTAGTAATCCTGCTCTCCTTTTTTCTGCTGGGTCTATTTGGCCATTTGGCACGAAACAGAAAGGCAATACCCCACCTCATGTTCCTACCCTACTATGCAATCCTAATGAACATTTCAGAAATTGTTGGGTTCTTTAAGTTTATTCAACATAAGCACAACCCTAAATGGGACAAATCGAAAAGAGAAACATGACAATTGTCCGGAATATTTATTGCTCCAAAAAGCTACTTTTGCAAACGAGTTTCGAAAAATACACATCAAGAAATGATCAAAGAGGACAATAGCTCCATAAAGCTCAACACCATTGAAGAAGCGCTGGAGGAAATTCGTAAGGGTAAAGTTATCATAGTGGTGGATGACGAAGACAGGGAGAACGAAGGCGATTTCATTGCGGCAGCAGAACTTATTACTCCCGAAATTATCAACTTCATGGCCAAGCACGGGAGGGGTTTAATTTGTGCTCCTCTACCTGAGAAACGATGCGATGAGCTGGAACTCGACCTTATGGTTGATAGGAACACTGCCCCCCACAACACCGCTTTCACCGTTTCTGTTGACTTGCTTGGACATGGTTGCACCACAGGGATATCGGCATCCGATAGGGCAAAAACCGTCAAGGCTCTTGTTAACCCCAGCACAACCCCTGAAGATTTGGGACGCCCAGGCCACATATTTCCCCTCAGGGCTAAGGACAAAGGCGTACTTAGAAGGCCAGGACATACCGAGGCGGCCGTTGACCTCACCCGTTTGGCAGGGTTAACACCGGGAGGAGTGCTGGTGGAGATTATGAATGACGATGGAACTATGGCCAGACTCCCGCAGCTGCTCGAGATTGCAAAAAAATTTGACCTAAAAATAATTTCCATAAAAGACCTTATTGCCTTCCTGCTCCATTCCGAAACCATCATCGAGAGAGGTTTCAAGGTTAAACTTCCTACCGAGTTCGGCTACTTCGACCTTATTCCCTTCCGCCAGAAATCAAATGGACTTGAACATGTTGCCCTAATCAAGGGGGAATGGGAGGCCGACGAGCCTATACTGGTAAGAGTCCACTCCTCCTGTGTTACTGGTGATATATTTGGCTCCTACAGATGCGACTGTGGACCACAGCTACACCGCGCCATGCAGATGATTGAACATGAGGGAAAAGGAGTTTTGGTTTACCTAAACCAGGAGGGCAGAGGAATTGGCCTGTTCAACAAAATTCACGCCTACAAGCTACAGGAAGAAGGGCTGGACACCGTTGAAGCAAATATCGAGCTGGGCTTTCAACCCGATGAACGCGATTATGGCGTAGGAGCCAGTATCCTCCACGAGGTTGGTGTTAGCAACATGAAGCTCATTACCAATAATCCGAAAAAGATGAGGGGTCTCGAGGGTTACGGTTTAAAAATTGTTGAAAATATTCCCCTGGTTATCCCATCAAACCCCTTCAACGAGGTGTACTTAAAAACCAAGGTGGAGAAAATGGGCCATATCAACCTTTTTGGACCTAAGCAGTAGCCTCTCCAAATTAATCTACCACTACCTCCAAGCCAAAAGCCCCATAGACCTACTTTCGGGAAGCAACCGCTTCAAGTTCTGCCAGAATCATGGCTGTTGCACCCCACACAAACTCGCCATTCACATTATAGTAGGGAGCTGTTATGGGTGAACCATTAACCGATATAACCCTCACCGATTTATTTTTTTGGTCAAAAAGCTGCTCCACCGGTACGGTTATGATGTAGTCAACTTCCTGTAGGTTGGGATGAAAATCGGGTTTCTCGGGCGTAAACCCCACCACTGGCTGCACCATCATGTTGCTAACCGGAATGAACAAAGGCGTTAGCCTGCCAACCAGCTCCACCCTTTCAGGATTCACACCTACCTCCTCAAATGCCTCCCGCAGAGCGGTTTGTTCCAGCGATCCGTCAACTTCCTCCCATTTGCCACCCGGAAGGCTCACTTGTCCGCTGTGAAGCCCTTCGTAGGTTTGCCTTTTGATGAGAACCAACCTTGTCTCATCTTCGTCCGGAAAGAATAGGATTAGCACTGCACTTTGACGGGTTTGCCCATTTGAGCTGCTATTTCCATTCACGTTTTTACGAATGGAGGGCGACATCAACAGCTGTGCCTCTACACCAGGCAAACCTTGGCGCATTTTACCCTTCAAACTGCTTATAAAATGAGAAAACGCACATGCAGAAAAACTATACATAGCCTGCTAAGCTCCTTAAAATATCATTCCACTACAACCTATCAAAGGTAAAAAAATTGAATTTATCATTACCCAACATTGCGGGTATATCATATTTCCTTAACTTTACGCTAGAAAGGTTTTTCCATATTGGTTCATATTAGTGCAGCTAAATATGAAAAAGATAATTTTAATTTCGACTCTGGCCCTGTTGGTTGCCAGCACAGGGTGCGTATCTAAAAAATACCTCAAGCGAGGCATTAAGTATGAGGAAGCTGGACTTTGGGAGCTAGCAGCCGAATCGTACATCCAATCGCTAACCTCGAAACGTGACAACCTGGATGCAATTGTTGGGCTTAAACGAACAGGTCAGAAAGTGATTGATGAAAAGTGCTACAAATCAATAGCCGCTTACGAATCGGACAATTTGAAGGAAGCTGTATACGACTACCTTGATGCGGTGGATTTTAGTAAACGAACATCCTCGCTAGGCGTTGAGCTAATGGTTAATAGTAGGGCTACCGATTATTTCAAGGATGCCAAACCTAGATATATTGAAACGTTGTATGCTCAAGCCCAGCAGCAGATGGATGCTGAAAAGTTTCAGCAAGCTGAAGCCCTGCTTGATGAGATTAAGAAGCTGGAACCCGACTATGGAAACGTGAAGGAAATGCTGAAGGTATCTAAATGTGAGCCCTTATACCGACAGGGGAAACAGCTGATGGAAAGTGGTTACTACCGAAAATCCTACGGAAATTTTAACCAGATAGTAACCGAATTTGGCAGCTACAAGGATGCCGCCATGCTGATGGGTGATGCCCTCCAAAAAGCCATTATAACCATAAAGGTCAACAATTTTACAGGGAGTTACTGCACTAAAGCCCTGACCCAACGCATACAAAGTTCGGTGGTTGCTTCAGTAAATACCCTTAACAACCCCTTCGTTAAAATTGTTGACTCCGATAATACCATACAAATCATCGAGGAACAACAACGTAGCCTTACACAAGGCTCGGACATTGAAGTTGGTAAAATACTGGCTGCAAAAGCAATTCTAACAGGCGAGGTGCTTGAATGTAAGCAGGATGCTGGCCGTCTGAATAAATCCGACAAGCGAGGCTACCTTAAAGAGGTAACCAAGGTGAAAAATCCCGTAACAGGTGAAACGGAGAACAAGGTGGAGTATAAAAAGGTTTCCTACGAGGTTTACAGCATTCAGAACCGGGTAACTTTCTCGCTGAAATTTCAGCTTACATCAACCGAGACCGGTGCCGTGATGGTTTCCGATATTGCCCGAAGCCAGCAAGCAGATGAAACCACCTATGCTGTATTCAACGGCAAGCCCGAAAAGCTTGTCCCCGGATATTGGGAAAATATTAATAAGGATTCACCAAAAGATTTTGTATCCGACAACCCGACCGATGTTTCTGCACTTCAAAAAATGCTACAGGCCCGCAGGGAAATATCCTCAGTTGACCAGCTAACCGACAAGGCCATTGCTGCCCTGTCCAAACAGGTTTCCGAACGAATAAACCGGTATAATCCCGAACAGTAAAAACTATGGTTAAAAACAGCTACTCGACGATTGCTCTTGCCTCCATCATATTGTTGCTGGCTGCATGTAGCGGAACAAAAAAATCTGTTGATACAATTCCGTCCCCATCGTGGGTACAAAATCGCCCAACCTCCTCAATTTACTACGTTGGTATAGGTTCTGCCCCTAAAATAGGCAGCCCAAACGATTACCAACAAGCTGCCAAACAAAATGCACTGGCTGATATGGCAAGCGAGATTTCGGTAAAGATATCGTCTAACTCCGTGATAAGCGCCTTTGAAACCCAGCAAAATTTTTACGAGGATTACTCGGCAAGCATACGTGCCGAAGCTCAAAAGGAACTTGAAGGATATGAGATGGCCGAAGCATGGGAGGATTCACAAAACTACTGGGTTTACTACCGCCTTTCGAAAGAAACCTACCGGAAAATTTCAGATGAGAAAAAGGCAAAAGCAGCTTCGCTCTCGCTCGACTACTATGATAAAGCATTGAAAAGTGCTGAAAATGGTGATTACAGAACCTGCCTGCTCCAGGTAGTTAGGGCACTGGAGACTCTCAAACCATACTTCGCCGAATCGGTTACTGCCAGCTACCAGGGAAGGGAGATCTTTCTGGGAAATGAGCTAATCCAGCTGCTTACCGAAACCCTGAATAACCTGCTGCTTAACGGACCTTCCGAGGTTATGGCACGAATGGGACAACCAATTCCTGCCGGCTCGTTAACCTACAGCGTTACCAATCGTATTGGTATTCCCCAAAAGGGAATGCCTCTTAGGGCAAGCTACTCCGAAAAGCCAATGCTGATGAACAAGAGTATTACCGGTAGTGATGGCAAAGCTTGTTTTTCGGTCGATCGTGTCAGCTCCTCACGCAATGTCGAAAAAATAGCCGTTGTGCTGGACTTTAGCGCAATAGTTCAGGAGGCCACCACCGACTTTGACTTGCGTAAGCTTCTATCCCGATTTCAGGTTCCTTCGGTTGAAACCTCAATAAGAATTGATAAGCCTACATTTTCGGTAGTAACCAGGGAAATGCTGTTCGACAAGCCCGCTCAAAAGAACGTTCTGGCCGAAGCCATAAAGCGTAAAGTCACCGATGAGGGATTCCCGATAGCCGAAAAAACATCCGATGCAGATTTTGCCATTACCATTGAGGCCTCAACTGCTAAAACCGGAGAATCGGGCAGTTACAAGCAGGCAAGCCTTTCAACTTTGATATACGTTACCAACGCACAGGGTGTTGAGGTTTACCGCCGAAGTTTAGACCCCATAACCGGTTCTCATTTTGACTGGGAGGCTGCTGGCTTAAGCACCTTCGACAAAGCGGCCAAACGGCTTGAGAGCTCAACAGTGCCGGAAATTATTCAGGTAGTTGTTTTGGGCAAGCCATCCTACTAGTTGGCGCAACGTTTACCGGAGTAAACACAGTAATGAGAGAATTTACCCTTTGGCTTAACCCCCTAAAGCTCTACTTACCCAGAATTAAAACGGCCTGCCTAATTCGCTGTAGGGTTTCCTCTTTGCCAAGAATCTCGCAAATATCGGCAACGCCAGGGCCCTTTGATTCGCCAACAAGCGCAAGCCGAATGGTATTCATAACTTTACCCATACCATAGCCCTTTTCTCCAATCAGCTCCTTTACCGATTGCTCAATGTTGAGCGCTGTCCATGTTGAAATTCCGGATAGCTTTTCTACCAGGATATTCATCATCACAGAAGAATCATTGTTCCAAAACTTGGCAACCGTTTGGCTATTGTAGTTCAGTGGCCTTTCAAAAAAGAAGCTGGTTTGGCCCCAAAGCTCATGAATAAAATTGACTCGCTCCTTGACCAGCCCAACAATTCGGACAAGTTTGTCCATTTGAACCTGAACGCCATACTGCTCCAAAATAGGCATAAAAAGGTTGGCAACCTCATCGTTGCCCTTGCGGATTAAGTACTGGTGGTTGAACCACTTTGCCTTCTCGGGATCGAATCGGGCACCGGACTTATTTACCCGCTCGAGGCTGAAAATTTGAATTAGCTCCTCCATATTGAAGAGCTCCCTTTCTGTTCCCGGATTCCATCCAAGCAGGGCAAGCAGGTTGACAAATGCTTCAGGAAAATAGCCATCCTCACGGTAGCCTCTATACACCTCACCATTTTCGGCCTTCCAAAGTAGGGGAAACACAGGAAAACCCATTTTGTCTCCATCACGCTTGCTTAGCTTTCCATTTCCGGTAGGTTTAAGCAGTAGGGGCAAATGGGCAAACTGTGGCATTTTGTCCTCCCATCCAAGGGCGCGGTATAACAAAACGTGCAGGGGTAGCGATGGAAGCCATTCCTCTCCTCTGATAACATGCGAAATTTCCATCAGGTAGTCATCGGTTACATTGGCCAGATGGTAGGTTGGAAGCATGTCGCTACTCTTAAACAGCACCTTATCGTCAAGCGTGGAGGTGTTAACCCTAATCTCGCCTCGAATGATGTCGTGCATGACAACCTCCTCGTCAGCAGGCATTTTATACCTAATAACCCACTGGTCGCCGCCTTCAATTCGATTGCGAACCTCATCCTCGCCTAAAGTATGCGAGTTTTCCATGGAGTTGCGGTTGGCATAATTATAGGTAAAAGCTTCTCCCCTGTTTTCTGCCTCATTGCGGAGTTTCTGAAGTGTTTCGGGTTTATCAAACGCATAGTAAGCATTTCCACTAGCCACCAGCCTGTCGGCAAATTGTCTGTAAATTTGCCTACGTTCGCTTTGGCGGTAGGGAGCATGAGGCCCACCCTCTTTAACTCCTTCGTCAATTTTAATTCCGCACCAGCCAAGCGCCTCGTTGATATACTCCTCGGCACCTGGTACAAACCGCTGAGAATCAGTATCCTCAATTCTAAGGATAAAATCGCCGTTATGCTGGCGGGCAAAAAAGTAGTTGAACAGGGCTGTTCTAACCCCTCCAATGTGCAACGGTCCGGTTGGACTAGGGGCAAAACGAACCCGTACTCTTCGGTTCTCCATTTCAAATTTTTTGTGAGGTCAAAATTATGAATAATAAGTGGGCTATAAACGTCAACCCGAAAAAACAAGTACAGCTGGCTACAAAAAATCTACCATTTACTTTTCCACAATGTTTTGGTAGTGCTGGTACCTTTCGAGGATTTCTTCAACATACCGTGTAGTTTCCTTACCCTTAAGACTTCCATATTTGACTACGGGATCGCCAGAAAATTGGGCCTTATTGGATATGAAGTACTCAACATTATCGTCCCAAACATTAGGGTTACGGCCATACTTTCTGGCCAAGTTACGGGCATCTATAACATGACCTATTCCGGCGTTATAAGCAGCCAGCACAAATTTAACCTCTTCTTTTTTAGGGATATTGAAGCTGCTCAGCCTGTCCTCTATCCATTTAAGGTACCCAACACCAGCCTCTATCTGCCTTATAGGCATTTCATTAAGGGCTATACCGAAATAATCGGCAGTTGTGGGCATGAATTGCATAAGACCTACTGCGCCTCTGGGTGATACGGCATTATGGTCAAAGTGCGATTCCTGATAAACCATGGAGGCTAGTAACCGCCAATCCCAACCTATCTTTTCACTATTATGTTTAAAGTATTCATCCCATTGCGAAACCTTCCCCTGGTAAACATAAAAATAGTCGTTGCTCATGCGCCGTGCCTGAAGGGGATTTTCATAATATTTTGAACGTATCCGGGCATACTTCGAGGTTGACAGGTAGTTCTCCAGCCACAAATTAATCCGCTTGAGGAGCTCGGGTGATGATTGACGAACTGCCCACGCTGTCGGTTGAAGATTACTAACTGCAATTTCGCAGCTAAGGTTACTGTAAACGGCAACCTTGACTTTGGCTTCGACTTCGTCGCAGACCACATAGTCAACCTTACCCTGCGCAACCATATCTATTAGCTGAAAAGCATCATAGCCAGGAAGCTCAACCAGGACAGTACTCCTCCCATTTTTTTCGGTAATATTCTTTAATATTTTAGCTGATACCGATCCCCGTTGAACGTAAACAATTTTTCCTGCCAACTCTTGAGAGCTGCGAATATAGGTTTGTCCTTTTTCTCCGGGTTTTGGCTGCTTCCTTTGAACTATAACCTGACGGGTTTCGCCATGGGGTAAGGTAAAGCTTAACTCCTCCATGCGTTCGGGGGTTATGGTAAGGTTGTTGGCAATTAGGTCAACTTCCCGGCTATTTAGCATTTCAATAGAGGATTGAATATCGTTCTCGGCAATGAGCTCGAGCTTTACTCCCAAAAATGAGGCAAAATCGCGTAGCATGTCGAACTGGTAGCCCATGGGCTCTCCCTTGTAAATATAATAACTTGCTGAGTTATAATCTGTTACTGCCACCAACTTACCTTCAGCCAGCACATCGGCCAAATCTCTAACCTCATGGCCTTGGTTCCTGGTAACACTATCCTGGCTTATGCAGGAAAACATTATTAGGGAAAACAAAAATAAACTCCACTTTATGCACTTGTAAACAAAAGATGACCGCATAGCTCGTCCTTTAGGGTTAAACCTGTAAAAAAGCAAAATTAGGTTAATCAACTGATAATCAGAGATGGATTTTGATAACTAGTCGTAAAACATCCACGAAACTCCAAACTTGAAAATTCGACGGTTGGCGGGATAGTGAAGCGCTGTAAAGTATTCGTTACTAAACAGGCCCTGGTTAACATGTTCGAACTTCAGAAAGATGTTGGCTCGTTTCCATTTAAAATTTGCAAACACATCGGCAAAGGGGTAGTTGCCAATTTTCTTCTCCCTTTGGTTGATGAACTGGCCGGTCGATGGGTTGTAGCTATCGGCATAAAATTTGGTTCTATAAAATACACTAATACCAAGCTGGCCAGTCAAAACATTTTTCACCAGCGGGTACTCGTAGTAAATCGATCCAAAACCTGAAAGAGTTGGTAGGCTAAGCACTTCTGAATTGGTATTCGCCTGCCAAAGCACCTTCCCAACCATGTACAACCCTCTTACTTTGAATACCTTTTGCACATAAGCAGATGTAATGGCAACATTGGAAGCCTGAGCAGGTCTGCCAGTAGTGTCAAAGTAGATATAGTTAACAACATTCGCAACATTATATCCAATTTCAAACTTGTACCGGTCAGCACCGAGCACTCCTGAAACTGTCAACCACTTCTCCCTTTCAAAATTATTGCTCCAGGCATAATGATTTGAAAAGTAATTCCTAACAAACAAATCGGGTTGCCTGTCCTGAAAAGTAATACTTCCCTTGATAAAAGGCATTTCGGTTGATTTCCACGGTGAAATAGTGATACCCCCGAATAGTAACTTTTCGTTTGAACGATAACCATTAACGTAGAACCTTAACGCACCTGAATACGACAAGTAGGGAGATTTACTAAACACTCCAACGCCCAAATGGTTGGTAGTAAGCCTATCATTACTCCTGTTATAAATAAAATCCTGAGGTGTATAGTAATAGTAGCTGCCAGTTGTGTTTGATACCCAAAATCTTAAACCAGGAACTCCAGGGAAACGGGCAAGTTGGCTAAGTTCAGCCAATAATGTTGTAGTGTAGGTTACCATATACACCGAGTCGTGTGTTCCTGCTGTACTAATAAAGAAATTTGAGTAATAAGTAGAGTCTCCTTCACTATCGGAATATACCCTGGTGTGCCGGTTAGCATCAAACACCAATTTAGACGTTAACAATGGCCTATCAACCAGCGTGTCGTTCCCATCTTCATCTTTAATCTTCTTCTTGATAGTCAGGATATCATAACCAACTACAGCAGCAAAACTTCGTTGCCTTACCTCGCTGGAAGCATTTTTCAACCTGAAAGGTACGAGTGAGGGCTCTAAAACAGTATCTACAATAAATTTATCATCAACCAGCCCTCCGTTTTCTTGGTTTCGTATGTAGGTATATCCAAAGGTTGCCTGAGCTGAAATTTTTTTCTTGTAATAGCTGGCAAATACGGAAACCATATTATTTCGCGTTAGCTGGTTTTCATATATTCCCTTGGTAGAAAAGTAGTCGTATTCCACTCCAAAATTTAAATACCTGTTGACATTTTGGGTATGAAGCACTCTTAAAATCTGTTCCGCCTCCCGTCTTTTACCGCCAGTAGAATAGAAAAGGCGGGTATGAGGGCTTCGAACGTTAAACTGCTTGTGCGATAGAATGTCGTGCTGGTAAAGCTGATAATTTTTTGAAAATAGAAAGGGTTTGTCAATAGGTCTATCAAAAAAATTATCGCTTTGTATAGGCGAGCCCATATTTCCCAGGTAGGTTTGAGTGAACAAGTTGCTTTGACCAGGCAGAATCAGGTGGTTTAAAAAAAGGGAGGTATCCACAACCGGGCATATCGACAAGTCAAACGTGTTTTTATCAATCTTCCATGCCAATGCGGTATATTTACTGCCGCCTACTCCCAGCACATCATAAATATTAGGGTAAACGACTGTCGAATCAATTTTAGAAGTTGGTACACTTTCAAAGTTAAATTTACTAAAGTTACTCTTCGTCAACCTGGAAGTATCGGTATTAGCGGTAGAATCAATTACAATACCATTACTATCGATATTATGAGAAGTAGAGTCAACAATTTGAGCCTTTAATGAACAAAAGTTGACTAAAAGAAAGCAAGTTGAAATGGTGGAGTATTTAAAGGTGGCATTAAGCATACAGGGTGCAAATATACGAAAAAAGTAATAAAAAAAAGCCCCGGTCGGGGTAACCCGGCCGGGGCGGAGGTGGGGCGGCGACCTACTCTCCCGCTGTGACGCAGTACCATCGGCGCTGGCGGGCTTTACTGCCCTGTTCGGAATGGGAAGGG
>Ga0302253_1001299_pt1 | contig 15521 bp, 18 predicted proteins | sample AAG_RA_Trp_MG_FD_193537 | JGI IMG/M metagenome (GOLD analysis project Ga0302253, IMG submission 193537) | Enriched activated sludge microbial communities from anaerobic digester in WTTP, New Holstein, Wisconsin, United States - AAG_RA_Trp | ecosystem: Engineered > Bioreactor > Anaerobic >...
ATTCGGGCCTGAAAGCCCTCATGACGCCGAAGAATGCTGCGCAATCTTCTTCTCATTCGGGCCTGAAAGCCCTCATGACGCCGAAGAATGCTGCGCAATCTTCTTCTCATTCGGGCCTGAAAGCCCTCATGACGCCGAAGAATGCTGCGCAATCTTCTTCTCATTCGGGCCTGAAAGCCCTCATGACGCCGAAGAATGCTGCGCAATCTTCTTCTCATTCGGGCCTGAAAGCCCTAATGACGCCGAAGAATGCGTTGGATCCTTGTTCCCTCCCCGACCGGAGGATTCTCGTGAGGAGCAAGCTTTAATTATCTTACATGCCAAATTAGGGCAGATGGTTAACGGAATTGTTTTGCCGATAAAAAAAGTATTTGCGCTCGTTGATTCCAAAATTTCAGTCGAGATCAAGGATGAAGGCCGTATCCTTCAGGGGCGGCTTGTTGCGGTGGACGAATATCTGAATATCCACATGGATGAGACAATAGAGTTTGTCAACAGGCAGCGGGGCAGGAGCCTCGGGACCGTTGTTATCCGGGGTAACAACATCCTGACGATTGCGCCGGTTATCTGAGAGAAAGGTGGAAGAACGTGGCAAAGACTGTCGCGAAAAAAGCCTCAAAGAACGCTGTCGGGGGTGGCGGGAAGGCAGCAGGAAAAAAACCTGCAAAGGATACAACAAAAGCTCCCGTGAAAAAAGTAAAACGGAACGAGGAAAAACCCCCTGCAAAGAAAACCGTCAGAAAATCGGGCGCCACTGAAGAAAAAACCGTTGAGAAGAGGCCGGTAAAGAAATCATCTCCCAAAGAGAAGAAGCCCCCGGCAGAACGACCGGTAAAGACCGAAGTACCTGAAGAGGATATTGACAGCGAAGCGGATCCGGTCGACGAGGGTCTGAGACTGATCCAGTCGAAACCCGAAGGGATCCTCCAGAGCGAACTGTGGAAGGAACTCGGTGTCGACAGCCGTAAGTGCTCGCGGATCGTCAAGAGGCTCGAAGAGAGCGGGCTCATCGAGAGAGTGGATTTCAAGCGGGAAGGAATCAAGACCTATCTCCTCCGGGCAAAACAGCAGCCGGTGAATCCTGCCGACCTTCTCGCAGGTGACGAACTCATCCCCTGTATCGGTTGCGAGCTCGAATGCGTTGTCGAGGAATGCCATCCCCTCATGGACTGGATGTACCAGCTCGCCATTGTCCAGCATTCCGATGAATAATTTCATTCCCGTTTTTCCCGTTTCAGGTTAACGGAACTGTTCTCTCTGAGCAATCTCCATCTGGAACAACTATTTATCGGTCGACCATCCACCTTTATCCAGTGAATCTGGCACGCTTTCAGCACGGAGCTGCGTGATGTTCTCTGTTTTGCTTGTTGATGACTCAAGCGATCTCTTTGCCAGGATCCGTTTATACCTGGAGAAGAGCGGGGAGATCCGCGTCGATTCGGTTCATTCCTTCAAGCAGGCATCAGAGAAACTGAAAACCCGGAATTATGATCTGGTCTTTTCATACGACCAGATGCCCGATGTAAACGGCATCGAGTTCGTATCAGAGATGAATGCACCTGAATTTGTCCGGTATCTCCGGGCCGCCGGTAACAGTATACCGGTAATCCTCCTGTCCAGGAAACCCGGTGACAGGATCGTGCTGGAGGACGTTTCCAGTGCAGCCGAGATGGCGGTCTCCTCATCCGGCGATGTGCGTCCCCAGCTGGCCGATATTGTAACTCAAATCAAACAATCCGTTCTGCGGAAAAAGGCCGAGAGGGACACCAAGCTCCAGAACGACCAGCTGGCGGCAATTCTTGCAGCAAGTCCCCTTGGTATTATCCAGGTGCGGAACAGAACCGTCCTGTGGGTGAACAGCCGCATCGCTGATTTTCTGGGGTATAACGAGGCCGGCCTGACGGGAAAGGATTTCCCGGCCCTGTTTCCCGGTCCTGAAGATTATGCCCGGTTCTGCACTGCGATACAGCACGGGCAGGATTCATCCGGATTCGGCAGGGCAGAATGCAGTATCCGGAAGAAAGACGGGACGCTTCTGCCCTGCCTTGTTCAGGCACACCTTTTCGATCCCCGTGATGTCACGAAGGGCGGAATCTTCATCGTCACGGATATCACGGAGAAAAAGGGATTAGCCGAAGCCTTAAGAAAGAGCGAGGCGAAATACCGCGATCTGCTGGGAAACACGCAGAGCATTATTATCAGGATGGACCTGCAGGGCACTATCACCTTTATCAATACGTATGCACTTGCCTTTTTCGATTATGCGTTCGATGACGTCATCGGAAAGAACGTTGTCGGGACAATCGTATCTCCAAAATCCCGGTCCGGTCACGATCTCTCAATGATGGCCGACGACCTGGGGTTCAATGCAGACGGGTACGCCGTCAATGTCAGCGAGAATATCCGCCGGAACGGAGACCGCGTCTGGATTGCGTGGATCAACAAGGCAATCCGCGATGATATGGGGCATGTCGTCGAGGTCCTGTGCATCGGGAATGACATCACCGACCGGAAGCGTGATGGTGTTGTCCGTATCAGCACCGACACCTGGAAAGATGTTGTTGTCACAGATACGGACATCACCGACAGCGTCTTTGACGCAGTGTTTCATATCTGCACAGAGATATCCATCGAAGGCAGGGAGGGCAAGGCAGTCGGAACAACCTTCCTTGTCGGGGACATGCAGCACGTACTGGAAAAGTCGCGCCAGATTATCCTGAACCCGTTTGAAGGCCATCCGCCGGAGTCGCGAACCATCACCAATCCCGGATTAAAAGAGAACATCAAGGCGCTTGCCCAGCTGGACGGTGCATTTGTCATATCCGGTGACGGGTTTGTCGAGTCCGTTGGACGGTATATCACCGTCGATTCCAGCAGTGTCAGCCTCCCGCCCGGCATGGGCACGCGGCATAATTCAGTTGCTGCTATCACCAGCGTGACCCGGTGCGTGGGGATCGTGGTTTCCCAGAGCGGTGGCGGAATCACGGTATTCCGGGACGGAAGGATTGTGAAGAAGATCACGCTGTGATCGTTCAGGTGCGGGTAGATGAAAAGGAGAGTTCAACCGCAATCCTTCGGGAATTCATTTTTGTGTATGTTCCAGGAGCGTATCCTGGTACCACCGGTCAACCGGGACGGCAAGCCCTGCTGCGACAGCAATCTGTACAGCAAGCAGATGCCAGCAGGCTCTGCCGCGGTACAGGAAGTCCCCGCAGGTGCAGAATTCGTCTTCCACGATATAGGATGAGGTCCTTCCCTCGACTACAACAAAGTCAAGGTATTTTTTCACCCTGCCGGTATCGATCGCTTCAAGGGCAGACTTCCCTTTCCGGCCGAACGCGTCCTCTATCGCTTTGCGTACGTCTGCATCAAGCCCGTTTCGTCCTTTCATCAGGTCCCGGATATTGTTCATGGGACCGTGTTCAGGACCGGGGGATCGGCAATGAATTTCCATCCTTTCCGGACTGCGAGCCGTTTCATCGCGGGAGCTTCGAGCGCGTAGTGAGTTGCCTCGATGCAGGGAAGGGGTGCAGCGCGGCAGACCGAATGTTTCAGTTCCGATGAGAGAAATGCCAGAGCGCCCTTCCCATTCGCCTCCTCCATGAGCGGAAGGTCGAATCCGCTCCCGCCGGCTATGGCAAGCCTTCCGACAGGTCCGGACTTTGTCACCTTCCCCCAGACTCGTAACGGACATCCGAGCCTGCGGGAGATCTCCATCATCGTCAGCGGGCAGTCGCCGACCATCCCGAGTTCCAGCGGAACGGTGTGCTCAAGGGCGAGGAGTTCCGCGAGCGCGTCGTTCACGCCGGATTCGGCATGATCGAAGTTGGTGTGCATGACCCAGATGTTCATGCCGGATGCAAGCACGTCCCGCATGAGTGCCGCAGCCGGGCCGGTGAGGGATAAAAGCGGTGTCCAGATCGGAGTGTGGTGTACAACGAGCATATCGGCTTTTGCTGCAACCGCCCGTTTCACAACGGACGGGGTGACATCGAGCGCACAGCAGACCCGGCTGACGGTTTTTTTCCCTTCCACGATAAGGCCGATCCTGCCGGCATCGAACTCCTCCGCGAGTTCCGGCGGGGCGATCCGCTCCATCTCCTCAATGAACTCCGTCACGTGCATACAGGATCATGGTTGCCCGTGGTTAAAATCACATTTATTACTGAAAGTAATAACAGTTATTTTAAATATTCTGAAAACGGAATATCCGGTATGCACAAGACCATCGGACAGATCAATGAACGGATCCGTGACGGTTCGGCACGGGTCGTCACCGCCGAGGAGATGCCGGCCATCGTGGCCGAGCTCGGCGAAGAAAAGGCGCTCGCGGAAGTCGACGTGGTTACCACCGGGACTTTCGGCGCCATGTGTTCGTCCGGGGCCTTTCTGAACTTCGGCCATGCCGAGCCGCCCATCCGCATGGAACGGATCTGGCTGAACAACGTGGAAGCATACGGCGGTCTTGCAGCAGTCGATACGTATATCGGTGCAACGCAGGAGTCCGACACGCAGGGCAAGGAGTACGGCGGCGCTCACGTCATCGAAGATCTTGTTGCCGGCAAGACCGTGGAGCTCCGCGCAAGTTCCCGGGGCACTGACTGCTACCCGCGGCGGACGCTGACGACCGAGCTTGCGCTGGAGAACCTCAACCAGGCAATCATGTGCAATCCGCGTAACGCGTACCAGCGCTACAATGCTGCGACCAACTCTACCGACCGCGTGCTGAATACCTACATGGGCACGCTGCTGCCGGGCTCCGTCAATATCACGTACTCCGGCGCAGGACTCCTCAACCCGATTTCCAACGATCCGAAGTTCCGGCTTATCGGCAGTGGTGTCCCGATCTTCCTCTGCGGGGGCCCCGGCATCGTTGTCGGCGAGGGAACCCAGCACTCCCCGGCCGGCGGATTCGGTACGCTGATGGTGACCGGGGACCTCAAGCAGATGTCGCAGGAATATCTCCGGGCCGCAACCATGACCGGCTACGGTGTGACCATGTACGTGGGGCTCGGTATTCCTCTGCCGGTGCTCGACCTCGATGTCGTCCGTGCAACGGCGGTCCGGGACGAGGACATCAGCGTGGACATCATGGACTACGGTATCCCGAGCAGGAACCGTCCCTCCCTGCGGAAGGTGACCTATGCGGAACTGCGTAGCGGCACGGTCGAGCTGAACGGCGAGGAGGTCCGGACCTCCTCGCTCTCGAGCTTCCGCAGGGCCCGGCAGGTGGCGGCCGAGCTGAAGCACTGGGTTGAGAAGGGGAAAATGACCCTTGCGCTCCCCACCCGTCCTATCGATCCGGCACAGCAGAACAAACCGATGCACCAAACGAAATCAAGCCCGAGGGTCCTTGAGATTATGGACAAGAAAGTTGTGAGTATTGGGGAAGATGAGGAAATCACAACGGCAGCAAAGAAGCTCCTGAAAGGCGAGACCAATCACCTGCCGGTCATCAACAGCGGAAAAGTGCTGGTCGGGATCGTCACAACCTTCGATATTTCCAAGGCAGTTGCCAACCCCGGCAAGGCGAATCTCGTGCGGGACATCATGAAGACAAAGGTGATCACGACAACACCTGACGAATCAGTCGATATCGCCATCCGGAAACTGGAGCAGAACAACATCAGCGCCCTGCCGGTTATCGATAAGAAGTCGCACGTTGTCGGGATCCTTACCGCGATGAACCTCGGGAAGCTTGTCGGCGGGAGGTGGCTGAAATGAAACTGCTGGTCACGTTCTCCCGTGGAAAGGGGAGGAAACCGATCATTGCGCAGGCTGTCCGCGATACCGGTGTGCTCATCAACGTAGAACGTGCGGTGATCGATTCATCTGAGGGCGAGGCCCTGATCGAGGTCCCCGATGACCAGTGCCGGCTCGTCAGCGATACCATGAGTACGCTCGGAGCGCATGTCCGCATCCTTGACCATGGTGTCAGCTACGATGAAAGCGAGTGCGTGGACTGCGGTGCCTGCATCAGCGTCTGCCCCCGCGAGGTCTTCACCTTCGATGATGACTGGAAACTGCAGCTTGACGAGGGGAGATGCATTCTCTGCGGCAAGTGCGTTGAGACCTGCCCGCACCGGGCGCTTTCCCTTCCGCTATGATCCGGGAGAAATTCCATTTCCGCGAAACATTCGCAAACATCCTTGCGGACGATCCCGCACATATCGCGGCAGCCAGGGCCGGCATGCTGGAAGCCCGGCAGGTGCTGGAGGCGTATATCGCCCGGGATCCCTTTTTTGCCGCAACATTCGATCCGTACGAACCGGACTCCGATGAAACAATCATCACCCGCATGGCGGATGCTGCCCGGAAGGCCGGTGTAGGCCCGATGGCAGCAGTTGCCGGCACGATCGCATGGGCAGGCCTCGAGGCCATGCAGGAAGCCGGTGCATGGTTCGGGGTCATCGACAACGGAGGGGATATCGCCCTTGTCGCCGACCGTCCGGTCCGGGTCGGCGTTCATGCCGGTGCCGCGGCCCTTTCAAACCGGATAGCGTTTGTCATTCCTCCGCAGGATACCGTGCTCGGCATCTGCACGTCTTCGGCTACGGTCGGACCTTCGATCTCATTCGGCATGGCCGATGCCGTCACGATCTTCGCCCGCGATGTTGCACTGTCGGACGCCTGGGCAACTGCGATCTGCAATGCCATCTGTCCGGATGACCGATCGGTTCTGGACCGTGTGGATCCTTCGGAGGTATCCGGGATCTATGCAATCATGGGCGATGTCACAATCCGCTGGGGAGAACTGCCCCCGATTGTTCCCGCTGTCGTAGATGAAGGGTTGATCAGCGCCGGGGACCGGTAATACGAAGTACCTTGTGTGACGTACGGGATTACTGGTACTCCGGGCTCTCCATGAACTCGAGCCCCTGCTTGTAGGCGGAGGAGCCGGAGAACGCAGCAACAATTTTCTCGCCGTCGCTGATGGCGATTACGGGCTTTCCATCGCGGACACCAGCAATCATCTCCAGAAAATCGTTCTGCCTGATTTTGATTCCTCCGATAAGGGAGGATGCCGGTTCGAGTTCCAGCTGCTCGCGCAGAAGATCATCGCCGGCGGTCCGGAAAAAGAAGTAAAAAACCTGCCATGCGTTCAGCAGGTCCGAGACCAGCAGTTCATCCCGTACCTCTGGCGCAAGATTGTCCAGCCGCACAGCAAGACACTCGTAATTGTCCTCGCAGTCTTCCAGCATGCGGTCGGCGGTGGCAACGAGCTCGGTGAAAGGGACGCGTGACAGGGCGGGACTCATGCACCATATGTTCATTCCGCAACCACAAAAACTTCCCTGCCCGGGACTTTTTATTTCACATAAGTCCAAGAATCCTGCGGGTTCAGGAGAAGGGCACGGCCCTTCGAAGACTCACGTCTTCTCATCTCACACGTCTTTTGACCTGTCCGGTTCTCCTGCCGCGAGTTTAATAACCCGCGGCATTCTCCTGTTTCAGGTCTGTTGACCTTCAACTGCTCGAAGAACCCTGTCGGTTCTTCTCATTTCTCACCCTCTCTTTGGTGGTTCGAAACAAAGAAAACCCTTATTCCGATCGAGAGGAGATGAATACAGGTGAAAGAAGCGGACACGGACTGGCTGATTTACCACCAGCTTACGGAGAATGCTCCCGTCAGCACGGACGATCTAGCATCCCGCTGCGGGCTTGCGATACCGGAGATCGAGGCATCGCTGGTGCGTCTGCAACGGTCCGGCCTCATCGAGCAGAACGGGAAATCCGTACGTATGCTCACGTTTGGCGAAGCCCTAGTCCGCAACCAGCTGAAGTACGAAGAAGACCTCCCGTTCACGATAGAAAACGGGGTAATCAAAGCGAAAAAACAGGATCCATGCCAGCAAAAGAAGTAGCCATCCTCCGGATCGGCCACCGGCCGGAGCGCGACCAGCGGGTGACAACCCATGTCGGGCTTACCGCCCGTGCTCTCGGTGCGAAGGGAATGTACCTCGCTGCATCCGACAAGGGCGTTGTCGGGAGCATCGCGGACGTTGCCGGCCGGTGGGGCGGGGAGTTCTTTTGCGAGGACAACGTGAAGTGGCGATCCTGTATAAAATCATGGAAAGCAGCCGGTGGCGTTGTTGTCCACCTCACCATGTACGGGATCAACCTGCCGGATGCGATCGGTGACATACGGCCGCATGAGAAGATCCTTGTTATCGTCGGGGCGGAGAAGGTGCCGGGGGATATCTACGGCCTTGCCGATTTCAACGTGGCCGTGACCGGCCAGCCCCATTCCGAGATCTCGAGTCTTGCACTCTTCCTCGACCACCTGTTCGGGGGCTCCGAACTCAGAAATGAATTCCCCGGTGCGCAGATCCGGATCATCCCGTCAAAGGCCGGCAAGCAGACGGAGGGCCCGTGAACGGCCGGGTGCTGGTTGCCGGTTTTGCCACCCGCCACGTTGCGCAGTCGGCACACCGGGCCGGGTACGAAGTGTGTGCAGTTGACCACTTCTGCGACCAGGATCTTTCCTGGTATACGCAGGACCGGGAAAAGTTTGATGACCTTGCTGACCTGCCCGGAGCCATCGACCGGATCTGCAGCCGGAACCGGTTCGATTTTTTCGTCCCGACCTCCGGCGCCGAAATACTCCCGCCCCCGGCACCGCTTCTTGGTACGCCCGCGGAGGATATAGCACGGTTCCTCGACAAGCTTGAAACCCAGCATTTCTTCGAATCTCTTGGCGTCCCGGCGCCCCGGCTCCTGCAGGACGACGAGTATCCCGCGATGGTCAAGCCGCGCACCGGTGCAGGCGGCTGGCGGAATGCCATCATCGGTTCCGGGCGGGAGATGACCTCATGGAAGGACCTGTACGGGGATGTGCCGCACATCCGGCAGGAGATCATTGACGGGATCCCGGCAAGTGTCTGCTGCATTACCGATGGATCCCGTGCTGCCGCGATCGCAGCCAACGAACAGATCCTCCGGGGCAGCGGCGAGTCTGTATTCGGCTTCTCCGGTTCGCTCACCCCGATCAATCACCCTGGTACCGAAAGGATGATTGCCCTTGCCGAGCGCATAGCCGCTGCCAGCGGGTGCCGCGGTACTGTGGGGATCGATTTCGTTCTTGGCAGCGGCGGCCCCATTGCAATCGAAGTGAATCCCCGGTTCCAGGGGACGGTCGATACCGTGGAGATGGCGACCGGGTGCAGCCTGTTCGGGCTCCATGCCGGAGCCTGCCGGGGGGACCTGCCGTCCCGGAGCCCCGAACCCCGGGCAGTTGCCGCACGGAGCATCCTGTTTGCTGACAGGGACCTGACCCTGAAAGCGGATCTTCGCGCGCTGAAGGAATACGTTGCCGATATTCCCTGGCCGGGAACCTTTTTTGAAAAGGATCAGGCCATCGTCAGCGTATACGGTCAGGGACCGGATCGTGGATCTGCCCTTGCCATGCTGGATAAGCATATTAGTTCCGTCCGACAATATATGCGCTGATGGATTCAACCGAAGACACGCTGAACAACCCTGCAATACGGGCCTATCTCCACCGCCTTGTGGGGGACGAGGGTCTCGATCTTCTCGAGCGGTTCCCGGAAGAGGGGGAACACAGCGATGAGGACCTTGCAGCATCCACCGGGATCAACCTGAACTCGGTCCGGCACACGCTCTATACCCTGTACGAGAAGCGGCTCGCAGAGTACCACCGGATAAAGAACAACGAGACCGGGTGGCTCACCTACCTCTGGCAGCTGCGCATCGACCATATCTACGATGCTATCCGCGAGGACATGGAGATGGTGCACGAAAAGCTTTCCCGCCGGGAAAAATACGAGACCGAGAATGATTTCTACATCTGCAAGGATTGCCAGATCCTCTTTACCTTCCCGCTTGCGATGAACTGTGATTTCACCTGTCCGGAGTGCAGGAAGCCACTCGGGCATTTCGACAACGAGATCCTGCTCCGTTCCCTGACCGCCCGCATCGAAGCGATCAAGAAATCGCTTGGCCATGCCTGAACACAGGAAGAGGAAGACAACAACATTGCCCGGATCGTCCTGCGAAACGATACTTGCGGACGCCGGGTGCAGCGGGAAGGTTATCGACCACTGCCGGGCCGTGCGGGACTGCGCCTGCGAATATGCAGCACGGAATCCCGCGATCGATTTTTCCCTTGTTGAACGGGGTGCTTTGCTCCACGATATCGGCCGGAGCCGTACCCATGACATCCGCCATGCCCAGTGCGGGGCGGATATTATCCGTTCCCGGAACCTTGGCGAAGACCTTGCACGTATCGTAGAGTGCCATACCGGCGCCGGCCTCACCGCGGACGAATGTACCCTGCTGGGTCTCTCTCCCCGTGACTGCATGCCACGGACACCTGAAGAAAAGATCGTGACACACGCGGACAACCTCATCGCGGGGAAAAAGCGGGTGACCATCGCCGAGAGCATCTCTTCTGCATATTACCTGCCGCGGAAGGTGCGGAAGCGGATGTGGCGCCTAGCATGCGATGTGGAAATGTTGTGTGACGGGGCATAGTACGTTCTGATCCCGCACGAAGATATCGCGCCGGCCATTCGTGTCGTTGGCCACGAGATTTGATGCATCCGAATAAAACCCGACATACCGGCCGTCCGTGGAGATGAATGCATCAAGGGAATTGGAATTACCCTGAACCCCGGCAGTGCTCACCGAGACGCGCGAAGTCGTGTTAGTCTGCCGGTCGATTCTTACTTAATCATTAGAGGAACTCATTATTGGGACTGGAGTATTTGGAAGGGGGGTCATCGGATATACTTTAATTTTCCACCCTTTGATTATTGTATTATCCAGTTTTTTATTCGCAGGAGTCAGACCCGTACAATATAGTTCAGCGTACTGTCCTGTGGGATCTGCGAATGGATCGGTCACCATACCAAAATTTGTAATTTTATATTCAGGATTCTTCATAAGCCCTGATAAATAGGATTCGACTTCTGACCTTGTTGTTTCGAATTCTGTATCATGGATTATTTGTATTGTGTAGTTTCCGATTTGTTTCCCTTGTAATTCTTGAATCAAACTCACATTACGGATATCATGAGCATATAGATTGATTTCATTACTTTTTACCGGATCAAATTCCCATTTGTTGACAGAGAAATGAAATTCCTGTTGATAGTATGAAATTTCGTGTCGTATATCTTGAGGTAATTTAGTTATACTGGAATTTGTATCTGTATATGCGGTTGTAATATTTCCTGAAGGAATTTCTGTTGTTGTCATTCTCTTCGGTATTATCCCTGAGATCCAGAGAGATATAAAAAGAACAGTAATAATGATTATCGCCACAAATATTATCAGCGGTTTTCGATTTTTCATGATCATTTCCTATCCTGAAATATCGATAATGAGTTTCTGATGATTTTTATGTTAATATTACAGAAATTAATTCATTTTTTAGAGTCTCCAGTATTTAAAGGAGGGGGAGTCATTGGGTAAACCTTAATTTTCCACCCTGATACTATTGTATCATCAAGATTTTTATTTTCCGGTGTTGATTTATATACCCATAACTCCACATAATTTCCAGGTGGATCATCTATCCTGTCAGTGATCATGGATATTCCTGCAATCTGATATGCTGGATTGGTACTGAGTTTTTCTAATTCCTGTCTGACATTTGCTCGAGTTATTTCGAAATCTGAATCATGGATGATACGGATAGAGTAATCATCAACGGGTTTAGTTTCATAATTTTTAATCGCATGTTCATCTTTGATATCAAAGACATAAACGACGAGTTCTTTTTTTATCGTATCATATTTCCATTGATTAATTGTGAATGGTCTTTCGTTGGTCATTGAAACGAGTATTTCATTCACCTTATCCGGAACTTTTATTTCAGAATGTCGTGATCCTGTCATTTGATTCTTCAAATAGCCGGAAGTAAACCGATCACGTGGATGATCTTGGGGGGTCCCGTTTTGGTCGATATAGAATTTTCTCACATATAATCCATCATACTGGCCACATCCAACAATAGAACTTATCTCTTTTATCCAGACATCTGTCCAAAATGATGACGTGCCGTTTGAAATTTGGTGGCCCCAACCAATAGATATCGTCGGTTCATGATATTGGAAGAAGTTCCAATCCTCCCACGTTGAATTACTGACATTTCCGGCTGATAAAAATTCAGCATCAACAGCATGGTGGCTGTAATACACGTCCGCATCCATATTGTTTATTGCTGCGATATAGATCGGTTTATTGAACGGAGAATCAACCGCATATGAATGTCCGGGATTCGGGCAGCATCGATCGCGTTTCCACATTAATGGTGATAAGTTTGTAGAAAATGACACACTATTTCCGGCCCTGGCCCATCTGATTACAGCATTATCGTAACAATTGGTATCATTTCTCCATATTCCTGAGTTAAAATACGGACAACTTACATTCCATATTACAAAATTAATATACGCTTCTGTGTCGGGCATATCACATGAATATGGACATGTCACTGAAATATAATCGGGTTTGGTCTCAGTATCAGACCCATCATCTTTCTCCACAGTCAGGCTCACATCATATGAGTCTGCGATGATATACGCGTGCGACGGATTCTGAACCTCAGAATATTCACCATCGCCAAACGACCAGTTCCACGATGTTGGATTGCCGGTTGAAGTATCCGTGAACTGTACTCCCAACGGGGAGTCACCTGATGTTATATTCGCCGTGAAATCTGCCACCGGTGCCGGTTCCGGAATTGTCAAAGACCTAGTCGTCCCCTTGACTAGATCCCGCACGAAGATATCCAATCTGCCATTAGTGTCGTTGGCCACGAGATTTGATGCATCCGAATAAAACCCGACATACCGGCCGTCCGGGGAGATGAATGCATCAAGGGAATTGGAATTACCCTGAACCCCGGCAGTGCTCACCGAGACGCGCGAAGTCGTCCCGGTCTGCCGGTCGTGCACGAAAACATCGGAATACCCGTTCGTATCGCCGGAAACCAGGTTGGTTGCAGAGGAGAAAAACGCCACGTACCGTCCGTCTGCGGAAATGGCGGGTGTCCCGGAATTATAATTTCCAGCACCCCCGGAAGAGTTCTTTGACACGAGCGTCGTCGTCCCCGTCTCCCGGTCCCGCACAAAGATATCCTGTCTGCCATTCGTGTCACCGGCCACCAGGTTCGTGGCCAACGACTGGAACGCCACGTACCTGCCATCCAGCGAGATGGCTGGCACTTCGGACCTGCCATTTCCCTGGACCCCGGCAGTGCTCACCGAGATGAGCTCGGTCGTGTCTGTTCCCCGGTCACGGACGAAGACATCGGAATACCCGTTCGTGTCGCCGGGTACCAGGTTCGTGGAGGTTGCCCAGAACGCCACATACCGGTTATCCGATGAAATGGAGGTGGGCACATAGGTTCCGATATTCCCGTATCCCCCGGAGATGTTCTGGGCGAGCAGTGTGGTTGTGTCTGTCTGCAGGTTGCGCAGGAATACGTCAGGATATATATTACCGGGATCACCGGGCACCAGGTTGGTTGCATGCGAATTGAACGTCACATACGTGCCATCTGCTGATATGGAAGGCCAGAGAGATATCTGATTCCCCAGGGCCCCGGAAGAGTTCCGGGAAACGAGCGTGGTCGTCCCTGTATCACGGTTGTGGACGAATATATCTGCGCGTCCGTTCGTATCACCGGCAACAAGGGTTGATGCATAGGAGAAGAATGCCACATATCTGCCATCTGCCGAGATGGACGCATATTCAGAAACACCGTTTCCCTGGACACCGGACGAGCTCTTCGAAACGCGCGTCATCGTCCCGGTCTGCCGGTCCTTCACGAAGACATCCCGCTTGCCATTCGTGTCACCGGCCACGAGATCAGCTGCATCCGAATCGAACGCCACAAACCTGCCGTCCGATGAGAACGAGCCGGCAGAATACGTCTCGTATCCCCCCTTAACGCCGATTCCCGATGAACTGTTTGATGATGGCATCTGATCAGCAAGCCCGTGCACACCTACAGGAATCAGCAGAGCGACAACGATACAAAAACAAATTCGCGCGATGCTGTTCACAATCCGCACACCCCTTTTTTCCTTTCAGAAACCGGTGTATATGAAAAGACCACGATGGTTCTTTTCAGGTCAAAGGCAATTCCTGTCTTTTGTAAAATATTTTCCATGATATCAGGCATGTTCTGTTCTCTCCTTTCAGGTGCCGGCTGAATGAATACAGGCAATTCAACCGGTGTGGGGATTTGTGTCCTCTGGTTAAACCGCGTGTTTTTTCCGTCGGGAGATTTTTCTGCCAGCTCCAGAATTGGTATTTCCGGAAAACCGGATCGCGAATCTCACAACCCGGATCTTATATGATTTGAGATATATCTTTCGATTTAATCTTTAGGATGTATTAGTTGCAATGGCATGCCTGATGGATTATCGATACCGGCCATGTTGAGTTTTCAGGAGTAAACGGCGAATGCTGTTATTATTTATCGCTCCGGAGAACTGCACATGAATGGGTATCCACACCCTCCGGTGAAAATTACATTATCAGGCTTCATCCAGGAAATGTTCACTTTACTTGTTTGATCCACACTCAAACGGAAATCCGGTCGGTGGATTTCCATTCTGTGTGCCTGTGGCTGCTGGCATCGTGGGTGTTTTCACAGCAACAACCGTGAACCATCCCCGTTGATGCCGGAACGATGAAAACCGGTCAATATCCGGAATTTGATGTGAACGTTCTTCGCTTCAGAGCCCTCCCGCGCATAGCGGTGCAATTACCGGCCCGGGAAAACCGGAAATGAAAACCGCAACGATAGCTTGAGCGGGGCACGACAGGCATTGCATTTCGAGAGAAAATCTGATGGTATTTTTCGCAGAGATACGGAAATTACTGATTATGGATCAGATAATCACCTGCCGCACCTGCGGCAGTGCCCGGATCTGTTCGATGACGCCGGCCGGGAGGGGATCTTCCACAACGATCACGAGTTTGGGATCCTCGGAGAACTGGGGATCGGTCACAAAGATCTGCCGGATGGAGAGCTGGTGGTCCGCGAGGACCCGCACGGCTGCACCGACAATCCCCCGTTCGCTTGCATTCTTCGGAAGAACGGTGATGACCGTAAAACCGAGCGATTCGGCGACCCTGCTGACATCAGGAGTGGCCCGCATGTTGAGGAAGATATCGCGGAGCATGGGGCGCTCAAGGATCCTTTTAGCTGTCGCGTCGACAACCCGCCGGTCGGATCCGATAGCTTTTGCAACCGCGGTTGCCGGCATCTCGATACCATTACAGCAGATCCGCCCGTCTTCCGTCACCCCGAAACCGTTCTCAAGGAGAAACCGGACAACCCGGCTCTGCGACGGCGAATCGCCAAATTCGTGAATGATATCAGACCACATACTCACCACCCGGATACCGGTGAACTACCTGCATTCAAACCAACCTGATCACCTGATTACTCAGGTCCATGGTTCGGGAAAATCGGCCGGTGTCCCGGTTTTTCCATGCTAGTGCTTGTGTTCCGGGTACTGAAATATTCTTCGATGTTC
>Ga0302253_1001306_pt1 | contig 15433 bp, 10 predicted proteins | sample AAG_RA_Trp_MG_FD_193537 | JGI IMG/M metagenome (GOLD analysis project Ga0302253, IMG submission 193537) | Enriched activated sludge microbial communities from anaerobic digester in WTTP, New Holstein, Wisconsin, United States - AAG_RA_Trp | ecosystem: Engineered > Bioreactor > Anaerobic >...
GTTTTGGTGGCGCCCGGAATTGGGCAGCACTGGGAGTTATACACGGTTATGAGATTTTTTTCCGCCGCGTAGCGGCTTCGTCCAACAACAGATTGTGGGGGCCTTACTACTCCATGCACATCTGTGAACAAACACCCTAGCATTCTTCCCCTTGGCATTCTCGCAGAATCGACCGATCTCTGCTGTCGTTGTTATCGTCTTCAATCGCTGGTCATCTTGCCAATCGTTTGCCCACGGCTGACTTCTATCTCTACGATGGTGAACTACTATATGCAGTGCCATTAACCTATATATCTTTATTGCTGAAACCTTTCTAATGAGATCAATAATACCGAGCAATTTCAGAATCCCTGTGGCACCAACCCCAGGCTGTTTATTGATTCGTTCACCATCTCAAGGGCTTCATGGACTTCCAGCACCTTTTTATAATCCCAGTATTTCAGTTTCGCCCCCAAATTTGGAACCTGATCGGCATGTTTCCTGATTTTATCAAGTTGTGTTGTATCTGAAACGGCCACCACTCCTTGCACAGCCTGATTGTTGAGTGCCTTGAGAAGGTTGATAATCAGGCTGTCGATGTTCCCCTTAGTCTGCACTTCAAAGATATAGATAACCCGCCCCATATTACCTATTGTGGCTTCCCAGATGGTGTCCACTTTTGATCCCTCGGCAACCTTTTTTTCTGTATCCGTCTTGAATCCAAGCCATGTTCCGATATCCGCCAACTTGTCGCGGATTTCGTTGTGAATGAAGTCGGCCGTCTTGGCATCAATTTTTTCTTCTATAATCGGCTCTGTTTTTGTCTTCTTCCCCACCGCATGAATCTTGCTGAGGTTCTTTTCTACCTGCAGCTCATCCCAGATAAAGTAATCAACAGTTAGCAGGTTGACTTCCTCTATGCCCTTGGACTTCATCTCTTCAGCGATCTTTTTGGCTACATCCGTCAGTTCTGTATATTTCTTGCCGGTCATCTGATGGTTGTATTTAGGTAGCCCATCAACGCCCAAGTAATTCAAACCCACATAAGCTCGTCGGTTCCAGAGCATGCACTGGTCTGGATAGACGTGACACAAGATTTCGCTGATCATGGCCGGGCCGAATCCCTTCACGGTTTTCAAGAAATTATCCCATCGCTTCACAACGGCCGCCGTTCCCCAGATCAATTCGGCCAGCTCCTTTTTAACGGTATCGAATCCGTTGTCCGCCATCATTTTATCCACGACATAGTGCTTGTTCCCCCAGATGAGCATGGCCCACAAACGGGAGAGGTAGTTGTAGAACTCCTCTTCCGTCATGGCCAGGAGGCGCTCCTTTGTCCAGGATTGGTAGTAGGCGATCCGCTCCTTCCGCTCAGTGAGGTCCTTTATGTGTTTTTCAGGATCCTTCAGAAGGTTCTGTTTGTAAGTGGTGATGTGCTTCTTCAGAAGAGCAGTATCCAAAGTCCACCTCCCAATTTTCACGCCTCATCTTTAGCGTATTTGAGAAACTCCTTAAAAATATCCGACTCCCGGCAAGTCGCCATAGAGAGCAAATGCTCAGTTAACATGGCGTATGGTGCCTGTCCAATACCGTCTTCTGCATCAGTCTTCCAAAATTCCAGTTTGGCTCTTAACCCGGCTTCATCCAAGATTTCAGAACGCCGCTTGCACTTGTAAATCTTATGCAGGATTCGTTTGACTTGGTTTTGCCACTCCCGACTCCATCGGTTGCTCAGATTTATGAGGTTATCCAGGTTATCAAGCCTAGTCTGGTTAATAGAGTCATTGGACACTAGCCTTACATTGGCGTCGCGCTTAATTATCTCAAAGTGTTCTGCGGCCGGGCGTAGATGAGGATGAAACCAATAGGCGAAAGGGTCGGGCTCGTTTGAATCTAGAGGCTTTTTTTCACCTTTATTGCTTCTGGAGTTGCAAGCAGCGCAGATTTCTACCAGATTCTGAGCATAGCAGTTGAGCTCAGGGAAGTGCTTCTGTGCTAACCAGTGATCTAGTTGCGCACCATCCATTCCCCCGTCGCAAAACGGGCAGACCATCAACTCAGGATTAGCCGTATGATAGGCTTCTAGATACTCGTCCTTCGAAAACAACTTGCCGTTCAGTTTTGGGGCATCAATAGGGTAACCTTTGTCACGATAAAAAATAGGTGCATAAAACATTTCGAAGAAGTTACGATAAACAGTAGCGGCCTTCTTGGAGAAGCCATTTGGCAATGGTGTGGTCGCCGGTGGACGAGGAGCAGCTTCACGGAAGGCCTCTGCGTACCGAAAATTGTCCTCATAGTGTCTGGTGAGGGCCTGTTTGGCAGACACCGGCAATGCTGCCACCGCCTTCATACGTGCCAGCATGGATTTTCCATCCACTGACCATCCACAAAAGCGCTCTATCCATTTCCCATCAACATCCGGTCTTTGACCCTTCACCCAGTCGACCGTGATTACATCAGGACCAATACCGAGGTCACAAAGCGCATGGAGCAGGTCGCTCTGTAGTTGAACCACCCATTCCAGATGATGAGTACAAAGAGGCAGATTGATTCTATATAGCATCTTCTTTCAGTCTTCTCAGAATCCCTCGCAATTCGGACCGATGAAAACCAGGCCCGATGCGTTCCAGGAGTTGTTCCAGTTCCGGAATATCAGACGGCTCCCATTTCCGCTCAAGCTGGGCATCTAGCCATTCCATCGCTCTCTTGCCCATGCTGTCGGGTACACCGAAGTACCGGACCATAACCTCGCTGGGATCAGCGCCAAAAGTCGTGGAGCGCATGGACTTTGTAACAGCCTTCCCGTTTTGCTTTTCAAAAAGGATGATCTCGTCATTGAAGACATCGGTGAGGGCGATGCTGGAATGGGTGGCGATCAAGACATCATTGGCGCGGTCTTTGATGACACTATCAATGATGTCGACAATCTCGCGCTTCCACTTATCGTTAAAGTGCACTTCAGGTTCGTCGAGAAGGAGTAGCGCATCGCGCTCTTTTTCCAACAGATGAAACAAGGCCATACGTTCTAGAAATACCTGCTCGCCATCGGAAAGTTCGTCGAAGAGCAAGATATCCTCAACGTCAGCTTTTCGGACAGCCATTTGAATGTCCTTTAGAAGCCCCTGCCGGCGTAAATCGACCAAGAACTTGAAAGCGTCAAAAGGTGAACCCGCCGGTCCCCCAAGAAATCGGAGCAATGCGTCACCGGCATACTGATAGGCATTAACCCCACCGAAATATTGTTCAACCGCTGCCTGATTAAGCGATGTACCAGGATCGAACTCGGCTTTGGCGCGCAGATCGATAAATAAACGCCGCTGAGTGCTTGGTTCTGGTTCCCGCACCACCTCGCTGGCCAATAGGTAGAGGGCTTGGAGCAAGCTACTCTTCTGCATCGCTTCCTGCTTGCTCCATGCGTCCGGCGCAAAATCAATATGAAAGGCGATGCTTACAGGCCAGGCCCAGCCGATCTGTGAGAGCAACCGACGTAATCCTTGATCTTCATCAGGGTTGTTGTTGATGCGCGACAAGAAGATATGCTTTTTGACGTCATTACCCAGCCCCTTTCGATGATCCTGCATAGCCTGGGGTAGCGACACGGCAAGCAATGCGAGTTTAAGTAATACCGAGTCAAGGAGAATGCAGGTATTCTGGTCTTCTTCCTTTGGTGAATACTTATTCGCTAACTTTTCATATTGAGGTGCGGAAGGGCTGGTTCTCGCTTTTTGCAATGCCTCGTATTCAAGCTCTCGTTGACGGCTCCATCCGGCAGGGCGTTCGTTACTGGGATCATAGTCCTCGGCCTGCGATATGATATTGACGTTTTCAGCGGATGGTTCATCTCGAAAGAGCCATGACCACGAATCGCTACAACCGGATGTGAACGCAAGCACGGTTGAAGGCAAACCCACTCCTTTCCCAGGGAAGCTGCCGTCCCGGATAAGGGGTTCCCAACCTTGCCTTTTGGCGCTTAGCGAAAGAATAAGATCTTCCCAGTAATTCATATCAGCGCTGACGGGAAGAATCTCTTTTCCTTGCCACCAAGCGGCATCACGATCTTGGCCGGAATTTTGGAAGATCAAGGTTCTTCTCTGGTCACCCTCGCCCAGTTCCCAGGCCAAGGTAACAGGAAAGTGGGGTCGTTTCTGGCGTGCCAACGCCAAAAACGTTTCCGCTATAGCCTGAAGCATGTGCGTTTTTCCACTGCCGTTGACGCCGACTACAAAACGAATGGCACTTTCCCGATCTGGCATGACCGGAGGTCTGAAGCAGATGGATACGTCGTCCAGCGGTGGATATTTACGGAGATGCAAGTATCGCAATCTCATAATCAGGCAGGCGCCCCCAAACGCCAACGGTCTTCAAGCAGGGTTAATTCATCCTCTCGGAGCACACGGTACGCAGTCACATAATCTCCCGACTCGGTTACTAAGCTTACGCAGGCAATAAGTCCGAGCCCAGCGAGTTGGCCTAGAATACGAAGGACTCGATCATGAGCGTCCTCGAGATGCTCTATCGGCCATTCGGTCAAAAAGCGGTCGAGATCTTCCGACGGGATGAGGGTGCCCTTCCACTCCTGCAATGCTCGATAAACATGCCCTTGCACGTCGCTAAGTTGATCCATAAGCCAATGACGCGTGGTTCTTGATGGAGTGGTGCGTTCAGGTGGTGCTGTCACTTCTATTGAAACTCGATTGCGCTTTCTCAGGGCAGGCTGCTGCTCTTGCCCATGACCTTCGCGCCAAGTTTTAGTCAATTCCCCAGAAAATCCAGATACCATTAGTTGGACAATCAGTTCATCTAATTCATTATTTTCAGTTTCTTTAAGTTCTGCTAACTCTCTTATGGTGCTAGATATTATCTCATACTCATCCTGCAATTTTCGGGGCGGCGTAGGAAGCGGGATATTCCTTATTGATGGTGCGTTGAGATTCGCCTGTGTCATGCTTTGGCTTCCCCCTTTGAGCATAGCTTGCCCATAATCGGAGAGAAAAAAATCGACGATAAATCGGTGGTTCATTTCCTCAGACAGGCCAAACTCAATAAGATAAGCCCCTGCTACGCATGGTTCATCCGCCCCTGAAAAAAGACCGACTGGCCCAATTGTCCCACTTCTGCTTATTAATAGCGTCCCAGGTTTTAGGGCATGTTCTTCAAGTTCTTTGCTCGTTACGGGCATTATGGGAGATTCCCACCATCGCAATAATCCACTCCCGTCCATGTCCGTTGTGCGCAATATCCTGGCACCTGATTCTGCATATGCCCGGTTTGGAAAACGTGGTCCATATTTGCTATATTCTACAAATCGCCCGAATGCTCTTGTACTCCATTTTTTATCATAATCCCTTGGATCACCAAACATTTCCCCAAAAAGGATCGGGACTAGTTTTTTGATTTGATCAATGGTATTCACTTGCTGAATTCGAAAGGTGCTAGCATCCTGTAAGATATTCACAATGTGTTGTTGTTCTGGCAGTGGAGGTAACGGTATGGGAATTCTACCAAATACATCACGAGCAACACGTGGAAGTTGACCGCCCAAAGCAGATTGGCTTAAGTAATCTAATATTTGCGGAACCCTTAAATAGTATGAAAGGTATGCTGGCAATAGCCTTTCACTGCAATTAATCACCCAAATATCCGTGCTGCATATTCCACTATCGTCAGCCATGTAGACTTTATTTAGTGCCGGTCGTAGACGACCATAAAGTACATCTCCTTTGTAAAAAAGGTTCTTAAGGCTTTTAATTTGGCGGCCTTTCGTTAACTCTTTTTTTTTAACATATCCAATATTTGACTCGATATCCTCTAATCCAATATAAAAAAAATCCTTCTCAGGTTCTTTACCAGGATCGATTTTTTCGTCACGGATCCCAGTTTCGTACATTAGATAAGATGACACCCAACTTGGGGGGAGCTCTCGCACTATCATTACTCTTTCACCATCTGAAGTAGTCTGTCTAATCCCTGCATAAACTGGATTTCCTTTTTCTTGATGTCTTGGATGATCGCTGTTGCGCTCTTCTTACTGCCATAACCCACGAAGTCAAATGGCTTATACTGGCTTGCTGAGAGATTCCAGCCACGGGATTCAATACAATCAGGTTCGAGCAGCCCTTCGGCTAATCGGCCATCAGCATCGTATAGTTGGATGTCTTCAATGTATTCGGGCCGCGGATTACCATCATTATAGTGGCTACCTTTTTGCTTTCCATCGTTGCTTTTCCATTCAGGATTCTTAGCATAGACGCGCACAGGGGCGATCCAATGCTTCGTCGTTTTAAGAAAGCTCTCCCTTTTTAAAGAGTGAATACCTTGCAGAACAACATCATAACCGTCCAGCCGAGCATACTCCCGGGCAATATTAGAAAGCTCTTCGCCCGATTGGTCGTTATCAAAAGGCGTCGCGGTGAGCGATTCGTTGTTCATGATGCGAATTTTCAGCCTATCGCTGACCTTATCTGCAGCTTCCTTGTAAGCCTTTTGGTAAAGGGGGTAGGAAACCTTCTCGTCCTGGTCGAAGATGCTCTTGTTTTTTTCGCAGAGGCTTCGAAACGCGGAGGTCGCTTTTTTAAGTATTTTATCCGCAAGTTCCTCGTCTTGATCATTTGATCCATTGCCATTTTTCTTGGCAGCTTCTTCTGCTGCTATATGGTTGATGACAGACTGGGCAATGGCCTCCAGTTTTGAATACTGGGCCGTGTGGATTTGTCGATAGGCTTCATCAGGATCGGCCGGCAGATCGCCAAAGAGCTCGCTGATGGCTGCCACTTGATCCTTCCAGCGGACCACCTCAGTTTCTTTTGAAAAGACTCTGAGCGTGTGCGAGTCCACCATGCGCCAGCGTTCCGTCCGGTAATCGGGTTGAAAATAATCCTTTTCGTCATACTCCTGTTCATTCCGCAGGCGATATTTTTCAAGCAGGTCCCAGAGGTCATTGTCCTGGCCGCGTCTTTCATTGCGCTTGGCGTCCAACGTGTAGGCTTCTTGTTCCACTTCATAAAACCAAACTTGGCTTGTCCGGGGAGGATCAACAGATTTCCACTTAAAGCGATCTTCTTTTCGGGTTTCTTTTTGAAATATCAAAATGGATGTCTTCACACCAGTGTAGGGTTGGAAGACACCGCCGGGAAGGGAAATAACAGCTTCCACCCGGTGTTCGGTTAGCAATTCACGGCGCAGCCGCAGATGGGCATCAGTATTGCCGAAAAGCACCCCCTCGGGCACGATCACGGCGCATCGTCCGCCAACGCGCAGGAGATCCAGCATGCGCCAGACGAAGAGCAGTTCACTTTTGTTGGTTACTACCTGAGTGGCCTTTTTACCCTTCAGGCCGGCCTTGGGAAAGATGGCACCGTCCAAGTCTGCGGCGTCCACCGTGCCTGTGAAGGGTGGATTGGCCAGAACCACATCGTAATGTTCGGAAGAGATTAGTTCCTTGAGAGGATCATCTTCCTTACGTCTACCCAGGCTGTCGCGTTGATGGATTTGTGGATTTTCGATGCCATGCAGGATCATGTTCATCCAGCCGATACGTACCATGGTTCGATCGTTGTCGAACCCGACATAAAATTCGCCACGATGTATGGCGCTGTACTCTTCAGGAGTGAAGCGGTTACCGTAGATCCGGTGAGGAGTTCCATCCCATTCTATGCGTTGCAGCTCTGGATCGGTATGCTGCGCGAGGATGTGGCTAAGGCTGGAAAAGAGGAAACCACCTGTTCCTGCCGCCGGGTCGATGATGTGCTCGCCAGGTTGGGGATCGAGCATTGCGACCATGCAACGGATGATATGGCGGGGTGTTCGGAATTGGCCGTTCTTGCCTGCCGTGGCGATTTCCGAAAGCAGGTATTCAAAGGTATCTCCCATGATGTCCGTAGCGGCACTTTGCGTGTCCACGCGTGCGAATAGCTTATTGATAAGCTCGATGGCCTGTTGGAGAATGGCACTCTTATTCGGGTCCAGCTGAAAGTAGGCATCGCTCATGCGATTGCCGATGGCCTCAATGCCATTGGCGGGTGCTTGACTAGAACCGAAGTGCTTCTCGAGATCGCGCAACCAGGGGAAGACCACGTCATTTAGGTGCTTGGCCGACTTGTCTTGATCGATGAAGCTCCAGCGACAATTGCTATAATCGACCTCGACTTCGGCTCCGTTCCTTTCTTCCTTGCCTTTGTAGATGCTTGGCCGGCCCTTCTTAACCCGTTCGTCGTCAATGCCTTCCAAGCGCTTCAAGAAAAGTAAGTAGGTGATTTGCTCCACTGCAACCAGGGGGTTGGTAATCCCAGCGCTCCAGAATAGATTCCAGAGTTTATCGACGTTCTTTTTGATGTGTGGTGCAAGCATAGGCTTCCCCTTCGGTGTTAGGCAACTTCATCCATCAGTTTGTTGGCAAATTCGATGATTTCATTAACCTCTTCGGCTGGAAAGAGATTTTCAACCGTTCCGAGGCGAGACAATGGGGGCTGCTGAAGGGCCTCCCGGCTAAGCCTATGGTGTTGGAGCACGGCAGTACGAACGGCACGCAGGAAATTGACCTGACTTGCGCTCATGTAACCATGTTCAGCGATGAAACGGTCGAAGGCCATGTTGATCATTTCTTCATGGCTGGGCAGCTTGGCGATCCCCAGGATGTGTCTCAGAAAATCGGGCAGGGTTGCAGAGGGCTGCCGGTAGACCTTGCGCAGCGTATCCTCGGTGATGAACAGGTCCGCCTGATTGAGGGCTCTCGCAATTTCGTCGATATCGTCATCGCTGAGTGTCTCTCCCTGCTTAAGCTTCATCAAGGCAGGCAGATTATCCACAAGATTGCGTACCCAAGCCTCCACCTTTTCACGATAGCTGTCGGCAAAAGCGCCTTCGCCGGAGGGGCCATAGATGATCCAATGGCGGCTGGCAATTTGGTCTGGAAGATTGAGTTCTACCAACTGGTTGTGCTCGCTTTGACGGAATCGCATCAAGGGGGCAAATGTTTCCTGCAGCATATCCAAGCGGTCCAGGTCCAAATGTTCCCAGAAGCCATCACTCAAGACCCACGCCCGCTTTTCAGAGACAGCCTTGACCTCTTGGATACTCTCCGCCAGACTACTAACGGCTTCACGCGCCTTTTCCGCTTGTCGCTTAACCTCTTCAATCATACCAGCCAGCCAGGCTACCGCAATTCGTTCACAGGTGATGCGAAACTGAAGCTCTGGCAGAGATGCGGTCCAGACAAAACGCAGCAGCGGCGCAATCGTATTGATTAGGTGCCGCACAGCTTCTCGACTGTGGTCCGGCCACCGGTTCATCAGCTCCATGATCTCCTCACGGTGAGGACGGACATTGATGTTGTCTAATGGCAGCCAGCCAAGCATGGCCTGCAGTGTTTTCACAGCACGTTGGTCCTCTGGATATCGGGTCCGCAAAAGTGCCTGTTTCTCAATGCGCAGCCGGAACAGGCGTACCGGAAGCGGTTCTGAGGGATGATCGGTTTCGCCTTCGGGATTTAACTGGAAAAATCCAAAATTATTCCAACAGTCGATAATGAGGAAGTCTTTCTTTGTTTCACCTGTTCGGGGATCTTCGTAAAGTCGTGTCCCACGGCCGATCATCTGCCAAAATTTTACTCGGCTAAAGACGGGTTTGGCAAACATCAGGGTCTGAATGGCCGGTACATCGATACCGGTGTCTAGCATATCCACTGATATGGCGATGCGTGGCATATCCTTGAACTTAAAATCGTCAAGCGTTTCCTCGGCGCGCTCCATGTGGCTATCAATGATTTCTGATAGACCCCGGCGCTGGTAGTCAGGGTAAAGTCTATTGAAACCCTGATACAGCCTCTTGGCGTGGGCATGGCTGGTCGCAAAGATAATGCTCTTCATCGGCAGGCCGAGAACATCCTTACGACATTCCTGCATGAATTCGTGAACCAGGGCGTTTGTCGTACCGACGTTGGTGACCTTCTTCTCTATATCCGTACCTTCAAAATCCAGCTCTTCCAGGTCGATCCCTTGTTCGATTAACCTTTGCTGGAGAGCCGCGGGCAAGTTGTTGCCATGAATACCGCTGACCTGAAAACTCGTCTGTGCATGGAGCACACGGTAAGGCACTAGCCTATCCTCGGCGATAGCCTGTTCGTAGGAAAAGTTGAATGTGGGAATGCCATCGTCACAACCAAAAAGATCGAAAGTGTTGTGATCGATGAAATCTGTCGGCGTAGCGGTTAATCCCAATTGGAGGGCATCAAAATGGTCAAAAATTGCTTTGTAGCGGTTGTAGATGGACCGGTGACTTTCGTCGGCAATGATAAGGTCGTAGTACCCGGGAGAAATTGAAGAGAAACTGCGCATCATGCTGGGATAAGTGGCCACCTGGATGCGGGCGGCGCCGGGGATTTCGCCGCCCTCAATACGTCCAAGGCTTTCTTGTGGCAGATAGTCTTTGATCGCAGTCATAGCTTGCCGAACCAGTTCTCTTCGGTCCGCTAAAAATAGGATCCGTTGCGCGCGGCGGGCCCGCAACAACAAATCCATAAGGGAGATGACTGTTCGAGTTTTACCTGTGCCGGTGGCCATGACCAGCAGAAATTTGCGTCGGGCATCTCCAATCGCTTCTGTAACGCGCCGGATAGCTTCTGTCTGATACGACCGATCAGCAATTTCAGGGTCAAGCTCGACCTGCGACAATGGAATGCTGTAGTTCTTCTGGTGTAGTAGTCGTTCCAGGTCGTTGAGCGTGAAGAAACCGCTGATGGTACGGGGTGGGTAACGACTCCTGTCCCAGAATATGATTTCCTGGCCATTGGTCAGGAATATGAAAGGGTCAATGCCATACTGGGCCAGGATCTTGTCAGCATAGTCAGCCGCTTGCCTTTTGCCCACCAGTGGGTCGCGACTTGTCCGCTTCGCTTCAACAATGGCAAGCGGTTTCCTGTTTTTGCCCAGGAGGGCATAATCCACAAAACCCTGCTTTTCACCATCGCCATAGTCTGCGGTGCCGCCCTCCCTGATTCCCACCCCGAATTCAGGAAGCACGGACCGATCGTTATTGCCCCAACCGGCAGCTGCAAGCTGGCTGTCGATATAACACTGGCGGGTTTGGGCCTCAGTTAACGTCATGGCTGGTTAATTCCATATTTAAAAAGGGTGGACAATAACTGCTTCACAACGGCCTTCAAAATCCTCCATTATTGAAAGACGCAAGTGGCATCGCTGGGTGGTTCGCTTCATTGTCTAGAATCCACAAAATGCTGGAATGCCGCAGCAATATTATCGCGATCGGGTACTAGAAATGAGCCTGTGCCAATGCATCCAAGCAAAACAACGTTTTGCTGTGTGATCCATAGTTCACCGAGTAGGCACGCGACGAAAGAGTCAATTTCATCATCATTTTTCGGTTCTCGTTCTGGCAAATAATGCGGTATGACATTAGAAAACGTCTTCCAAATCAACTCCCGATTAGCCTTCCGCGTCTTGTATGTCCAAGGGCCATTCGGCATGCGCTCCCGGCACCACAACCAGAGAGAAACGGCGGGATGAACCTCCACGACAAATCGGCCAATTTGATCAGGCGGTCCACCGGTTTCACGCAGCGCAAATGGCAAGTCAGCTAAAGGGAATGACCATTTACCAGTTTTTGGCAGTCCGAACGTTGCATGAGTAACAGCCCAATGAGAGCAACCAGCAAATGGCAATACAGAGATGCCTTCAGGTACCATAAAGTCCTTATGGTTATGAAAGAATCTCTCGATGTCACGTTCGTAGTAACGGCCAGATCCATATCCACCCACCGTCAAAGGCGCATCCCAGCAAAGCAGCAGGCCGTTTGAATTTGGCCATTTATCTATTACTTGTGGGAGCAGATGTGCATCAATTTCAGACCACCCCGAGGATCGCTCGAAGAGGGTTGCATGTTTCTTGGGAGCTGGATCGATACCTACGACTTTCATTATAATTTCCCAATAGATGACGAGTGATGCATGATAATTGCCTTCGTCATGCAGTATTTGCTGGATCGCCATGCATCCCTGGATATCGTCATTTGTAACAAAAAACCCCGCTTTTCTTTTAGAAAACGGGGTCATTACATGCCGTGTTTCCCTCCTATATGTGCTTATACAGAATTGAACTCCTTCAACGGTCTTTCATGCACGACGCTTTCACTATCATGATTTGCATTTGAAATCCACTGAATCATAGAGATTTTATCAGTACACCGACTCTAGAAATAAGCCTTTGTGTTCTTAAGTGGGGTAATGGACCATCTGGCATGCACGCGCTATCAATCCGCATTCAATGACCAGTCTGAGTTATTTTCCCCCTCGCTTTGTATTTGGAGGAATTGACCACACAGCCCGGTTATCTTTGTGAACCAACCGGTGCAAACCCGCATGCCTGGGGATGTGAGGGCTGGGGAGAGAAAAACCCCCGGCTACCCGATTCGAGCGTTTCGTTCATCTGGGGCTCCGACTTTGAATGGGGCGGCATGTCACAAAGAATTCATAGGCGTAGAAGTCGGAATAGCGGCGGTGCATCTCGGGCTCCTCGGCAAGTCGGTCCAGTATGACCAAGGCTTCAGCATCGTTGGCATAATTGCCGCGCAATTCAGCAATACGAGCCTCCATGGGAGTGTAGAAATCGTCCCACCACGCTTCATCAGGCAACGTGAAGTGTCCAATGAGATCGAATCCACAGTCTTGTATCACTGCCACATCGTCGGCCAGCCATCCCATGGTCGGATAGTCCAAGTCGAAACAGGATTTGACTACGGGAGGTGGGTTCTCCTTACGCCAAACCGCGTCGGTAAACGCTAGGTAGCCGCCGGGGCGAAGTAAGTCGTGGCAGACACGAAGAGCGGTCCGAAGACCGAGGTTGTAGAGCGCACCTTCCGACCAAATGAGATCGAGACTTCCAGGAGGCTGTTGCAGATGGACCATGTCTCCGACAATCGCTCTGACGTGCGACGAAAGCCCACGCTCCGCAATAGCCGCTTGCAGCCGTTGGATGCTCGGCGCATGATTGTCGATCGCAACGATAAAACCCGAAGTAAGCTCGGCGAGCTGGAGGGTCTGCCCGCCAACACCGCACCCCAAGTCAAGTATCGCTGGAAATTCCCGCAGTTCGCTGCAAAGACCAAGGGCTCTGGCAGCGCACGCGCGGTTGCCGGGACCCTGACGGGGCAGGTTCTCGTAAACTTCGAAAAATATATCCCAGAAGCGAGGGCTGAGTTCAGTCATGGGTGCTCACGGAAGCGGCGGCGGCTTGAATGAATGGGTAGGTAACATTGTCGGGAAACCTTAGCGTGAGACGCAACATGTCAAAGAGTTGAATGCCATCTTCGAATATTGGTTCACGATAGTTATTAACGAAGAAATCGGAAACAATACCTGTAATCCGAAAACCATGCCTCTGGTAGAAGGAAAGTTGATAGCCGAAGGAGCCGGTGCCTACCTCTATTTGGCTTGCACCAGTTTTACGATAGTAATCAATGACCCATTTCAAGAGCGCTGTGCCGCAGCCGCATTGTTGATGTTCCAGTTTTACGGCAATACTCATTAGCTCATATGAGTCTGCGCCAAGTGGCTGGACTGCACAGGCGCCAACAACAACTCCGCACTTTAAAGCGACGAAGCACTTTGATTTCGGAAGGTAAGAACGAACCTTGTCTTCCGAGGGATCGGCGAGCAGCAGCAGCTCCATTGGAGCATCTGTTGTCGGAACTTCTTGGATCATCATTGACATGCTTGTTCTATTGCCTAACGATCAAAATCATAGTTTCCAGCGGCTACTCGGAAATACTCTGCATTTTCTGGTGTACGCCCGGCACGGGCGTGAACTTATGGGGTGAAAGTCCCCTGTATCTGAATCCTGTGAATGGTTTAAATTGACATAAATACTAGCCGAAGGCAAGGGCGGAACCGTGAGGGACCGTCCGAAGGAAGCCGGAGCGCAAATCAAGTCAGGCCAATGATAACTGCTCGTAAGCTGCACATTTTCCTGCATGATTTTCCCGTTTTTCCGCCGCGCAGGGGCTTAGGTGATGGATTGACGCGATTCTACGGCTTTATCCATGGGGAGTGTGGTGCAGTTCCGCTCGTACTCCTCGAAGACCCTTTGCGTATAAGTGGTTTTGGGTTCGCTGTTTTTCCCGATGACCTGACGGGCTCGGGTGAAGCCCACATTGTAGGCGAAGAGGACTGCCCGGTCGGTGTTGAAGTGCTTACCAAGCCAGGAGAGGTAATAGACGCCGAAGCGGACATTGGCATGGGGACAGTGCAGCACATTCTTATTATAGAAGATGCCCACCTGTGGGGAGAACTCCCGGGCGACGATGTTCTTGACCTGCATGATCCCGATGGCCCCCTTGTTGGAAATCACGTCCTGGCGGAAGTTGCTCTCCGCCTCCATGACAGCCAGCACCAGGCGGTAGTCCACACCGTAGCTGCGGGATGCCTCGTAGATGGTCTTGGCCAACTCCCGCAGCTCCCCATCAGGGATGCGGGCCTGCTTCTTTTCCAGATGAACCGCAATCAAGGTGGCCGTACACTTTTTCGGTTCATCCGGTTGATGCGTACTTTTTGTAGTTGAAAAAATATGGACATCCCCCCCAAAAGGAAATTTGCTGAAGATTTCCGGTTACAAAAGGGGGAGCATGTCCACGAGTCTCTTGTACCACGGTTTTGGTTTGGTTGGCTACGACTATGTCCACAGTAGATACCAGGAAGGGGCCATCCTCTTTTCCGCCAGGCGGAAAAGAGGAAAGTTTCGATGCCCGGAGTGTCGGAGCCGTGATGTTATTCTTCGGGGCACACTTTCCAGGCGATTCCGGATGGTTCCGATCGGATCGAAGCGGGTCTTCCTGGATTATGAGGTTCAGCGGCTTGAATGTCGGCGCTGTGGAAAGATTCGTCAGGAGAAACTCGGATTTGCCGATCCCCGATTTTCCTATTGCCACGCTTTTGAACGATATGCTTTGGAGCTGTCGAGACATATGACCATTCAGGATGTGGCCCGGCATCTGTGTATCTCTTGGGATACGATCAAGGAGATCCAGAAACGCGATTTGACCAAGCGTTTTTCGAGGCCGTGCCTGAAAAACGTCAAGCGGATCGCCCTTGATGAGATCTCGGTGCGTAAGGGGCATCATTATCTGACGGTGGTTCTGGACATAGACACAGGGGCGGTGATTTTCGTTGGTGACGGCAAAGGAGGTGACGCCCTTGATCCCTTCTGGCAGAGGCTCAGACGTGCCAGAGCAAAGGTGAAAGCCGTCGCCATGGATATGTCGCCGGCATACATCAGCGCCGTTCTGGACCACCTTCCCAAGGCAACGATTGTGTTTGATCATTTTCATGTCATCAAACTGTTCAATGACAAACTGTCCGATCTCCGGAGAGATCTATACAGGGAAACAAAGGAAAGTCTTCAGAAGGCTGTCTTGAAAGGAACCCGGTGGCTCCTTCTGAAGAATC
>Ga0302253_1001308_pt1 | contig 15411 bp, 12 predicted proteins | sample AAG_RA_Trp_MG_FD_193537 | JGI IMG/M metagenome (GOLD analysis project Ga0302253, IMG submission 193537) | Enriched activated sludge microbial communities from anaerobic digester in WTTP, New Holstein, Wisconsin, United States - AAG_RA_Trp | ecosystem: Engineered > Bioreactor > Anaerobic >...
CGTGCCGACGGGCCCCTTGCCGCAGGGTATGGGGCGGCCGCCCTGCTTTCGTGCGGTGGCGCAGGGCATCATGCGGTAACCCGTGCGGTGCATCCCGAAGGTTCTTCTGCGGGGCGCAGGGAAGGGCCTCGGAATGTGGCGTTTGGCCGAATGTCGGTGCGGGTTTGCGCATGGCATGGTTTGCAGGTACAGGAAAGGGGCGAAGAGGTGGGGCACGGCTTGCGATGTCTTGCGGGGGATGTCCTTGCACGTGTCTGTAGCGACGCGACAACCGCCAACCTCCTCCGGGAGCCATCGCAAGGCCCGGTCATGCAGCAGTTTAGAGCCGACCTTCATATCCATTCGCGCTTCTCAAGGGCCACCAGCAGTCGCCTCAACGCCCGGCATCTGGCGGCGTGGGCCGCCGTGAAAGGGATCGATGTGCTGGGTACCGGCGACTTCACCCACCCGCAGTGGCTTGCTGAACTTCGAGAGCAACTCGTGCGCGACGACGCTTCGGGCCTCTACAGGCTGCGTGACCCGCGCGGACTCTCCGACGAACTGCCCGCCTTCGCCGACAGGGTGAAGCAGTCGCGGTGCCTGTTCGTGCCGCAGGCCGAGATAAGCTCCATCTACAAGCGTGGCGGCAAGGTGCGGAAGGTGCACAACATCGTGTACATGCCCGACTTCGACGCCGTGGACCGCCTCAATCGCAAGCTTGCCGAGGTGGGCAACCTCGTGTCGGACGGGCGGCCCATCCTCGGGCTGGATGCCCGCGACCTGCTGGGCATGGTGCTCGATGCCGACCCGCGCGGGGTTCTCGTGCCCGCCCATATCTGGACGCCATGGTTCGCCGTGTTCGGTTCCAAGTCGGGCTTCGACACCCTCGACGATTGCTTCGGCGACCTCACGGGCGAGATTTTCGCTCTTGAGACGGGGCTCTCGTCCGACCCGGAGATGAACTGGCTGTGGAGTCATCTCGACCGTTTCGCGCTCATCTCCAACTCGGACGCCCATTCCGGCGACAATCTCGGGCGCGAGGCCAACCTCTTCGAAGGCGAGATGTCGTACGACGGCATCTTCCGCAGTCTGCGCGGTGACGCCGTGGATTGCCGCTTTCTCGGAACGCTGGAGTTCTTCCCCGAGGAGGGCAAGTACCACCTCGACGGGCATCGCGCCTGCAATGTGGTGTACGAACCGCGCGAGACTGTGGCGCGTGGCGGCCTGTGCCCTGTGTGCGGCAAACCGCTGACGGTGGGGGTGCTTCACCGTGTGCTCGAACTCGCCGACCGCGACACCCCTGAACAGGTGGCGGGGCGGCAGGGCTTCCGGTCGCTGATACCGTTGCCCGAGATCCTCGGCGAGATTCTGGGGGTGGGGGCCAAGAGTCGCAAGGTCGCAGACTGGACGGGTCGACTGGTGCAGCGCTTCGGGCCTGAACTCGCCATCCTGCAGGATGTGTCGCTGGACGCCCTGCGCCGTTACTGGGAACCGCTGGGCGAGGGCATCGCCCGGATGCGCCGTGGCGAGGTGCTGCGACAGGGCGGCTACGACGGCGAGTATGGCGTGGTGCGAGTGTTCACCGAACGGGAACGGGCGTCGCTGCGCGGTGGCGGCGGGTCGAAGGCCGCGCTGCCGTTGCTCGACCTCGGAGGGGCGGCATCCGCACCGGCCGTGCATGACACTCCGGGCCGGAAGAATACCGGGACGAAGGATGCGGGCGCCGGGGGCATCATCTCACCCGCTGTCGCAGGGGCGGACGTGGCGACGTCTGCGAAGGCGTCCGGCGGCAGGGCCGCAAGCGCATCTGAAGCCGGGGGCGCGAACGCGTCTGCCGAGACGACCACCCCGCACGATACCACTGCCGCCCGGCAGACCTCCGCGGATGGCGGGGGAGAGGGACCGGGACTGGCTTCGCTCTTCATTTCAGCGCGTCCGGCAGAACCGCCTGTGGATTTCAATCCGGAACAGCGTTCCGCCATCGCAGGCGGGCCGGGGCCGGTACTGGTGCTGGCAGGTCCCGGCACGGGCAAGACCCGTACGCTGGTGGGGCGTGTGCAGCGGCTTGTCGCCGAGGGTGTCGCCGCACGGCGCATCGTGGCCGTCACATTCACACGGCGTGCCGCCACGGAGATGGACGAACGCCTGTCCGTCGCACTGGGCGACGGTGCACCGTTGCCACGTACCGACACGCTTCATGCCCTGGCCTTCGAGTTCTGGCATCGGTCATCGGCGCAGCCGCCCGTGCTCCTTTCGGAAGAGGCCGCCCGCCGGGTCTTTGCCGAGGCCAACCCCGACGCCACGGCACAGACGCTACGCGAGGCATGGGACGAACTGGCCGTGTGCCGCGAGCGCATGCAGGTGTGTTCGCTTGCGCTGGCCCCTCTTCTCGACCGCTATGTCCAGCAGAAGGCCGCGTGGAACCTCGCCGACTATACGGATTTGCTGGAATTCTGGCTTGAACAGATACACAACGGCCTCTATGTGCCCCCGTGGCGTCATGTGCTGGTGGACGAGATACAGGACCTCTCGCCGCTGCAACTCGCCCTCGTGCGTGCCTTGCTGCCGCCGGGAGGCGAAGGGTTCTTCGGCATCGGCGACCCCGACCAGTCCATCTACGGTTTCAGGGGGGCGCACGGCGACGTGAAGGGGGCACTGGATGAGGCATGGCCGGGCCTCTCGGTGGTGACGCTTCGCGCCAACTACCGTTCGTCGGCGAGCGTGCTCGATGCCGCCGGGGCACTCATGGAGGGACGTTCGGCGTGCGGGCGTCTGCGGGCCGTACGTGACCTGCCCGCCGACATCAGACTGTTCGAGGCCCCGTCCGCAGAGAGTGAGGCCGCATGGATAGGCGACCGGATACGGTCGCTCATCGGGTCCACGGCGCATACGCTGGTGGATGCCGCACCTGAGGGTGCGCTACCCGGAGAGGGAACGTTCGGCCCCGGCGACATCGCGGTGCTGGTGCGGGTGCGTGCGCTCATTCCCGTGCTGCAACGCACGTTGTCGCGGCTTGGCGTGCCCGTGGCAGCCCCTGAGACGGAGGCCTTCTGGGCCGACCAGCGGGTGTCTCTCATCCTCGCCGCCGCCGGACGTTTCGTGGGTATCGGCAGTGCGGTCGCCGGAGGGCCCGGCGACGAGGTGAATTGTCCTGACAAGATGCTGGCGCGTGGCCCGCTGGGCGTTGCGGCCTACCTGCGCGAGTCGCCCCCCTTCGATGAACTGTTCTGGCAATCCGCGGCATTCAAGGCGTTGAGCAAGGCGTATGACACGCACGGGGGATGGGTGGGGCTCATCAACTGGGTGAATCTGCAAAGCGAACTCGAGACCGTGCGCAGGCGTAGCGAGAAGGTGCAGGTCATGAGCCTTCATGCCGCCAAGGGGCTCGAATTCCGTGCCGTGTTCCTGCCCGCGCTGGAAGACGGCATACTGCCCTTCGCCGGGGCGGCGACGCTTTCAGGACACGCCGACCGGGAACACATGCGCACCGACCTTGAGGAGGAACGCCGCCTGTTCTACGTGGGTATCACCCGTGCGGCAGAGGGCCTCTACCTCAGCCGGGCGTCGCGTCGCACCCTCTACGGGCGCGAGGTGCGTCTCAAGGCGTCGCGTTTTCTCGATGATGTGCCGGTGGCGGGGGTCAAGCGTTCAGCGCTGGTGCGTCACAGCAAGCATAGCGTGAAGCAGTTGAGTCTGCTTGGGGGCGGCGACTGATACGTCAGAAATGCTAGCCTGCATTCCGGGTGATGTGCCGGGGTATGCCCCCGGTCATGACGCAATCGTGCTGGCAGGCCCGTGGGTGGCCGGGGTGCGCGGACTTGAACCTAGTGCAGCCCGCAGACGCGGTAGACATACCGTTCGTACAGGGTCGAGACCCTGCCTGCGGCGCGTTTGCTGAGTCCGGCCTCGCGCAGGCGACAGTATACATGAAGGGGGTTGAAACGGTGTTGCAGGAAATGGCGGACGTGACGCATGGTACTCTCCTGTCTCCCGCATGGGAGACGCATCGGATTTTGCAAGGCCCGTGCCCTTTCGTCGACCCTCTGTCTCCATGCCCTGTTGCAGCGAAACACTTGTCGTCAGGAGCGGTACGGTGACGGATTATGGTCGCAGGGTGGAGGCATGACCTGCAAGCGCGCCCTTACCGCATACCCTGAGCTTCTGTCCAGAACCGTGGCGGCCCCTTCTTGGGTAATGCCTGGAACTGTTCGGGATAATGCCATCTTTCTTTCAGGTGAAGTGGACGAGGTGGGGTTGTGCTTCTTCGAGACCGCAGCGTGTCTCGCCTACGGTGAGAACGACCTTCCGGAACATCTTGCCGACCTGCCACTGGGGTGGCATGTGCACCTGCCGGGCGACCTGCCATGGTGTGACGGAGGTGCAGAAGCTGCCGTCCCTGCCCTGCGGCTCATGGACAAGGTGGCCTTCCTCGGTGCACATCGCGCCGTCCTGCATCCGCCCGTGGGCTTTGCCGACGGTGCCGCACGCCTTGTCGCCTTCGTGCGTGCGTGGGAGGCTGCCGGACGCAATCCTGAAGACCTGTGCCTCGAGAACATCCGGGGCGAAGACCTGACAGGGTTGTGGCGCACCCTGTGCGACCTCGGCTGCAAGGTATGTCTGGACATGGGCCATGTGCTGTCCTACGGTCAATATGGCCTTCTGTCCCTGCCGGGCCTCTCCGGGAGAACGTCCATGTTGCATGCCAATGCTCCGGGGCCGGGGGGAAGGCATCTGTCGCTCGATACACTCGACGGGGCGGGATGCGGCGTGGGGCGCGCCATGTGTGCGCTGCTGCCCGACGATGCCGTGGTCATGGTCGAGGTGTTCGACTGGGAGGGGGTGCGACGGTCGCTGCCCTTGCTCGAAACATGGTTCGCCGCGCAACGCTGACGGCGCGACACAGAGGTGGCAATGTCGTATTTCCGCAAGCTGGATACGAAGCTTCCCCATCTGCTGGAGCTTCTCAACCGCGAAGAACGCTGGCTCATCGTCATCAATGCCGACCCCGATGCCATGGCGTCGGCCATGGCGCTGCGGCGCATCATGATCCATCGCGTGGCGGATGTTGCCATCGCCCGTGTCAACGAGATCACCCGCCCCGACAACCTCGCCATGATCCGCTACCTGCGCATCCCCATGGTCAAGCTCACGCCTACCGTGGCAGCGCAGTTCGACCGCTTCGCGGTGGTCGATTCGCAACCGCATCACCATCCGCTCTTCCGTGACCTCAGCTTCTCGCTCGTCATCGACCACCACCCCCTCAGCGAGAAGAACCCCGTCATCGCCGACTTCAAGGAGATACGCACCGAGTACGGCTCCAACAGCACCATCATGACGGAGTTCCTGTACAACATGCACATCAGACCGGGGCAGTTGCTGGCCACGGCGCTGCAATTCGGCATCAAGACCGACACGGCAAGCTTCGAACGCGCAGCGTGCGATGTCGACCTGCGTGCCTACCGCTATCTTTCCAAGTTCTCGAATCCGGCGCTGCTTTCGCGCGTGGCCCGCAGCGAGTTCAGACTGCACTGGCTCGACTATTTCTCGAAGGCGTTCATCTCGATGCACAAGTGCGGGTCGGGGCAGTACGTCTATGTGGGTGAGGTCGAGAATCCAGACATCCTCGTCGTCATCGCCGACTTCTTCATGCGCGTTCACGAGATTCGCTGGACGGCCGTGTGCGGTGTGTATCAGGACACCATCGTTGTCATCTTCCGTGGTGACGGCGTCACCCGCGACCTCGGGCGCTATGCCTCGGCGCAGTTTTCCGACATCGGTTCGGCAGGCGGGCACAAGGCCATGGCGCGTGCCGAGATTCCCCTCGAGAAGGCTGCGGGGCGCAACGTCGAGTTGTTCATCTTCAAGAAGTTGCTGGCACCGCGCAAGTCGGCGCGTCCTCGCGAGGAGGCGAAGCCGTGAGTCGTCTGCGGTACCCGTCATCCCGGTCGATACTGTGATGGATGTTTCGGAGGCGGCCAATGGCCGCCTCCGTCGCGTATGCGCCATGTGAAGCGCTGCATGGCACATTGACGAGGCAGATGCCGGGGTCTCTTCCGGCTTCGGACCGTTTACTGTCAGGTCGCGGCACCGTCTCCGGTATGGCGGGCCGTGGCATCGACGCAGAGAATGTGGCTGCGGCCCCCCGCACAGTTGAAGCGCACCCCCACGGTGATGCACAGGCTACCTGTCGCGGCCGAGATGTAGGGTTGCGATACGCTGGCATCCACACCTCCGCGCAGGGGCTGGAACCATTCCTTGAGCGAGTGGTCGGTGCCGCGCGTGGCGGGACGATAGAGCACGACACGCTGCGGGATGCCTTCGCAGGGGCGGCACACGGAGTCGGTGGTCTGGCTGCCGAAGGCGTCGAGCACATAGAGGCATTCCATGTCGGGCATGTGCGGCAGGGCCTCTCGCAGGATGCGCCCGAAGCGGCGGGGCGACTGCCCCTCCAGCGCGAGGCGCAGCGGTCTCACAAGTTGCAGAAGCCGCTGGTGCTCCTGTTCCTCGGCCCGCAGGCGTTGCAGGGTCATGCCTGCATACAGGAGCATCGAACGGCGAAGTGCGGCAATGGGCTCGCGTGGTGCGGGAACGGGTTGCGGGTGTCCCATCAGGTAGCCCTGAAGCATGTCGACGCCGAGGTCGATCATGGTCGCCGCCTCCTCTTCGCGTTCGACCCCTTCCGCCACCGTCACGGCACCGATGCGCCGCGCCAGCGCCACCAGAGAGCGCATGACCTCGCGCCTGTGGAAGGTGGCGTCGCAGCCTGCCACGAGGTCGCGGTCGAGTTTGATGACGTCGGGGCGCAGGGCGGCGATGCGTGCGAGATTCGAATAGCCTGCCCCTACGTCGTCCAGTGCCAGCAGAAAGCCCGCTTGCCTGTGGCGTTCGCAGAACCGTGAGAGGGCCGCGTCATCGGGTACGGCCGATTCGATGATTTCGATGACCACGTTGTGCGGGGGAATGCCCCAGCGCTTGGCGCATTGTTCGATGTGCCCCGAACCCACAGAGTCCTTGTCGAGAAGTGACGCGTCGATGTTGACGAAGAGCAGCAGGGCCGGGTGTGCCACATGGTGGTCCGAAAAGGCCGCGAAGGCCCTCTCGCGGCAGAGACGGTCGAGTGCGAGTCTTTCGGCAGGGGTCTTCGCCGCACCGAAGAGGCGCAGGGGGCTGATGCTGCCGGTGCCCGGCGGGTCGCCGGGGGCCATGCCGCGTGCCAGTGCCTCGAATCCTGCATGACGGCCCGTACGTATTGCCACAAGCGGCTGGAAGTAGGGTGTGACGTCGCCCTGTGTCAGGGCCTTGCGTGCGATGAGGGTGTCTTTCATACGAGGTCCGGGATGCCGGGTCGGGATGGCGGGATGACCCGACCCGGCGGCCCCGGCACGGGCCGGGGCAGATGTTGTGCAAAATGTGTCGGGCCATGTGCCGGGCTATTCTGGTTCACTCCGAAGGCTTCGTCGCGCCGCCTCCCCGTTGATGCGTACAAGCCGTCCATGCCCTGTGGCACTTGGAGGTCGTGCCGGTGACGGGTGCTGGCTATCCGTTCTTTATCGGCGCGGTACGGGTGACCCTTCACTCGGTGATGTCATCCGCAGGCAGGGTGCTGGGGGGCGGGCCGAAGAGCCTTGCCCCTCGCAAACTGTCAGCTTCGAAGACGCACAAGGGGTAGGGGATGCACCCCGTGCCATGGCGTGAAGGACGTCGGACTCGGCTGTTGTCGCGAATCGCCATCCGCGGCCACAGTACCTGTGGAGATGAACGCGACGCCGCTGCCGGCGGTGTGTGGGGCGGCGGTGAGAAGAAGCCCCAGCATGAACCCGGCGAAGGCACAGGCGACGGTCGCTGCGACACGGACGCGTCTGCCCGGAGGCAGGCGTCTGTCGGGGTGACGCGAAGGGGCGGCGTGCGAGCGCGACCTGTGGCGGGCTGTGATGGTAACGGGCGGCGTCAGCCCAGACATCAGCCCGGACTTTGACCCGGACGTGACGTGGCCGGAGTGGAACATGGGCGGTGCGTGGTGTCCTGACATGGTCTCCCCCACTGTTGAGGTTCGACAGTACCCAAGCAATGGTCGGGCCTCATTGTCAGAGAAGACATGATTTCAGTGTGTTAGGTGATGATGTGGTAGGGTGTGAGATACGATAGTACGATGAATCTGACATAATGCGTATTTTTTCGACTGAAAAAATAGCATAATTGTAATTGTGCGGCAGGCGACTTTGGTATCTTTTTCGATTTTCTACTTGACAGCGCGCGGCGTGGGTTCGTATGCTCTCACCAGCTACAAGAAAAAGGATATTGAAAGGTCAAGGACAACATGCTTACCATCAACGCCACGTACTTCCCCACTTCCGGTGCCAGCTATTACTGGTACTTTTTTAGCTATGGAGAAGCCCGTGGCCTGGTGGGTCGCGCCTAGACCTCATTAAAGGATCAGGTGCACCGAGACAACAGGGGCCGCGGGCGAAAGCCAGCGGCCCTTTTCTTGTATCCGGCGTCGGAGCGCGCACTGCCGCCGGAAAGGAACGAGGGGACGCCCGAACGTTCCATCAGCAGGGGATGACACATGCGGCGGAACCGCCAATGAACGGGCGCAGCGCGCCGCAACAATGCTTCATGACGAGGATGGCATCATGCACATAGGCAAGAAGATCAGAATGGAGCGGCTCTTCAACCGCACCACAGGGCGTTCGGTCATCGTTCCTCTCGATCATGGCGTGAGCGTCGGCCCCATCGACGGACTGGTGGACATGCGTGACACGGTCAATCAGGTAGCCGAAGGCGGCGCGGATGCTGTGCTCATGCACAAGGGCCTCGTGCGTTGCGGGCACCGCGAGGGCGGCCGCGACGTGGGCCTCATCGTACATCTCTCGGCCAGCACGTCGCTGTCGCCGTTGCCCAATGCCAAGACCCTCACCGCGACGGTCGAAGACGCCATCAAGCACGGTGCTGACGGCGTGTCGGTGCACGTCAACCTCGGTGACGAGACCGAGCGCGACATGCTCGCCGACCTCGGCCGTGTGGCCACCATCGCCAACGACTGGGGTGTGCCCCTTCTGGCCATGATGTACGCCCGCGGCCCGCGCATCCGCGACCAGTACGACCCGCAGGTGGTGGCGCATTGCGCCCGCGTGGGTGTTGAACTGGGGGCCGATGTGGTGAAGGTGCCCTACACCGGTGATATGGATACCTTCGCCCATGTGGTGCAGTCGTGCTGCGTCCCCGTGGTCATCGCAGGCGGGCCCAAGCTCGACTCCACCCGCGACTTCCTCCAGATGGTGCATGACGCCGTCCGTGCCGGGGGTTCCGGTCTTTCGGTGGGGCGCAACATCTTCCAGCATGCCCGCCCCTCGCAACTGGTCAAGGCCGTGCGCGGCCTCGTGCATGAGGACTGGGACGTGGAACAGGCCATCGCCATCGTGGGCGAGGACTAGGCGTCGCCATGCGTACCATCCTTTTCAAGAGCGTCCCCTTCAGCAAGGAGGCTGTGACGCTGGCCCTCGAATCGGGCGTGGACGGCATCATCGTGCCTGAGAAACATGTGGCCCCGGTGCAGGCACTGGCCCGCTGCAAGGTGCTGTGCGACGATGCCGTCTGTACCCTCGAACTCACCGCCAAGGCGGATGAGGAGGAGGCGGCAAGCCGCCTCGCCGCCGGTGAGGACGTGGTGCTGGCACGGGGCTGGGAAATCATCCCCGTCGAGAACCTGCTGGCACGGTCGGACAGGGTGACGGTGGAGGTGGCCTCGCTGGACGAGGCACGCCTCGCTGCTGGCATCCTCGAACGTGGCGTGTCCACCGTGGTGGTGCTGCCGCAGGCCGTGACGGAACTCAAGGCCATCGTGCAGGAACTCAAACTCTCGCAAGGGCGCATCGACCTCGCCCCCGCCGTGGTCACCGCCGTGCGGCCCGTGGGCCTCGGACACCGGGTGTGCGTCGACACCATGTCGCTGCTGCGCACGGGGCAGGGCATGCTCGTGGGCAATTCCAGCGCCTTCACCTTTCTGGTCAACGCCGAGACGGAGCACAACGAATACGTTGCGGCGCGGCCCTTCCGCATCAACGCCGGGGCCGTCCATGCCTACGCCGTGATGCCGGGCGACCGTACCACCTACCTTGAAGAACTCCGTTCCGGCAGCGAGGTGCTCATCGTGGGGGCCGATGGCGCGACGACCATCGCCACCGTGGGCAGGCTCAAGGTCGAGGTGCGCCCCATGCTGCTGGTCGAGGCGCGCGTGGGTGACACCGTGGGGGCGGTCTTCCTGCAGAATGCCGAGACCATCCGCCTTGTGCGCGCCGACGGTACGCCCGTGAGCGTGGTGGCCCTGCGCGAGGGCGACGAGGTGCTGTGCCGTACCGACGTGGCGGGACGCCACTTCGGGATGCGCATCACCGAAGACATCAGGGAGGCCTAGCCGTGAGCGCACCCGAACCCGTGAACGGCACACCGCCTGATGTGGCGCAACGGCTACAGGCCATCCGCGTGACCATCGACGGTCTCGACCGCGACCTGCTTGCGCTGCTCAATCGACGCGCCGCACTGAGTCTTGAGGTCGGCCGCATCAAGGCCACCGACCCCGGCATCGTCTTCCGCCCCTTCCGTGAGCGCGAGGTGTTCGACAACCTCGAAGCCGCCAATGAAGGGCCGTTGCCCGACGAACACCTGCGAGCCATCTGGCGCGAGATCATCTCCTCGTCGCGTAGCCTGCAACGCCCGCAGCGTGTGGCCTACCTCGGCCCTGAAGGCACCTTCTCGTATTTCGCAGGTATGGAGTTCCTCGGCAGGGCCATGGACTACAGGCCGCAGCCCGGTCTGCCCGACGTGTTCCGCGCCGTGCACGACCGCCAGTGCGAACTTGGCATCGTGCCGCTGGAGAATTCGTTGCAGGGCACGGTGGGGCAGAGTCTCGACCTCTTCCTGCAACACGAGGTGTTCATACAGGCCGAACTCTTCTGCCGCATCAGCCACTGCCTGCTGGGAACGGCGGCGGCACTGGCGGACATCGACACCGTGTACTCGCACCCGCAGCCGCTGGCCCAGTGCGGCGGGTGGCTGCGTGCGCACCTGCCCAACGCCCGCATCATCCCCACCGAGTCCACCGCCGCGGCAGCGCGCAGGGCGGCGGGTGAGGCAGGGGCCGCCGCCATCGGTCACCGCAGCCTCGCCGACCTTCTCGGGCTCAACGTGCTGGAACGGGGTATCGAAGACCAGCCAGACAACTGGACGCGCTTCGTGGTCATCGCCCCCGCCCCTGCCGACCAGCAGGGACGCGAGAAGACCTCCATGCTCTTCTCCCTGCCAGACAAGGCAGGTGCGCTGGCTGGCGTGCTGGAACTGCTGGCCCGCGAGGGCATCAACATGAAGAAGCTCGAATCGCGTCCCTTGCGGGGCGAGAAGTGGCAGTACGTCTTCTTCGTGGACGTGGAATGCGACCTCGGCACTGAACGGTACGCCCGTCTCGTCGAAGAACTGCGCACGCTGTGCCACACGTTGCGCATCCTCGGCAGCTACCCTGTGGGGCCGCATTTCGACATGGCGGCGCATGAAGCGTTGCCCGGTCTGCCCGATCAGATAGGCCAGGGAGGCCTGTGATGGAACCCGTAGTCGTCACCGCACCGCCGTCCAAGTCGCTGTCGCACCGCGCCCTCATCGGGGCGGCGCTGGCAGCAGGCGAGTCGACGGTGGAACATGTGCTCGAAAGCCGCGACCTGACCTGCACCGCCGACATCCTCCGGGCGGCGGGGGCGCACATCGAACGGTGCGCCCCCGGAAGCTACCTCGTACGCGGCGTGGCGGGCACCCCGGCAGGGGGCTTCGAGGCCCCCGTATCGTGCGATGTGCACGAGTCGGGCACCACCTGCCGTCTGCTCACGGCCGTGCTGGCGGCGGGCATGGGGCGTTTCCGCATCCATGGTGCTCCGCGCATGCACGAACGGCCCATCGGGGAACTCACCGACGCGCTGGCATCACTTGGCGTGCAGATAGCCTTCGAGGCGCGCGCGGGCTTTCCGCCGCTCGTCATCGACGCCGCCGGTATGCGCGGTGGCGAGGTCTCCATCGGCATGGACGAGTCGAGCCAGTATCTTTCCGGCCTGTTGCTTGCCGCGCCGCTGACGCAGGGCATGACCGTGAACGTGGCTGGCAAGAGCGTCGTGTCATGGCCCTATGTGGGGCTCACCCTCCAGACCCTCGAGGATTTCGGCATCGACTTCACCGTGGAGACGCGTGACGCCGTCGACGCCCCGTGGGGCGCGGTGGACTGGCGTAGCCTGCACGAGGCCGTGCCGGGGCTGGTGCGCTTCAGGGTGCGCCCCGGCATGTACCGCGCAGGCAGCTACAGGGTGGAGGGCGACTGGTCGGGCGCAAGCTACTTTCTCGCGGCAGGTGCCGTGGGCCCTCGCCCGGTGCGCGTGGAGGGGCTGCGCGTCGACTCCCTGCAGGGCGACCGGGCGTTGCTCGACATCCTCACCGCCATGGGTGCCGACATCCGCCCCGGAGATGGTCATGTGGTGGTGCATCCCGCCCCGTTGCATGGCGTCGAGGTGGACATGGGCCACTGCCCCGACCTTGTGCCCACGGTGGCGGCGGTGGCGGCATTCGCCACGGGGCGTACTGTCGTCCGTAACGTGGCCCACCTGCGTATCAAGGAAAGCGACCGCATCGCCGCCCCGGTGGGAGAATTGCGCAGGGCGGGCGTGAACGCCGAGGAACGCGCCGACGGGCTGGTGGTGCAGGGCGGTGCCCTCGCCACTGAACCGGGTACGCTCTTCTCCGCCCACGGCGACCATCGCATGGCCATGAGTCTTGCCCTGCTTGGGCTTGGCGGGGTGGATGTGCGCCTTGACGACCCTTCGTGTGTGAGCAAGTCGTTCCCGCATTTCTGGGAACTATGGGAGAAGGTGAGGGCATGAGCGCCATGAAGATAGCCCTCGTGGGCGACAAGGGACGCATGGGGCGTCTGCTGACGTCGCGTTTCTCCGCTGCCGGGTGCGAGGTCGCCGGTGTGGACAGGCCCCTTACGCCCGAAACCGTGCGCCCGGCGGTGCAGGGGGCGGATGTGGTCATCCTGTGTGTGCCCGTGGAGGTGCTGGCAGAGGTACTCTCGATTGTCGCACCGCTGCTTTCTCCCAAACAAGTGCTTGCGGACATCACGTCAGTTAAGGTACGACCAATGGAAGTGATGCAGGCGTTTCACGCCGGGCCGGTGGTGGGAACCCATCCCCTTTTCGGCCCGGACCCGCAGGACGACCATCTGCCTGTGGCTGTGACGCCCGGTTCATCCGCCCGTGACGCGGATGTGACACTCGTGGAGCAGTGTTTTCGCATGATCGGCTGTGACACCTTCCGCACCACGGCGCAAGAGCACGACCGTGCCGCCGCCATGATACAGGGCCTGAACTTCATCTCCAGCGTCGCCTATCTCGCTACGCTGGCCCACAATGAAGAGCTTCTGCCCTTCGTCACGCCCTCCTTCCGCCGCCGTCTCGACGCGGCCCGCAAGATGCTCACCGAAGACGCAGCCCTGTTCGAGGGCATGTTCGAAGCCAATCCTGCCAGTCAGGACGCCGTCCGTTCGTTCCGTTCCTTCCTGAACATCGCTTCCGCTGGCGATGTCGACGTGCTCGTCGACCGCGCACGCTGGTGGTGGCGCACGCATGATGACAGGGGAGGAGCACGCCAGTAACAGGCGTACGGCACCGTCATATCGTTGTTGCAGCCGCGCTCCCTCCCCGGGGGCGCGGCTTTTTCTTTTTCGCCACAAAAGGGGCAAACGCCCGGGACGGCATCCCGGAAAGGCGACACGAGGAGAACGACATGGAGATGGACGACGCGAAAAGGCCCGCAGGTGCGAAACGGCGCACGAGCGGTGAAGAGGGCGCAGGTCGTGTCGCCGGTCACGCCACGACGCAGGACAATGTTCATGCGATGCCCAGCACGCAAGCCGGCACGCAAGCCGGCACGCAAGCCGGGGGCGCGGGTGTCCATACGGATGCGAATCCGGCTGGTCGCCCGGATGGGCGCATCGTGCTGCGGCAGTCGTGCAGCCTGCTCGAGGGCGATGTGGATACGCCCATCAGTCTGTTTCTGGGCATGGTGGGGTCGGGGCAGGGCATCCTGCTCGAGAGTGCCGAGGTGGACGGACGCTGGGGGCGTTACAGCATCATCGGCTTCAACTTCCTTCTGCGTCTCGGCTGTGCGGCAGGGCGGCTTGAGGTGGCGGTACGCGACCCGCGTCTTGCAGCACTGAAGGAACTTGAGGGGATGCCCTTCATCGAGGGCGTGCGTGCCGTCATGCGGCGGCTGACCATCGAACCGGACCCCGACTTCGCCAACCAGCCGCCCATCACGCGAGCCCTGTACGGGTACATGGGCTACGGCGTGGCAGGGCTGCTCGAACCCAAACTCGCCCCGGTGCTACGGGCGGAAGCGGCAGAGGCGTGCCTTGCCCTGCCGGGTACGGTGGTGGTCTTCGACCACCTCTACAACCGCCTGACCATGCTCTCGCTCACCGACCGCAACGGTCTGCGCATCGACCGTTCGGTACTCGACCGTGCCCCGCAGACGCCGGAGGTGGGCCCCACCCGCGCGGTGCCCGACGAGGCCGCCTACAAGCGCGCCGTGGAGCGCACCCGCGAGATGATCCGGCAGGGTGAGGCCATACAGGTGGTGCTCTCCACGCGGTTCCAGGCGTCCTTCAATGGCGACCCCTTCACGCTGTATCGCAGGCTGCGGCGCATCAACCCCTCGCCCTACATGTTCTTCATGCGCCTGCCGGGTGTCTCGCTGCTGGGTTCGTCGCCGGAGGTGATGGTGCGTTGCAGCAAGGGGCGGTTGCAGGTCAGCCCCATCGCCGGAACCCGTCCGCGCGGGGTCGATGACGTCGAAGATGCGCGCCTCGCGGCGGAATTGCTCGACGACCCCAAGGAACGCGCCGAACATGTCATGCTGGTCGACCTCGGGCGCAACGACCTCGGGCGCATCGCCGCCCCCGGTACGGTGCAGGTCGAACGGTTCATGGAGGTGGAGAAGTTCTCGCACGTCATGCACCTCACCTCGCGGGTGACCGCAGACCTCGCAGAAGGGCACGACGCGCTTGACGTGCTGACCGCCACGTTTCCGGCAGGCACGGTGAGTGGTGCCCCCAAGGTGCGCGCCATGGAAATCATCGCCGAGGCCGAAGGCCAGCCGCGCGGCCCCTATGCCGGGTGCATAGGCTGGTTCGGACTCGACCGCGACAGCGTGAGTCTCGACACCGGCATCACCATCCGCAGCATGTGGGTGCGCGAGGGGCAGGTGCACTGGCAGGCGGGGGCGGGCATCGTGTTCGACTCGAAACCCGCCGCGGAATGGAAGGAGTGCTGCAACAAGGCGGCGGCCATGCGTGCCGCACTGGATGGAGGCTGTCATGTTCCTGCTCATCGATAACTACGA
>Ga0302253_1001309_pt1 | contig 15409 bp, 14 predicted proteins | sample AAG_RA_Trp_MG_FD_193537 | JGI IMG/M metagenome (GOLD analysis project Ga0302253, IMG submission 193537) | Enriched activated sludge microbial communities from anaerobic digester in WTTP, New Holstein, Wisconsin, United States - AAG_RA_Trp | ecosystem: Engineered > Bioreactor > Anaerobic >...
GGCTCAGCAGGCTGAAGCCCAGCAATTGCGGGGCGTGGTTGAAAAGAGCCTGGCGCGGGTTTTGCCGGCAACGATGGCGAAGTTTATTGCCAGAAACTGGTTCCTTGTTTTAATGCTAGGGTTGTTGATGGCTGCTATTATTGGGACAATTGTTTATCTGTTAATCGGAGGTCGAAAGAAAAAGTGAGATGTCGGTTTCGGCATTGCAATTGTCCGATGGTTTCTGGATGACGGTTTTTATCTGTTCTTTGATAGCATCTGATGCCAGTGATTTAATCTGGCGGACGCGTTCTCTGGTGACACCCATTCTACGTCCGATCTCGGCCATGTTGCTGTCACTCCAGGTGGTAAGTTCGTGATAATTTTCCAGGATAAGCCTATGCCGTGGATGTAGTTTATTTAATGATTCACGTACTAGTTCCGCGGTCCTTTTTTGTTCAAGCGTGATTAGCGGATCGGGGCTGTTAAAGTCCGGTGTTAATTCCAGGTAGGTGGGGCCGTCACTTTCAGGAGGGCGGGTGTTTAATGAGTTTACCCGAAGGTCGAAAAGTTCCTGGATAGATAATACTTTTTTGATGCTGAGCCCCATTTCTTCCGCGACCTCTTTTGTTGTGGGATCCCTTTCCAGTTTTTGGTAAAGGAAGTGGATGACCCTGTTATAACGTTTTAACAGATCATCAGCGTGGACTGGAATGCGGATGGTTTTGCCGCGGTCGGCAATGGCCCTGTCTATGTATTGCCTGATCCACCATCCGGCATAAGTGGAAAAACGATAGCCTTTGTGTACGTTGAATTTTTCCGCGGCTCTCATTAATCCAAGGTTTCCTTCCTGGATTAAATCCTCCATTGAAAGTCCCCGGTTGATGTATTTTTTGGCGAGGGCTATCACAAAGTACAGGTTGGCGGTAACCAGCTTGTTTATGGCTTCCCGCTTTGTTTTAGGCGTTTTTGCCTTTAAAATCAGCAGGCCAATTTCTTTTTCTTCTTCTTCGCTCAACTCAGGTATGGCTCCGACTTCGAATCTGTATTTGGCCAGAGCGGTGTGGGCAAATTTTCTTTCTTCTTCCGGGGCGGTTATGAGGGATTGTTCAGTGGGGCTATGATTTTCTGCTTGCATTTTGGTTAGAAAAAAAGAGGTTCTTTTATAGAACCTTTTTCTTCGGGTGTCAATTTGAATTAAGTTATCTAGTTGGGCCTGGTTTATTCGGTTACCCAGTAGATTTCCTCGTTCTTTTCGTAGATGGCGCCTTCGGTGGAAAGCAGTTGCCCGTTGGTGGAAACGGGGACGGTGGTGCCGCTAGGAAGGTAGACAGCCGGGATGTTTTCAACGTTGGTGAGAATGCTGCCGGCCGGGTAATCCAGCTTGGTGAATTTCTGGAGGCCGATTTTGCGGCTGGTGAGTGATGCACTTTCAATTAAAGTGAAGAGAATTTCACGTGTGGGTTTGTTCCTGGGGGGCTGGTCGATGTAAGGGATATCCATCTGCATGGCTTTTTCATATTCCCTGTACAGATTCCACATCAGCTGTTCTTCGTGGGTGGTGGTGAATTTAACGTTTAGCCCAATTTTGCGGGCTTCACGGCGCGAAATGCTGTGATTATGGGTATGAATGCCGCGGATAAAATAATCGACAATCTGTTCGACTTTGCTTTCATCGTGGATGTACTTCCTTAAAAGACGTTTGGCGTCGTCGCTGGTTTCCAGATAATTGCGATAGGCGCGGCCGATTAAAACCGGCTGGACGTTTTCGGTAAGTTTTTCGTAAGCCTTCACTTTTTCTTCCGGTTTGGTGACGTTGTATTCTTCACGCAGGAAATCTTCGTAGGTATCCATATCTGAAACCGATATTTCCATACCGTCCATGTTTCCACCGCTAACGCGTATGGTTGGGTCAATGGGGCCAAGGGCAGCCATTTTACCCATGATAATTTCTTTGGCACCAAAGGCGAGGAGAGTGGCGGCACTATGGGCGTGGTAGGGGATTAGGATGTTAAAATCCATGTGGTATTCCCTCATCAGATTTACCAGTTCCCAGGCGACTTCAAGTTCTCCACCGTATGAATAAATGAAAAGATCCAGAGAATTACATTTTTCGCAGATTGCCTCAAGGTGTTTGCGGAAGTGGATAATGTCCGTTGAGTCCATGTCGGAGCGGATGTTGGGACGGCTGGAGGTAACGTAGGTTATGACATGGCTTTTACGTAATTCTCCAAGTTTCCTGATCAATTCTTTGCGTACCTGCTCGGACATGGGTGAAGCAAGTGTGAATGATTAAATTTTTTAAAACATGCCAACGGCGAATTTACCGTTAACAATATCGTTAGCCATTGCCACATATTGGCTCATAATGCCGCATTCGTCGACAACCTTTTTTAGGTAATACGCTCTTGTTTCGGGATTTATGTTAATAAGCGCGGCTTTAAGGTAGTACAGCGCTTTTACTTTAGTGTTGTTATAGTCCATTTCCTTGCGGATGCCGCGGACTGGAAACTGGTCAAGGTTTGCAACCTGCGCTGGGATGTTTTTCCCGTAGACGTAGACAAAATTATAGGGGACGATACCTGTACCCCCGTAATTCCAGGGAAGCAGGTCGATGAACAGGTAGTCGAGGTTATTTTCCCTTAAAATGGAGTCGAGGTAATTTTTGGAAGGGCTTTGTCCGTAATAATAAATGTTAACTTTGACGTCAGTCCGGAAGTTTTCAATTTTCTGGATGTAGTAAAGAGGGAAGGTAGAATTGTCGCGGCCAATGGAAAGCAGATAGGCGTTTTGGGGGAGGCTGCGCAGGACGTTTTTGTTGAAATCGTAGGCGAGGTAATTGTGACTTTCATTGCTGTTATAGAAGTTAACTCCAAGCGGCAGAAGCGGCAAAATGGCGATTAGTCCGAATAGCAGGAATTTGCGTGTTTTGGGCTCCAGCCAGGCTCTTAACATTTCTACCCCATTGAAACAGATTATGCCGGTAATCAGGATGGCAGAAATATAAAACGGTTTGTTACTTTGGGCTGTGAAGGGATGGATGCCCTGATAGATCTGGATGTGCCCAAGCTGGAAAATGGTGTAAAAGAAAAAGCAGGCAAAGATGTAAATCCAGTATTTTTTAGTTGTTTTAAAGGTTTGGATGATACCTGGTACAAAAAAGAGGATTGGCAGGTAAACAAGTTGTTCGATGATGATTTTGCTCATCAATAAAAAGCCTTTCATGTTACCGTCGATATAGCGTTTGGCGAAGTTGTAGATATAGAATCCGGTTCCCTGGAAAAAAGCCAATACCGGGTCTGGTTGGGATATTTTTTGAATGGGGGTGGTGAAGAACATTTCAGCTGTGCCACCGTAAATTTTGCGGTTAACAAAGTTGATAAACGTATCCCAGGTGTGAAGTCCGTTGTGGTCAATAAAGGCAGGATTGGTGTAAGGGGCCAGATAAGTACGCAGAGGCATGTAGGCATAGGGGATCAGTCCCACAAAAAAGAGCCCGATGCATTTTAGGATTAGGGGGATATTAAGTATCAAACGCCAGTTTTTTGCCATTACGTAGATGATGATGGGCGGGGCGGTCAAAGCCATGATCATATAGGAGTTGGTCCAACTTAAGCCGTACAGGAAAGCAACCCAAAGCAGATATTTTTCTTCCTGTTTTTCTTCCCAGATTAAAAGGATGTAACTGATGAGGGCGAAGAAAAAAGCGCTTAAGGTGTAGATTTCGGCACGGACTGTTTGTGCCCAGAAGATGTCGGTAAAGGCAAGGAAAATGGAGCCGGCGTAGGCTATGAGGTCGTTTTTGGTAAGCCGTTTGAGCAGTAGATAAAGGACTGCGGCGGTAAGCGAAGCAAAGACGGCTGAAAGCAGATTAACGCGCCAGGCGATGTTGCCGAAGAAAATGATTTTAGTGAAAATCCAGCCAAGGATGGTATGGAGAGGGTAACCCGGCGGATGGCCTATGTCGGGAAGCGCAGCCGCACCAATAAGCTCTCCGGCATCTTCGGTGGCTACATTGGGGTAGATGGTAAGAAGGTAGACAAAATACGTGATAAAGAAAACCAGGACAGCGTTAAAACGGCTGTTTTGGGTGAGAGCGTTCAGCAGTTTGAATTTCATTTTTTTATTTTTGGTTGTGTTTTTTTTTGCTGGCATGGTTTTTATGATAGGATCGGCGTTAATTCTACAATAATTAAGCTAGCGGTGGCAAACAGCAAATTATTTGTTGAGTAAGGTATAAAATTAATTATGATGGATTGGTAAATGATTAATGTTCCGGTATGACCGAAAAAGTTAACCGTATTGCAGGTATAGATTTAGTCAAAGCGTTTGCCATAGTGTGGATATGCCTTTACCATTATTAAAAAGCTTTTATATTTAAAATCTATGAAAATTCAGGTTTTAGGTTCGGGTTGTGCTACTTGCAAGACTCTTCACAAAAATGTTGAGGAAGTTGTTAAAAAACTTGGGGTCAATATCGAAGTAGAATATTCAACCGACGTTTCTGAAATAGTTAAGCTTGGAGCAATGAGTAGCCCCGTCCTGGCTATTGATGGGCAAGTGATGGCGGCTGGCAGAGTCCCTTCAAATGACGCTATTGAAAAAATGATCTTGGAGGGTTGTGAATCAGAGAAGAAAAATTCCGCTGGGGGCTGTTCCTGCGGAGGCAATTGCTAATTTTTACCTTTATATTTATGGACATATTTTATCCTGTGCAAATATTTGCCGATTGGTTAACCTATAATATTTTTGGTATCGCTCAAAAGACGCTTCTAGCCAGTGCTGTCAATTTTTTTATTTTTGACACGATCAAGATTTTTATCTTGATGTCGGTAATAATTTTTATTGTTTCAATCATTCGTTCGTTTCTTCCTCCAGAAAAGATTCGCTATATTCTTTCTCATAAAAATAAATATACGGGGAATATTGTCGCCTCATTGCTCGGCATTATTACGCCATTTTGTTCGTGCTCGGCGATTCCTCTTTTTCTTGGATTTGTTCAGGCGGGAGTTCCACTGGGGGTAACCTTCTCTTTTTTAGTGGCTTCTCCCATGATTAATGAAGTAGCTTTGGTGCTTCTTTTGGGTTTATTTGGCTGGAAAGTCGCATTGATTTACATAATCAGCGGTCTTATCATCGCCGTCTTGTCTGGTCTTTTAATCGGGAAAATGAATGCAGAAAAATTGCTGGAAGATTTTGTTTTGCAAAATTCTATACAAGCACAGAATAAGTTACAAAAGATGAAGTGGAAAGAACGTCTTAATTATGCCAAGGATTATACATGGGACATCCTTAAGAAAGTTTGGTTTTATATTTTGATAGGAATTGGTCTGGGGGCATGGATCCACGGATATGTGCCTACCGACTTTTTGGCTACTTATGCTGGAGCGGATAAATGGTATGCCGTCCCGTTTGTTGTTTTAATCGGTATTCCTCTTTATTCCAATGCTGCAGGTGTAATTCCGCTTGTTAGCGTGTTGACAGAAAAAGGAGTGGCCATCGGTACAGCCCTTGCTTTTATGATGGCCGTAACGGCATTATCTTTGCCTGAGTTTATGATATTAATAAGAGTTATGAAACTTAAACTAGTTCTGATTTTTGCAGGAATCGTGGGGGTAGGAATTATTTTTACAGGTTATCTTTTTAATTGGATTATCGGCTAACAATTAAATAGGTTCCACCCGGCTTTGGGTTGAACTGGTCGGGGTGGCGGGACTTGAACCCACGACCTCATGCACCCCATGCATGCGCGCTAGCCAACTGCGCCACACCCCGACATATAACCAATTTTCACCTGATTTTTGATTTTAACTTTTGGAGCGTGCGCGCATGTACGCTTGTTTTTAGAGCCGCAGGCGCTCCAACTGCGCCACACCCCGATGTAGATACATTATACACTTTTATTTGAACTTTTTAAGTCCTGCTGAAACTAAATTTTCCTCATTATAGATGATTTCGGCAAAGGATTTATCCTTTTTCTTCATTGTATCGAATTCAATTTCGTTGCGCCAGGTGTCTGTGATCATGAAAAGACGGTTTTTGTAATTGACCTCGGCCAGTTTGTGGGAGTGCCCAAGGCAGATGATTTTGGCATCCGGGTTTTGCCTGATGAGTTTGTTGAATTCGGTTTTGGAAAACTGGTCAAAAGAGACGGTTTTAAATTTCTTTTTAAAGATTTCCTTGAGTATTTTGAATTGCGGGGCGCGATAGGTGGGATCAAAAAAGAGAAGGGTGGGATGAATGAAGAATTTCTTGAGGATCAGATCGGCCATGGTCTTGCGGAAGAATTTTTTGAGTTCAGGATGGTGCTTAATGTAGGAGGTGATGGGCTGGATTTTTTCTTCGTTGGGGAAGTTTTCCTTGATTTTTATAAGGTGGGAAAAGACGATGCGGCTGCCCCAGGGAAGATTTAAAATGCGTTTGCGCCGGTAGGTTATGATCGGCTTTTTGACATTGAAATAAAAGAAGGTATCCAGCAGGTTCCCGTGTTCGGCGTGAATGTCCTTATAGTCAAAACTGAAGGCGAAGTGCAGGCGGTGATGATTGTGAAGTTTATCACGGAAAGCCTGTTGTACTGACGGCCAGGCCAGATCGGGGTCGTGGTTGCCGATGACAAAAGTGAGGTGATGGCTTGGGTTTTCCAGGAATTTTTCCAGTGTGTTAAAAACGCGCGGGTGGCTGCGGAAGATTTCACCTGTTTTCCAGAGAGAAATTTCTTCGGTGATGACGCGCGGATAGGTGCCATCATAGGCCATTTTAAGGTAGTCGAAATTATCCCCGTTAAAGACCAGGTGGACGTTGGCGCGATTTTGTTCAGAAGGCTTGAGTGAGACCTGTCCAATGAATTTGATCAGGGTTTCATCGTCATTAAAGTCGTCCATGATGTCGCCCCGGCCGAGTTCCGTGTCGCTGATAATATAGATGCGATGTTGCATTTATTTGGGTTTTACTACCACTACGTTCTGCACTTTTTCGAATTCGGGATAATAATCCTGTTCCAGCATAAATCCGGTTGATGGCCCGCCGTCCAGGTTGAGGACGGAATGCAGGCCAAGTTTAGCTATTTCCACGTTTTCTTTCAACAGATGTGCAAACCTGTAGAGAGAGATGGAGTTCTGGTTATTGAGAAGGCTTTGTTTAATAAAAATCAGAATGATGTGATTATCGCTGCTGATGCCGATGGCGGTGCGGCTGGCTTTTTGACCACTATCTTTTTCGATCTGGATTTGGCCATCCGGGGCTAAAAGAACTGGTCCGTTTTGGATGGCGAAGGTGATTTTGGAAGTGCCTGGGTTGTTGGTTCTTTCTTCCAGCTGCGATGTTGTAAAGAGCTGGGGGTGGTTGTTGCGGTCAATTGTGAAAATTCCCTCCATAATGGAAGCGTGCGACAGTTTTTTGTTATTGAAATTGTGGTCGATTAGAAGCCCTGTCGGATTGAAGTCTTCGGTAAAAAACTGACCGTTGAAGGCGAGTATGGCCTTTTCTTTTTGCAGGATTTCACGGATTGAGAGCGCGTCTTTTTCGGATTTATTCTGGTAAATGCTGAATGAATATTCGGACGGATCGATTTTGACGAGCTGGAGGTTAAGAGTAGAGGTATCCGGGTTTTCCGTGTTGCGAATTTCAATATTGCTGAAGTCCAGCCCTGGTTTGACTGGTATCCAGGTTAACTGTTTTTGGGCAGTGATGGTTCCCTGAGTAGATTGGTTTAATGCTTTTGGGGTTGCCTGGGGGAGTAATGAGCATGATGCAAGGATGGATGCGGATAAAGCCATGATGGCTAATGCTTCCACTGTTAAACCTGCCAGCCTGAATTTTTTTGATGATTGTTCCATGGTGGTTATTAGCTGCTGGATATTAGCATGAAATGGCTGAATTTATGATTGACGGCGGTTTGTTTTTTAATAGTTGTATACATTGACTTTGGGGTGGTTCTTGAATAGAGTTAGCTCGTTCTTTTACCGTAGTTTCCGTTATTTATCGGGGTGTAGCGCAGTTGGCTAGCGCGCAGCGTTCGGGACGCTGAGGTCGTGGGTTCAAGTCCCGCCACCCCGACCATTTCAGCTTTGCTGAACTGGAGTTTGGGGACTAGAGTCTAGAGTCTAGTCTCTAGTGGGTATTTTTTTATAATTATTTTAGTCATAGTGTGATTTACTGGTTTGGAATATTAAGTTCCGGATATATTTGATTATGAAAAGCTTATCGCTTATCAAAAATCCAAAGCTGTAAATCACAAAATGCAAAATTTTGTATCAAATAAAAAGATTAACAGTTTTCTGAGATATCAGTTATATCGAGCGTCAATTGTTTAAAATCAGAGTTAGAAGAAATATCAAGATTGTTTTCTGATTTAATAAGAAATTTAATTATTAAATAGAATTCAGGGACTCATTTCTAACTCCATGGTCTTAATGCTGTTTCTAGAGATTCTTTTGTAACAGATAATAGCTCAACTCTAGAGTCTATGATGTCAAAGTCAGGTTCAATATTGGAAAATCTGCATTTAATAAAATTACATTGTTTAAAAATGGTTCCGCTTAAGGATGATTCTCTAAAAATAACTTTATTAAATGTGCATTCATTAAATATTGAACTTAAGAAGTTGCCATTGTGGATTTCGCAATTTTCAAAGGTTATTTTGCTTATATCAGAATCCATTAACTCTTCACGCTTAGAATCAAATTTATATTTACCTTTAATTGTATTTGATAGATGGATTTCTTTTAGAAAATCATCTTCATTTTTAAAATTTGACATGAACCAAGATACAAAATTAATTTATTTGACTAGTGCGCACGTATGATATTCTTTTTAAGCCTTAAAATCAAAGTGAACTGAGTGTTTTATTGTGAAAAGATATTCAGTTCTCGTTGATATGATGTTCATTGACATTAAAAACTGAAAAGGGAGAGAAACATGGCAGAGAATGAATGGGATACTTGGTATACCCCTAAAAGTTGTGCTGCTTTTCCTGGGTGCATAGTTAAGATTCGCAGGAGTTTCGGCGATTATTGGATACATTTGCTGGTTTCTCCAGCAAATGAGCCAAATCCTCGTCAAAACCACATTCATGTTAAGGTCTACAATGAAATTACTGCGACACCGGTGCTTTGTGGCATTACAGAAGATGGTAGAAAAAGCCACAGTCGAAAGAATCTTCTTGATAGAATTAATGAAGTTACCGGTTTAAACCTCCAATACAAATGAGCAAATAAATCAACGAGAACTAGCACTATGTTTTTAAGTAAGACCATCTTTTGAGAGATAGATTTTACTTTGATGTAGTGTAAGGGAGGTGTGATTCCTCCCACTCCCTTTCCCCCATTTATGAAATGTAGAAATGAGTTTTTCTGCACTTACGCATGACGAACATTTGTTGGATCTAAGCCAATTTCTGCTAAACCAGAATCTGGAATCGAGAATCGAGAATCTAGTACCTATGAGTTTATTTTTTAGATTTTTCCCGCAACAAAAATCAGGTCGGCTGATTTAATGGTGAATGGTTCCTGTTTGTAATTTCCGTAAATTCCCAGGACTTTGAATCCGGTAAGTTCCAGCAGGTATTTCATTTCCTGAACAAAAATGACGCGCATTTTCATTTGGGTGCGCCCAATCTTAAGTTTGTTTCCTGGGGATGGTTTGGTAGCCCCATCTATGCGGAATTCGTTGATGATGTCCCAGGTCTGTTTGAGTTGATCCGCTTTCCAGCTTTCCCAAAGTTCAATGGTGTGGATGTCGGGGATTTTTGAGCCGGTTGTTTTGGCAGGAGTAGGTGGCGTAAAGGTAAAGTTTTCACTTTTGATTAGCTGAGGCTGGGATTCGCAGACGTTGCAGGGTTTTCCGGGACAAAGGTTGATGACTAGCCTGGCTTTGGGGTTGAGGATTTGGGCGATGTTACATAGTGCCTTGCGCTGTTTTTCCGGATTGGTGATGAAGTTGAGGGTGCGCTGGGAAAGATTGGCTCCATCATATTTCTGTTTCAGTGAAAATCTGGTGAGATCTTTTTGGAAAAGACAGGCGCTGCACTTAACCTGGGCCAGTTTGCGCCGGAGTTTGGACAGCATGGCTGGTGACAGGTCCAGGCCGTCGATCCGGTAGCCTTTTTGGAGCAGGGGAATGAGTGTTCGTCCGCTGCCGCAGCCGAGTTCGATTAATTTTTGTTTTTTAGTGAAGATATGGCTTAGGAATTTTATTTCGGCAGCTGTCTGCAAAGGCTGGGAGAGGGAATCGTAGTAATAAGAATAGAGGTCGGATTGGGTCTGGCCCCAAAAGTTGGTGTTTTTTTTCATAATGTTGATGAAATAGTTCTCTTTGGTTTATTATAATACCCTGTAAGTGATAAATTAACCTGAATCTTATGCTTACCAGAAAAACCTATAATAAGCTGATTCGCGACCGGATTCCGGAAGTGATCAGAAGTCATGGTAAATTACCCAATTATCGTGAGTTGAACCGGGAAGATTACAGGGAAGCTCTTAAAGAAAAGCTGCTGGAGGAAGCAATTGAACTTAAGAAGGCTGAATCAATGGAAGATATGATTAATGAGATTTCGGATGTGATGGAGATATTGGACGCGGTGATAGAAGAGTTTGGTATAAACAGGGATGAAGTCATTATTAAAAAGTTATCCAAAAAGGAGGAGCGCGGGGCTTTTACCAAGAAGCTGTTTTTGGAATATGTAGATGAGGGAGCATGAATTATATCGATCGTATTTATGGGGAATTTGAGGTTACGGAGCCGGTGCTTTTGGAACTTATCAATAGCCCATCCCTGCAAAGATTGAAGGGAGTGGACCAGTATGGTTTTTATGATCCTCATTTTCCGGGACGGGTCTGCAGCAGGTTTGAGCACTCCATGGGGGTGTTCGGCCTGTTACGACGTTACGGGGCCGGGTTGGAAGAGCAAATTGCCGGATTAATACATGATGTTTCGCATGGGGCGTTTTCGCATTGTGTTGATTACGCCATGGAGGGGGATTGGGGAAAAAGCCAGGGGCATCAGGATAGCGTTTTTGATGAATTTGTTAAAAGATCTGAGCTTCCTTTAATACTTGAAAAGTATGGTATCGATCCGGCGTATATTTTGGATGATGCCAATTTCCCGCTTAAAGAAACAAAGTTGCCTGATTTATGCGCGGACAGGATTGATTACATTTTAAGGGATGCGGCTGTTTCTGATGAGATCAGCAAGGGTGAGGTTGAATATTATTTGGGCCATTTAAAGGCTAAAAACGGGGTATGGTTTTTTGACAATTATGAAAGCGCCAGGCAGTTTGCCGATTTTTTCAGAGTGATGAATGTGAAATATTATTGCGGGATGCCGGCCGGGGTGATGCTTAGTTCGGTGGGGCTTTATCTGGCCCAGGCTTTGAGGCGCGGTTATGTGGAGTGGGATGATCTGTATAGGACAGACCAGTTTGTCCTGGATAGGATTGCGAAATTTCTGCATGAGGATGCCGAATTGCAGAAACTCCATGACCGGATGAATCTTAAATATGCCTACGTGAATGACCCGGAGCACCATGATGTACATGTTTTTTGCAAGTCGAGGGTGATTGATCCTTTGTTCGCTGGAGGGGTTTTGGCCGGTGGCGGTTTGTCCGGCGGAGTTTTGTCCGGAGGGCCGGGCGGGCTGGAGGAAGCGGAGTCAGGGAACCGTTTTAGGCGAATTTCGGAGGTTGATACGTCCTGGAAAGCCGTTGTGGCAGAGGAAATTAAGCCCAAGGAGTATTTTGTCAGGTTTTTGGAGGTTTAATTTGACTAAAACCAATAACAATGTTAGTTTGCGTCCTTTTTGGGCTATTAATTGTTCTATATGACAATGAAGGTCGGGGAATCCAATGAATTAGCAATGGTTAAGGCGGTTCCCGATGTCGCAAATGAGGATAGGGTGGCCTTGATGCAGATGCAGATAAGGAACAGTCTGCGTTCAGTGCTGGAAATGGTGCCTTTGCTAGCGAAGGTCTTTGGCAGGCCCATAATTCCAAGAAAGACGGTCAGCGACATTGTTAAAGAAGAAAGGGATATTTACGGTTTTTCGGTGACTGAAGTGGCTGGACAGCAGAATGAAGAAGTGAGGATGGTTTTACGCGCAACCGGTGAGCCGGCAGTGGAAAAAGGTGGCGAGGAAGATCTGTATAAAAGGGAAAAGACCAAATATTTGGGTGAGAAATTACACTATTACCTTGAGAAAAAAGATTATGGTGCGGCACGGAAAGTGTTTAAGGAAGCGACATTACGGGCTAGTGACAATGCCGGGTTTATGGATACAATAATGGCTTTTAATGGGGTGAATGCTTTAAACAGGGTGTATCAGCAAAGGACATCCGGAAATTTTGCCGAGGACTTTATGGCAATACAGGGGATTACGGCCTTTAGTACCGGAGATTTTGAAGTGGTTGGTGATCCGGAAATATGTAAATCTGAAGAGGTTAAAGAGAAAGTCAGGCAGCTGCTTTTGGATGTCTTGAAAGTTCACCCTGATCTTTATATGAAGCTGAAATGGTATTTTATGTCCTACGGGTTGCTGGATGAGGATTTGGAAGAAACGGAGGCAGGAGAAAAAATAATTCTGGAAACTTTTTTAAAAGCTGCCAGGAAGAGCTGGCAGGTTTTTCATGATGAGGCCAGAAGATATGAAAAAGCAGAAATGCTTGATGTTGCCCAGTTACGCCGGTATCCAGAATTGATGGCGACAATCCACAGGAAACTGGTTTCCGCTATGCGCAAGGATCCGGACTTTTATTTTTTCCTGCGTGATAAGTGGGCGGAGACAGGGATTATAAGCAAAGAAGAGGCTGATGATGATCCGGTAATCAGGAGAACACTTACTTACCATCTTTTTATCTGGAAAGAGTCGTGTATAAGTATTTATGGTAAAAGAAGGGATAAGTATGCCAGAGCTGGATTTACGGAGGAGGATCTGGAAGAAGGAGAAAAGGAATACTTAAGAAAACGGTATAAAAACAGTATTCGCGCTATTAGATGGACGTGGAAGTATGCGAAGAGCAAATCGATCCATGAGGCTTCTTATTTTGTTGATCTGGCTGAAAAGAAGCAGCACCGTGATTTAGAGGAAATGGTGGCTAAAGAGATATCCAGATCAATGACTGTTTTTAACAGGAGGAGCGAGGTGATAAAAGCCCTGAGGGAATTTGTGGAAAAATATCCCCAGTTCAGGGATGTTTGCAATGAGATGGAAAGGGGATTAAATTCTCCTAAGGTTCCGGAAGAGTAATTTTTTGCATATGGAAGATTCAACTTCTTACATGAGGAGGCCCGTTTTTTGGAATGATGTTGATAGGGCGAGTTGGGAAAGTTGGCTGTGGCAACAGCAGAATTCGGTCAGGAGCGTGGACAGGCTGAAAGATGTTTTGGGCGCGTTTGGGGCTGATGGAGGGAAGTGGGATGTGGCCAATTTGGTTCTTACGGCGGAAAGATGGGTGAAGAACGGGTTCCGTTTTCAGGTGACCCCCTATGTTTTTTCGCTGGTGGACTGGACTTTAAGGGTGGAGGAGGATCCGGTGTGGAGGCAGGTTTTTCCTTTGGGCGATAAGGCCAGGAATGAAGCTGCTCCTGATGAGTACCATGTGCAAAATGAAAACTGGGAAGATGAAGCGGAAATGATTAGTCCGATTGCACAGCACAAATATGATAACCGTATTATTGTTTATACCAGCGATGTGTGCCTGGGGTATTGCAATTATTGTTTCCGGTCGCTGCTCTCTTCGGCTGATGCAGAAAGGCATGGAGGTAATCTGTACTGGAAAATGACAATGGAGGAGATTGCTAAAAGGCCGCTGGTGGAAGAAGTTATTTTAAGCGGCGGCGATCCGCTGATTTATAATAATGAGATGCTGGAAAAGATGCTCGCGGACTTGAGGTCGCTTAAAAATGTGCGTGCGATCAGAATTCATACACGGGCATGGACGCACAATCCTTACCGTATTGATGAGGAGTTTTGTTCATTGCTGAAGAAATATGAAGTGACGGTTTTGGGGGTGCATGTGGTGCATCCGCGGGAGTTGACGGCGGAGTTTTCTGAAGCAGTCGGGCGGGTTCGTGCCAGCGGGGCAAAAACTCTGCTTATGGCCGATATTCCTTTGATAAAAAATATAAATGACCGTCCGGAAATTTTAAGGGATCTGTTTATGGGGCTTTATGTGAATGGGGTTAAACCTTATTATTTGAGCCATAATATGCCCAATATTCCATTTGCCGCAGAACAGCGGACAACAGTGCGTAAGGGGGCGGAATTGATGGCGGCGATTAAAAGGAAAATTTCAAACGGGGCGATGCCTGAATATATTATTACCCATAAGTCCGGTAAAAAAACGGTGCCGGAGGAGCTTATTGGCACTGCTGATTTTGTTTATACGTTTAAGGAAGAGATGGCTGCGGGCGGAGGGCCAATGGTGGTGCCGGGGGCGCCGGAGCGGGGAATCCAAGGGTCTCTGGGGCGGGGATGGCCAGTGATACGTTTTAAAAACTGGCAGGGAAAGTGGATGGAATATCTGGATGCCGCGCCGTGATTTTTAGAATGAATGAGGGTAGCTGTCGGGGTAGTTGCCGCCCTGGCAGGCGTAGCATACATCGCGGCCGTTTGGTTCAATGCCGCACTTTTTTAAGGCTTCACGCAGGGCTCTTCTAACGTCTTCATGACTGGCATAAAGGAGCATTTCGTTATTCCGGAGTCCGATGAATTTTTTGATTTTATCGATGTCCGGATTGGTGGGGTCTTGGGGATCGATGGCGCCGGTTACGCGCGTTACCAGTTCATCAGGATTTTTGATGGCGATGCCGTACGGGCAGGTATCGACAAATGATCCAAGTGAAAGGATGGCGTGGATTCTTCCCTGTACGTAGCCGCGCAGGTCGTTAATCAGTTTGCGGAAAGTGGTTCCACGGATGAGCGTGTCGTCGCAGATGATGACGTCATTGATGGGAGAAAAAAGGTCACGGAGGTATTTGCGTTTTTCAAGGGCGGCCAGTTCACGGGTGCGTTGATCTTTGGAAATAAAAGAACGTTGGCGGCGGATGTCCGGGTTGAGGATGATGGCATCTTCATTAAGGTGGGCGCCCTGACGCGCCAGGGCGTCATGGACTCCGCGTCCAAAGGGGGTTCCGGATTCGGGAATGGGGATTACGTCGATGTGATTCAGGCTTTCGTAGCCCATTCTTTTTAGCTGGGCCAACGCTTTTTTGCCCAGAATTTTTCCTACACCAAAGCGGATTTTGCGGATGTGGGCCTTGTTTTGTGCATCCTGCTGATCGATGCAGTATAGTGAGTCTGATCTCATAAAATACATTGCTTCAAGCGAGCAAAAGGTTGAACGATTATTGTCGGCAAATCTGATGACCTGTGGAACAGGGTTGCCCTGTTCAAAAATAAGAAGGGTGCCGGGAGGAACTTCATGGAAATTTTTATGGGG
>Ga0302253_1001310_pt1 | contig 15406 bp, 9 predicted proteins | sample AAG_RA_Trp_MG_FD_193537 | JGI IMG/M metagenome (GOLD analysis project Ga0302253, IMG submission 193537) | Enriched activated sludge microbial communities from anaerobic digester in WTTP, New Holstein, Wisconsin, United States - AAG_RA_Trp | ecosystem: Engineered > Bioreactor > Anaerobic >...
CCATTCTCGGCTTCATCACCGACAGCATGCACAGCGCCTACCTGTCGGAACACGACTGGAAGCGTACCGTGCTCATCGACGCACTGGGGGTGCGTACCACCGACTTCCAGATCTCGCGCGAACAGGTGCGCAGCCTCATCGACAGTGGCGACAGGTGCGTCGAGGCCTTCATTGCCAGCCGCAAGGGCTATCGTGATGGGGGCATGGCATGAGGGCGGGGATGCCGGGCGGGTGATGTCGTCCTCGGAGTACGCGCCCCGGTTGCGGCAGCGCACCAGCAGGACCATCGTCCCGGAAGCGTCATGCTGGCGAACATGGTGAGCAGTCCCTGTCTCAAGATTCGCATGACAGATAGATTACTGCAGAAGGCCTTGGAGACGCCTCCGGTGACGCGATGAAGACTGCACCTGCGGTCGCATCGGGTTTCATGATGTCGATGCATCCTGCTTGGCCTTGCAGAAGGCAAGCAAGGTCATGCGCTGGCGGATGCACGACGACCATGCCTTTTGCGTGGCAGCATGTCCGGCGTGGTATCCTCCATGTACGGCCTGTCTTTCCGCGAGACAGGTGCGAACGGTTGCATGTCATGCCCCATCGGAAAACAGGAAGCGACGGAATTTTACGGTCATCGAGTGCATTGTGTGGGGCATTCGACTCGAGAATGCCTGAAATATCGCGTCGGGTGCGAGACCGGGATGTGCCGTCATTATTCTCTTCACACCCCGGTGCAAGAGAATGTACGCAAAAGCAACGGCCATGGAGATGATGACTATGCCCGGTGTGCGAATGAATACGAGTTTGAGTAGATTGGTGCTGTACCCTATCGGGACAATAGACATCACTGCCGTGTGGAATATGTAGATGTACCCTGTGGTGGAGGCGATATGCTTCAGCATGTTCGTAGAAGTGTCACCGAAATGGAGGCTCTTGAAGAGCAAGAACAACGATGCCGTGTAGACCATGATGAAGGGATTGTTACTATAGTAGAAGAATTCGCTGAGTGAACCTGTATGCATCGAGAGTGCGAATCCCGACAGCGTGGCTAGGACAAGGCCAGATGCAGCACATATGACAAGTGCCCTTGTATTGAAACGTCTCGTCGTTGTCGCCAGCAAGTGCCCAAGCACGAAGTACCCTACGAAGTAGGAACCATAAAGCATGTTGTCGATGTATGACTTGTACAGCCCAAGGATATTGGAGAATAGCGGATTCATGATGCTGAAGAAGACCCAGAGCATTACGAACAGTTTCTCCATGGACCTGTTCTTTGCCAGCTGCTGCAGTATCGGCGCCACAAGAACAAGCCCGATGAGCATGAAGAAGAACCACATCCCCGAACCGAAACCGTCGTAGTAGTCATACACAATGCCCTTCAGCAAGGGCGTGGGGATGTTAAGATAGATGGCAAGTCCCTTCGCGATGACAAGGCCGAGAAAGAGATAGCCCGCATAGCTTGTCAGGTACTTGCCGTAGAAGCGCTTCACATCGGTGAGTGATTCTGTCGTTCGCGAAAGAAGGATGGCCCCGCTGCACATGATGAAGGCCGGTACTGCAAAGCGGGCCATCATTGAAACGAAATGGGATGAGAACCAGTCAAGACTCGCGGTGAATGTGCCAAGTTTGAAGCCTACGACGTGGATGATTACAACGAAATAGATGGAAACGATCTTCAATGCATCGAGATAGGCCAATCGTCTTGTGGTGCTCATGGGTGTAACCTCCTTGCTACGTAGATGCAGGGCGTCTGGAAAACGATGCCGTCACCATTTTCGAGCGTCCTTTGTCCAGTAGCCATAGGCCCACCATGGGCGCGAGGGGTCGCGTTCGTCGGGGTGGAAGAGAGTCACGACGTTGGCGTCAGGCGCGTTGAGAACGATAAGCTTGTAGTTCGTTCCGTCAGACCTGTAGAGAAACTGTACGTTGTTTTCAGCTGTCTCTATGGGAAGAAAGTCTTGCTGTACGGGGTAGCTGCCTTTTTCTTTTCTTTCGGCTTCTATCGTGTCGCGCAACGAGGCTGCGTGTTCAAGGAGCTTGCTCGCGACTTCAGGGCGATGTTGATAGTATACGAAGCATATGTGCCATATGGAGAGAAAAACCACCATGACAGGTATAAAAGAAATGGCAGATACTCTTGCACCATGTTGCGCGGGCTTGTTACGCAGCGCATGGAACGCAAAGGCAAGAGCCACTGTGGCCCATAGAGCGCACATGATATACACTTGGGCGTAGGTGTTGGCGTGGATGAATGCCTGCTTGCCTGCCACTTCCGGGCTGGTGCGAGGCAGGAAGGCGAAAGCCGGGCCATAACCGATGGCCACCCGAAGGAAACTCGGATGCTCCATCCAAGCTATCGTCCTGTAGAGGTTGTCCCGTGCGCTCACCCCTTCCTTGAGCCCGAATTCGTTGATGGGGGACTGGGTATACCCCCACGCAGGATTTGAGTTGAAGGCTACCGGGGCTAGCGTGCCGAAAATCGATGTGACCAGAAGCGCTGCGATGACGACCCGCGAGACGACACTCTTCTGTGCACCTGCCCGCAGCCGCCAAAGGGTGAAGCCGAGAAAACCCAGAGGGACGAGAGGATAGAGGTATCTGAACCCGTAGGCTGAACCGGGCATGCGCCACAGCAGTACGGCGGCTATGGGGCCTGCCATGTAGAGTACGGCGAGAAGAGTCCATGCTATCCAGAGTGTGCGTTGACCGTGCCGGCGGGCGGAGGTGCCTCCATGGAACAGGAGTGCCCCGACTCCGAAGAAGGCAATCGGCATGAAGCACCACAAGGGAAAGCTGTTGCCGACGAGGATGACCGGCAGCAGGGCAAGCCGCGAAGCCACAAGGGCTATCACGTCGCCCACGAACGCGATGAAGGTCGTGTAGACCGGCACGTAGGAGTATATGTTGCCGTACGAGTCGAGTTTCGGTGCAGGCCCGGCATAGATTCCGTACATGAGCGCTATGGCCACGGCAAAGCATGGCACGAGGGCAAGCACGTACTGTGCCGTCTTGGCCAGAAACGTTCTCCTGTCGAATGTCTGCATGGTCAGCATCAGACCAAGCAGTGCCAGAGGCGGGAACAGGACGGGGAAAATGGCGTGCAGTCTGGTGAGCCATGCCAGCGTGACGGCGATGGCGGCCAGCAGCGCGTACAGCCACTGCCTTCTGGACTCTTCGCGGTACAACTGCACGGATGCGAAGAAGCACAGGGCGTAGTTGAAGAACTCGAACGCGTGCGCCATGAGCGGACGCATGAGTACGTAGAAGAGGATGCCCGTCCCCGTGCACAACAGAAAGACGAATGCCGGAGAGATGTCGATGAGGGAGCGCAAGCCCCGGTAATAGAGGTAGGCCCCCATCAGAAAATAGAATGATGACGATAGCCCGACCGCGAAGAAGGCCCACGACCCGAAATACTGGGCATGGTTCTGTATGACGGGATGCTCCGCCATGCGGTCGAATATCGAGAAGAACGCCACGAAAGGCGCAGAGAGCACGCCAATGCCCGGAGGTACGGGCGGGGTTCCCCTGTAGGACTTGGCGTATTTTCCGAGTGACACCTCGTTCATGTAGTCGAGGTCGAAGTCCAGCCCCATGGTGAAGCTGTGCCCAAGCGTGCAGGCGTCGTCATGGATTGCCTCTTTCGAATACCACCATGCATTGGCTCCGATTGTATAGGAAAGGCAGAAGACGGTGCCGATGACGAGAATGATGCCTATGGCGTCTTTCCATGCATAGCGGGATGGCATGACAGTTCCTTGCGATTGATGGTGCGTGCCTGTTGTCTGTCGATCACGCTGTCTTGCGTACGATGATGATGCCCTGGGTCAGGCCCAGTCGATAGCTCATGCCCTGCTTCAGGATGGTCCCGTGGCGGCTGGCTGTTCTGAGGACCTCATCGAACGTGAGGGGGCGTTCATCATGGAAGGGCCACCGCCCGATGAATTCGAGAAGCCCGCGTGTGAGCCTGTACAGCCATGTAGGCGTGGGGAACGAGATGTAGACGGTCCCCCCGGGTCTGGCGAGGGCGAAGTGTCTGTCTATCATGGTTGCGGTATCGGCTTCGTCGAAGTGTTCGATGAGTCCGAAGCTGATAACGCAGTCGGCCGTCTCGTGATATTCGGTGAGGTCATCCTGAAGGATGTCACGTTGTATGTATGCCGTATTCGGGTCGCCTGAAATCTTGCGCGCAAAGGCCTCGGTGGGGGCGCACCTGTCGACGAGGCTCAACCGTGCATGCGGGAAGAGGCTCTTGAAACGGTCATAGAAGATGGAATTGGCGCCGCCAAGCTCGACGAGGCTCTTCAGGCCGGGAGCGAATCGGGCCATGTCCTTCTTGAAGCTTGCGAAGGCAAGTTTCGAGGTGATGTCGGAGCATGTGCTTCTCGTGTCATAGTACGTGCACCAGTCCGTAACGCGCATCTCCCCCGGGGCATCCTTCTGCTTCGTGAAGATGAGTTCGCGCTGGATGATGAAGCTGAACAGGAAAAGGACACACTCTATGAAGATCTTTGCGGCATAGACATTGGTGCCGGACGCCGCAAGAGCCTTGATGGAGACATAGGCGATGCTGCCCATCAGAAGGACGGTGAGGGCATACAGGAGGAGCGTGACGGAATGGCGCCGCGTGGAGCGGAACACGATCTCCCTGTTGACGGTGTAGTTGAAGGCACCCGCGCACAGCCGCGCAAAGACGATGCTGAGCCCCACGCTTGAACTGAGGGCGAAGAACGCGCCGAAGACGAGGTAGTCTATGGCGAAGGTCAGCAGCGCGGAGATGTTGAACCGGAGGAACACCATATAGATCTTGATGGAGTCCCAGAACGGGTTGAAGCTGGATGTCGCATTGTTGTCGATGTAGACGGTTTCGATGGGCAATTGCCTTAAAGGGATCTTCTGCTCGCAAACGGTCATGAGCATGTCCAGTTCGAAGTCGTAGCCACCAGACTTGAGTCTGAGCAACGAAGTGAACAGGAACGATGGGATGCCACGTAGACCGGTCTGCGTGTCTGTGATGTCGACGCCTGCGAGAAAGCGTGCGACGCTACGGGTCACGGTGTTGCCGAACCTGCTGCGGAACGGACTCCCCGTCGAATGCCCGCACCCCCAGCACCAGTTCCCGCCCGCCCGCCTGAAGGGCCTTTGCAACGGCGATGCAGTCCTTGGCGAGGTGCTGACCGTCAGCGTCCAGCGTCACAGCCCCCACGGTTTCGGGGTGGTTGACGGCGATGTGGTTGATGCCCGTCTTGAGTGCGTTGCCCTTGCCGAGATTCGTCGCATGGCGCAGGACGGTGACCCCCATCCCCTCCAGGGCGTCGAACAGGTGCCGGTACTCCATGCCGCTACCGTCATCGACGCAGACGATGGCATGGAACGTGCCCGACTCACCGAGTTCACGGACAATCCCGAGAAGACCGGGCGTGGGCTTGTAGGCGGGGATAAGTGCGACAGGCAGCATGAAGCCCTCAGGGGCTGGTGCGTCATCGTGTCTGGGAGTGGTGTCCACGGTGGGGGAGGTGCTCATTTCGTTGCCTCCACGAACAGGCTTTCAGGTTTGTATGGGCTGCCGTCGTTGCAGGTATCCAAAGCATACGAAGAGAAACCGGGAATGGCCGACTCTGCCGCCGTCATCCGCCGAATCCGTGTAAAGCCGACCTGCCTGAGCAGCAGTTCAAGCGAGACCTCGTCATACATCCACAGGCGCGGTTCGCCCGAAAGTCTGAACCTGCCGAGACGTTCATGGTCTGTCTCCCGAGGCGGGGGCGGGGTGAGCGGATGTCTCTCCGGCGCGAAGGCGTAGCGCAGGCGTTGCCAGAATGTGGGGTGCGGTGCGTCGTCGGGCGTCGTCGTGTTGCTTTGCGGGGGCTGCACATCGGGGGCACCCCGTCCATGCTGCTGCAGGGCGAGGATGCTTCGCACCGCCTCCACGCCATTGGTTTCGAACACATATCCAGCTGCGGGCATGGGGTCGTACATCCGGAAGCGGAGCATCTCCCCGCCCGGTTCATGACGGCAAAGCCGGTCGATGAGGTTGATCACCGCATAGTCATGCCGTGCCAGCGCATCGTCTCCGGTGGCCCCTGCGGCAAGGGCCGCACGGGCGTCTTCGAAGGCTCTGCGGTAGTTCTCCGTCAGCCAGAGAAGATCGGCGACGACGATCCGAAGCACCCCGCCGTGACGGATAACCCTGTGGCATTCCGAGAGAAAGCGCGATGCCTCGGCGCGGTCGAAATGTTCCAGCACGTGTGAGGCGTAGATGGCGTCGGCATGTGCATCGTCGAACGGCAAGGGCTGTCTCAGGTCATGGGGCAGCACACCGGGGGCGGTCGTCGCGAGGTCGACGTTGACCCATCCCTCGCAGACGCGTTCGCCGCATCCGAGATTGAGGTACGTTCCATCCGGACGGGGGCGGATGGGAGGCATCGCGTTGCCACGGCGTTCGGCGGCGCGTCGTTCGCAAAAGGTGTGCAGCCCTTCCTGCCACTGGCGGATGGCGTCGCGGGGGAGGGTGATGGTCGAAGGGCCGTCGTGTCGTCCCGCGTGCCAGCGCCTGATGCCGTCCATGTCGTCCCGCGCGACCACGGCAAGCCCTGTCTCTCGGGCAATCTCCTTCGCGCGGTTGTCGACATGGAGGATGAGTGAGCTGTGCCCCTGCTCAAGACTCCAGATGCCGGCATGAAGCCGCGTGCCCACATAGTCCCATGTGTCGCGGGCGGCGAGCACATCGAGGCTCGATGGCTGATGTCCCAGTATCTCGATGTGTTCGCGGTGCTCCTCGAAGGCGGGCAGCGACGTGATGTACTCCATGTCGTGGCTGCCCTGCGGAAAGAAGACGAGGCCTTCGGGGTAGAGGGCGGCGAGGGTGCGTATCAGGGCGTCATCCGCCGGGCTTCTGGAATAGTCCGTGAGCGTGAAGAGGCAGGCTTTCGCCGCACCTGTCCGGGCCGTCTCACGTCCGTGCAACTGCCACAGCGTGGGACAGGTGGTGTTGTACAGCCCCCCGACCCGGCACTGATGAAGTTGCGAGAGGCTGTAGCCGTCGCGAAGCGAATGCGGCCCCGCAGGCGCAAGCACCTTGCGATAGAACCACGCGGTCTGGGCATCGGGTTCATCCTGATACTGCCACCAGCCCACGCCGCAGAGTACCGCATTGAAGGCGGGCGGGTCGGCGTGGCGTAGCGGGTCGTCGAACAGCTTCCACTGGTTGTAGTGCCCGATGTGCGACGAAAGGAGATTGGTGCCGGCGACAAGGTTGAGGTCGGCATCCACGGCGCGTTCGAGCAACTCCCGTGCGGGTGGAGTATGGGTCGAGATGCGTTCTATGGTGGCGTCGGGAAACAGGTCATCGACGATGCGATCGACACTTTTCCTGATGATGAGGTCGCCGAGATTGGTACTCGGTCGCCCTTCATTATCCTGAAGGGCCGGGTCGAAGATGTTGATGCGTGTCATGGCTACGTCCTAGGCTCCTGCCCCGTTTCCGTGTGTGTGTCGCGCCGTTGCCGTAAAGCGCGGCATGGGGCCTTCGGCCCACCGGGACACGGTCATGGGTGCATTCCGAGGCGGGATTTCGTGCCCCTGTAGACGCGGCGCAAGGCCATCCATACCGGCGTGGGGAGTTCCCTGCGCAGCCAGTTCTTGAACGCACTGCCGGGCCGCGGGTCTGAAACGGGGATGGACGGTTCTGCCTCGTGCGCTTCGGTATGCGCGAAGAAGATGTTCTTGCCGAGACGTCCGGGCGCAAGCAGGCCTGCCTCTTCGAGATTGGTGTGAAAGCTGTGATACTCCGCCTGCAGGCAGCGGCTGTTCCGTGCGTAGAGTGCCGCCCATGTGCCGAGGCTGGCCCGCAGGTTCGCGTCCGCATGCAACTGGTGCAGCCTCGTTATGAGGGCGTCAGGGGTCTCGTCCACGAGAAAACCTGAAACACCGTCCACGACCGCGTCTGGCAGCCCCGTGCAGCGGTAGGCGAGGGAGGGGATGCCGCAGCAGGCGGCTTCCATGAGTGTCTGCCCGAACGTTTCGGCATGGCTGAAGCTCACCACCACGTCTGCCGCACGGTAGGCCGTAGCAACGGCTTCAGGGTCATGCAGGTAGCCGAGGGCCGTGAGTATGGGGAAGCGTGCGATCATCTCCTGTTCGACCACGCCGAAGCATATCACCTGAAGGTTCTCAAGCCCGGCCCCTGAAAGAGCCTCAAGACCCTCCACGGAACCCTTGAACGGCGACGAGAAGTCGACCATGGGCATGAGGACCACGAAGGCGTCCATGTCCAGCCCGAGTTGGCGGCGCGCTTCGAGCCTGTCACCGGGGTGGAAGATGGATTCGTCGCAACCGAGGCGAAGCAGCCGCGCCTCATGCCCGGGCGTGGTGCAGCCATCATGCTGGGCGCGTGTCCAGTTGCTGTTGGCCAGTGCGAGAAACGTGTCGCGGGCCATGACCTCGCGCTTGGCGTCCCATGCCTTGCGGATGTCCCCGGCGGCGATGGTGGGATAGGTGTCGGGGCTTGGGCAGGTGTGGTCGCACCCTGCAAGGTGTCTGACGCAGTCGAGAAAGCCTGGGTAGGGGCAATGTCCGGTGAGCAGCCACAGGTCATGCAGGCAGAAGCAGGTGGGCCAGCGGTCTGTCAGCCTGACGAGCATGTCCGAGTCGGCGATGGTGCAATGGAGATTGCCGCAGACGACGACATCGGGCTCGAAGGCCTCGATCTCGGAAATGATCCTCGCCGCAGTCGCCTCGAAAACAGCGCGGGGACTCTGGAACCCCGTGGCCCAGCCCCTGACCGTGTGCCTCGCCGAGGAAACGGCCGTGAAAAGGCGCTGATGCGCTATACCCGCCCCGTACTGGAACCCGATGTCGTTGACGAAGGCGACCTTGAGCGGGGGTGGAGGCGGCGGAAGGGTGGTGCGTCTTATGGGGGGGAGGCCACGGGCGGTACGCCATGTATTGGCCACCGGGATGTACTCGTCGGGGGAGGCATCGGGGTTGTTGGTCTTCTGCTCTTCATGCAGGCGGAACATGGCGACGGGGGCGCCGATGACATGCAGTCGGGCACCGCAAGAGGCGAAGCGAAGCCACATTTCGACATCCATGCAGTAATGGAGGTCCTCCCGTACTTGCCCGCCCGCCCGCTGCCACAGGTCGCGAGTGAACATGACCTCGGGCTGGTAAAAGAACTTCCCTGCCTGCCAGTAGCCGTAGAGGTCTGAAATCTCTTCTGCAGGCAGGGGGCCATCGGCGCAGGACGTGAGATGGGTCCCCAGATATCCCCCGTTCCGATACAGCTGGCAGCCTCCGGCTACCATGTCGGCACCGGACATGTGAAAGGCCATGGCCACAGCCGCAAGCGCCCCCGGGGCAAGCAGGTCGTCGCTGTTGAGCCATGTGACGATTTCGCCTGTGGCAAGGCGCATGCCCTTGTTGATGGCGTTCGACTGACCGGTGTCGGGCTCTTGTATGATGCGGGCGACGTGACCCCTGTATCTGTCAAGGATGGCGGCTGTTCCGTCCTTCGATGCACCATCGACGATGATATGCTCTACATCGGGGTATCCCTGTTCGAGAACGGAGATGATGGTCTCTTCGATGTACTTCGCATTGTTGTAGGACGGCGTGACGATGGATATGCGAGGCCATGCACTGCCGTCGGGAAGCGTGGATGGCATGACGACGGGGTGCTGGTTTTTCCTGAAAGCTTTGAGCATAACGTTCCGATCACTTGCTGTTACAAGACACGTTTCGCCATGTCTTTGCCGTGGTTCATGATGTGAATCGCTGCGTCACTTGACGTTGTGAATGTATCACGTGACGTATCAATGGTATATGCCGTACATCATGGTGCTGGCTTGTCGAATGGCGCAACCTTGAGAAATCCATCCATCGCATTGGATGCAAGTCTCTCATCTGCGGGCCCATGCATCCCATGATGTTCTTGATTTATGATGTCATCCTCATATATATCTGTGTATCTTTGTGCAATGTTTTTTCCATTAAAACGGTTCATGGCGAACATCCGGGCTTTCTGACGGAGAGACTCCATGTCACTCGAAAGCAGCCTGTCGAGTGCTTCGGCAAGGTGTTGCGGCTGGTTGCCCGAGATGAAACCCGTTTCCCCGTCCTGGAAAGCCTCTGTGCTGCCACCCGCATCGAAAGATATGACCGGGGTTCCGCAACATTGCGCCTCGCACAGGGTGTTGGAGAGGTTGTCGAGACGTGATGGATGCACGAAGACATCGGCGATATTGTACCAGTCCACCAGTGATTCTGTATCGACGATTCCGACGTGCCGCGTGGGGAACGATGCCAGAAGGTCTGCCCCGCCTGCACCGAAGAGTACGAGTTCGAATGAGATGTGCGGACGTCTCTGCGCGAATAATTCCATCGCTTCGACCATGCACCCGATGTTCTTGCGGGGGTTGCCGAGATACTCGACGCCGGTGAGTACGATGAACGTGTCCTTCTCGACCCCGTACTGGCTACGCAGGCTTGCCCTGTCGCGCGGCGCGAAAAGGGTCGTGTCGTGCGTGTTGGGAATGACAGCGACCTTCTTCCCGGTGAAGAGCGGGCTTCGGCGGGCTTTGTCGGACAGCCATGCGCTGGGGCTGACCATGGTGATGTCGAGTTCACGGTACAGAAGGCGTTTGAACCGGTGCGCCTGCAAGCTGACATCGTTGGGGGCAGGATGCGCCAGCAGGGGACAGTTGCCGCATTCATGCTCATACCGTTCGCATGAGACATGATAGTGACAGCCACCCGTGAAGGGGTTCATGTCGTGGAGTGTCCACACGAGCTTCTTGTTCCGCAGCAGCCTGAAGAGGGCGGGGGAGTAGAGGATGCCTGACGCCCAGTGGAGGTGGACGACGTCGGCGGCCTCGACGATATGGTCGGGCAATGCCGGAGAGGCGAGAAGTGTGGACGTGTCGGAAAAGAGCTCACACGCGCCTTGTTCGCGTGTTTCGGGCGTGGAGAGTGTGCTCCAGTACCGGAAGAGTGGAGACATGAAGGGCGTTGCGTCAGGTCGCTGGTAATTGAGCGCCACATGCCCCGGCTGCACGGGGTCGCAGCAGGCGAAGGTGCATGCATGTCCGTACTCGACAAGTGCGGAATGGAGGCGCTGTGCCGCATAGGTCGCCCCGCCTGCGGGCAGCGCCGTGATGGTCAGTATGTTCATTGGCTGCTGTTCTTTCTTTACTTGTCATCTCTGTAATGAGGTGCAGTACCGCACAAGATTCAAGCGAAGCTCATTTAATGTTAAAGGCATCGTCTAAATACATTAATCTCCATGCCTGGGTGGCGGTATGTCTTCGCAAGCTCATTCGCCAGTTGGGGATTAGCGTGTCCGGGGGAGACGGCTTTTGCAACGAGTGAGGCTCGCCCAATATGGTTGGTTTGTTTGTGAATCTGAATAGTATGCGGCAATACATCGAATAGAGAACTTTGAACCATTTCAATCAGGCATGGAACTGTAGGAGCCCACCAAGTGCTAATGTCATTATATATTGGAGGATGTTTGGATATTCCAAAGGCGTTATTGTTATTAAAATACATACATGAACGGTCGTCATCTACTACAACCGCCGTTTCAAGAAGGAGAAAACCATCATCGTTGATGACACTACGGCTTGGGAGATAGTGATCATGGGGTCTCGGAGGTGGTATAAAAGTCCGAGATGTTGAACTATGTCAAATCCATTAAACCGCAGAATTTCTTGTTGTACTGGCTGAGATTGGAGGCCAGGATTGTGGTGGCTAAACACAACCGCATCAAGCCTGTCATACAGCCTGTGCGGTGGAACATTGTAATAAGAAAGTACTTTACTGTCGAGAACGGTGCGAACAAATTCAAAGTTTTCGTTTCTGTTGTCTGCGTCTGTTGCCACAACAAGCCTAGCCCCGAGCTTTTCTGCTTCAAAAGCCCACATCCCATCCTAGCTTGCGATGTCAAGAACGCGCTTTCTATTGTAATCTATTGCTCCACGGGAGATTCTTATGCCGCCCCAGACGTCGTCAAAATCATATCCCGGTGTGACAATTCCATTCCCAAGGTTTATCTTGTGATACCAGAATCTTTTTTCTACCTCTGCCTCGAGTTGTGCCTTTGAATAGTTCATGTCTTCTCTCCAAGATATTCGCATTCAGGTATTATGTGTTGGATTAGTGCGACGTTCGATTCGCATCTTGCCTATCATTAAAGAATAGTGCGCTCTGTTCAATGCATTATATTAATCGTGACCATATAACATTCTGCGTAAAACGTGTGTAGCAATATTGCATTTGTATAACAGAATGCATCATGCTCAGTGTTTCTTTTTTAATATTGATTTGAAATTATTTAATAATTTCGAAATGGTAGTCGCGCTTTTTTTCGTGTTGTCTGATGAAATGTCTTTCACGAACGCGGCCTCTCCTTCCGTTACTCTTTTTGTGAATCGATATGCGTCAAGAGACACACTTCTGCCATTGTGATCCATGTAGCAGTAGTACTTTGATTCACATTGTGCGCAATTTTTACGATAAGGACTTTTGGGATCAAGTCGCATATGGCGATAGTAACGATGGATCTCATCAATAGAGTTACTTCGAATAGATTTCATCCACGAGGTGTCATACTTTGACCACGATATCGGCATATGATGCGAGCATGGAGCTACAATCCCGTTTGTAAGCAGAGGTGCGGTTACAAGGGTTTTGAAACAAGGGAGGCTTAAATTTAACGGAGTTCCTTCTATAGAGCGAAGTCGCTTGTCTGAAAACAAACCTAGCTTTTCCTCAAAGAAAGAGAATGTATCCACTCCAAAATCTTTCCAGAAAGCCACAATTTCATCCTTATATGGCCTAAGCTCTTCGAACCAACCAGAAGTAATACCTATCGACATGGGTGATGTGGCACTGTCTCTGGCCTGGATGAGGTTCTTAAGATTAGAGATAACAGTTTGAAAATTAATGCCTAGGCGAATCTTTTCAACCAGTTCAGCTTTGTGCCCATCTATGCTAAAAATGACAGCCTTTACCCCAAGCGCTACTAGTTCTTTAGAAATTTTGGATGTCAGTAACATGCCGTTTGTGAGGATGCGAACGTGTAATCCTCGACTACAAGCGATGCGGATATAGTCCATTGCCTTTTTTGACATGAACATTTCTCCAGATGGACAGAACAAAACGTCTTTTCCTGATGGTAATTGTTCAATGTAGCTGTGATAAACCGCGTCATCCATTTCTGTTCGATCGGTCTTTTTGCGCAAAGCTGCAAAGCCATAGTTTGGATCGTTTCCATGATAAGCGCACCCGCGGCATCTAAGATTGCAAAAATCAGTATTGCTTATCTGCGCATGGTGGTAATAAAGAGAATGTCTAAATATTAACTTAAAAGATCCATCGTAGTCTGTCTGCAGAGCTGGGAACGAATAGAAAGAATCTACTCCATCATATTTTAAAATGCTTTTAAAAGTTTGCACGTCAAGAAATCTAGGATTGAGTATGAGTGCCTTTGGTAGAAAATGTGAAGTTAAAATGGGAACTTGCAATGGTGATTTTTCAAGCAAGCGTGCAGCATCAACAGCAAGACAGCCTTTTTCGGTCTTGCTCGCATTGGCTAGCAATTCAACATCGAACAAATAATCTTTTTCTGCTGCTTCAATGGGGGCGATAATGGCGCCGCTATAACTATGTAGTGCGGCACAATCATCATCGGTAAGGTTCAGTACTTCTTCATGCGTCAAGAACATTGCATTTCCTTAAATTTAGGTCATGGTGTCGGAATGAGTCATAGCGGCAATGACGCAGCACACGTTTATTTATAGTTGTCAAATACTTCCTTGGCTTGAACCCTAGTTTTTAAATCAACTAAGCCCAAAAATGGAACTTTGATGCCATTTGAGGGAGCAGTAACAGAGAAGGTACTGACTCTTAAGGCTGTTAAAATTGGTTTTGAGCTTGATAAAAAATCTTCAGGTGATAACTTGTTGATTATTTTAGTTGTTGACTCTGGGTATTCTGCAAAGCCAATACTAACAACATAGTCTCCCCGAGCTATGGCAAGAGTTGTACGCCACTCAAAACGGAAGCGGGATCCTGCCTGAAGAGTTGTCGGAATGCCTACGCCTACCATCAGTGTGTTCATGCAATAATATACTAAGTTATCTCTCGACGTGAATGTTAAGCTTGCAGTAAGCTGCTCCATGTCACGCAAGACAGTTACTTCGAAATAAAAAACAACAGAATCATTTTGTTCAAAGATGCTACACGGTATTCTGCTTGCATTACAGATTGCAAACTTTTCAACCTGTATAATACCGTGTCTATTCTCTATAATATTGGAGTCTTCAATACTCAAAAAAGCAAAATTCTCAGGCCACAGAAAGCTGGCAGACGTTGTCATCTGAGACGCCTCAATATTCTCTCCGAGCAAACTATCAGCTGGGGGCGGGGCTGTGGGGTTTGGTTTACAATCTTCTGTCTCGCCTTGTCTTGCGCCCTTGTTTGCATAAAGCCGCAGCCCCGTTTCGACTTCGCCCTGATGGGTCACCCTGCCGTTTTCCAGAAGGATGACCGACGAACAGTATTTGCGCACCGCCTGTACGTCGTGGGTGACAAGCAGAATGGCAACCCCCTTGTCCAGAAGGCCCGCCATGTGGGCATGGCATTTCTGCTGGAAAAAGATGTCGCCCACCGCAAGCGCTTCATCGACGATGAGGATGTCGGGAGAAAGACATGCCTGCACAGCGAAGGCAAGGCGGACGAACATGCCGCTGGAGTAGGTCTTGACGGGCTGGTCGAAGAATTCGCCGATCTCTGCGAAATCGCGAATCTCGTCGAGCCGTTGCTCCACCTCGCGTGTAGACAGGCCGAGTGCCGTGCCGTTCACGAAGACGTTCTCCCGACCTGTGAAGTCGGGCAGGAAGCCGCTGCCGAGTTCGAGAAGCGACGCCACCCGCCCGCGAAGCAAGGCTTCGCCTGTGGTCGGCTTGAGCGCCCCCGCGAGAATCTGGAGCAGCGTGCTCTTTCCGGCACCGTTATGCCCGACAACGCCAAGGGCCTCACCCTTGCGCACAGTGAACGACACGTCCTGCAACGCCCAGAAAGGACGCCCCAGCGAGCGGCGCAGCAGCATCTGCTTGAGTCGGTCGGCCGGTCTGTCGAATATCTCGTAGCACTTGCCGAGGCGTTCTGCGGCGATGGCTACCGTAGGGTCGTCGCGCATGATCGCGGCGACCTGCCCGTTTTCGTTGGTGTCATAGAACATCGGCAAAGGCCTTGCGTGCTTGCATGAATACGAGATGCCCCACCCACAGGACGCAGGCGCCGAGAACAGTGACGATACCGAGGGAGACCGGTTCGGGAGCCTGACCGAAGTAGATGACGTGCCGGAATGCCTCCACGATTTCCGTCATGGGGTTGCAGCGAAGCAGGAACCGCC
>Ga0302253_1001311_pt1 | contig 15405 bp, 13 predicted proteins | sample AAG_RA_Trp_MG_FD_193537 | JGI IMG/M metagenome (GOLD analysis project Ga0302253, IMG submission 193537) | Enriched activated sludge microbial communities from anaerobic digester in WTTP, New Holstein, Wisconsin, United States - AAG_RA_Trp | ecosystem: Engineered > Bioreactor > Anaerobic >...
TCAAAAGGCCTCGTAGCTCAATTGAATAGAGCATCTGACTACGGATCAGAAGGTTGTGGGTTTGACTCCCGCCGAGGTCACAAAAGTTGATTATTGTCAATTTAATAAAAAGTTCGGTTGAATGTGTGCCTGAATAATTACTATTTCATATAGCAGGCTAGTCGTCCCTTAAAAAGTGGTTATTGATTTGTAAGGAAAATCAAAATTCATTTCTTTCTTTGGTTAGCGGTTTGGTATTATCCTTTTTTTTGGGCAATAGTGGATGGAAAAATATACGAGCATTATATGCTATGAGTACAATTATACGTCTCTGTCAATGGTTAATCCGTATTCTTGTGCAATTTTATGTAAATAATCAATAGCGGCTTGGCGTTCGTTGGGGATAATGCCATCCAAAATAGCATCTTTGATTTTTGATTTTAAATCACCCACCGTTTTGCAAGGAGGCAAATTAAACCATGCCATAATTTCTTCACCCGAAACAGGCGGTTGAAGATTACGAATACGGTCTTTTTCTTCCAATTCAATAATTTTTTGACGTACGAGTTTAAAATTTTTCAGGTACTGTCTAATTTTTTGTTCATTCTTAGAAGTAATGTCTGCTTCGGCCAGAAGCATCAAATCGTCCAAATCATTGCCCGCATCAAAAATAAGTCTGCGCACTCCTGAATCACTCACTTGCTCGCTAACCAATGCAATCGGTCTTAAATGAAGATTTACCATTTTTTTTACATACTGTAATGGCTCGTGCAAAGGCATTTTTAATCGTTGAAATATTTTTTCTACTTGGTGTGCTCCTATTACTTCATGTCCATAGAATGTCCACCCTGTTTCTTTTACATATTTTTTAGTTTGTGCTTTACCAATATCATGAAGCAAACCTGCCCATAATAGCCATAGATGGTCAGTTTTCAGACGTAACTGGTCAACTACCTGTAACGTATGCTCAAAATTGTCCTTATGCATCTTACCATCAACGGTGTCCACTCCTTTTAATTTAACTATTTCGGGTAGAATGATATTCATTAATCCAGACCTTTCAAGAAGTTCCAGTCCATAAGAAGGTTTTTCTGTTAGAAGTATTTTATTCAGTTCATCTACAATTCTTTCTTTGGAAATAATATTCAATCGCTCGGCATTAATTTTTATTCCCTGAAACGTTTCGTTACAGATTTCAAATTGCAATTGAGAGGCAAATCGAATGGCTCTAAGCATACGTAATGGGTCGTCAGAAAATGTAATCTCTGGTGGTGCGGGTGTACGAATAATTTTTTTATCCATGTCTTTTAATCCATCAAAAAAATCTATAATTTCGCCATAAGTATCGTTATTGAGGGAAACAGCAAGACTGTTAATGGTAAAATCGCGTCGATAGATATCATCATAGAGTGTTCCCTTTTCAACTATGGGCTTACGGGAGTGTTGCTGATAACTTTCCTTTCTTGCTCCAACAAATTCAATATCGCATGAGTGATAATGAATTTGTGCTGTTCCAAAATTTTTGAAAACAACCAATGGGTCAATGTTCAATACCTCGGCAACTTTTTTAGCCAACATAATACCATCGCCTACTACCAAAATATCTATGTCTTTAGATTTGCGACCCATGAGTTGGTCTCGGACATAACCACCTACGATATACGTTTCCAAATCATTAATATGCGCAACTTGGGCAATGGTAAGCAAAACATTATCTTTAATAGTGAATTTCATTACAAACAATTCATATAAAAATTTATTTAAAAATATCAAATACATCTTTTTTATTAAAAATGACGAGATATTAATTTTTATTCATCATCGGCAATATCTGGAATAAAGTTCGTGGAAGTAACTTTAAATTCGGTTCTGCGGTTTAACTGATTAGCCAAATCTTTTTGTTCTTGAGTAGGCAATGAATTTATAAAAGTTTCGGTAAGTACCGTACCTTCTTTAAAAGGACACGATTGAGCCAGATGAGGCGTAATGGTTTGTGGAACATTTTTACCATAACCTTTGGCTGTCAACCTTTCTTTGGATATTCCCTTTTCAATTAAATAATCAATAACCGATTGAGCACGACGCTGTGAAAGAATAATATTGCTGAGCGAATCGCCAACCATATCGGTATGCGAAGCCAATTCTATGGTTATATTTGGGTTAGCATGAAGAATATCTATGAGGGTATTGAGTGCTTTTTTCGATTCGGGACGTAGTTCCCATTTGGCAAAATCATAAAAAATATTATCCACCTGTACAGGATTTGATATGGCCGAAAGCCTTATTTCATCAGTAAATGTTTTGCTGTCCGCCAGTTCTTCGGTTGTTATTTTCCCTTTTTGGTTCAAATAGCCTTCCTTTTTTGCCAGGTAAATATAATCGGTATTTGGATTTAACTTGTACTTAAAACTGCCATCGTCTAAAGTAGTAATGTCCAAATCTGTTCCATCACTTCCCACAATACGGACTTTAGCACCCTTAATTGGTTTTTCGGAAATAGCATCTTTTACTACACCCTGAAGTACAAATTCCATAGGTGGAAGTACGAAAGAATAAATATCGTCTTTTCCTCTGCCTCCTTTGCGTGATGAACTGAACAGCCCTTCTTCTGCATTTTTTTTGAAGATAATGGCAAAATCGTCGGCAGAGGAATTAATGGGATATCGCATGTTTTCTACTACCCATTCGCCGTCTTCATTTTTGGTTGCCTTAAAAATATCCAAGCCACCCATGCCTGAATGCCCATTAGATGCGAAGTATAAAACGCCATTATCACGAATATATGGATATAATTCGTCACCTGCTGTATTTATTTCCATTCCCAAGTTAACAGGATTTGAAAAAGATTTTGATTTGGAAGTGCGTGTCATAACATAAATATCATTACCACCATATCCGCCGGGTCTGTTAGAAACAAAATACATGGAAAGCCCGTCTGCCGAAACAGAAGGATGCCCTGCTGTTATACTGTCGCCGGAAATGGTTACTTTATCGCACGTGGACCAATCTTCGCCGGGTTGACGTGTAGCCTTATATATTTGACAGCCTAATTTTATACCACGAACAATTTTGCAACGTGTAAAAAATAAATCATTATAATTGTTGGCAAGTGAAGGTGAACCATCGTCATCGGCGGTATTTACGGTATCGCTAATGGGTGCAGGTTTTGACCATTCTCCTTTGCGGTTTTGTGATGATTCAAAAATATCGGTGAAATTAGTACCTGTAACGGGGTTAATTTTTTCTCCATAAATGCCCGGTCTGCTACTGGTAAAATAAATATCGGTATAATCTTCGTTGGCATACGCTGAAGCAAAATCACCCTCTTTGGAATTAAGTTCTTTTCTATTTTCTATGACATAGCGTGTTGGATACTTCATCCAGTCTGCTGCCATACTGCATGATTTAAATTCCATTTTTGCATACGCATCGTTGGGTTTGTATTTTAAATATTCATTATATTGAGTAGAGGCATCCGCATATTTTTCATTTTTTTTTAGGATATCGGCATAATACAAAATACAGACAGGGTCGCTATATCCCCGTTGAATGGCTTTCAAATAAGCCGATTCTGCCTTCACTGTTTCGTTCATTTTACGGTAACATTCGGCTATGCGAAACTGTATATAGGCTTTTTCATATTTATTGGTACTGTTTTTATAATCATCTTTATATAAGTTTAAGGCTTTAAAAAACTCATTGGTAGAATAAGCCATGTCAGCCTTTTTAGTCAGTTTGCTATAAAATTCTTCCTGTTGAGCATATAAAGAAGCAGAAAATAAAAGAATTATTAAAAACCAAAGAATTTTTTTCATCATAATAAACAGTTGACTAGTAAAAACGAATAATTCTGCAAAATTAGTATAATTTTATATAGAAATGATAAAAAAAACCGCTGTGGAAAGACAGCGGTTTTTGATATTAATTCAGTTTAAAGTTGATAGGTAATTGAAATGAAACCTTTACAGTTTTACCACGCTGTTTGCCTGGTGTCCATGCAGGCATCTCGGAGACAACTCTCATCGCTTCTTTATCTAATGACGGGTCAACGCCACGTAATATTTGAACATCAGTAACTTTACCATCTTTATCAATAACAAATTTAACAAATACTTTTCCTTGAATGCCATTTTCTTTAGCAATTTCAGGATATTTGACATGCTCAGCTATCCATTTTACCATGGCTACTTCACCCCCTGGAAATTCAGGTTTTTCTTCAATGACATAGAAATTAACTACTTCTTCTTCTTGAATTACCTGATTGTTTGTTTCAACAATTTCTTCCGTAACTTCTTTATTAGTCGTTGTACTTACAACTTCTTCTGTTGTAGCAATTTCCACTTTTTCAACAACGGTATCAACAACAACGGGTGCTGTATATTTAACTTTTTGCTCAAGTTCGGCTGGAGGAGGAGGAGGTGGTGGTGGTGGAGGTGGTGCTTCTTGTTGTTGTTTAACTTTCATCAAATTGGCTTCCACTGTTTCGTTAATAATTTTTTTGTTGCTTTGATTTCTAAGAGCCATGATGAAAGGAGTAACAGTAACAATCAAAATTATTATAAGTGCAATGAGCATTCCTCTATTAAGGTATTTTTTGTATCTTTTTCTAAGTTCATAAGCACCGTATTCCTTATTTCTATTGGCGAATACGATTTCGTCCATGCTCTCAACTTTCATACTTTTTTCTTCTGTTGACATAACTCAGTTTATTATTTAGGGGCAGATTCAAGCATTTTAAGTTCCAATGGATTTAAATCAACAACAGCATAACGTGCAATATTAGTGATAGCCATCTCATCAATAATATCTACAAAATTTTTATATTTTATCTTATCTGTTGCTTTAATTAAAACAATAGGACCTACTTTATCTGCATCTTTTAATTTTCTAATTTCCGAAGTTATAGAATCCTTAGGCAATACAAGTTCACCCTTGTTTACCTTTTTCTTAAACTCATCAATTTTTACATAAAGAGGTTTGTTCCTTTTCAATAAATACTTTCGAATGCCATCTTTACTGTAGTCGGTTTTGATTAATGTAGGGAGTGAATCGGGTTTTGCAATGCCTTCATAATAATATACCGCATCGTTTTCACCAAGGATAATGGTTAATGCTCGTTTTTTATCAATTGCAGGACTTTCACTGGAATCCTGTTTTTTTTCAGGTAATACGATTTCCATCACCTTGGGTTTGCTAAATGCAGTGGTAAGCATAAAAAAGGTTATTAGCAAACACATTAAATCCACCATAGGTGTCATATCTATATTGGTGGAGAATTTTTTAGGTTTTCGCTTTCCCCCTTTTTCAGGCTTATTGCTTTCCATTATTTCTGCCATAACACTATCTTTTATTCAATTTTTACTTCTACTTTTTCAAGGTTTGTCGTCAAATTGAATTTATTGACGTTTTTATCCTGCAAGATATCCAGTATTTTTTTAACAGTTTTATAATCTGTTTCACTATCTGCTTTTATTTCAACTTGAATATCCTTGTCAATTTGACGTGCAAAAAATACCCACCATGCCAGTTGATTGTCGGTTGAATCGATGGGAATACCGTCTTTATTTGCTTTTTTTAATTGATTCTGAATTTCATCGCGTGCAGCCTGGTCTTTAGCATCAATCCATTGTGGTAAAAATTGTACCGGAATACCAAAAAAACTTAATTTAGCGAATTTATCAATTTGCTTAGGTGAAAGTTTTATTTTGTACTGATCTGTCATTTTTATCACAATTTTTTCACGATATTTGGTTGAAGAATCGGGTCCGTTGTCCATATTAAAATAGCATTTCCCTTTTTTGTCTATCAAAATGCACATAAGTTGTTTATCTGGTTCCTGTTTTTCTGAAATAGAAGAAGGCGTGTCAACAGCAGACGGTTCTTGTGGGCGGAACGAAGTAGTAAGCATAAAAAACGTTAAAAGCAGCGAAAACAAATCCACCATAGGCGTCATGTCTATATGAGGTATTTTTCTATGCAGTTTTATTTTAGCCATTTTTCTTTATTCTTATAATTATTTTACATTAGCAGCAAAGGTTTGTGTTATACTAAATCCTGCTTCATCAATTTTAAATGTCATGTTATCTATCACGGTAGAAAAATAGTTGTACAGAATTAAGGCAAGGCAAGAGCCAGTGATACCGAAGGCAGTGTTAACAAGTGCTTCAGAAATACCTGTTGCTAATGCAAGCGCATCGGGGGCACCAGCCTGAGCAAGAGCAGCAAATGCTCTAATCATACCTAATACTGTACCAATAAGCCCCACAAGTACGGACATAGAAGTTATAGTAGATAGAATAACAAGATTTTTTGAAAGCATGGGAAGTTCCAATGCAGTGGCTTCTTCTATCTCTTTTTGAAGAGCAAGAATTTTTTGGTCTTTATTAAGACGTGTATCTGTTTCCAATGCACGATACCGCATAAGTCCTGCTTTCATTACATTGGCGGTAGAACCTTTTTGTGAATCACATAAAGTGTATGCTTCTTCAATTTTATTTTCTGATAATAGAGATTGTAATTCTTTTACAAATAAATTTAATTTTCTTTTACCGCGTGCTTTACGTAAAGTAAGATATCTTTCAATGGAGAATGTAATAAGTACTAAAATTAATGTGATTAACAAAGGAACTATAACTCCTCCTTTATAAATAATTCCAAGATAATTACCTGGCATAGGGGTACCTGAAGGATTTCCTCCTTCAAAATTAGCAGGATTACCCATAATAAATTTAAAGATTAATACCGCAATAATAAATGCAATAACGATAGTAGCACTTGCAAACATTGATTGCAATGCTTCTTTCAACGACTGGTTACTTTTACTACTTTTACTCATTTCTTTAGAAATTTAAGGTTATTAATTAGTTACTGTTTTTAATTAAAATTATCGGCACAAAGTTAAACAATCATTTTTAATTCGATTCACTTTTTTCATAAAAAATTTTAAAAATTATTTTTGATATGAAATTTTAATTTGGAAGTGCTTTCAGTTTGGGCAGGTTGAGTGCATTTTTTGCTTTGGCATTTTTAGGGTCTATGGCAATAATACGTTTATAATACATTTTGGATAAGGGATAATTTTGTTCTGTGGAATAATAATACCAACCAAAGTAATCATACGATTCAATGAGTTCGTTGGTATATTTAACCGAATCGGTTTGTGCTTTGCTTAATACTTTTTCATAAAAAGGTTTTGCTAATCCAAGTTTAAAGTCCGGGTCCAGAGCAGCTTTTATTTGTGCCTTTCGTTGAAGTCCCTGCATAGAGTTTGGTTGCATTGCCAAAAAACTGCCACATAGAGTATCGGCTTTAATTAAATATTCCTTACCTTTATTTAATAATGAATCGGTTTTAGCATATAATGGGTTGGCAGATAAGTTTTGATATAAGGAAAAATAAATTTTTGTAAGATAATAATAATCCAGAGAAGCCGCTTTACCGTTATTAATTTTTTTGTCGTACAAAGGAATTGCTTCTAAGCCTTTGTTTTCTTTTATTAATAAAATGGCTGTTTCGGAGAGAAGGTCATAATTGGAAGTATCTTTGGATATAGCCTTATAAAAATATTCTACTGCCAGCGAATCATTACCCATTTTGCTTAAGATTCTTCCAAAATAAGCATAATCGCTGCTAATGATACGTTGTGGATTAACTTTTTTAAAGAATATTTCCATATATTTTTTGGCTTCATCGTATTTTTCCGTTTCGTAATAGGAATAACCGCCAAGTCGATATAAAGTAATGGATGATGAATCACTAGTCATAACGTCTTTAATTTGAAGAATTACATTTTCATAATCCTTACAAAGAAAAAGTGCATAGATGTATTTAATTCTGGCCGAAATATTTCGATGAGACAGTTCCAGAAACTTGGAATAATTTTCTTTGGCTTTTTCGTACATACCCGATTTAATATAAAGTTCACCCATTTCTCTGTATGCAGGAGCAAAGTTGGGGTCTATAGTTTGTGCTTCTTCAAAATAAGGAATGGCTGCTTTTAAACTTCTACCACGAACATAAATATTTCCAATTTTTATTTTGGCTAAAGGTGATAATGGGTCTAAATCCTGTGCTTTTTTATAGTTTGCTATGGCATTGGTGGCATCACCACTTTCAAGATATACATCACCATATATAATATATATGGCAGGATTGTGGGTTGTCATGGTTTGAGCCAATTGAACGTAAGCAAAGGCTTGTTTCAAATCGGGAGGGTTAACTCGAATATAGGCATCGGCTATTTCGGCATAAGTCAATACTTGTTTTTCTACGGATAATTCACTGTTTTTATTGGTTTTGCTTGGCAGAAAAGAAATAGCTTTATCAAAATAAGTTTTCGCTTTTTCTGTGTTTTTCCTAAGCAATTCTACTTTTCCAAGTCCTGTATAATTTAATGGGTTATAGGGTTCTACTTCGGTTCCCTTTTTATAGTAATAGAATGCCGAATCTGCAACATCATCTAAGGAAGATGAAATTGAATCTATTATATAGGAGTAAATGTAACACTCGCCAAAATAAAAATAATTATCTCCATTTTTAGGCTCTTTACTCAATAAACTTGAAAATGTTTTTTTAGCAACATCAAACTGTTCGCTATACATTAAATGAATGGCTTCTTTTAAAGTTTGAGATTGAGCACCAAGCCCACTCCATAATAAAGTAATTGCAACAACCGTACTCTTAAAAAATTTTTTCTTCATAATTCTAATTATTATTTATTTGACAACTGTATTAATCGAATTGGCATATTGGAAGGTACAAGTCCTGATTTTAAAATAATACGCTGACCAATATCACCTGCCACAAATTGTTTAAAACCTGAGGCTGGTCCTACAAAGGTTTCGCGATTTATAATATAAACTTTTCGAATAAAAGGATATGAAACGTTGGCAATGTATGCCTGATAAGGTCTGTAATAATAACCTGAACTTCCATCGTCGGTTTCGGAACTAATAGCCAGCACCTTTATGCGTTTTAAGAAACTTATGGTAAGCGAATCGTGAGGGTCGCTAATATAATTTACGCTGATAATGCCTATAGCATTTTTGTTTTTTTCAACATAATTTATCACTTCGTCGTTTGAATTAACAGAAAAACACGTAGGCGGAAATTTCTGTTGCAATTCAAACTTTTCATTAATATATCTTACATTGGCAGAATGGTCATTGTCAAAAACCACAGCCAGATTTCCCAACGTTGATGTTGGATTAATGTCTTTCCATGATTTATATTCACCCGTAAATATTTTTTTTACCTTACTAAATACCATGGTGGTATCTGGATTTTCGCGATTAATGATAAAGGCAAGGGCATCATAAGCAATAGGGGTCGTTTTAGGAACAATATTGTTTTTTAATAATCCTTCTTCTTCATTTTTAGTCAATGTTCGAGTGGTAACAATGGCGGTAACAGAGTCGCTAAAAAAAAGTTTGAAAAGTTCATTCTCAGGTGCATACGTCACATGAATATGAGCATCCTTATACTGACTTTCAAAGACATAAATTTCCGTATCAAATAAAAGTTTAAATGACTCGTCACAAGCAATTTTGGCATTTCCACGAGTAGGCGATTCGTCGTTGGCAATATTTCCTTGCTGATTACACGAAACAAGTACCAGAAAAAGTACACCGTAAAGTAAATTAATCGTTTTCTTCATTTTGCTCATTTTCTTTTTCAGGATGAAAAATTTTTGGATATATTCTTATTAATCTAAATATGCCATACACGACAAAGAAAATGCCAAAAATAACTTTTGGCTCTTTGTCAATATATTTTAATATTGGTGCAAAAATCAGACATAATCCCAGCATTAGATATATAAATACCATAAAAACGCCAAAATAAAGCATAAATGTTGCCCAAAAAGATTGATGCTGCATCCAATAATTTTTTAGCGGAGAGAGCGGGATTCGAACCCGCGATTCCGTTTGAAGCGGAATACACGCTCTCCAGGCGTGCTCCTTCGACCACTCGGACACCTCTCCATCATGTCAAAATGGATGTTCAATTTGACGGCGTGAAATTACAAATTTAATTATGGATAAAAAAATTATTTTTTTTTGCATAAAGTCAAAAGGAATTGAAACTATTACTTTATCTTTGCGTAAAATTAGTGTTTTTAAATATTAATATGGATGATTTACAACTTTTTACTTTTGAAGTTATAAAAGAACTTGAAAAGAAATTTAAAAATGCCTGTTGCAATAAAAGCGCCGAAGCCTATTTGGATTCGGCTTTATTGATAAAACAAAAATTAAATGAATTTAAAAAAAATAAAAAAAATGCCTCATCAAGCAACCAATAAAATTTTTTATCGTCTTTGAATAAAATATGAATATGAAAAAATATTTAACACTTTTTATTATTCTTTATTGTAGTCTAAGTTTTTCACAAACAAAAACCAATATAAACGATACTGCGCAAATTCAATTATTACCTTATGATACATTTCCACAGACACAGGTTTCTATTATGCCCCCACAAAATTTTAAAGCCGTAGAAAGTGTACGTGGTTTTATCAATCTGTTAACAACAACATCCATTACTTGTACTGAAGTAAATGGCTATCAATACAATACTCTGGTCAATCGGTTAAGTGCAGAAGATATAGCCAAACAAAATGCTGTTCTACTTTCAACCGAAGATGTTCAAACCACCAGCGGTATGACAGCCAAATTATTAACTATTTCTTTCAGTATTCCGGGTATGGATTCTACGCACAAACCTGTTCCGTTTGAACGAATGATGTTGTTTACCGGTAATAGAACTAAGACCGTTTGGATAAATGTAACGTACCCTGTAAATGTTAAACCCTTTATATATAAGTTAGTGAGAAAAAGTATTTTAACTGTAAAATTTGATAATCAATAAAAATAAAATGAAACGAATTATATTCATATTGTCATTCGTCTCGTGTTTGTATCTGAGCAATGCATATTCACAAACCTATACGATTTCTCACAATGTATATTGGTCAACACAAAACCAGAATATGTGGGGACCTAATGGTTCACCTTTTAATATCAATTTCTCATTCAGTTTATTTCATGTACAGTTTGATACGCTGATTTCTTTTGGATTTATGGATAATATTCTTGGTCAACAAGTAGGAGCTAATTTTACTATTGATACTCATATTTTATTGGGTTCCAGTTTTTCCATGTATGGATGGACAACAGGATGGATTGACGTTGATTATCCAGTAGAAATAACTTATGAAATTCCTAATAACTATACCTTCAATCCAGGTGAAATTGTAACGATTAATTCAAGTTATCAGGTATTGCCGGGTTGGGAACTATACAGTCATTTCCCGCAGGCAGGTGTTTTATCACTGGATTTAGAATATGGTTTTGGACTTGATATAGGTGCTGAAGTTTGTCTGGGTGCTTGTGACAGTATTCAAATAGCCAACATTAATGTTCCGGATGACTCGGTTCATATAATATATTTAAACGGACAAACCGGTGAAGTAGATTATCCCTGTTATGACCCAAGTAGTTTTCCACCACTTACTATTTGTCATGACACGGTACTTCCTATTGTGTTTAATAATCTTTTTGGTATAGGATTGAGTGGATGGATAACGCTTCCATATATTGAAACAACCGATTGGCTTGATACATCAGACCCGTGTCATCAAATATTGGGAGCCAATGGCGACAGTAATTATATGGGATTAGAATTAGATATTATTCAATTTTTATCTTTTTTGGCACAGTTCATACCTCCACCTCAGGGACCTGCCATACAACAATTTTTACAAATGTTACACGGTACCTATAGTTTTAGCATAATTACCATAGATTATAATTTGCTATCTGCTCAATTAGGCATTTCCAGTACTATGCAACAAGATTTAACTTTTACTCCAACCATTTATTCCATCTTTACTTTTCCTACACCGGTAGATTTTTGGGTTACCGACCCGCACAATGGCAATCAGTTAGTTGACCAGGGAACTTCCGATAGTATTTCTTTTGAAACCTGTATGGACTTTAAGTATCGGTATCCATGTTTTGGCTGGCCACAGATGCCTATCGGTATGGCAGCACATTTGGGCAATCAGTTTAATAATCATGTGTGGGACAGTATTGCATTTAATTTTATGGTACAGGCGTTGGAATTTACCATCACTATTACATTGCCCTTTAAAAATGCGGTTGTAGTACCAGAGTTTTGTATTTCGCTTTCCGATTCAACCGATTCTATTCCTAAAGAAGTATGCTCTCCGGCTATTACAGGTGATGAATTGACCTATTTGAAACAGTTGTACGACAGCACTGGCGAAGGCGGCACTTATAATGATAGTACTGGAAACCTTCCTCATATTATGAATTGGACATTTCATATTGGTCCACTGGTTAATATTTCGCTGCCATTGGGCTATATTCCGTTTACATGGTATGATGATACATGGGAATTGGCTGGTTTTATTGATACTACATTCAATGGTATTGTAATGATACCCAATCCTGAATTTCAACTCGTATCTATAACAGATAGTGATAATATATGCGCTAATGACAGTATTGGTTCTATTACCGTTACTGTTGCCAATGGAACGCAACCATACATTTATACATGGTCTAACGGTGTAATAGATACTTCATATTCCACTACTAATACAATTTCAGGATTGCTCAGTGGTATATATTATGTTACCGTGAGTGATATCAACGGATGTTCTCATACGGGTGTTGATACGATTACTGAAACGAATCCTCCCATCTATATTCATTTTATTCCAATAAATGTATTATGTCATGGTGATAGTACAGGCATTATTTATTCTCAGGTCAGTGGCGGGACACCTCCATATACCTATCAATGGATACCTATGGGAGGCAATGGTGCCAATGCAACCAATTTACCAGCAGGAACTTATACATTATCAGTAGTAGATGCAGTTGGATGCCCCATGACAGATAGTATAACTATTACAGAACCAGCAACTTCGTTGAGTGTTGTGCTCGATTCGCTTGCACATGTGCTTTGCTATGGTGGAAACGACGGTTTTCTGGCAATTACAGCCAGTGGTGGAACGCCACCCTATCATTATTTGTGGTCGAATGGTTATACTCAGGAAGACATTGAACATATTACAGCAAATACCTATACGGTAACGGTTACCGATGCCAATTACTGTACTGTTACGTTAACCGAAACCATTCATCAACCACCCTTGCTTGCCGCAATCATAATGCCTACCCATGTTACATGCTATGGATTTTCTGATGGCAATGCCAATCTTATTGTTTCAGGTGGAACGCCTCCCTACCAATATATTTGGAACACGGGTGATACAACCGAAGACCTTCAAAATATTCCCACTGAAAACTATGCAGTAACCATAACCGATTCTCATAATTGTACTGCTACGGCTTCCGTTTTTATAAATCAACCATTGGCTCCGTTAAGTGCAACATATCAAATTACCGATGTACTATGTCATGGGTATAGTACAGGGGCTGTTGACCTTATGCCAACGGGTGGTACACCACCATACAGTTATTTATGGAGCAGCGGTCAAAATACACAAGATTTATCAAGCATTATAGCAGGCACATACACTGTTACTATTACTGATTATAATGGTTGCACAGCAACTTACACCGCTGTTGTTAACGAACCGCCGACTTATGTAAATATACAATTACAAGTAAACGATGTGCGTTGTCATGGGGAAATAAACGGTGCTATTAATATGACCATTACAGGAGGTGTTCCGCCTTATTCTATTCAATGGAGTAATGGTTCAGGAAATGAAGATATTGACCAATTGAGTGCAGGCGACTATTACGTTACCGTTATAGACAGTCATGGATGTATTACTAATGATTCGGCTCATATAATAGAACCCGGTAAATTATATGCCGATGTTTCTCAAAATGTAATGATTTGCATTAATGATACAGCACATTTATATGTATCTGCTACCGGTGGCACACCCGGGTATAGTTATACTTGGAATACAGGCTCTCACGATACATTAATAGATGTTTGGCCTGTTGTTTCTACCAGTTATATGGTTACGGTAACCGATTCGCATGGTTGTATAACGGTATCCGGCACAACAGTACATGTTCGTCCCCCGATAACTGCCGATATCCATATTAATGATTCAACTCTGTGCAGTGGAGAACCGTTGATATTTAGCGGTAGCGTTAGCGGTGGAAATGGAAATTACATTATCACTATTAATGATACAGCACAGATTACATTACCACATACGCTCTATCCAGAATCTTCGGGTGGATATGTTATACGGGTTGAAGATGATTGCAATACACCACCACTGTTTTTCTATTTCAATATTCAGGTTATACCATCACCTCCCAATAATATTCAGGCAGATATATTGCAAGGTTGTGCTCCCTTAACTGTTCATTTTATAGAAACAAGTACCGACTATGGACAAACATATTGGTGGAATTTTGGAGACCTGAACTCTGCCAATACCAGCGATTTAAAAACGCCTGTTCATGTTTATGAAAATGCAGGTACTTACACCGTTTCGCTTATTACCCAAAATTCAAACGGATGTCAGACACAGCAAATCATTCCAAACTTGATAACGGTATATCCCATACCCGTGTCGAAGTTTATAACTGACCCATTGAATGTAACTATACTGAATACGGATGTTCACTTTATAAATCTTTCAACAGGAGCATCACTTTATTACTGGAATTTTGGTGATACTGATTCCTCCAATTTGGAAAGTCCCTATCATTTATATCCCAATATACCTGCTGAATATGATGTATATCTGATTGCCATCAGTTCGCATGGGTGTAAGGATACATCGTGGGAACATTTATCCGTTTCAGGTTCATATACGTTTTATGCTCCAACTGCCTTTTCACCGGACAACGATGGTAAAAACGAGAGGTGGCATGTCTTTGCTACCAATATAGATTTCAATACATTCCATATTGCCATTTATGACCGTTGGGGAGAAATAATTTTTGAAACCAATGACATTAATAAAGAGTGGGACGGCAGAACCAAAGATGGTAAATTTGTTCCTGTGGGTACTTATACATGGATGGCAACTTTTAAAGATAATCAGGAAGTAACCCGTATTAAAACTGGACCTGTAACCGTTATACATTAAGTAGTTGCTCCTTAAAAAATATTTAAGCCCGACGAAGTTAGCCACTACACTTGCCTACACGCAAAACTTCGCCGAGCACTCCATTTTTTATTTTTAAAGACTTTGGCTAGCAGGGAAAAACCTTAAAGGTTTAGCCATGGAAAAAATCAAAAAAACATGGAGAGTTTATGTATGGAAACCTAATACCAAACCGCTTACATCGTTAATCACCTAAAATTCACCCTATTTTTATACACTACAAAAATTTTTATCAATTGCTTTCATAATTTTTTCTTGCGATTTTTTAAGCGTAACCATTTTTGTCCACT
>Ga0302253_1001312_pt1 | contig 15393 bp, 14 predicted proteins | sample AAG_RA_Trp_MG_FD_193537 | JGI IMG/M metagenome (GOLD analysis project Ga0302253, IMG submission 193537) | Enriched activated sludge microbial communities from anaerobic digester in WTTP, New Holstein, Wisconsin, United States - AAG_RA_Trp | ecosystem: Engineered > Bioreactor > Anaerobic >...
CGAAGCACGCCTGGCCAGACCGCCAAGCTTGGCGCCGCCTCAGCCGCAGGGCGCGACTTCACCGTGAACATTGGCGCTGATCAGCAGCGTGATGACCCGTTTGGGATCCACTTCCGGGGGTTGACTCCATGCCGGAGGCGCAAGAAAGGCCAACAGCACCAGCCAGACCAAAGTTTTTTTCACTGTTTGCTCCTTTGGCTTATATAAGTTGCGGCCGACTACGTCTCACACCCGGTAGACTTTTTAACGGCCCCTCATGTGCCGCCCGCCATGCAGGAGGATACCTCCCTTCAGGAAAACGTCTTTATTGAATCCGATAAGCACTCTCTCCCCTTCCACAATTACGGGGATGCGCTCGTCGCCCTTCGAGTAATACAGCATTTCCTGCAGTTTTTCGGGATTCTTTTCGATGTCCACGTACACGGTTCGATCCCCGTAGGCTTCCCGCGCCTGGACGCAAAAGGGACAGGTGTCCCGGCCATAAATGATGGTTTTTTGTTCCGTTGAAAACCCTCCTATTTTGACTCGATCTCCTTCTGGAACAGCTGTTGGCTTTATTGGCTCACTGGCAGCGATGGGTCCTTCGACCATTCTTCAAACGAGCCATCATATAACTTAACATTCTTATAGTCCAGCACACGCGTTAGGATGAAAGCCCATGTGGGGCAACATTTTCCGGCATCGCAGTAGGTAATGATCTCTTTTGATCGGTCAGCGCCAATGACTCTGGCTACAATAGATTCAAGTTCTTCCTTCTTCTTAAATGTTCCTCGCTCCGTGTAGGCTTCTGATGCTGGAAGATTTACAGCCCCTGGAATTCTGCCTGCTTTTTGCACAAATTCTTGTTTTTTCTCTCCACTGAACAAAAGGGGTTCACGCACATCTACAAAGATCGCTCTACCCAGTCGGCTTGCCACATAAGCCTTGTCCGCATGCAGGGTTTTATTCAGCTGACCCTTGTAGATGGTCTTCTTAGGGAGAACAGTTTTCGTGGAAAGTGGCTTCTTCTCGAGAACCCACTCTTCGTGACCACCATCGAGGATAGAGATATTTTTCAACCCCGCATACTGAAGAGTAATCAGGACGCGGGGCGCCATAACCTGATAAAAGCAAGTGTAGTTCTTGCAGATAATAACCACGAGGGAATCCTCACGGATACCGAGATCTCCGATAGCATCGAGGAGATCATCTTCAGGTGGATATTCCGTATGCTGAGAAACTTCTGAAAAAGTCCACATGCCATAATAGGCACTTATAGCACCAGGAATATGTCCTTCGCGGTAATCCTCAACTTTTCGGATATCGATCATCACAAGTCGGGGATCTTTAAAATTGGTCGCCAGCCATTCGGTTGATACAATCGGTGCTATGTCTTGGGATAGAACAGGACATGGGAAAAACAGAAAGAACAGGGAGAGGAGTAAAACAGATCCCAATCCGACGGATAATCTTTTTACGTCCATAAAATTCCTCCTTTCATGCAACCCAGGGGGATAACTTCCGAATCGATCTGTTAAATGTAAGAAAACTGCTGAAGAAAATTTTCCTAACTGCTTTCGGAGTATAACTCCAAAAGCAGTTGTCCACCAAGAAAATTTAGGATTGCCGCCAAATTCTCCATATTACCCATATCAATACAGCGGTTCACCCCTTAATGCACTGAATTAACTTTCTTAGTTCTTTACATTTAATAGCCTGAGCAGGGAATGCAGACTGGCTGGCCATCCTTAATCCGGACGTAGCGCTCGAAAACATATTCATGACAGAGGCTGCATTTTGCCTTGTTGAAGGACCCTTTGGCCGGCGTGAACTTGAAGTCAGGTTTTTCCTCCACTTTAAAAAGATAATCGTCCGGCTGGTCATACACCCACTGAATGACTTCATCCGCCGCGGTGGCCGGTATCTTCGAAGGTTCAATCCCTTTCTTGCGGTATGAGAAAAACTCGAATTTTCCGAACTGGTCAACAAAGTCCGGCTTCAAGGCGTAACGCACAGCGCCCTTTTGCGGATGGTAGAACGTAGCCGCCAATTTACCGTAAAAGGTCTTGGCCATCAGGAGCTTTCCGTAGGTTGCGCCCGTTGCGGCCTGCAGGCCGTCCATCATGCAGGCCTGGGGGTGTCCTTCGCCGATTTCCGGGAAGATGAAAAAACCATGATCGGCTTCAGGTTCGATGCCCAGATAGGCGAGGGCTAACTTGCCCATCCGGTAGCCTATAGGCATAAAAGGACAGCGGTGTCCGTGAAACTCAAAGGCCCATTCGGGTGGAACATATGACGTCATCATAAAAATACCTCCTTCTATGCAATTTTGATAATATCAAAAACCATCTTGACGGCGATCACCATGAGTAGCACGCCGATGATCTTCTTCAATTGTGGACTCGAAATCTTGGTCTTCATCATCTGCGAACCGACGATGGAACCCAGCGCGCTAAATATAGCCATGATTCCGATGAAAACGGGACTCAGTCCCCCCAGTGTGACATGGCCGAGGAAGCCCGAGAAAGAAGCGAACACCACCACCATCGCCGTAGTCCCGGCGGCAACTTTGGCGTCTATTCCAAGCCAGTTGAGAACGGGCACGATGAAATTACCGCCGCCCACGCCCAGCAGGCCGCCAAGAAATCCGGCCACGCCGCCGACAGCCGCTCCGGTACCGGATTCGACGGCACGGTTCAATGGTTTTGTCCGCAGCACAGGTTTGTAGAATAGCATCATAAGGCCCGCGAAAACCAAAAAGCCTGCGAACATGGAGAGGAAAAGACGCTTGTCCACAAAGGGTGTCGTGTGGGCTCCCAGCGGCGCCAGCAGGACCGCAGTGAGCAGGATGGGCAGGCCGATTCGCCAGTTGATCAGCCCACCGCGATAATAATTCGCCGTCGCAAAGATCAGGCTGACAACATTGAGCAGAAGTGCTGTCGGGACGGCCTCGGCAAGGGGTACTCCCAGGTAGTAGAAAAGAGGCACGAAAATGAAGGCTGCGCCAAGTCCGGCCATGGCCAATAGGCCTGAGAAGAAAAAGACGGAAACGGAGCTCACGATGTAAACGGTCAGAGACATGTCTATCAGCCTTCCCTCAATTGCAGTGGTTGCAGTGCTCCATTTCCCCAGCCGAACTGGATAGAATCTGGAGGGTCGTGTGGTTTATTCCATATTTGTGCATTAGGATCTCTTGGGCCTTGCGGATAATAATTTCGTTATCCAAAGCTTCCTCAGCTGTCCGGAGATGGGCAGACAAAAGCTTTTGGTCCGTACATGTCTGCCAGATATGAAGATCTTTAACCTCCTCAACGGCATCAATTGCCAGCAGATCGTTTCTGACTTGGGTAAAATCAATGTCAGACGGGACGGAGTCTAGAAGGGAATTGACCGTCTGCCGAATGATCTTGTAGATTTCGCGGGCAATGACGATGCAGATGACCATCGAAATGATGGGGTCGATCAGACGCCAGCCGAAGAGCATGATCAGAACGGCGCCGCCGATGACTCCGAGGGAAAACAAAGCGTCCTGAAGCGAATGGAGCCAGGCGCTTTTGATATTCAGGTTACGGGCCGAGATCTTCTGCAACAACAGGGTGGCCGCACCGTTACCGATAAAGGAGACAACGGCAACCCAGAACATGATGCTTCCCGGAATTTCCGGAGGTGATGTCAGTCGTTTGAGAGCCTCCCAGAAGATGAAAGCGATCACCACGGAAAGGACGATGCAGTTGACAAAAGCGGCAACAAATTCGATCTTACGATATCCATATGTTTTCAATTCATTGGCAGGGAGGTGAGAAACCTTTTCCGCCCCATAACTTAAGCCCATGGCGGCGATATCGCTGAGATTGTGGACGGCGTCAGAGACAAGCGCCATGCTCTGGATCATCAGGCCGAAGATCAGCTCGAAGGTCACGATCCCGCCATTAATCACCATGGCGAAAAGCAGGTTCTTCAGCGACGCCGGCGGCTCATGATTGTGATTGTGTTCCACAAGTTTGTTGCCTTTCTTTTGGCATTATACATCAAGTTATTTTTACGATTCATGCCTTATTTCCCCTCCGATCCCTGCGGCGAAACAATCCTTCCGGAAGCTTCTTCAATAGTTCCGTGATTCCCTGCCCACGGGCGTGTTCCGCGACGACGGCGTACATGACCGGAAGCAGATAGAGGGAGACGATAATGACCGTCATGAGTCCGCCGATGGCCGCCACTGCCATGGGTTGCAGCATCTCACCGCCCGCTTCAAGGTTGAGGGCCAAGGGTAACATGCCGGTGATAATCATCAGGGAGATCATCAGCCTCGGCCTGAAGCGGATCTTCGCTGCTTCGATCACCGCTACGGCGGGTGTGCGGCCATGATTCTTTCTCATCTCTTCGGCCAGGGTGAGGAGTAACACCCCTTCGTTGATGGCGGCGGCGATGACGACAAGCGCGCCGATAAGAACGGTCGCACCAAAGGGGACACGGGTGGCCGTCAGGAGCAGAATCATGCCCGCAACGCAGAACGGCAAGCTGCCGAGAATCAGCCCGGGAATCCGCAAACTATTGAACTGAACCGTAAGAACGACAAAGGCAAAAAAGATTGCAAAAGCCAGGATCATGATCACGTCCCGCTGCATATCGGCGATCATCTGCGCCTGCCCACCGTAGCCGATCTCGTAGCCCGGCGGCAGCGCGATCTTTTTTGCGGCAGCCTTCAATTCGCCAAGGGCTTGGCCCACACTCACCCCCTGGGCATCGCCGCGAACAATGACCTGCTTCATCTGATTGTAGCGCACGATCTCGACGGGGCCGACGGCCGGTAAGACGTTGGCGACATCGCGGACCTTCAGGTAGCCGCCGGTTACCGGAAGCAGCGGCATGTCCTCGACGGCCCGGCGGGATATGATGTTCTTCTCCGGCACGACCACCCGGACATCGTACTCTTTATCACCATCCTTATATTTGGTGGCGATGGCGCCCGTAATGAGCGATTTCAGGGACGTGGCCACATCCGAAACGGTGACGCCGAGTTCCGTCGCTCGCGGGCGGTCTATTTGGACCTGATATTCAGGTTTACTGAGATCCATCGACACATAAACATTGGTGAAATGCCTTAATCCGTTCATGGTCTCCGAAAGAAGACGCGCCAGGTCAAAAAGCTTATGGAAATCCTGACCTTTGATCTGGACTTCGACATCCGCCTCCCCCAGGCTGCGGAGTCCTTTGACCTTCATCTGCGAAACGGCGATTTTGCCACCCGGCACTTGCACCTGTGAGACAATGGGACGAATTCTTTTCACGTACTGTTCTGTTGTGACCTTGCGTTTGTCCCGGGGAATCAACTGAATATTCAATTCGCCCTCATTAGCAATCTCATATGTGGCGGTTCCCCAGACCTTGCCGCCCGCGAGCGTGAACAGGCTTTCCACCAAAGGATCCTGTACAAGCCTGGTCTCGATCTGCTTCAGGGTCTGGTCGGTCTGGGCGAGCGATGCTCCGGTCGGCAGCTTTACCTTGACCATGATCCGACCGTCATCCATTTGGGGTAAAAATTCGGTGCCCACGAAGCCTGCCATCAAAACGGCGACAAGGAGGAGCACCCCTGCACCGGCAAGCATGAGGCGGCGGTACTGCATTACCCTGTCAAGGGATCTGCCGTAGAGATCGCGAATTCTTTCAAAGAAGCGTTCAAAGCGTGTGGAACCCGGATGTGCCTGCGGGGAAAGAAAGACCACGCTTAGGAGCGGTGTGATCGTAACAGCCAGGAGGAGGCTCAACACCATGATGCCCGAGACAACGAAGATCAATTCCTTGAAGAGGAGGCTGGTCAGACCGGGTACGAGAAGGAACGGTAGAAAAAGGGCAAGAAACGAGATGGTGGCAGCGACAAGCGCCTGTCCCACCTGAGCGGCACCTTCCACAACCGACTGTTCGACGGGTGCAGCGGGAGACGCGGCCTTGATGCGGGTGATGTTTTCGAGAACCACGATCGAGTTGTCCAGCGCCACCGCAATGGCCACAACCAGACCGCTTAAGGAAAAAATGTTCAGTGAAAAACCGCCGAGCTTCATGAGACCGAAATTGATACAGACCGTGATTGGCAGTGCGAGAACAATCACGAGCACTTGCTTCCAGCTTCCCAGGAACAGGTAAACGGTGAGGATGACGAGCAACATTGCTTCCAGGGCGGTGTTCCGGACCCCATCGAGCGCCGCCTGAACGTAATCCGCCTGATTTTCAACCACGCCGATCTGGACATCGTTCGGGAACGCCGGGGCAAGTTGGTCAATTTTACGACTTACGGCCCGGGCCACCTCGACGGTATTGGCATCCGCCTGCTTCAGAATACTTAGCTTGATACAGGGCTCGCCGCCCAGACGGGTGATGATACGGACATCGGCGTGGGCATCCTCGACATCGGCGACATCGCGCAGATAGACCTTGGCCATCCCGTTTTCGGCAAGGAGGACGTTCCGGATCTCTTCCAGGGACCGATAATCGCCAACCGTGCGGGAGATGAATTCGCGGCCCCCCTGGGTGACCCTGCCGCCGAACTGTTCGAGGTTCTCCTGACCGAGTCGTTTCACAACCGTATCCAGGGCCATACCATATTTTTCGAGCGCTACGGGATCAACGTGAACACGGATTTCCCGCTTCATGCCACCGACAATCTCCGTCCCGGCCACACCCGGTACGGCCAGCAACTGGTCTTGAAGCCAGTTTTCGGTCCAAGTGCGGAGCTTCGTGAGATTGATCTCTTTCGATCTAATCGTTAGCTGGGCTACGGGCAACTGCGAAGGATCGGCCTTCATAACAATCGGCGGGTCCATATCCTTTGGCAACTGGCGCGCTACACGGGCCATGGCAGCCAGGGCATCCTGATAGGCGACATCGACGTTGACGCCAAACTTGAAATTCGCCTGGAGCGTGTACATGCCCTCGATGGAGGAGGACTCCAGATAATCCAGCCCATCAACGGTCGCCATCTGGCGTTCGATAGGATCCGCCAGTTGCAGGTCGATCTCCTCCGGCGTCGCGCCTGGCCACCAGATATGGACCTTGATCAGAGGATAGGTAATATCGGGCAGAAAGTTAACCGGGAGCCGCGCAAGCCCATAGAGGCCCAGGACGACAAAGGCCAGGACAATGACACCGGCGGCGATGCGTTTTTTGACCGAGTATTCCGTCAGCTTCATCGCGGGACTCCGCCCATTTTTTTGCTTGTATTCTCGGTGCCACGGGGTTCATTTTCCCCTGGCGGTGATATGCCGGCCACAACCGGTCCTTTTTTGTCACCGAGTGTTTTTACTTTGATTCCGTCTTTGAGCCGTTCATGGCCTTCGACAATCACCTGGTCGCCCAATTTGACGCCCTCGAGAATCTGCGTCATGCGGCCGCTTTCGAGTCCGGTAAGCACGTTCCGTTTGACGGCCTTCCCTTCTTTGACCAGATAAACGACCTTCTGACCATCGGGCATCGTCAGCACGGCCTCGGCAGGAACGATAATCGCCGCCGCAACGGACTTGAGATCGATGGCCAGACGGGCAAACATGCCGGGCATCAGGGTGGTTTTTTCGGACAGTGTCGCCTCGACGGTCCGCGAACGTGTCTTCAGGTCGAGATTAGGGTATATGCGACTGACGACTGCGGAAAAGGTCATTCCCGGATGCGCGTCGAGCATCACCGAAAGCTTAGTTCCCAGGGTGACGGCGCCGGATATCTTTTCCGGCAAAGCAAACTGCACCAACAGACTGGCCGGATCGAACATCTCGACAAGCGTTGCCCGCGGGCCCACAAAATTGCCGTCCGTTACCAGCACCTTGGAAATATAGCCGCTCCAGGGAGCGCGGATGACAAAATCCGCCATGGTTTCAAGGGCTTTGATGAGTTGAGCCTTCGAGCGGGAAAAGGCCGCCCGGGCTCGGTCCAGCATTTCCGCCGGTATGGCGCCGTTCTTAACGAGCTTTTCCGTCGCTTGCAGGTCCTGCTGGTCGCGCTTGAAATCTTCCTCCGCAGCCATCAGTTGAGCATCGGCTGATTCGGTCCGCCCGATTGCCAAGATGGACGCACCTTCTTTTATATAGTCGCCTTCCCGGACACGAAGATTTTTGATAGGTCCTTCGGCGGGCGAACCGAGGAGGGCCTGCCTGGTAGCGACGACATTGCCATTGATTTCCAGTGTCTCGGCAAGGGGACCTTGTTGCACGGCTTTTATCCTGACCGTTGGAATCTGCTTGGGGGGATTCGGGGCTTCAGCGCTGCAACTGATTAAGAGCAGCATGATAAAAAGGCCGGTGCATCTGCGAAAAGTCAGAATCATAGATTTTCTCCTGTCGCCAGCCGGAGTCTGGCCATGGATATTTGATAATCAACACATGCACGGCAATAATTTGTTTCTGATAAAAGCTGTGCGGCCTGTGCGTCGAGGACATCGGTGATGGAACCTTTGCCCAATTCATATTTCAGTGATTCTATCCGAAAGCTTTCTCTGGCCTGTTCGATTGCCGCTGACATGGCCTTCGTCCTTTCCGCATTGGAAAGCACGTCGAGGGAGGCGGTTTCCGTTTCCTGGCGGATTTGGAGGTCCAATTTTCTTAGCCGCTCCCGTGCCGCGGCGAGTCCTGCCTCCTCTTCCCGGACCTTGGCACGGATCTGTCCGCCATCGAAGAGGGGAAAAGACAACAACACACCCACCGATCCGGCGTCCTCCGTTGTCTTTGTGTTTCGGCCCTCATCTTCCGGGCTCGGGGCGTTACGTACCCCATACGTCGCCACCAAGTTGAGATTGGGCCAGTATGAGGCTCGCGCGGCGCTGACTTTCAGAATTTGAGCCGCCAACTGTTCTTTTGCCGCCATGAAATCCGGCCGGTTTTTCAGGGCTTTTTCGATCAACTCGTCCGTTTTGAAAGAGGTTTTGATGTTATATTCAAGCTCATCTTCAAAACGTGCATTCTCCGGAACGGTATCGTACCCCATCAAGGTGAACAAGATGCGACGTTGAACCGCCAGAACGTTTTTCTCCCGAATGAAATTCTGTTGCAAATCTGAAAGGCGGACCTCGGTTCGCAAGACATCAACCTTGGCAACTTTGCGGGCCTCGTAGAGTTGTTCCGTCCGCTTGAGATTTTCATCGAGGGCCTTCTGCGAAAAGGCAAAGGAAGCAATGATCCGCTGTTGTCCCAGAATGGAATAATAGACGCCGACGATGCTGTAGATCAATTCGTGCCGGGTCCGGATGAGCTTCTGTTTTTCCGCGCTGGAGAGTTTTGCCGCGGCGCCGGCTTCGTTCATCATACGGCCACCGGCGAAGAGGTTTATCTTGGCGATGACATCGCTTCTCAGGATGTCATTGTCGAAGACGCCCGGTTCTCCGTTTGATCCTGCCTGGATCAACCGTTGATCATCCACGTACCGCTGGTAGCTGCCTTCGGCACTGACCTGGGGCCAGAAGGCGGCCTGTGCTGCATCGTGCCTTGCATCAGCTGCAGCAATATCCCAGTGGGATGCGGCGATCTCTGGATTTTTGACCAGGGCGATTTCAATACAGCGCGCAAGTGAAAACAGATCGCCGCTTGCAACGATATCTTTGTTGGTAAAGGAAGCCGCCGGGTGAGCCTTGGTTTCAGCCGCGCAGATTACGCCGTGGCCGCTTTGGATAAAAAGGACCGTAAGGATCACCAGAAAAGTGCAGAACAAGGTTTTTTCAACCAGGAATCGGATCATTTGTTTTTATCTTCCATTCTATTCATGCCTTATAATCAGCAATGTCCGGCTGACCAATTAATTTTAGCCGGACACTACCGATCTCATCTAAAAGTATTCAAAATTAAGAACCCGCTTTGAATCGTTTTTTACCCCCCAATATCATCTTCGCCATCTCCAGCCGGCCCATACGGGGACACCGGCCGCATCTCTGAGGACAAGAATCTTGTCACCTTTTTCCACCTCGGCGGCCAGCATGATCGGATTCCCCGCCAGGCTGGTGCGCACACCCTTTACCTTTATCTGATCCCCCGCGGCGATTTTCGTATCGAGACGTTCCAGATACCACAACGGCCCAAGATGTACCGTCAAGACCTCCTTGTCCGTTTTAACCACCAGAGCAAGACCTTGATTCATCTGCCGCATGGGTACGGTTTGTTCAAGCCCAATAACCTCACCTGCAACGGTTTCTATATTAGCAGATTTATACAGCCCCTGATAAGGGGTGCCCATCCCCCAGCCGCCGCTTCCCCGGCCGCCCCACATTCCGGGCCCGGCAAAGGCGATCGTTGCCGTCACAAAAAATACGGAAACAAGCCATAAACCGGTTGTCAGTTTCGTCTTCATAAACGGCCCTCCTTCCATTGTACGTACCGGATGTTTTATGAACGAATTAATGTCCGTCCATGGTCGGATTTCTTCCTCTGTCCATGCGTTTACTTCCCTGACGTCTTAACTTTTTTCTAAATCCATACCCCCTTTCTTCTTCATAGTCCCGAAGCTTTATCCGCTGTTCCGGGGTCAAATGCCTGTAAATAATCTCCCTGTGGCGTGATCTGATATCGTTGATCTGCTTTCGAATCACCTGACTTTCGCGTCGCGCCGCTTCAATTTTGCTCGGGTCTGGAGATGGCTCCAGCCAAAGATACCTGAGCTCCCCGCGGATATCGTTTAGCTGATTCTCCAGCGGGCCAATTTCCACCCTTTGCTTTTTCAATATGATCCCGATTTGTTCTCTCTGTTTCTGGGAAAGTTTTAAATGGCCGATTATTGGCTCAAAGGAATCCTTATCTTCGTGACCTCTGCCCATATCGTATTTTTGATGAAACGCATCAAGCGGCGCAGAGAAAAGCAGCAAAACGAGAATAGGTGCTGCACATAGCAGCATTAAACTATCCTTCATGGCCGATAACCCCTTTTTTTTATGATTTTGCAAGGGATGTACCATCAAGCATTAAAGGCTCTAATATAGCATATCATGCTGATATATTTGATTTTCTAAAATTAAAATATACAATATATGCGGTCAGTATGATTATTTTATATCCGCCTCTGATATCGGCATGGATCGTTTTTATCCATTTAACCGAACATGCAAAACAATACGCTATGGCTTTAATTTTTTGTCCTTTATACCCAGGTGTGTTTGCAGTTGTTGCAACCCGGCCTCAATCTTTTCGGTGCTGATAAACTTCTTTTCGCCGCCGGACGCGTATTTGATGACGCAGGCCGGTGTCGCATCAATCTTGTGATTTTGAATCATCTTATTGAGCAGAAGAAAAACCGGTTTGACGTTATATTCCTTCCAACTGATATGCTGATCCTGCAGATGTTTTACAAGCCGAGCCCGCGTCTGGATCTTTTGGACCTGTGCCGCATCGAACAGGATCTTGCGGATTCTGAGCATTTCCGTCGTTGCAACACCGGTATGCACGGCATAGAGGTAATATCTGGCGTACAGGGGGGTTGCATCGGAAAAGGGCACATCCACAAAGGTGATCTTTACGCCTCCATGATCGAGCAAGGCCTTAAAGGTGGGTTCAAGTGATGCGTCGAGCCGCCTGCAAGGGGGGCAGAAATAATCGGAGAAGAGGATTACCTCGTACGAGCCTTTGCCGAGCGTGGGAATTTTTGGCGGTTCCGCACCATAAGCGGGAGTTGTGGACCCGGAGAAGGAGACGACGGTAAAAAGATAACCGAGTAAGACAAAAAGGAGCAGGGGAATTTTTCTTAAATTCAACATGGGTAGATTCACCTCGCCGAGAAAGTAAAGCGCCATGCAGCGGATATTATCCCGCCATATGGACGGGGGTTCATAATTGACGACAAACGCCGCGGCGACCATCAATGCAAAAACGAGACAGAAGGGACAATACACATCGTTGTGCACCTGGAATGCAAACAGATAAATTTCCGCACCGAGGCCGGCAGCCAGAAGGGAACGGAGCCAGGGATACTGTCGGAACAATGCGAGAGGGATGATCGTCAGCATGTAGACGATACCGACCCATTTCAGATCCACCCCGAATAAATCCCCGACCAGGTAAGAGCAGGAGGTATCGCAGACCTCATAAAAAATCATCAAGCCGATGCCGGCTATAGCGGCCAGAACTGTGAGCGAAATCCGGTATTTATATATAAAATCAATCACTTGAAAAATCCTTCAGGGCGGTCTTCAACATGCCGATGGGACTTAATCGGTTTCTAAATCAGAATACCAAAATAAATAAAAATGTATTTCAACGATACATAAAGGAACAGCAACCCAAAAAGAAACTTCAGCACGGCGGGTTTGAACTTGGCGACGAGCTTAGCACCGTATATTGCGCCGATCAGGGCGCCGACCCCGAGGGTAATTGCCACGGGAATATCGACCACATTCTGATATAACTTGAATGCACTACCGACCAGGGCCATCCAGACGAAGGAAGCCATGGAGGTCCCGATGGCAAATCGCATGGGGGCTTTAAACAGATACAAGAACGAAGGCACCAATGCATAGCCGCCGCCAAGGCCGATGATTCCGGTTAAAAAGCCGATTGAGGAACCCAGTAAACTTTTCTGTGTTGCTGTTCCCGGCAAGGCTTCACCGGAAATGGCTTGCGGAAGGGGATTCTTTCCCGCGAGACCTTTGCCACCTTCGTAAAGCATGCGCAGGGTTACGAGGAGAAAAGCGATCCCGATAATCAAATCAATAAGTTCTCCGTAAGGTTTCACGTAACCGAAAACGATGGAACCGAGAATCACGCCGACCACACCGCTTGATCCGGTGATCCACGCCGTACCTTTGTCCACGTTACCCATCCGGATGTGCTGAATGGCACCCGAACCGGCGGTAAAGACCACGGCCGTCAGGGTTGTGCCGACTGCCAGCGCCGGATCGAAATGAAAGCCGAAACGAATAACAGGCATCATTAGTGCGCACCCGCCTGTTCCCAGAAGTCCACCGACCACACCAGCAACGAGCCCAACCAGAAAATAAATGACGTAAGCCATCACAAGTCCTCCTTAAAATTAAGATTTATTCCTGTCCTTCGCAGGTTTGCGTTTGGGGTTATTTAAAAAAACATTCAACATGTCCAAGGCATCTCCCATGCAATTATCTTTTACGAAGACCCCGTGCCTTTCCAGCCAGGACTTTGTTTCTTCATCGATGCCGCCGCAAAGGAGCGCTTGTGCGCCAAGGGAAAGCAGTTTTTCTTTTTTTCTGACCGCAGGAATTGTTTCCATGTCGATCTTGCAGGAAGAGCCGATAGCTGTTTCGTGAATCTGAACCAGGAGGAGTTGCCGGGATGTGAGGAAATGAGGGGATACCCGGTTTGCAAAGAGGGGTATGGCAATTTTCATGGTCTGGCACTCCGATAAAAAGTCCTTTAATAAATGGAAACGCAAAGGTTATGCCAGAGTATCAGGAAAAATGGAATGCAAATACTTTAATGATATCATTGAGAAAGGTGTATTGTGGGATTTGATATTGTAAGGGAGCGTCGCGATATTGAAACAATCGGATAAATTTGTTTCAGAGATGAAACATGTAAGATTGCTTGGTTAGTTAATGCGGTATTTAAGCATTTTTCGCCAGAGGGTTGTCCTGCTGAGACCCAAGTCTTTCGCTGCCGCGATCCGATTGCCTCCGTTTCGCTCCAAGGTCTTGCGGATAACCGTGGCTTCCGATACGGCCAAGGCACCTTGTCCGATATGTGACTGATCAGGACCGCGCGTGGTTTTTTTTAGAAAATCATCGGGCAGATGCTTTTCTTCAATTCTTGTTTCCCTGCATAGAACAGTGGCATGCTCCAATATGTTTTCCAACTCACGAATATTGCCGGGAAAAGGGTAATTCATCAGCCGGGACAGCACCGCCTCGGAGACCCCCGTGATCTGTTTACCCTTGATGGCATTCAATCGAGTCAGAAAAACGTCCGTCAGAAGGGGAATATCCTCTGTCCGTTCACACAGGGGTGGAAGGTCGATTTTGATGACATTGAGGCGATAAAAAAGATCCTCACGGAACGCCCCTGCCCGCACCATCGCTTCTATATCCCGATGCGTGGCCGCAATAACCCGAACATCCACCTTTTCGGCCTTTACACCACCCAACGGAACAAAAAGTTTCTCTTCCAATACACGCAACAGCTTGACTTGGAGCGACATGGAGGTGTCACCGATTTCATCCAGCAAAATTGTTCCCCCGTCAGCCAGGGAAAAGCGCCCCGGTTTGTCTTTTTTGGCATCCGTGAAGGCGCCCTTGGTATATCCGAACAGTTCCGACTCCAGCAGGGTATCCGGGATGGCGCCGCAATTCACTTTGACAAAAGGCTTTTCCCTTCGTGAACTGAGCTCATGTATGGCCTGGGCCAAAAGGCCTTTCCCGGTGCCGCTCTGCCCTAGAATCAATAAATTGCTGTCGCTTTCGGCCACGTCCGGCAGGATATCAAAAATTTCCTGCATGCGAGGGGCCTTACTGATCATATCCCCCAGTTTGAAGCGGTTGCTGACGGCTTTGCGCAGCGTTTCGATCAAAGACAGATCCCGAAATATTTCCATTGCACCGGTAACGTGGCCCTTTTTATCCCTGATTAAAGCGGTGGTCACATCAACAACCACTTCCCGGCCGGCCTTTGTTATGATTGTCGCGGAATGATTATAGACGGGATTGCCGGTAGATAGGGTCTTCTCAAGGGGACAATTGGTTTGGCAGGTGCTGGAGCGTAGGATGTCAAAACAACACTGGTTGACTGCTTCCCTGAAGGAAAATCCCGTAATCTTTTCAGCAGCGCGGTTGAAGTAGGTGTTAATCCGACGGTTGAGATCAACGGTAAAAACGCCGTCGGTCATGTTCTCCAGAATGGTGCAACAGGGGAGGGCCTCGTCTGCGCATTGACAAGGTGAAGACCCCGTTGGTGTCGGCCGATGTTTTTGCGATTTGGGTCTTTCCTGATCGCATCGTTTTTTCATATTTGCCGGCTATGCTAAAAATAGTACTGATAAATATAAATAATCCCGACACATACGAATACGACCGCGGTGGCGCGGTTTAATATCTTGCCTGCATTGGAGAGACGCGTCAGCATCAGATCAAGCAGTCTTGATCCCGTGGCCAAGAGCACGGCAAAAATCAGGACGGGAATACTCGTGCCGATGCCCAAAAGAACAGGATACCCAATGGATGATTCCGCTTCAACCGCCAGGGGAATCAGGCTGCCCCAGAACAGAGCGGCGGACACGGGACAGAAGGCCAGGGCAAGGAGAACCCCCAACAGAAAAGGCCCGGCAATTTTTTGCCGGCTCAAGGTATCCGTTATTTTCGCGGAGGGTACAAAGTTTGGCAGTGACCAAGGGATTTTAATCACACCCCAAAAATAAAGGCCGAGGATCACAAACAGCGGTCCCAAGATCCGGTTCATGTATTTCTGTAGAAATTCTGACAGGTAAGGGATGTTG
>Ga0302253_1001313_pt1 | contig 15386 bp, 11 predicted proteins | sample AAG_RA_Trp_MG_FD_193537 | JGI IMG/M metagenome (GOLD analysis project Ga0302253, IMG submission 193537) | Enriched activated sludge microbial communities from anaerobic digester in WTTP, New Holstein, Wisconsin, United States - AAG_RA_Trp | ecosystem: Engineered > Bioreactor > Anaerobic >...
CATTCCCATTTCCGGATCCACAGATCGAATCTCTGGTGATTGATCCGAACAACCCGGACATATTGTATGCCGGAAGTTGGCAACGGCCTTTCAAAAGTCTGAACCGTGGAAAGACATGGCAACCGATTCACTCCGGGATGGCACCTGACAGCGATGTGTTCGCTATGGTTTTCGACGCGCATCAGGCATTGTATGCAGGAACATGTGGTTATGTTTATCGCAGTGAAAACCGGGGAGTCAACTGGACCAAGCTGCAAAAGGGATTGAAAAGCAAGCGCATGCATGTTCTGAAAACAACACCTGAAGGTGATTTGATTGTGGGAAGTGATAGCGGTGTTTACCTTCTGGATCAAAGTGAGATGATCTGGAAACAGATTGTTGACAACATTATCATCCATGACATCGATTTCTCACAAGATCATCAGATGATCTGCGCGACCGAAGGACATGGGTTGATTCGCGTGAGCTATCCTTCTGGTGAAGTGACGCATATCAATCTTGGAATCAATGCATCCTCTCCAGTTCGAGTCTTTCGTAACTCCGACAACAACCTTGTTGCGGCCATCATCAATCAACATGGAAGCAATGGAATCTGGATCCGGCAAGGGTTGAACTGGGAGAGGCTTCAACTGGACGGTCTGACGTCTGAAATCCAGGACATTCATTACGCAAATGGCGTTTACTACATCGGAACCCCGCAAGGATTGTTCATCTATGCCCGAGATGAATCCGGTTGGTTTCATGTTCAACTCCAAAGCGGGAAGTCGATTACACGAATCTTCTTTGAAACCAGAAACTCGATCCTGATCGCCACGACTCCGGAAGGACTCCTCACCATTGACCTCAGGACATCGGCATCCCGAATCCACACAGAATTGAAAGATACTAAGATTCTGAGTTTATGGGCATCGCCGCAGCCTAACGGACCGATTCTAGTAGGAACCATCGATGGATTGATGCGGTTCTATCCTGATACATCCTCCTGGGTGCGGCGAGCGCGTCAGATTGAAGGAATCCCGATATATGATATCATCTCGCACCCAAATGAATCCGTTATGTACCTCGCAACCGGCGACGGAATCTACCAGACGGATAATCTCGGCGATACCATCGGGAAACTGATCGATGGTTTCCCGGATCTGGCATGTATCGCGATAGCGCGATCGAATACAGGTTTTGCTGCCTTGTTCGCGAGCGGTGACGTGTTCCAAAAGCGGGTCGAGGCGACACGCTGGAGTTTTCTTGATCGGATTCGGGATCATGCGTGGTACATAGCCCGTTTTGACGATGATCCGTCTGTTTACATCGGTACTGACGGAGCGGGACTACTCAGATTGATTTCAGACGATTCGAGCACCGATTCCGTCAATCCAACCTGAGCAGACATGCATGTGCGCTCATTCCGGCACCGAATCCGACCACCACACAGTAATCACCGGTTTTCATTCCCCTCTCCATCAGATGATCCAGTGCAAAAATCGTTGTTGGAGATGACATGTTACCATGGTCCCTGAGAACTTTTCTTGTCGCTTCCATGGTACTTTCCGGCAGTCCCAGGAATCGTCGAACAGACTCGATCACTTTTTCTCCACCCGAATGCATCGCCCAGTGGTGCACATCTGTCGGATCCAGGCCACATGGTTCAAGGAGCGTCCGAACAACACGCTCGACTGCACGCCCCGCAATCTCGGGAAGATCCGTCGACAACTGATTATAAAGTTGTCCGCTTTTATAAATGTATCGAATGTCATCTCTGTGTGCAGCATCAAGGAAACTCGCGAAGTTCACGACATGCAGCCCGTGGTCGATTCTCTCCACGCATATAGCGGCAGCTCCATCTCCAAAAAGAGCGTTTGAGATGATCAAACTCAGATCATCGCCCATCTGAAATGTCGCAGTGCAGATCTCGATGGATACCGACAGAACACACGAATCAATTCCATCATCGTCCGGAATCATCTGCCGAACAAGTGCATCCGCGAGTTGCAGATTGGGAATAGCACCACCGCATCCCGCACCGACGAGATCGTACAAACGCACACTTGGATCGAGGTGTAATCGTTCCGAAAGGTAGGTTGATAATCCCGGACATATGTAACCTGTGCATGTATTGACAATCAGTGCCTTGATATTTTTCAAGGCTTTACCACTCTTCGACAGCGCATTTTGTAATGCCTGGCATCCGAGGTCGACCGCCCAGCGGGTGAAACGAGCAATCTTTTCATCCTGATCTTCCTCAATCGGCTCATCCGGTCGATCCATGGCAAACGATCGTCGCTGAATACTTGGATGCGAGAACACACGATTCATGATTGCTCGATTCCGCGGCGACAGCTGAGATCCGAAATGTTCCAACATCAGGGATTTCGCCTGCTCCTGAGTCATCTGCAGGGGAGGAGAAGCCGTCCCAATGCCTGATATTCCAACAAACTTCATATTGTTACTCCGAGTGCGCGCATCCATCGCTTCAGTCGACTTGTGTATCGCCATAGAGGAGGATGCAGGCCGAACCGTCCTGCCATATAATGAATTCTACGAATTGTGGCGGCTGAAATCGAGGTCGAATCTATCACGTTCGGAAATCGCTCAGCCAGGTTGCGGATCGTGCGAATGACATAGTCGATATCCAGATCCGGGTTGAAGTAAAAACGAGTGTCGAGTGGTTTTCGCTCCAATGAGTCTGCTCGGGTCATCGCATCGATCTCCTGTATTCTTGTGCCCGGGTAGACTCTCACCCCGACCGTGATAAACACCGGATCAGTCGGTCGAACCGCTTCCTGTATGAATCGAATGGTTTCATCGAGTGTTGAGGCGGTTTCCTGAGGTCCACCGACAAGAAAGATCCACATACAAGGGATTCGAAAGTTCCGGAGCATGGAGGCCGTTGACCACAGATCCTGGGCTTTAAAGTCTTTTCCAAGTCCTTCCAGCACACTGTCGGCTGCACTCTCTGCGGTGATTCCGATCCCGCGGAATCCCGATCGATGCATCATATCGAGCAGTTCCCGATCGAGATAACCTGGATGCAGATCCAATGCGGTTAACCTCAGATCAATTTTGCTGCGAATGATCGATTCGCAAATCTGTACCGCATGTTCTCGAGGTGCATTGAATACATTATCGACACACTCGAAATCATTCATTCCATGATGGAGCATCCGCTCGAATGCAGACGATACATCACCTGGATCAGCAAGCAGGTATTTTCTCCCCTCGATAGCGGGATAGGTGCAATAGGTGCAGTCATACTGACATCCGCGCTTGGTCTGAATCGGAATAGTCGATCCATGGTGTCGATATCGCTTCCAGTCGATCCAGGCGAACATGTCAGGGAAAAGCGACATATCCGGTTCAAGTTGTTCGGCAGAGTAAATTCGAGGCTCATGTGCAATGGATCTGTCACTGATCACCTGATCCAGAAACGGTGCCAGATCACGATCACCGCTCCCTTCGAAGGCGTAATCTGCTCCGAGTTCACGTAGCATTTCCTCAGGAGCGATCATGACTCCTGATCCGCCGATACAGATCGGTGCATCGGTTAGTGATCGCGCTGCCTGTACCCAGCTTCGTATTTCTGAGATAAAATGCACCGGATTCTGGAAATCAATATTGTCGATGTTCCGAACGGAAAACCCGATGAGATCCGGGTTGAAATCAGAGATGATTCGTTCGATAGATTTATAAGGCGATCGATCGAAGGTGAGATCGAGCAGATGGGAGATATGACCGAGTCTGCGAGCAGTCTCGGCAATCATGCATGCACCGATGGGAATGACCGGAACAGGCTGACGATATCGATTGGAATTGATGATCAGCAACCGCATCGGGATCTCGTGAACGTCAATGCTCATCTCCAACTATGTGTAAAGATCCTTCAAGCGCTTCCCGCATTCGTATCAATTCCGATCCCGGTGCGGCTAGTTCCGGAGCTCGATCCCGAACCCGGTCAATTTCCGTGATGGCATCCTGATATCTTCCCGTTTTCGAGAGCGTATTGATCAGATTCAAACGTGCGATGAGCATATCTGGAGCAAGCTCCACGGCCCGCTGAAATGCGGCAATGGCATCATTGTTCATGTTAAGTTGAACCTCCGAGTATCCAAGATTGAGCCAGGCATGCGGTAGATTTGGATGTTGACTCACGGCGAGCAGCAGTGTCCTCCGGGCTTCTTCATATTCATGGTTTAAAAGCAACGCCTGTCCCAGATTGACGTAGACGGTCCAAGATTGCGGTTCGATGGAAAGCACCTTCCGATATTGCTCGATAGCTTCATCGTTTCGTCCGGCATCAAGCAGTGCGTTACCGAAGTTGTTGGCTACCTCCCAGGATCCCGGATTCAATTCGGAGGCGCGTTGATAGTGTTCGATCGCCTCATCGAGTCTCCCCAGGGCCTTCAGTGTATTGGCCGTCGTCATCTGAATCTGCCAGGCAGTAGAATTGATGGTCGACGCCTGTGCTGAAACGGCGAGTGATTCCTGGAAATTGCCCAGTTTGTAATATGCGTTGGCCATGTTGTTCAGTGTTTGCCAGTTGGAGGGGTTCTCTGCATGCGCGATGCGGAAATGCTGCAGTGCCTCGGAGTATTCATCGAGCTCCATCAGGATATTCCCGAGTTCGTTCTGTGACTCGATTTCGTTCTTCCTTAGCTTGACGGCCTTTGAATAATACTCTCTTGCTTTTGCGTAATCCTTCTCGACCCTGCCGAAATACTCTCCGAGGCTGATTGTTGCAAGAAAACTGTCCGGTCGAATCTGAATGTTATGTAAAAACAGGTCTTTCGTGCTCCTCCAATGCACACTCTGATCAAGACTCCGCAGCGCCAACAGTACGCAGAACAACGTCATGATCTGCCTTATTCTGCGCCCCTCGAACCGGTTCATCAAATCCGCTCCGATGATGCCTGCCCCGACAAGGGCGGTATACGCGTACCGATCCGCCACTGTCGAATAGAATTGAAACCCGAACGGGACCAGTCCAAGCACAGGAATCAAGCCCGTCACCCAGAGGAGCATCCCGGATTTGAGCGTTCGCGACCTTATGCGAAACCAGAGTCCGACCATTGTTCCGAGCACGAGAAAGTGAGTCAAGTGTATTAGGGGATCGAGATGAAGCACATACGCGGGTGTCCGTCCGTAATCCGGCACGAGGCCAAAGGGAAGAACGCTCTTGATCAGATAAAATACGATCGCATCGAGAGCAGCAAGGATACGGGCGAAGAATCCGGTTTCAATACCGGCGAGTATTTCCGACTGAGTCGATCGTGTCGTCAGCACGATTGCGGCAGACAGAATGAGGGCAGCTCCGATAGAAGCAATTGTACGTCTGTTCGCGAGAATCTTCAGATGTGCGGCAACGACCGTCATGGCTAATGGAACAAACACCGCTGAAGGTTTGGATAACAGTGCAAGCACGAACAGCAGAAGCGAAGAGCCATCACGATAGAAAGAAGTCTGCTTCCGATTCCCGATCCAGATACACAATGCGCTCAGACTCAGTGCAGAGGACAGGAGATCCCGGAACCCGGTGATCCAAACGACGGATTCGACCTGCAGCGGGTGGCATGCAAATATCATTGCACCAAACGGAGCTGCTCGAGCACTCTCAGTCAGGCTCTTGATGAGACGATAAACCAGAATTGTGTTTATTGAATGCAGGAGGAGGTTCGCGAGATGGAACGGCCAGGACGGAAGCCCGTCGGGATGATCGGAAACAGCGAACAGCCTGGCGAAATCCACGACGATTGCCCAGAGTGAGTAACTCACTGGAATATACATGTTCAGGACAGGCTTCACCCAGAACTCTGCGATCTGCGGCACAGCTCGCGGATAAAACAGAGGGTTGTTCAGAATGTTTTCATGATCGTCATATTGCAGGAAATCGAAAAACAGCGTTGGAGCGAACACCAGGAAAGTCAGACTTCCGATGATGAACCAGACCGGAACCGATGATGCTCTCATACCGTCACTTCCTTGAATGAGGCGACGAGTTCCATTAAAATGCCTCACTGATGATCGCAAGGATTATCACTGAAAGGAAGAAAAAATGAAAGCGTACACGATCGAGCATACTCTCGTCAGGATCCTGATGCTTACCCTGCTATCCTTGTTTGCTGTCAGTTCCGTATTCGCAGATGAGCAAGTCGGAACACCGACCACACGACTCTACCGACTGGATATTCCGGATCAATCCCACACACAACACCTCGATGAACTCGATACAGAAGCGCTCATATCTGAAGAAGCCGCTCTATCCGCAGCTGGATGGCCGTCACGGATTGGCGTAAACCGGCCGGTTTTCGGACCCGTATTCTCCGATGGTGAATCAACCCAGCTCGACGCGTCTCATTCACTCTGGAGGTATTGCATTCATTCTCCGGGAGCGCTCAAGATGCGTGTCCATTTCACAGGATTTTCGCTCAACGAAAATGATCGTGTCTTCGTTTTTTCTCCGAACTCCCGAGAACTTGAAAGTTACTATTTCGAGCGACAGGGACCGAACGGAACCGGTGATTTCTGGAGTTGGGCAACTTTGGGCGATCGGGTCATCATAGAGTGGATAGGCACGCCCGACTCGGATTCGTCACTGCCTTTTTCGATCTCAGAGATCAGTCATGCATATCGCGATCCGATCGGGACATTCATCTCTGAAAATTCTCGTGAGGGGAACTGCCACAACGATGCGACCTGCGACACTGCATATCGCCAGCAACGTGACGCCTCGGCATACATCGAGTTCAACGATTCCGGTTGGTATATCTGTAGCGGCACGATGCTCAGCAATACGAGTCACGACCTGAGACCGTTTTTTATTACGGCCAATCACTGTATCTCGACTCAGCCCGTCGCTGCGACAATCCAGGTGTTTTTCTACTATCACACCTCCACATGCAATGCAGGCAGCGCAGCTGTCGGCGCATCCCGAAATGGTTCCAATCTCCGTGCCACACGCAGCGATTCCGATTTCTGCCTTCTCGAACTGACCTCGTCCAACTTCACAAATGTCTATTTTTCGGGCTGGGACACAGAATCCGTGGCATCAGGCGAAGCCGTGACTTCGGTTCATCATCCAGATGGAGCTTACAAGCGCATTTCATACGGATCGCGAACGTCATCTTCTTCGACAAATATGTGGGAAGTCGTTTGGAACCGCACGTCCCGACCTGGGGTCACCGAGCCCGGTTCATCGGGTGGTGGTCTTTTCCGTGATTCGACGCATCGATTCATCGGGCAGCTATATGGCGGTGGATCATCATGCCAGCAGCAGAGTTCACCGGATATCTACGGAAAGTTTACCCGCTCCTACACAAACGGGAATCTGGCCACATGGCTCGGGAATGCGACCACGTGCGATGGCGTGTATTTTTCTTCCGGTGCGACTCCGACTCCTGCCTCCACACCCACACGTACACCGACACCCTTCTGGACCAGTACCCCCAAGCCGACCAATACGCCGATCCCTTCCTTGACCCCCACACCAACATGCTCGACAACAGGATGTACGCTCGTGATTCCATCGGTTTTCTTCAAACCCGGTGAAACGTTCAGTTGCAGCGTGAGAATCTGCAATATGACGGGATCAACCTTGAGCGGGACCCCGGTATTCGTCATTCTGGACGTGCTGGGCGAGTTGTTTTTCGCACCCAGTTTCAACTCATTCGATTACTTCACTCAGAACCTTCCCCCCGGCCCCACGACGCTCGCAGTCATCAATCCCTTCATCTGGCCGAGCGGAACCGGTTCATTCAATGGAGCCGTTTTTTATGCGGCTCTCACCGATCCGAGCATGACGTCGATCATCGGGAATTACGATTCGTTCAGCTTCGGTTGGGGACAGTAGAAAAGGCGGTAACGGACTATGAAAATCTATATCTCGGTAGACATTGAGGGTATCACGGGAGTCATTCACTGGAACGATACGGACAAGGACTCCAAGGGTGATTATGAATACTTCAGGAAAATCATGGCAGGGGAGGTCAATGCCGCGATCGAGGGAGCATGTGAAGCCGGAGCGACTGAAATTGTTGTGAGAGATGCGCATGGCAATGCACTCAATATCCTTCCGACCGATCTCGACAAACGTGCAAAGTTGCTTCGTAACTGGGCGGACAGTCCCATCTGCATGATGGAAGGGATCGATTCATCATTTCATGCTGCCATGTTCATCGGTTATCATGCACGAGCGGGAGTGATGAATGCGACCTTGAAACACACTCTGACCGGAAAATACCGGCGGATTCTGATCAACGATCTCGAATGCTCCGAAGCAGCCATCAGCGCATTGATTGCGGGTCATTTCAATGTACCGGTTGTTTTAATCGCAGGGGATCGGGCGTTATGCGACGAGATTGCAGGCAGATGGCCTCAGATTACAACCGTCGCGGTGAAGGATGGCATCGGTGAAGCATGCCTTAATCTGCATCCGGAAGTCAGCCGTGAGAAAATTCGCGCCGGAGCACAAAATGCCGTCAAACGCTGTACCGCTCAAAAACCGATTCGGATGAATGCTCCATTCGTCCTTCGCGTCGAATATCATAAGGAATCCGATGCATCTCGCGCACGCTGGTTCCCGGGAGCGAACCGCTTGGATGCCTACACCGTTGAATACACAGCGAACACTATCCCCGAAACGTTAACTTATCTGTATTTCTGCTAGAAAGGACACTATGAACCAGCAATACGATGATCTCAAACACCTTATCATCGATTCTCTGAATCTAGATGATATCTCTGCAGATTCGATTGATGTCGACGCCCCTCTATTCGTAACCGGCCTGGGTCTCGATTCCATCGATGCGCTCGAATTGGCGGTCGCGATTGAGAAAAAATACGGGATCAAATTGAAAATGGATCCTGACACAAAGAAAAAATTCTATTCGGTGAAAACCCTCTCTGAGTTAATCGAATCTCTGAAACAAAACACCTGAAGCACGGAATGCTGTCGGGATTTGTCGCAGGACTGTTGAGGGGTGGGATCATTTCAATCCTCCTGGTCTACCCATTTCTGGTCTACTTTGCCGTTTCCAGAGGATTTATTCGCATGGCTGGCGTGATTGTCGTCACAGCCGCGATCCTGCACTTGCTCGCATCCTCCCGAGCGAACCATCGGTCCGTTCTAACCGTTGCGTTTCAAACTACCGGAATCATTCTGCTCGCTGCCATGTCCGCCATCTTTGAAACACCGATCTTCATCCTGCAACTTCCAGTGTTCATCTCCGTTTTTTTGCTTGTCACCTTCATGTGGTCTCTCGGACATCCCCCCTGCATGATTGAACGGTATGCTTTGCTGTTCAAAAGGGAGTTTAGCGATGAAGAGCGGCTTCATCTGAAAAAAACGACCTACGTGTGGGTCATCTTTTTTGTTCTCAACGCGTTGATCACCGAATTGATCATCATGATGGGAAAACTCGATTGGTGGGCACTGTACGCAGGATTCATCTCGTATCTAATCATGGGTGGGTTGTTTGCAACTGAATATATCATCCGGCGGATCCGATTCAGGGAGTATCAGAACCATATTGTCGATCGTCTCATCCGATGGGTGGCTGAAGGCCGTGATGAGTAAAAAAGCGCTCTACATCAATTGCAGCCCAAGTGGCAACAACAGTGGCAGTCATCAGATCGCTCGGTATGCCGCGCACTTTATCGATGCTGAGCCGACTTGGATCGGAGTCAGTGATTTGATACCGGATCAGTCCGGCCGCTTCCGACAACCGATTTCCAAGCACTTTATCGATGCGATTGCCACCTCCGATCTCATCGTTTGGACATTCGGTGCGCATGTCGGATTTGTTCCCGCCCTGGCAAAACTGCTTTTCGATCAGTTGTTGCTTGAGACGGATGCGGAGCTCTTCAGTGGCAGGCTGGCAGCCGTGGTCTGCACGTCAGGACGTCTACATGATGATGTCGCGATCCGCCGTGTGGGGATCGTGTCGGAATGTCTGGGAATGTATTTTATCGGCGGAGTGAGCATTCTCGGAAACTCAGGTTTATATTATGAAGAAGAGGAAATTTCAGAGTTAAAGGCAAGACGCTTTGCCTCAATGGTCAATATTGCTCTGGGCGCGGATCGATCACCACTTGCTGCGATAGATCCGAGAGATCGAATAGATATGAGTCCCCTCAAGCGACGGCCTGAGGACCGCAGCTCACCTCATCCGACTCATGATCTGATCACACTCGAATCACCGCTGATACTGACAGCATTCGATGAAACAAAGGATGCCTGGGGACAGTGGTGGATTGAGATGGTGCAATCGAGACTTGCAAACCGACCCGAGCGAATCGATCTGTCGAATCATCAGATTCACCCTTGCACGGCCTGTCTTCTGTGTAATCAATTCAATCATGGAGCTTGTGTCATTCGCGATAAAACAGAGGAGCTTCGAAAGGTTCTGCTCCAAGCGAAAACTTTGATCGTTGTCACGCCGATCAGCGCGATGGGTGAGAGTTACTTCCTGAAGGTGTTTCTGGATCGACTATGGGTGGATATCCACCAGCAGGGATTCAGTGGTCGGAAAGTGCTACTCGTCAGTTATGGAGGAGGACGCTGGACCGAAACCGTCACGCGTTACCTCGAACGATGGATGACCCTGATGGGCATGCGAGTGATCGGATCCATATGCGATACCGGTTTGCCGAGAAACTGGACGGATGTGTTGGATTTTGAACTTAATATGATGAGATGCCTGCATCCGGAAGATCAACCGTTTGAGGGTGATTTCGAACATGAGGCGGATCTCGCCGGAATCCATATGCTTGTGTATCGGTGGGGACATATTCTTCGGAACGACTATCGACATCTCATCCTGCATCATCATGTTCCTTGGAAATTCAGATTTCAGATTCTGTTGCGATGGTGGTTGTTCGGATCGCCGACACGATTTCGGCGGTTATTGAAAATGGGCCGTTGGGCAGCGGCGCGACGGCGACAGAAACGTCTGGATCATCTCTCGGATCCGGAGTTTTCTCCCGGAGGTGCGCGTGACTCCCGATTCATATTCGAGACGTAAGCAACGATATCTCAATATCCTATTCAACCTGGCATTCTATCTTCACTTCATCCTCTGGGGTCTGTATTTTTCTCTGGTCATCCTCCCGATCGTGGCCGTTCTTGCAAAATTGAACCCTCGCATCGAGCAATCTGCATTTCGATTTGCAGATTACTTCTACCGGAGTTTGATCACCTTGTTAGAATCTCTCGGAGCGATATCGATCGCCGAGTTTTCCGGACAATCCCATCTGAATCTCCATGAGCCTTGCATATACATCAGCAACCACCGCACCATGCTGGATATTTTGATCTACCTCGCGCGAATTCGGAACGCGACAGCCCTGATCAAGGCTGGACCGAGTCGAGAGGTCGTCACGGACACATCGGAAACCTCGACCAAACGCACCCGGATGCCCGGTTGGTGGGCCCCTTTCATCTCGGTCGCCCTGCATCGCCTGGGCTACATCCGAATGCCGCCGGGCAAAGGCGACATGGAAGGGTTGGCACAGACTATCGAAGACTGTCGTGGGGCATTGAGACAGAAGCGGTCGATTATCATTTTTCCGGAAGGAACCCGATCGAAAACAGGTCGTCTTCAGCAATTTCTGATACTCCCATTTAAATTGGCCTATGAGGAGAACATTCCGATCGTTCCTCTGGTCATTCACAATCCGGTTCCACTGATGCCCAAAGGATCAATCTGGTTTGATATCCCGTATCGCGTGCCGATTCGAATTCGAGCACTCGAACCGATTGTTCCATCGAAAAGGCTGGATCCTTCTAGTCTGATGATGAAAGCCCGGAAGGAGATCAGCAGAGAGTTGCATTCCATGGATGAGGCGTTTGGAGAGTTGAAGCTTGAGCAATCAAGAGAACATTCAGACAATCCTTGAGATGCTTCCACATCGCTATCCATTCGTGATGGTTGACCGGGTGGAACTGATCCAGAGGAACCGCTCGCTCAGAGCCTGGAAGCGCATCTCCTGCAATGAGCCTTTTTTCCAAGGCCATTTCCCTTCTGAGAAAGTGTTTCCCGGGGTCCTGATCACCGAGGCATGCGCTCAGGCGTCCGCGCTTCTAGTCGGTTTCAGCGCGCGTGCCGATCATGCGGATGGTATCGTCTGTGACATTCCGAAAATGGCTTATCTGACCCGGATCAACATCAAGATTTTTGGGAAAGCGCTGCCGGGCGATACACTGACGATCGATACCTATTTGGAACGACGCGATCGAGACCTCTTTTCCTTCTCGGTAACGGCACGAACCGATTCGCATGAGATCGCTTCCGGGACGCTCATCATGGCTATTTTGCGCGAGATTACCGCCAATTAAACTCGAGAACAGCGAGGTTCGAAGTTAGCTCGAATCGGTCTGTATCCGTCAATCCGGCATACCAGAAGGCATGTCCTGAAGTAACATCCTGAGGCCATATAAACTGCGGTATAATGGGAATTGTATGTCGTGCTGCGTTCGTTGACCGGCTCTCCCAGTCGATAGCAGTTGTCCATCCTGGATAGAAAAAGAAAGTATCGCTGAATCCGAGAACCATGAACACATTAAACGGCGTCACTTCTTCCGCGATCGCCTCGGTGATGCAAACTTCAAGATCAATAGACACGACGTCTCCCGCAGTCAGGTCTCGATCCGGCATCGAGATTCCAACTTGAGGAGAGGGGCAGAAGGCGGATGTCGGAGATGCCGTCGGGGTCGGAGATGGGGAAGAAGTCGGGGTTCCGGATGCGGTCGGTGTCAAAGTCGGAGTGATAGTCGGCGTTGGTGTCGGAGCAATTGTCGGGAGGGGAAGCACGATTTCGGGGCGATGATACCCTATATCCACTGTTCCGGAATCGAAATAATGAGCGGTTGACGTAAAAAACTCTGACAGATAAACAGGATCCGGGAAGTAATCCAGCAACAACATTTCAGCCGATAACGATCCTGAATCGACGCATGGGCTGTCCTGCGACTGGCCGGAGGCGATCTGGCTGAGATAATAGTTGTCGCGCAGTCCGATGATAAAGAGAGGATCCTGATCGATGCATCCGGTTCCGAAGTAGCTTTGACCCGATCCTCCGCGAATATCGCTGAAGGTCAGACGGATTCCCCAGGCGGGGATGATTTCGTCCGGATTATTGTTCCACAGGATACTGTTTGAGATAGTGGGTCGAGCGCCCTGCACCGGGTAAATGCCGCCTCCCATCCCCGCATCGTTATCGCTGAATGTACAGTTGGTGATGACCGGGCGTGACGAAGCATACAGATATGCACCTCCACCCACAGAAGCCCGATTGTCCGAAATCAGAGTCGACCCGATCACTCCGAAATCGGATGTGAAGCCTCCTCCTTTTTCGTTTGCAGTGTTTCTCGCGATGATGCAAGCGCTGATAAAAGCGTCATAGGTCCAGATTCCGCCGGTGTCCATGAAAGCAAGATTGTCGAGAATCTGGGATCGTATCAATCCTCCATGATAGATAGTCGCCCCGCCCTCGCTCCAGAGGCTGGTGTTCGCGGTGATGGCCGAGTCCAGAATTCTGAGATCACTATCCCAGTCGGCATAGACTCCACCTCCATAGAACGGTGTCCTGTTTTCAACGACCCAGCACGAGTATAGATCGCTGTCGCTGTTGCGAAACGCCATTCCGCCACCTCTGCCTCCGAGGTCCGCATAACCGGCAGTACGATTCTGATGCGCAACGACCTCGGAAATAACCCCCCTGGCATTGTGTACGCAAAGTCCGCCTCCGTATTTTCCAGCCCAGGAACGAAGAAGTTGAGCCCTCCAGAGAAAAACCACGCCACCCGTCGCGAAAAACGCACCTCCCTGCTCTGCGGCTCCTCGTTCGACGCGTATCCCCGTCACATTGACGTACTCGGCATCCACACAACGGATCGATCCGAAATGCGTGTCGATCCGGTCCGGTTCAAACACCGCTTCCTTGTCCTGAGGGCAGAAGATACGGATGCTCCCGTGAACAAGCATTCCCGCACCATTTCGAAACCGCAATGTGCAGTTCGAGCCAATGATCAGATCCGTCGAGGGTAGCACGACGAGGTCTTCACTGACGAGAAACGACTGATCCGTTGGGAGTTCACCAGAAATCGGACCGCCCATGACTCCCTGTGGCAGATTGCCTCTGCCACCCGTAAAGCCGATATCAGCGACCGACCCGTCATAATCTAGGCGCGAAAACGGATCACCGGCATCGATGCATGGAGAGCCGTCATCAGGAGAAAAATCGTGGTCGGCTTCATTGCGGAACTTCGGATCCGAAACCTGACACCCTTCGATCGCCCAATCGGGGAGGAAATCCATCCGGATGAAGCTGAACGTGCAGACAAGCGAGCTATCCAGTAAATTGACCGGATAGGTGTCCCAGAGGATCGAATTCACGATTGTGGCACGACACTTTTCGAGTGTCACGGCCTGGTCCATCGAGAGCGTTTGATTATTGACGAACGTGCAGTGGTCGATGATCGGAGCAGATTGACGAAAAAACACTGCTCCGCCTCGACCCGCACAATAATTCGAATCGAACAGACATCTCCGGATCCAGGCGGAACCCCTCCCGCAAATTGCCCCGCCATGCTCTCGACTCTGATTCTCGATGAACCGACAGTCCTCGATCAGAATCGGCGCGTCGGCATGGATAGCGCCCCAGTCCGAAAACGCATTCCGGATCGTCAGCCCTGCGATTCTGGTGGTTCGGTCAACGGAATCAAACTCCAGTGTATCGAAAGCAGGGCCGGCAAATCGACAATCGATTGTTGTGACATCCGGTCCGCCGGATGACTCGATCGACATCCGTTTTGATCGAATCTGAATATTGACGTTGCCTGAACCGGAATACACTCCCGGAGCGATAATCACCGTATCGCCATTCTGTGCCAGATCAACTGCTGCCTGGATGTCGGGAACTTCGCCGGGCACATGAATCACCGCTGTGTTCCCGGTGGGAACGAGAAAAACAACAAGAATCAACGTCAATAGGAGGTCAATCCGGTATTTCATTGGGCGGTCTCGTTCCCGAAAACTGACGTTTGAGTCGCGTCCAGATACCTTTTCCGAGCATTCTGTCGGCGGCCAGGACGACGGCACGGAGCACGATGAATAGCTGCTGATCCCCCGCCCAGTACCGATTCGGAATTTCATCTGGTATCTCATTGAGCAATCCATTGAGTACGTATCCGAGAACCGCGATATCGTCGAGATATCCGAAAGGCCCAAGCAGCAATTCCGGAAGCAAATCAATAGGCGATACGAAATAAGCGACGGCTAGTCCGAGTCGGACTTTCAGATGAGACGGAACATCGGGATCTGCGAGGAGGTGAAGTGTCAGGTGGAGAAGATCGGGGCCGAGCAACAGGATTTCACGAACACGATTCGTCGGACCAGTCG
>Ga0302253_1001314_pt1 | contig 15379 bp, 16 predicted proteins | sample AAG_RA_Trp_MG_FD_193537 | JGI IMG/M metagenome (GOLD analysis project Ga0302253, IMG submission 193537) | Enriched activated sludge microbial communities from anaerobic digester in WTTP, New Holstein, Wisconsin, United States - AAG_RA_Trp | ecosystem: Engineered > Bioreactor > Anaerobic >...
AATACAGCCCTCGGGAAATAAAAAAATCCGTTTGTGGAAACGGTAATGCTAATAAACAACAAGTGCGCTATATGATAAATCAGCTTTACCCTTTGAAAGAAAGTCCGAAAAGGGATGATGCTTTTGATGCCTTGGCAGTGGCAACCTGTCATTATAACAGAATGAAGTGGTTGAAATGATTCAATATCTATCCGGAACCCTTATCCATAAAACGCCTGTGATGGCAATTATAGAAACAATGGGCATTGGCTGGGAATTGAGAATTCCGATTAGTACTTATGAAGTATTACCCGTTGTGGGCAAACCCTGTAAATTGCTTACTTATTTACATATCAGTCAGGAGGATATACGCATTTTCGGTTTTGCCACGGAAGCGGAAAGAGAGCTTTTTTTAATGCTGAATAAGGTTAGCGGAATAGGGCCTAAAATTGCACTTTCCATTCTTTCCACGCTGAGCATTCACACCTTTATTAAAGCGGTCAATTCTGGCGAAGAAGCTTTACTGACAAGGGTTCCCGGCATCGGAAAAAAATCCGCACAGAGGTTGATTGTAGAGCTGAAAGATGATGTTCATACTTTACTTAGCCATTTAGACCAGAAAGATTTGCCTTTAGGAGATGTGAATAGTGAAGTGGAATCAGCGCTTCTTTCTCTTGGGTTTAATCATCAACAAATTCGCAAAGAATTGTCTTTATTGGATGAATCTATGCGTAGCTTGAATACCGAAGAGCTAATTAAAGAAATTATTAAACGCCTCTATCAGAAAAACAAATGAACTTTCGCTCCGAAGCTTATTCCACCATTCTAAAAGTGCTGAAAGATAAAGAATATTCAGATTCTTTACTGCATCAACGAGCTAGGAAACTTAAAAACGCGGGAGAAGACCCAGCCCTCTTTTACAACCTGGTGAAAGGGGTTATCAAATTATATCTGAAACTGGATTACATCCTGCAGCAATATGTAGATAAAAAGAAATTTGAAAGCACGGACATCAAGATTAAAACCTTGCTCTATATAGGGTTGTATCAACTTATGTATCTAAATTCCATTCCGGAACACGCTGCAGTTAATGAAACGGTGGAACTGGCAAAAAATCTATTTAATGAGCAAGTGGCTGATTTTGTTAATGCCGTACTGAGAAGTTATTTACGCAATCCGGAAGTGAATTATCCGCAAGACCCTGTTTTGCGTATTGCCTATGAGCATTCCTTCTCTCCTGAACTTATTCAGCAGTGGTTGAATTTATGGGGTGAGGAAAATACCGAATACCTGGCTATGTTTTTTAATGAGAATCCGGAACTGCATATCAGGGTAAATAACACTGCTACTACACCTGAGAAGCTGAAAGCATATTTTGCCAAACGAAATATTGTAATTACTCCTTCACCGGCAAGTCCGGTGATGTTTCATACTCCTCAAGCAGCTGAAGTTTTGGCTGATGTAGCTTTCTCCGAAGGTTATTTTTCGGTGCAGGATACTTCTGCCGCACTGGTTGTGGAATTACTTGCTCCCCAAAAAGAGGAAAGCATACTAGACCTCTTTGCCGCGCCGGGTGGTAAATGCAGTTACATTGCCGAAAAATTGAACAATACCGGCGAAGTTATTGCCGTAGATAAAATTCCCAGTAAGATGAAACTGCTGAAACAAGCAACAGACCGTTTACAGCTTACGAATGTCAAAATGGTGATCACGGATGCCTTTAAATACGGTCCCGTAGCTCCTGCTTTTCAACGGGTTTTAGTTGATGCTCCCTGTTCCGGTTGGGGTGTTTTTGGTAGAAAATCAGACCTCCGCTGGCAAGCACATCAAAATATTCCCGAGCTGATAAAACTGCAGGAAAAAGCGTTGGACTATGCAGCTAATTTTGTTGCTCCCGACGGTTTTTTGGTATATTCTACCTGCACAATGAACCCCAAAGAAAACGAAGACCAGATTGCTGCTTTCCTAAAGAAGAATAAAAATTTCACGCTCATTCCGGCTGCTGATTTTATTCCTGAAAGATATACCAGCGACGGATTTCTAAAAACTATTCCCTTCCAGCATAATATGGATGGTGCCTTTGCAGCCAAATTACAACGCCGGAAATAAGAACTATAAAGTTCACACCAAAAAGCAAACCGGAACTAAAAGGATCGGTTATATAATTGGTATCGGAATTGGAATAATAATTGTTACAGCTTTTATATTCAGCCAAATGCTCTTTCCGCTTATTTTAGGTCGCACTCCTAAAGTGGAAGTCCCTTCGGTAACGGGAATGCCGCTGATCCAAGCAAAAAAGTTATTACAAGAAGAAAAATTGCATGTAATTGTTCAAGATTCTCTGTTCAGCGATGTTGCTGCTCCAGAAGTTGTTTTGGAACAAAGCCCCCTGGCAGGGGAAAAATTAAGACAAGATGGAACTGTTTATCTGGTTATCAGTAAGGGCTCATCTACGGTAACACTGCCTTCGCTGATTGGTAAGCCCTTTCAAGAAGCGTTTATTGTTTTAAAGAATTTGGATTTGCACTGTAGTGTGGTGGATTCCACCTATTCGGATATCTATCCGGTGAATACTGTTATCCGCAGTATCCCTTCTACCGGAGAAAAAACCCTGAAGAAATCTACAGTTAAGTTAATCTTAAGTAAAGGTTCAGAACCAGTTCCAGATACTTTAAATTATAATTTACCGATATATTATTAAAGACATAGGATAGGAAAGCACAATGAATGAAACACTTAAAGAAGCAAAAATTCGCTCGCGAATGATGCCCGGAGCCCTTACGATAACCGGCTTTTTGGGTAATGATGAACGTCCTCTTGCAGAAATTATCGCTGCCGATGAACAGGAACTAAAACGCTTGCATCGCAGTGTAGAAGAGATTACCAACAGGATGAAGTATTTTTCCAATGCATCGTTTGATGTCTATAATAATACGATTGTTATAGATGATACTTACGAAGTTCATACCGATACCAACAAAGGGACTTTAACCTGCCCTTATGGACATGGCGGCCTTTATCGCAAATATGTAACGACTGTAACTAATCGGAAAAATAACTTAACAGTGAGATGGAACGCTATGGATATTCATTTGATTGAAGCGCACCATTTCTTTGAAGGAAAGGGTTCTCCTTATCGCTTGGAACCGGAAATTCTGGTTAAAGCAATCTTCTCTTAAAAAAGTAATCCAATCGGTTAGAACGATATCCTCCGGCTAACCAAATCCGGATGAACGACATCTTGTCGTTCCACTTACAACCCAGGTTTTTCGTTACCGCTTAATTTTCGGTAACGAAACAAAGCGTGAGAAGAAGTGACCAGGAGGTCAACCCATTTTACCAAGGTAGAAGTTCGATAATGGGTTGGCAAATTCCGATTTGCCAAAAAGGTCGGAGACCTTTGAAAAAAAGTATATCTGACGGCATTTGCCGAATCGGAGTTCGGCAACCCATAACATTTGCCAATAATGTCGGAGACCTTTGAAAAAAAGTATATCTGACGGCATTTGCCGAATCGGAGTTCGGCAACCCAGGTTTTTCGTTACCGCTTAATTTTCGGTAACGAAACAAAGCGTGAGAAGAAGTTGACCAGGAGGTCAACCATCCTATGTTGTGTAGTCAGAGCTTGCTGAAGCTCTCCTTTTTTTGCTCAGGCGGAACAAGCAAAGTTTGCACTTGGTTGTTAACCTCCAAAAAAGAGATATCCCCTTTAGTGCGTAAATCTTCCCCCTTCAAAAACCTATTGTATAATCTGCTAATGTAATCTGCTATTGCTTCCGGGTTATTACTTACAAATCCGCTTTCTGTTTGGCAAATAAGTTTATATGCCTCTCCTTTTGGCTCTGAAATGCAAAGAATAGGTGTGCGGGCACCAATATATTCAAAGAGTTTGGTAGTCAGCATACCTTCGTTGCCCTCGTAATTATTGATAATCAATATCAAAAGCTCCGCATTCACCAATTCCCGAAGTGCTTCTTTATGTGGTAAAAAGGGTATTTTATGAACGGGAAAAGCAGTTGCGGGAAAATCCCTTGTACCGATAAGAAAGAATTCCAGCAGAGGTAATTGTAACCGGGAAAGTGCTCTCAGCAAAGGGCTGGCATCCTGTCCAGCAGTAAGTTGACCTACATATTTAGCCCGAAATACTTCTGTCCTCTGATAGCTTATATCTGCAAAGTCCTCAGGGTCAAAGCCATTATAGAGAACTTCTTTTTTTCCTGCTGGCAAAGAAGAGGCAATTCCTTCACTCACAATATAATTCAGATCTGCATTCTGGATTATCTTCTTTTCCAGATACCGGTGCAAAGCCAATGTGAAACGGCAGGGCGGATTTAGTTTCAGATAGTATATTTCCGTCATCGGGTCCCGAAAATCCGTTCTCCACTGAATACCATAGCGTTTTTTTAATTTCCATCCCACAAGATGCGTGGAATGGGGAGGTCCGGTTGTAATTATATAATCAAATTTATCCTGGCGTAACACCCTAAGGGCACTTTTATAAGCTGCGGGATTCCAGCCAATACGGATATCCGGAACAATAAAATTCAAACGTAACCAATACAGAACTTTCTTTCCGAAGCTATCGGTTTTTTTGTTTTGCAATGAGCCATAAGGCAATTCCTTTTGTCCCAAAAAATGCCACAATTTACTAAAGCTAAAGGGTTTACTGCGGTAGACCTTAACGGAAGAAGGTATATCCGATAGCAAGCTTTCATCCTGATAAGGATAATCACCATCCAAAGTAGTTACTACCTTTAACTGCACGCCTTTTTTGGTGAGAATATGAATAAAACGCAACCATCTTTGAACAGCGGCACCTCCGCAAGGAGGAAAGTAATAGGTAATAAGCAAAATTTTCATTTCATCAGTAATTCCGCTAAGCCCTTCCAGGAATAACATTTTGTGTATTCATCAATTGCCTGGCTCATATCCGGCTTATTTTGTAAGTGGTTAATTATTGCCTCAGCCAGAGCAGAAGGATTATCAGGAGGGACAAGATAACCGGTTTTACCTTCAATAACATACTCTCCCAAGCCACCAACATTACTTGCTAAAACAGGAACTCCAAAACTATAGGAAGTAGCTATCACTCCGCTTTGAGAAGCACTTTTATAGGGTAGGACACATAAACAGGAGCTATTATAAAAATGCGAAATCTCGGGGTCGCTAATATAATGGAAATGGCAATCCACATTATTCTCAATTCCCAATTTTTGAATCAATTCTGTATAAATAGAGCTTTTACCATACACCTCGCCGGCTATAATTAATTTAACATCGGGAAAAGAATTTATAACTTCCGGTAATGCCTGCAGCAAAACATCCAGACCTTTATAGGGTTTTATCAAACCAAAAAAAAGCAGGATATTTTCTTTCCGGGAATTGGTTGAAAAGTCATTATACATATCGTAGCAGGGATGATAACCCAACACCCCTTTTTTAGAGATATAGAGGGGTAATTTTTTATGCAATTCATCAAGGGTAGCTTTACTTAAGGTAACTATTTTAGTTGCGGGCTTAAAGACATATTGCAGGAATTGTTTTTCACCGAGCCAACTTTCATGGGAAGTAATATTATGTGCCAGAATTACTATTTTGGTATTTGAGAGGTGTCTTAAAATATAACCGAATGCTGGAGCAAAATAAGGTAAAAACCACGAGACGATGATTATCTCCGGCAGATATAGCTTTATTTGATGGACGGTTTCTTGCCAGGTCTTTGGCAGCCAGGGAACAAGGGTTCGGTGATTTACAAATTCGTTTGGGGAAAGTGCTTGGTCAAACTGTCCTTTGCCCGGAAACAGTAACTGCGGATATTGCTGTTTAAAGTTAAAAAACTCTACATTATGTCCCAAATCTTTATAAGCTCTGGCAAGTGAAAGGGCAAAAAGTGAAATTCCTCCTCGGAAGGGGGGAGCGGGACCCAACAGAGCGATTTTCATAGTAAACTCTGTTTAAAAAAGCGCTTCACAATGTCGCAATCCTGATATTTGCCAAAGAGAGCCATCAGTTTCAGTCGGGCTTTAACGCCTTTCATATCTCCAGCAAGAATGCAACCAATTGATTCCAAATGCTTCCCTCCACCATCATAACCGTATTCAGGCAAAACTCGTCCGGTATAAGTTCTGGAAGTTATTACCACCAATACATTCATAGCGATAGCTGCTTCAAGATCAGGGATAATCGTATTCGGTAAATTGCCGCGTCCGAAGGCCTCAATTACAATTGCTTTTACCCCTTTTTCCAGGCAGCAGCGAATGAATTTACCATCCATTCCAGCTACCGCTTTAATCAATTCTACTCTGGTATCCAATTGTTCTGTCCAAACATTTTCCCGATATAATGAAACCCGATGATAAACAATTGTATCGGGGTCTACATAACCTATAGGACCATATCCGGGAGAAACAAAGGCATCAATTTTGCCGGTATCGGCTTTAACCACATCGCGAGCTGTGTGAATCTCATCGTTCATCACAACCAGAACACCTTTATCCATTGATTCCGGATGACTGGCAACGCGAACGCTGCCAATTATGTTCCGCGGTCCGTCCAAACCGATTTCGTTGCCGGAACGCATTGCCGCAGTAAAAATAACCGGTTTGCGGGTAGTTAAAACCAAATCGCATAAAAAAGCTGATTCTTCCAAAGTGTCCGTTCCGTGAGTGACAACAACGCCATCATAATCAATAATTTTCAGGTCTATCAATTCCGCAAGTTCAAACATCATTTCAGGTGTCATATAGGGACTAGGAATATTTAAATAGTCCATCACTTCCACATTGGCAACGCTATTCAGCTGAGGAAACTGTCTCAGAAAGTTACCAAATTCGGGGCTGGGAATAACTCCAGCAGGGTCAGTTGCCTTCATTGAAATTGTGCCGCCGGTAAGAATAATAAGGATGTTTTTACTCATAATATCTCTTTTTCCATTTAGTTACGATAGGGAATAGGATCGCTGATACCGGCTTGCTGAAATGCTTTTTTACGCAAGAGACAGCTTTCGCAAACACCGCAGGCAATCTCATTTTCAGTATAGCAGCTCCAGGATAAATGAAAAGGAGCTTTCAGTTCAGTTCCCAGCTGCACAATTTCTGCCTTGCTTTGATGCAAAACGGGGGTTATTACAGCTATTGGAATTTCTCCTTTTGTTCCGGTAGCAATCACTTTTGCAAATGCCTTAAAAAAAACCTCCCGGCAATCTGGATAACCGGAACTGTCTTCTTCTACGGCTCCAATATAGATCTTCGTTGCCTTTATCACTTCTGCCCAGGCAACTGCAGCACTAAGAAAAATCGCATTCCGAAAAGGAACATAAGTGCGGGGTATCTTTTTAGTTGCAATTCTACCTTTAGGAACAGATAGGTTTCCATTCGTTAAGGCAGAGCCGCCAATTTCTTTTAACCAGGGATAGTTAATTGTTTTAGCTTGCACAGGTTGATAGTAATCTACCAGCTTTGCAAAACAAGATTGTTCCTTCTTTTCGGTTAGCTGACCGTAATTAAAATGCAGAAAATAGACATCATCACCTGCGTTAACAGCATAAGCAGCTGTAACCAAAGAATCCATTCCTCCGCTTAGTAAGACAATTGACCGAGCCATAAATAATATCCTGTTTTTGAAATTTAAACTATTATATAGTAAATGCGCTTTGTGTCAAGTGCAGATTTAGTTTGCTAACCTAGTTTTTGCAGCTTTGTAAATATAAAATAGAATTCTGGTAAGTAGAATTAACGCTGATTAAACCTGATATTATTGAATGATAAGTATTCACACACATCAAAGGCATAAATATTTTCCTGGCTGATGTTTATTCCTGGCAAAACAGCAGTCCGGAGAGGCTTATGGGGTATAATTATTTTTACAAAGAGAGAAGGATAAAAAGAGATGGAAGTGAGAATCGGGAATGGACTATGGACTGAAAAACCACACAATAATGGGTTGGCAAATTCCGATTTGCCAATAATGTCGGAGACCTTTAATGGGTTGGCAAACTCCGATTTGCCAAAAAGGTCGGAGACCTTTAAGAAAAAAATATGCCTTACGGCATTTGCCGAATCGGAGTTCGGCAACCCATTTTTTTGCCGAATCGGAGTTCGGCAACCCATTTTTGCCGAATCGGAGTTCGGCAGCCCATTTTTGCCGAATCGGAGTTCGGCAACCCGTTTTTTCTAAATTCAGGTTATACTTATAGCAGAGAAAAACCTGATTGAATAATTGCCTTCAGTTCTGTGATCCTCTCCGTATGATTGATTTTATTTCGCAATTCTGCACTTCCTAAAACGCCTTTTGTGTAAAAACAAAGCTGGGAACGCAATTCTCGCACAACAACTTTTTCCGGTTTATAGAGTAGAGCTTTATCTATGTGGTTAAAAATGGTTGTAACGATTTCTTGTCGGGTAATGGGATGATAAGTTCCTTTTGAAATTAGGTCTCGGCATTGAGCAAAAAGCCAAGGTTTTCCTAAGGCGGCTCTGCCAATCATTATTCCGTCGCATTTTGTTTCGGTTAGCATTTGTAAAGCATCTTCCGGGGACTTGATATCGCCATTTCCGATAACTGGAATTTGCACCTTTTGTTTCAGGGCTGTAATCTGTTCCCAATTACTTGAACCAGAATACATTTGATGTGCTGTTCTGGGATGCAGGCAAAGAAAATCAGCTCCGCTATCTTGTAACAGCAAACCAAAATCCAGGTAGTTCTGGTTTTTAAAATCCCATCCGCTACGGAATTTAACGCTAAGAGGGATAATTCCTTGCAAAGCGAGTTTTGTTTCCAGCACAATTTGGGAAGCCAGAGCAGGGGTTTGCATCAAAGCAGAACCCGCTCCTTTACAAACAACTTTTTTCACGGGGCAGCCCATATTGATATCAATAAAATCTGGTTTCAAAGGTAATAAGGCAGCAGCGGCTTTTGCCATAACTGAAGGTTTGCTACCAAAGATTTGAATGCCAAAAGGGTGCTCTGTTTCTTCAAAATTAACATACTGCAAAGTTTTGGCGGAATTCCGGATCAAACCATCAGCGCTGACCATTTCGCTGCATAAAACTTCCGCTCCCCAAATTTTACATATTTGGCGGAAGGCAGAATCGGTGTAACCAGCCAGAGGAGCTAAAAAAAGAAGTGGTTGAGGAAATAGGTTAAGGGTCATATATTGGTATATTGAGCTTTAATGGATTCAATATTTACCTCATCAAGATATTTCTTATCCATATAGCGTTCTGCATATTCTTTATAAAGTCCGCTATCCAGAAAGAAATCAACCAAATTTTTATCCAGATGACCGTCTTTAACCATATTGCCCAGAATAGTTAATGACTCGCTTAAGGTCTTAGCTGGTTTATAAGGTCTGTCGGCAGCGGTTAAAGCTTCAAAAATATCTGCCACAGCCAAAATGCGTGATTGTAACGGTAAATTTTCCGCTTTATAGTGATTAGGATAGCCCTTTCCATTAAGTGCTTCGTGATGGGTTGCAGCATAGAAAGCTACATTTTCATACTTTTTGGGGAAAGTGAGTTTAGAGAGCATTTCCCAGGTGATGGCAACATGGTCTTGCATAATTTTCATTTCTTCAGGAGTAAATGTTCCCCTGCCGCTAATCAGCATATTCTTTTTTTCATCTTCCGTAAAGATGAAATAGTGCCCACCTTCATATTCAAAATCTATCTTTCCAAGCTTTTCTATTTTTTCCAAATCGGCTTTATCAACATATTCTTTGCCTATATTCACATTGATCAGGAAGTCGGTTAGATTAGCAAAATAATTATGAAAGTCCTTCGGTTCCAGTTCACTGTCTATATTTTGGTGCACAAATACGGCAAAGTTATATTCCGATAATTGGGTTTGCAGGTAATTAAGCAATAATTCCATTTTTTCCAAGCGCAATTTTACGAGTTCAATGCGGTCGTTAATTGTCTCCAATTTTGTGCTTTTATCCATAATAGCTTCGGGGGTAACAATTTTACCTACATCGTGCATCCAACCAGCCATAGAGAGTTCTTTCAGTTCGTTTTCACTGAATTTGCGTCCCGGAAAGTATTTTTCTCCCATAGCGTTTATTTTATTAGCTATCATTTCTGTCAGTAATGCTACCCTGGTAATATGATTGGAAGAATATTTGGACTTCCTTTCAATAGCACCGGCAATGGAACGAATAAACTGATTTAAAAGTTCTTCCAAGTTTTCAATCAGTTTTTTATTGGAAAGGGCAATGGCTGCTTGAGAGGCAAGGGAAGAAAGCATTGCTTTATGCTCATCGGTAAAAGAAACAATATTTCCTTCTGGGTCCATCGCATTGATAAATTGAATTACCCCTAAAACGGTATCTTCATGGTTTTTTAAAGGAATAGTTAGCATTGATTTGCAGCGATAGTTATTTTCCCTATCGGTTTTAATTGTGCCGCTAACATCATAACCTTCAGCTTCATAAACATCATCAAAATATAAACCGTGTTTGCTGTGATAGACATTAGTTACAATTTTGTTATCTACGGGATTGCCATTTTCATCGTAAAGGTCAATGCTTTTCCAGTTTACAGGTTCCCGGGTTCCTCCCTTGCGCAAATTTAAGGTTGCATTATAAACTATTTCAAACTGAAGTTTGGTAGCGTCCTGATTAACCATATAAATTGTAGCAGCATCGGCTCGGGTAAAGGAAATTCCTTCGTCCAGAATCAAATCAAAGATTTTATCCAGGTCGGTTTCTGAAGAAAGGGATTCCCCAATGCGGGTTAAGCGTTGGATATGCAATAATTGTTCTTCCGCCAGGTTTATGAAACTTTCTACTACAATATTGAGCATTTTGTTGATTTGATAATTGGTGCTGAAAATGTAATTCATTGGTATTTACTCCTAAATTCGTTTAAATAACATATATTGGGGTTCAAAACCTTGTCGCTTTTGTTCGGCTTCATACCAAGTGGTAATATGTTCCTGAAATGGTGATTGATTAAGTAATTGATTTTCAAAAACAGAGATAAAACTGGGATGAGCCAAAAATTCTTCCACGATCCAAGAGGCATAATCGCTATTATCGGTAGTAATTTGTATCTGGGCCATGGGCTTTAAGATTATCGCCAGAGAGCTTAAAAAATCCTGTTGAATAAGGCGACGGCGATGGTGTTTTCTTTTAGGCCAGGGGTCGGGATATTGAATAAAGATGCCCGAAACAGATTCCGCAGGAAAGAGCTGAGCAATTGTAGAATCTACATAATAACGCAAGAGACGGACATTGGAATTTTGCTCCGGGTTCAATTTTTTCAAAGTATTGTTAATTCTTTTATCTGAGGATTCCAAGCCGATGAAATTATATTCCGGATGTAAGATAGGATAGCGGGAAATAAATTCGCCTTTACCACAACCAATTTCCAAAAAGAGAGGATGGGAGTTAGGAAACAGGTTATTAGGGTTTAAGCAAAGATATTTACCTTGATCATTAACCTGCAGCTTGAGGACAAAGAAATCTCTATCAGAAATCATCATTTTCTTCTTCATCAGTTTTTTTTGTTTGAGCTATATCTTTAATTTCCTTGCGCGTTATAATTAAAATAGCCAGAGAAATGCCCACCCCGATGAAGATAAATAATACTAAAGCGTTAAAGAATAAATCCCTAAAAGTATTTTCACCTTTTTCCTGTTTTAAAAGCGACAATAAAAGCTCAAAATATACGCTTAAAACCAATGCTGAAACAAGAGAAAAGATTAAAGTCCGCAACCTGATTAGAGTTTTAGAAAAATAAGTGTAGCGCAAAATAAGCCACAACAGAAAACCGCAAGCCAAATTGAGCAAAAAAAGCAAAACTAAGCTGAGCTCCATTTTAAAGCGAAGTAGCATTAAAAGACCATATAAAAGCGGTATAATAATTTGCAAACCCAATAGTGCATTTTTAGGGAGACAGCTGTAACCGAAAGCTAAAGAACCAATAAAAAAACTGAGGGCAAAATACAATTCTGCCATACTGATACCTCTACCACCCCAATTATCAGTAAATTTAATAAAACTACCCGAATATAGCAAACCCCCCAAAACTGCTGCTATTATCGGAAATAACAACAGTAATAAATCCCTTGGTAATATTTTTGTGCGCATCATTCAAAAACCTTCGTTTTTATTCTCTGAACAGTTTTCAGAAACGGTCAGAAACAAATTTCTATTGACTTCTAACCCCCAAATACAAATTTAACTCACTTGCTTAAAATGTCAATAGAATATTTGAAAATGGAGACCAAAAATGCTAAACATAATGAAAAACTTGAAAGAGAAACTCTCTAAAGCCAACAGCAGTTTTATCGGAAAAATATCGGAAACAGTTAAAAAACGCAAAGTAATTGATGAAGAAATGTTTAATGAAATAGAGGAAATTCTCCTGCGCTGCGATACCGGAATAGAAATGACGGATATTATTCTTACTCGCTTTAAAGAACAGTTGAAAAAGGATAAAGTTAACGACCCGGAAATAGCGCAAATATACTTGACCGATGTAATGAGAGATATCTTACTTGCCGAAAATGAGGACCCACCCGATTTCTTTACTATTCCTAATCTTAAACCTTATGTAATTGTTTTCGTCGGAGTGAATGGAACAGGAAAAACCACAACCATCGGGAAAGTTGCCTATAAATTTTCGCAAATGGGGAAAAAGGTCTTAATTGTGGCTGGAGATACTTTTAGGGCTGCCGCTATTGAACAAATAGCTATTTGGGCTGATCGCGCAGGCGTTGCCATTGTGCGTTCGCAACCGGATAGTGACCCGGCAGCAATTATTTATGACGGAGTAAATTCAGCTCTGGCACGTGGCTATGACATTGTTTTAATTGATACAGCAGGCAGGCAGCATACTAAAGAGAACTTGATGAAAGAACTTAGTAAAATTGAGAGAACTATCAAGAAACTTGTTTCCGATGCCCCTCACGAAACGATTTTAGTTGTGGATGCTACAACAGGACAAAATGCTGTTTCCCAGGCAAATAATTTTGACAAGGCAATAAAATTAACCGGAATTGCGCTTACTAAATATGATGGAACCTCCAAAGGGGGAATTATCTTTAATCTGAAGCATAACTTGAAATTACCGGTCAAACTTTTAGGCGTAGGAGAAGGAATTGAGGATTTGATACCCTTTAAGGCAGTGCCTTTTGTAAAAGCGTTTTTTGAAGAATAGGTTTTTGCGTCAGGAAGAAAGCTTGAACAGTTGATAACAAATCTTGAAGGCAAAGACAGGTGTTTATTTTAGGCAAACAAGAATATAAATCCACAGCAGGAAGAAATCAAGGGTTGCAACCCAATCTGTCTTCCGTTTTTTTTCATTGACAATATCTCTGGTTGCAGAAATAAAGTAACCACTTTAAGATAGAGAAAAAGGAGAATCCAAATGCCTAATCAACCCCCTCCAAACCAAATCCAGATTAAAATTGATGAAAATGTAGGTGAAGGCACCTATGCCAATTTTTTTGTAATTACTAATTCCCCTTCGGAATTTATTATGGATTGCGGGCGTATTCTTCCCGGAATTCCTGATGCCAAAATTTATACGCGGGTAGTAATGACCCCTTCCCACGCCAAACAGCTAATGCAATTATTGGAAAAAAACATTGATACTTATGAAAATCAGTTTGGTGAAATCAAAATTCACGGTCAACAGGATAACAAACCTGTCGGTTTTAAAACCGATTAGTAAGAATTGAGGTATTATATAATTAAATTATGGATCATCCAAGCTTATTGCTGGACAAGCGATTCCTGAGATAAACAGGAAGCCAATCAAAATTTACTGGAATAACCCCTTTGAAAAGCTAAATTACGCAATCCGAAGAATGTAAGTTACTGCATTTTGGCGATACCCAAGAGTTGGTTGAACTCTAATAATAGATACCGATTGTTTATCCGGAAAAGTTAGCTGTTATTAAAATTGCCAGATATGCTTTACAATTATCTTTACTACATTATACAGGGTGATAAAATTCTGACTTCTATTTTTCTTTACTAACCGTAATTTGCAAACTTATGCTTCCCTTCCCCTTTCTTATATCCTGCCCATATCACTCCCGTATCGTTCCCGTATCGCGATATGGGAACGATACGGGAATCTCATTAGCTAAATAGCGCAAAAAAGAAGGGAAAAAAAATCATTTCTGGAAAAAAAGTTTTGTTCTATACCTACGATAGCGGAAGTTCAAACAAGTATAAAAAAAATAACCTGCAATCTCTTTTTACCCGGTTTATTCCCGATTGTTAAAACCAGCCATTCTTTCAGAACTCTTTCTTATAAAAAAGTAATAATCTTTCTTGTTTTCTTCATCCGCCGGGGAAAAATTTAGGTAAAATCTATAGTATCCGTTTTTTGGCTGCGCAATAAGAAAGCATTTTTTTGTAATTTCTGCTCTAAGATGAAGTTATCCTTGCTTTATCTAAACATCCGCCATAAAATAGATAAATTAGGTTATGTTTTAAAATTTGGGTGCTTAACAATCTGTAAAAAATCAGCATAACTTACTGGAAATAAACAAAGAAGAACTACACAAGCAAAAAAAAATTTTCATTAATTTATTATTTATTGCCCTGCAAAAGCTTACAACTAATTGACAAAGTATAGGATAAGAGAGTTTAAAGCTTCAATTATTTGGAAAACAATAAAATAAACATTCAAGCATAAGAGCCTGAGCAAGAAAAGATAATTGAGAAATATGCAAAAAAGTGCATTTTGGACTTGACAAGAAAAACATTGTGTCATATAAGAACCACAGAATGTCAGAGAAACTCAAAAAAACTCAAGGCGGTTCACGGGAATGAGACAAAAAAACACGGACACTACAGAAAAAACCGGTATTTCTATGAAACCGGGAAAAAAGGATGTCAGCTATGTCTGGTGAATTTCTTGGTATCTTTGAAAATGCTGTGCACAAACAGCGAGTAATTATTCCGGCAGCTTTCAAAAAGAAATTTGCAGAAGAATCCGAAAAAAAAGTTGTGGTTACTTTAGGTCCCAATGATACGATAGCAATTTATCCTCTGGATTGCTGGAAAGCTACCCTGGAACGCTTAAAAAACGGAGATGAACATTCTCATAAGCTAAGAACGCAATTGATAGATTTTGCAATGACGGAACAGGAATTGGAAGGACCGGGTAGAGTTCGTATTCATGAGATATTACTCAACGAAGTTAATATTACCGATAAGGTTGTAATTAAAGGAGAGGGGCATTATATATCTCTTTGGAATCCAAAGGTTTATAGTGAAGTGCGTGCCGGCAAACTAAATTTACATCGCAAGCAATTCTCATCTGAGGATTATCAATTATGAGTTTCCATACTCCGGTGATGGTGCAACAGTGCCTTTTTTATCTCAATTTGAGAGCCGGGAAAATATATGTGGATGCTACAACCGGAGGCGGGGGACATAGTT
>Ga0302253_1001316_pt1 | contig 15355 bp, 13 predicted proteins | sample AAG_RA_Trp_MG_FD_193537 | JGI IMG/M metagenome (GOLD analysis project Ga0302253, IMG submission 193537) | Enriched activated sludge microbial communities from anaerobic digester in WTTP, New Holstein, Wisconsin, United States - AAG_RA_Trp | ecosystem: Engineered > Bioreactor > Anaerobic >...
CACCGAGAAATGCAAACAGGTTTTGCACTTTTCGGAAGCTATCTTATTCCGCATATTAAGAAATATAGCGTTGTTTTGCCAAGCATTAACAATCGACGAGCACTTAAGATCAACGCCCTTGACTTTCCGCTCCATAAATGAACATGGATACAGTATTAAATCTTCAGAAATGAATGCAGAGAAACACCCAGCTTCACAAGCCTCAACCGAGACAGGATTGTACTCAAGATGCGTAACGATACCCGGAACACAACAACTATCAAAGCCAATTTTTATTTTGGAATTGCTAACCAGAGAAAAGAAAAAGTCAACCTCGGGAGACATCTTTAGCATATCCGAACAGCTACCTTTACCGGCAGGTTTGAATAATAAGAATATCAAAGCATTGACTCCTGTCATTTTCTTGGCATCAGTCGTCAGAAGTCTTATTGCAGACTCAATCGAATTAGCAGACAACACGAAATGAATATTTGTTTTAACCCCGGAGTCTATTAATTTGTGAAGATTCAAATAAAATTGGTTCTCAGGTTCATAAAAACTGATCGCCACTGCTCCACAATGCTTTTTAGAAGCGAGAATGATATTTTCTGTTAAGCCGTCGCCATTCGTGGTATATGAAGGAACAATATTGTACTTATCGCGGGTTACCTCAAGAATTTTTTCAAAGCTTGAATGCTGATTCGGGTTGCCGCCACCGAGAGCTATTTGTAAGACACCGCAGTCCTTCGCCTGCCTTAAAATGAATTCATAATCAACGAAGGACATCTCTTTCCCAGCTTTTGATGATGCCCTATAGCAGAAAGAACAGCTCCTGTCACAATAGTTTGTTATCGATACATCAAGAAGCTCGGGACCATGAGCTGAGTATATTGGCTCTGATGAATTGCTATCTTCAACACGCGCAAAAAATCCGGTATTTTGGTTAAAAATTACTGAATATTTTTGCTCGTCATATCTCTTAAGTAATAAATCGTTCATGCTTACCAGCTTGAATTTGTAGCATCAATATAAATATTTTTTCCTTCAATCTTAAAAGAGTCACAACAAACAAATGTTTCTAATGCGTTTACATCTGACGATAAAGTCCCAAAATATAAAGAATCGCCACGCTCTTTAGAAAGCTTTATCTTTTCAACTAAGTCCGCGGAAAAAACATCGGCAATAAAAACATCCCATTGTCTGCCTTTGTTCCAGTGATGAGAAGCAACTGCCGCATCGAACGGCTCCATATTTGAAGCGAACATTTTAAACAACTCTAAAAACATGGGGTAAACGGGAGATTTCTTATTGATGCCAACGCATTTCATGAATTGATCCTCTGTAAATTTCTGCCCCTTTTTCAGGACCACAACAAAGCATGTAGATGAGCTATTTGTAACAAAATCAAACTTAATTTTCATCACGCACTCCTAATACAGAATTTAATATGTTCAGGGCGCCATCGGAACTCATAGTGAACATTTCTAAATTATAATCCCCTGTAACGTGCTCTTTGCGCCACACCAACACAGTATTCTTGTGTTTTAATAATTTTTCCGCTCCGGCTACCGCCACATCATCCGGAAGACAATACTTTTTTTGAAGAAATTCACTAAATGAGCCGTATTCACGACTGTGATAATTTCTATACTCGTCAAGCAAATCGACCGTTTCCGAAAAAAAACAGTCATAGACTCTGCTTAATAGCCTCCCCGCAAAACTATTACATCCAACCCGCATTGCTCTTAAGAATCTCCCCTTGCTGATATTCTTTACAACATGAAAAATATACGCCTTGTTATGGTCTTTCTTGTATTCGTAATGAATCATCAAACACCACCATGCATTAACTTGACTTCGTTTATCAAAATATCGGCTCGATTTTTATAATACTCATTGTTGCATTTCTGATATTTCTCGAATATCGCCAAGGCAGTCACTTGGTGATCCCTATACAATAAAGACAGTATATTTTTTGCCGTAGCAGAGCCAGCCTTTTCAGCAGATGCAATGAAGAATAAAAATTCTAAGGCAGGATTATTTACATCACCGGCTTTAATAACCTCATTTATATATTCAAAATAATGCTCCAAGCGTATCTCGTCATCTCTACCGCCATAAGTGCTTAAAAACCTTTTAATCAAAAACGCCTCAAATTTCTCCCGGCGATCAACGTCTTGCATTGCGACCAATAAAGAAAAAAGCATTGTAATATTTAATTTTTTGTATGTTTCCGGATCATAACGATAATAAATCAACATTTTTAGAATAAACTCGGCCTTTTCCTTAGAAGACAAATATTCTCTCTTTACCTGCTCGACATCTTGATCTGTTAGATCGGCGTCATTTGTTTCGAATAAATAATGAAGATATTTCTCTTTCCACCATCCCGTTCTCGCTAATATTTGATCAAGTTTCTGTTTACTCCGGTCTTTTTTCGAAATAAAAAATAAATATTTACTGACCCCTTCGAACAAAGGTTTCTGCGGCAAAACCTCATCAGCGATAAATTGGGTGAATTTTTGTTCATCTTCGGGCAACAATACATTGGCCAAATAATCGGCGATTAGAAAGTCTCGGATTTCATCAAATGTAAAGCTTATAACTTCCCCATCCAACAAAACGCCAGTTTTATCAACCATATCCCTTCTAAAGAAGATGTTTTCATCTATCAGCTTAAGTATCACATTTTTATCAATCGCAGTCTTGTCGATAACAACCTGCATTGGAACATCTTTGTGTAGCCTGGAATCAACCATGTGTTTTACGATTTCACGAATAACTTTCTGAATCGAATCATTCCCATTAGCTTTACCTTTGATCCCATCTCGAATCTGCCTATAGTATTCTTGGAAAAGGTCAAGCATGTAAACGTTCAGAATTGAACCGATGCTTCGTCCTTGATGCGCTTCGCAAAAAATACGCAATAACAAGAAATTGCTGACCAGCTTCTCATAAACTCGCCCGGCAAAAGACTTCCATTCAATTTCAAAAAACGAAAGATACTTTCGGAATAACTTATCCTTCTCATGCTCCTCAAGTTTTGAATTTATGCCCTTAATCTTTTGAATTTTTGAAGCAAAAGACGCAGTCTGGATACCCTTAAAATTTAAATCATAATATTCTGTTCTGCATGTCAGAATTATTCGGACAAACGGGTTTGAAAGCATATCTCCAATAAAAACATTCAATGCGTTGGGGAAATTTGTATCGCTCGATTCATTTAAAGCATCGATAATTACAATGAAATTTGTTTTTCTTCGCCCACATTCATGCTCAATGAATTTATTTAAGGTATCAAAATCTGTTCCGCCGGTTATTCTTTCTGTGACAAAAGCTTTCATTGAGCTGTTATTCAGTCCGTAAAAATCACCCCCGTAGAATAAGGCAACAGGCATTTCCAGCTTTAATAAAAATTCTTTTGTAAGATCGCATATTAGATTTGTTTTCCCTTGCCCTGCATCATCTAACAGCACAAGAACTCGCGACTTCAATACATTAAACTTTGCAATGGTCTCATCCATTTTCCAGCGGGCTTGCCAAGGAAAATCATTGCTCTTCTCCGGCATGTTATTTAAAACAACGGCATTTCGTGTAATTGAAAGGTTCAATTCTTCAAGTTTAGCTTCAAGCGTTTTCAAGGAAGGGCGTGCGAGCTTCCGAAAAACCTTAAATGCAATTTTTTGTTGAATCTCCTTGTTGAGGACAGCATTTGTGTATGTAAAATCGCGTCTGTTTATATGGTCGATAAATTTATTACAGAACAAAAAAGGATGACAAAAATATCTGAGCTCCTCTTTAACTTGATTGATTTCAATATAGGAATCTGGCAGGTATTTTTTTGAATTGATTTGTTTTTGAATTTGATCCTGCGTAAATGACAATAGTTTCTTCTGAATGGCTATATTCTGCTTTCTACGCTTAAGGCACTCTCGAATATAATTAAACGGCCATTTAACAAACCCCTTCAAAAAAGGCACCACAAGTAAAGTAATAATAATGCTGACCACAATTGCGACGGTATTCTGCGAAATATATTGTTGTACCGCTGGCCAATCCATCAATAATACTCCCTTATATACCCATACGCCCGGTCGAAGAGGTCTTGGTCGGTGTGGAGATTGTATTTGAGCAGGGTCTTACGAAGGGCTTTTTTGACTTCGCGCTCTCCGGCGGCGGTTGACTGCCACCCGGGGAAGCGTACTACCTTAACGATCTCATCTATATCATTAACGATGCGCTCCACGATGGCAGGCGTCTGATCCGTGCGCACTTGCAGAAACAATTCTGTAAGAGCTGATTTGGCTCCCCTTCGTTCTTCCTGCGTTTCTTCATCTTTCTCAGCCTGAACCACTTCCTTGGCCAACTCGATCAAATGTTTAAGGAAATCCACGCTATTGATCAATCCGCGCTCTACCTTATCGCGTAACTCCTCAAGCCGCTGGCCAAGTTCTTCGAATTTGGGATTGCCTTTATGTTTCCGCAGACGATTCACAATCTCGATCTCGATCAGCTTGGTCTTTTTGGCGTCCTTGGTCTTCATAAGATCTTCGACCACATCTGCATCGAGTATGATCTTCTCCAAGTCATCGCTGATCTTCTCAACATGGATATGCTCATGAATCAGCTTCATCGTCTGGGCGCCCAAAGCATGCCACAACAACCGCCCGGTGTCGCTGGATGGCGGCTTCACCGACTCATAGACCTTGGTTAGCCAGCGATAATCCTTCTCGTACACATTCAAAATCGAATCAGGTGACAACGCCTCCCAGAGAAGCGACAAATAACTGTAATCATTTGCAAAGGCATCCCGCTTGGTATTCGTATTCACGCATTCCTGCGCGAGCAAAAGCCCTTCATATCCCTCAATATTTCTATCCACATTGGGAAAGTGCGCCAGACACAAGGCTATTGCCTGTTTCAACTTCTCTTTAAGCGTGCCGATGTTCGTGATTACTTGCCGTACGGATGCCTCGTCAAATTCCAGCGCCCGGGCCACGTTATCAAAAACCCCGTAATAATCCACGATCAATCCGTGCGTTTTATCTTTATAAACACGGTTCGTCCGGCAAATCGCCTGAAGCAGGTTGTGATCCTTCATGGCCTTGTCCAAATACATAGCCTGCAGGATCGGTGCATCAAAGCCCGTTAAAAGCTTGGCCGTCACAATTACGAATTTGAGAGGATCCATCGGATCGCGGAACCTGTCCAACAGTTTTTCCTGCTCATCACGTTCCATTCGATATTTCTTTTTAAACGCCTCATCATCGGAATGATTGGTTGAAATAACGACGATACTTTCTTCAGGTGGTATAAGCTTGTCCAATTCCTGTTTGTAGAGTTCACAAGCAAAGCGATCCGGACATACAATCTGAGCTTTAAATCCCTGAGGCTCAATCTTCTCGTGGAAATGCTGAACAATATCCGCGGCAATCTTTCTTATGCGATCCGGCGACTTCAAGAAAGCCGACATTTGTGCCGCTTTCTGGACAAGCAATGCCTTCTGCTCTCCCGACAATGTCTCGGTCATCTGAGCAAATTCCGCATCAATGAGTTCTTTATCTACGTGGATATCCAGCAATCTCGGCTCAAAATGAAGCGGCAGTGTCGCCTTATCGCGTAACGACTCCTCAAAAGAATACCGGGACAAGTAACCAGACAAATCTTCTTCCGCGCTAAAAGTCCTAAATGTGTTTCGATCTCGTTGATTAATTGGTGTGCCGGTAAGACCAAAGAAAAATGCATTCGGCAGGGCATTGCGCATTTTTCGGCCCAGATCGCCTTCTTGAGTGCGATGTGCCTCATCGACCAACGCGATAATGTTTTCCCTATCATTGAGAAGGCCATCCGCCTCGGCAAATTTATGCATGGTCGTAATAATAATCTTGCGCGTGTCCTGTCTTAATAGACGTTGTAATTCTTCCCTGCTGTCGGTTGCGACAATATTGGGAACATCGCAAGCATTAAAAGTAGCCGTAATCTGAGTATCAAGATCCACACGATCAACCACAATAAGCACTGTCGGACTTTTAAGCTCAGGCATCTGACGCATCTTTTGCGCGGCAAAGACCATTAAAAGTGATTTACCTGAACCTTGAAAATGCCAAATAAGCCCTTTTTTAACCGCCCCCTCTTTAACACGCTGAACGATAAGGTTTGCGCCTTCATACTGCTGATAACGAGCGATAATCTTTATTCTTCGATTCTTCCTATCAGTCGCAAAGATCGTGAAGTGCTCGAGCATATCTAAAATCACCGAGGGCTTGAACATTGACTCAAGCGCAACTTCAATCTCTTTTAGGCCGATCAGCTCTTTTAAGGCCGCGTCTTTATTGGATTCATCACGCCACGGCCCCCAGATTTCAAGCGGCATACGGATTGAGCCATAACGGAATGTTTTCCCTTCTGAAGCAAATGAAAAGATATTTGGCACAAAAAGTTCCGGGACCGTATTTTCATAATCATCATGTATCTGCACCGCGCCATCCAACCAAGAGATGGACGGCCGCACCGGTGTCTTAAATTCCCCAACCACAACGGGAATGCCATTTATAAGAAGAACCATATCCGGAATCTTGGTAACACCTCTGATAATCTTGTATTGATTCGTCGCTACAAAACTATTATTGGAGAGCTTCTCAAAGTCGATCAACCTCACTGACACATGCTGATTGTTCTCGCCAAACGGCATTGTTTTCTCGCCTTGAAGCCATTTTGAGAACTCCTCATTCGCCTTTACGAGCCCAACGTCATTGACCGATAACAAAATGGCCCGAAGCTTATAGATAACCTCATCCGCCCGTTCTGGTATGGCGCGAATCTCCGGATTGATCCGGATTAGAGCGTCCTTAAGCATTTTTTCAACCACAACCTCGCCCTCATCGCGGCCAAGCTGTTCGACTGACAGATACTTCCACTGAACCGTTTCGGCATACTCCGGCCGCGCGCTATCGCCCGTGCCACCTGTTTTAAGGCCGGTTAGTTTTGAAATTACATATTGCTCGATTGTGTTTTGCTCGTTAAAAGTCATGACTTTCCCTTTTTAGCATCTTCTGCATGCTTAATTAGTTTTTTGACAGTGGCAACAGTCAAATACCCATGTTGACTCCCGGAGGCTCTTTCAAATATCGTGATCATATTCTTCTGAAAATGGGAATAGAAGATAACCCGTAGACGACCGTTCCTGTTTTGCTGATAGTTCTCAAGAATCAACGTCTCAAATATCTTCATGTATCCTGCCATTTCACTCCGAGATGTTTCATTAAACACAACCTGATCCGTCTCTTTAGTTGCACCCGGATTTCGCTCATTTAAAATCCTTTTGAGGTCCGATATAAAGTCATCAATAATGCAAATTAAAGTTTTATCAAGCGAGGACTCCTCATTTCTATTCTTGAAGAAATCATAAACATACGGCCCGAAGAGCGCGACAATTATCGCAATCAAAGTTAACCAATCTTGTACGGAGCTCATTATTCCTCCCCTTTTAAGCTATCCAAATATTTGATTAATTATTTGTTTTTGGATACGTTTCATGCCCTCAGCATTAACTTGAACTTGTTTTTTAACGTCAGCTATTTTTTCCAATCTTCCAGAAATAGCCAATAACAAATCCTTATCGCCATAGGGAACGTCTATCGTTTCCAAAACTTCTTTATTTATTGCTTTAAAAGTTGATCCGGTGCTTTTCTTTTCCAAATCCGCTCTTAAAAAAAACAGCACGTGCTTCAAGAAAGTATTCAAATCCTTATCTTTCATCGATAAAGCCGAAAGCCCTCTTCCGATACAGTATGAACGATCTGCGATATTGATTTCTCCAACAGGCGCGCGAACAGATAATAAAATATCACCTTTCGACGCTATCTTTGTCGTTATAGAAGTACATTTTATATGTTTTGGCGAAACCTCTCCGAACTCTGCATTACCTTGTAAGAAAGGCATTCCTGAACCATCTTCGTTGTACGCGCTTCCCGGAGGAGACTGCCCCATATTTATATTGGCAACCTCCGCCAGCTCCTTTTTTTTCAAATGACTATCCAATAAATGATCTTGGCCATATTTTTTATATAAAGTATCCAGCGCCATTAAGACGGTATCCCATTTTAGTATTGATGAATCAATACTCCATAGCAAATCCGCGATGCGTTTCTGGTCGTCAGGCTTTGAAGGCAATTTCAACGAGAACTTGGCCAGATCCTTGAACTTTGTACGAGGTGAAAGCGATCCGGCTGAAGTTTTTATCGCGAAATCAAAGAAACGATCGCTCTGAACCACAAAAGGCAACAACTCCGGAATCAATTTGCCCTCATTGGCTTCACAAACAAGAATGTCTCCGGAACAAATTCCATCAAATTCTGCCAAAGCCGCCTTCTTTTGATAAGCGCGTCTTTTACCAAACAAAACCTGTCCTTTACGAAATACCCGGGTAAACGTCGTGCCTTTGGCAACCTCTCCCCAAGATTTTATATGGATATTGCCCGGCTCGATATGTTCAAGCCCGACGTATCTTTCAAACCCTTCGGACAAAGGATCCTTTGTTGCTATAGTCAAGCACCGAGCGACATCCCCGAACGAAACCTTGTCCCATTTAGAAGTATCTATGGTCATTTTAACCCCGCCGACAGGCTATCTATCATTTCTGTTAGATCTTTCTTTAATCTCTCGGACTGTTTTTGCCAGTCTTTCACAAGATCAGTTAAACCCGCTTCTTTAACATCCTGCTTCCCATTTTCTAAGGCATGCGCATACAGGGAAATGGCCATGTTTCCATTATTCGCAAGGACATCCTTTATCGAAGCCACCTTAGCAAAGCCATTAACATTCTTGAAATCCACAAACGCCTTATGAATCTTCGTTATGTGCGCATCCGTTAAAAAACTGAAAGCACTCTCCCGCTTTACTTCATTAACGGCATTGATAAAGAGAATTTTTTCACGGCGATCCTTCTTTTTCCCCTTGTTACATACAAGGATGCACGCTTCCATTGGCGAGTTATAAAACAAATTCGGCCCAAGACCGATAACGGCCTCAACGACATCAGCCGCAATCATCTTCTTTCGCATTTCAGCTTCGGCATCACGAAATAAGACACCATGCGGCCAAAGTATCGCGCATCGGCCGTTCTTCTCATCAAGACTCTTAATAATGTGTTGCTGAAAAGCATAATCGGCCGTCCCCTGTGGCGGCGTGCCATAAATATTCCGCCCATAAGGATCTTTTTCAAATTCAGTTCTGTTCCACGATTTAATCGAATACGGTGGATTGGCGAGGATAATGTTAAATTGCTTTAACTTGTCTTTTTCCAAAAACGCCGGATGTTTCAAGGTGTCACCGCGTACAATCTTAAAATCCTCTATGCCATGCAAAAACATATTCATACGCGCGATAGCCGAGGTCATCAGGTTAAGCTCTTGTCCGTATAATTTAAGTGACCGATATTCCTTGCCGTCATCCTTAAGTTTATTCACGCAAGACAAAAGCATTCCTCCGGAGCCGCAAGTCGGATCATAAATCGACTCACCCGGCTTGGGATCCATGATTAGTGTCATTAAATGAACGACGGTACGGTTTGTATAAAACTCTGCGGCCGTATGCCCGCTATCATCAGCAAACTTCTTGATAAGAAATTCATAGCCCTGACCAAGCTCGTCATTCGGGACGTTCTTAATCGATAAGGTCTCCGATGAAAAATGCTCCATCAAATTAATAAGCGTCTCATCGCTCAAACGATCCTTATTTGTCCACTGGGCATCGCCAAATATCCCAAAGAGCGTGTCCGGATTGGCTTTTTCGATTTGGCGCATGGCCTTCTCAATTGCCATACCGACATTCTTGGTATTCTCACGTGTATGTTTCCAATGCGCCCCTTTGGGAATCTGGAAGCGGTGATTCTCGGCAAATTCGGCAAACTTCAAGTCTCCACCGGACTCTTTAAGGGCGTTCTGATATTCCTCGTCGTAAACGTCACAAATACGCTTATAGAAAAGAAGCGGAAAGATGTACTGTTTATAATCTCCGGCGTCAATAAGGCCGCGCAATAGCGTTGCCGCTCCCCAGAGATATTTTTCTAATGCTTGTTGTGTGATCATTTCAGTAACCCAAACCCCTTCAACTGCTCTTTCATTTTCTCTTCCGCTTTGACTGCTTCATTAAATGCCGTTTTAAGGTCTTTGAGCGCCTCTTTGACGCTCGGTAAATTGTCTTCAATCTTTTTCTCAACGTAGAGAGGAATATTCAAATTGAAATCATTTGCCTCAATATCAGCAAGAGAAGCAAGCTTCACGTGGTCTTGAACATCCTCATAACCACGGTACCAGCCATAAATACGATCAATATTTTCCTTTTCAAGAAAGTTCTGCGCGCGGCCTTCACGGACTTGATCCGAAGCATCAATGAACAGAACCTTGCCTTTCTTGTCCTTCTTTTTGAGGGCTCTAAAGACCAAGATGCAGGCGGCCAGCTGTGTGCCGTAGAATATGTTTGGCCCAAGCCCAATGACAGCCTCGACAATATCCATCTTTAAAAGCTGTTCGCGAATCTTTCCTTCCTTGCCTTTACGGAATAACGCGCCATGAGGCAAAACTACAGCGACACGGCCGCTTGGGTATTCCATGGACTTAACCATGTGCTGAACCCACGCGAGGTCGCCATTACTATCCGGTGGAACGCCAGCGATATTGCGGCCATAAGGATCCTTTTCCCACTGGGTCGCGCCCCACTTTTCCAATGAAAACGGCGGATTGGCTATCACACAGTCGAATGTGGCAAGGTTATCACCTTCGAAGAAGGCCGGATTGCGCAAGGTGTCATCTCGCACAATATTAAAATCCTCTATACTATGAAGAAACATATTCATCCGGGCAATGGTTGAGGTTGTAAGATTCTTTTCCTGCCCGAATATCTTGAGCGTCCGGTAGTCCTGCTTCTTTTCTTTAAGATGGTTGATGCATTCCAAAAGCATGCCGCCGGTGCCGCAAGCCGGGTCGTAAATAGACTCACCGGGCTTGGCGTCTATAATCCGACCCATTAGATTGACTACGGAACGCGGCGTGTAGAACTCTCCTGCTTTCTTATTCGTTAAATCGGCAAAGTGCTTGATCAAATATTCATACGCCTGACCAAGGATATCTGACTCAATGTTGCCGTTGGCGAGATAATATTGTGAAAAATGCTCGATGAGATTGATGAGAAGCTCATCCGAAAGCCGGTCTTTATTTGTCCACTGTGCGTCACCAAAGATCCCGTAAAGAAACTTCTGGTTGGCCTTCTCAATCTCGCGGAAGGCATATTGAAGCGCCTGCCCGACATTCTTTGTAACCTGCCGCACATCGTTCCAGTGACAGTTTTCCGGAATAATAAACCGGTGGAATTCCGGCAAGCTCGCGTATTCCACATCACCACCCGACTCTTCTAAGGCTTGTTTGTATTCGTCGTCATAGACGTCGGAAATACGTTTGAAGAAAAGAAGCGGGAATATGTAAACCTTGAAGTCGGCCGCGTCTACCGGGCCCTTGAGAATCCATGCGGCTTTAGAGAGATATTGTTCGAGTTGCGAGAGGGTTATTTTTCCGTTATTCATAGCCCTCCCTGATCAGCAAAGCTGAAATGTTTATCGCCAGCGATAATAATGTGATCTAAAAGCTTTATATCCAAAAGTTTCCCGGCATTACATAAATATTGGGTAAATTTCCTGTCTTGTGCACTGGCAGAGCATTCCGAACTGGGATGGTTATGAACACAAACGATCGACTTGGCGAATTTCTGCAATGCGGCGTGGATGATTTCCCGGACTATCGGAAACGCCTGATCAACAGTGCCGACCGAGGCGTCTGAAATGTCAATAATGCGGTTATTGCTATCAAGATAGACGACCTTAAAAACCTCTGTCTTAAGGTCACGGAGTTGGGGCATGACGATGTCCACAACATCTTTGGCAGAGGCGATCTTCTGATTCCCGGTGGACACATCGTCCTGTCGATAGCGCCGCCCGATTTCAAGCGCGGCCTGAATGTGGGCGATCTTGGCCCCGCCCAAGCCCTTGAGATCTTTCCAGTCCCGGGCGTCGGTATGGGCCATGTTACGAAATGTGCCAAATTTCTTGAGTATCTTGCGGGCGAGATCGATTGCGCTGGTGCCTTGCGTGCCGGTGCGAAGAAGAATGGCCAGAAGCTCCGAATTACTCAAAGCCCCCGCGCCCTTTTTGAGGAGTTTCTCTCTCGGCCTGTCATCCGCAGGCCATGATTTTATCCCTGTTATTTTCTTCTCTTTTACCATTCTCTTCTCTGTTCTTCACTTCTCTCGAATTAACCCGTAATCGAACTGCCCTACGGAAGTACAAAGTGGCGGCACTTAATACGAATCTCTTTAAGCTCCTTCAGCACTGCCCCCAAGTCAAACGATTCACCGCGAAACGTCAAAGTCTGCGTTAAGGGATCGTATGCCCTATGATGATTCGTCGGGAAGTTTCTCCTCATTGATTTTAATGGATCTATTGCCAAGTCGCTGTAGACCGCCGAAGATTTCCCCTCAAACCATTTTTCTATTCGATCGTCATAGTGTTCGAAATGATTACGTAAGCTACGATCAGAAAGTATATTGTTATCGTCGACTTTAAGCAACTCCCGTAATCTTTTGCCTCTTGCCTCATATTCTTTTTGTGGCCAAAGAATTTTTGAGACGTTTCCAGCGGCCACGAGAATCGATTGAATTGAACTCCAGACTTCAACCTGATCGAAATTGTCCTTGATCCCTGATAAACGTTTAGCGGCCAATTCTGCAATCTTTGATTGCAACACAATCTCGCCTATAAAAACCGTTTCAGCAAGTGCCTTCATCTTAATTCACTGCGCCCTTCTTCTCTTCCTTCAAGAAAGTGGCAATCACGGAGCTGATCTGCTTAAACGCGACCGGGTAATAATCCCAGACCTCGACACAGAGGTTCACGATTATTGAATTCTCGTTCAAACGTTTGACCTTATACTTCTCATGAACATGGCCACAGAAATTCCATGGCACATTGGGATCCGCATCCTCGGCCCGGTGCGTCATGCAAATATCCTTTGAGCCGTAGTGAATATAAACCTTCGAAATAATCGTGTTGAGGCTGTTGTGCCGGTCGTGATTGCCTTTGATGAAAATGAACTTGCCGTTCAGCCTCTTTTCGAAATGTCTGTATTTCTCCTCACCGCCTTCTTTGCCACCCTTAAATATGAAATCTCCGAGAAAGAAAACAGTATCCTCCGGTTTCACCCGCTCATTATGCTTGCGGATGATCGTCTCATTCATCTCCTCAACCGTCTCAAACGGCCGCCCGCAATACTTGATAATATTGGCGTGCGAAAAGTGATAATCCGATGTCCACCAGTAGTTCATTGTTTGATCCTGTTAATCTCTTCTTCCGCCGTTTTTAACTTTTTCAAAACGCTCTCAAAGGACGGCGGGTCCTCAAAAAACATTTCCTGCATTTGCCGATAGTCATCATTTAGCAAGGCAAGGTGCTCATCCAAAGGCATTAACCGGAGACTGCCCGGTTTTGCCAAAGCATAATGCGCCTTACTGTCTTTAAAAAATAAGGCTTTATGTTCAGCGACTTTTATCAATAAATCGATATTCTGGATAGCTTTGGTGTAAATAGCAGTCCCGATCATCTCACCCACATCGTAGTAGTGACGTGACATCCTTGCGCGTAATTTTGAGCCATGGCTTATCGCGTGCAATATTGTCGCTTTTTCCCAGAAGGTTCTTTCGGCGCCTAAAACACGTACCTGCGTGCCTTCAATAGTCACCTTACCGGCCGCGTTAGAAACGTACGGTTTGACAGTCATAGCCTCAACAGGCCAATGATCTGATCTCGCCCCGAGTTCAATTTTTACAACAGGTTGGACATAGCCACTCTTGCCATTATCGATAACGCTCGGGTAGGTAAATAAAATGGTTTGATTATCCGGATCATCAGGGTCCAGATTTATCTCCCCTTGCCCTATGCCAGATAGAGCAGATCCTGTTTTCTTCTCCAGCTCGGGCATAATCACATCAGCGATCTTTTCTTGGCATGCCTGCTTTAAGCGATCCAGCCTTCGCTGATTTTCTTTAGTACCCTGTTTTTTGTCGGGTTCAATTGACTCTTGGCTTATTAGAAAAGTCCTTTCGATTGAGACATCAACATCCTCGGAAAACCTTTTGATAACGCTATAACACTTTGAAAGCGAGGTGCCGCCTTTAAACGTCAAATGACTACCAGATTTGGGCAGTGAAAAAAGGATCTTAAGCATCCAGCACACCCAGAAATCTTTTTCGATAAGTTGCGGAGTTACTCCCAGATCGTGAGCAACAACATCAAAATATGCTTTTTTATCTGCATCTTTTAACAATAAAAAATTATCCATATATCTGTCACCCTTGTATTTTTCTAAAAATATCCCCTATCCATGATGGCGCATAGCGAATATCATTCATAAGTGTATTTTTATCATCATCGGAGAGTCGTCTTTTTAGTTTTGCAAGGACAGTCGAATCAATATTACCCTGCTTTAAATAACGCAAGGACTGAATGACTAACCCGCTTATTCGTCCGGCTGTTGCCATGTTTCTTGGCGTCGTTCGTTTCAAAACAATCGTCTGTTTACCAAGCTGAACTTTGCGATTAGGGCCATCTGTAAAGAAAACAATCTTTGCCGGAACCTGCTCTGTTAAACCTAACAGATTGGCGGCATAGGCGCCGGAAGGCTGAATTTTCAAATTATCGCGTCCAACTAATGCTTGGGCAACGCGATCATAGTTAGGCGGAAGGTCGCCGAAATCCGGATGCTTTGCGGGATAATCATATAATCCCCTCGTCAAACGACGTATGGTCCCCGATTTAGTCAAACGCCCCAACGTTTGATCTACGGCCATACGGCTTCCAAGGTCTAAAAACTGCATTGGAGTAAACACCCAACCCCTATGCCTTCCGTATATCCTGCTAAGTATCATATTGTCAATGCTTTGTGTCATTTATATCACCTCTCATCTGTCAGAAAAAATATACACTTTTTCTGACATAAAGTCAACCTGTTTTTTGCTCCCGAGCCGCTATATCTTAAATGTCCACCGGCCGGAAATGTCCACTTTTTACGAGACATTTCGATTTAGTGGACATTTACATGTCCCTGCCTACCGGCAGGCAGGCATCCATGTCCATCAAAACGCCCTTTTTTGACCCTCCCGAACGCCCACAGGATACCCCTAAAATCGCCTATTTTCCGACGCTGGGCGCTTATTTTGGCCGGTTTGACTATTGATGCCCAAACCCCAAAAGTGATGGACATGGACATCGATTTTTTTGACCACTATCACTGGCTCCTTGCGCCTCGCCCGACCCTCACCGAGGCCCCTTTCC
>Ga0302253_1001317_pt1 | contig 15338 bp, 12 predicted proteins | sample AAG_RA_Trp_MG_FD_193537 | JGI IMG/M metagenome (GOLD analysis project Ga0302253, IMG submission 193537) | Enriched activated sludge microbial communities from anaerobic digester in WTTP, New Holstein, Wisconsin, United States - AAG_RA_Trp | ecosystem: Engineered > Bioreactor > Anaerobic >...
TCTCGGCGTGGATCAGGGCCTGGTCGAAAAGAGCGGGGCCTGGTACTCGTACAGGGGAGAGCGGATCGGGCAGGGCCGGGACAATGCGAAACAGTTTCTCAAGGATCATCCCGAGATTGCCGATACGATCTCAGGAATGTTGAGGGAAAAATTCGGCCTTCTGCCTCTCGAGGGAAATGGTAAGAGCTGACGGTGGAAGCGTCCCCGCTGGAAAAAGCACGGTCACAGGCTTTCCGGCTCCTGTCTTTGCGGGCCAGAAGTGAAAAGGAACTCCGGGACCGGCTGTCGGAAAATCATGGCCGGAACGTCACCGATAACGTCATCGAACAGCTCAGGGAGGCAGGTTATCTCCACGACGGAAACTTCGCCCGGGAGCGGGCACGCCAGCTTGCCGTCGGACAGTTGAAAGGGAATCGCGCCATCGAGGCGGATCTTCTCCAAAAGGGCGTTGACCGGACGGTGATTGCCGAAGCCATCCGGGCGGTCCGGGAAGAATTGAGCGAGCGGGATGCCGTCCGGAAGCTTCTGGGAAAGAAGGGGAGCGGCCTTTCGTCACCTCCCGACCTTCCCCGGCGAGAAAAGATGAAACGTTATCTCCTGTCGAAAGGTTTTCCGGCGGGATTGATATTTGAAATATTGAACGAACGATGACGACGAGGATCGTTTTGATCCGGTCTTGCATAGAAGTGAATTGAAGGAGGTTGTTCTGCGGCATGATGACGGGAAGTGAAATCAGGGAGAGTTTTTTAAAGTTTTTCGAGGGAAAGGGTCATGCGAGGGTGTCCAGCTCCTCCCTCGTCCCCAAGGACGACCCGACACTCCTGTTTACGAATGCCGGCATGGTGCAGTTCAAGAACTGTTTCCTGGGCCTGGAAGACCGGGGTTACCGGCGGGCCACAACCTCCCAGAAATGTGCCCGTGCCGGGGGAAAGCACAACGACCTGGAAAACGTGGGGGTTACGGCACGGCATCATACCTTCTTCGAAATGCTGGGGAATTTCTCCTTCGGCGATTACTTCAAGAAAGAGGCGATTTCCTGGGCCTGGGAATACCTGACGGAGGTCCTCCGGTTGCCGAAGGAAAAACTCTGGATCACGGTTTACGAAAACGATGATGAAGCCCTCAAGATCTGGCACGAACAGATGAACGTCCCCCTGGAACGCATCGTCCGGATGGGGGAAAAGAGCAACTTCTGGATGATGGGGGAAACGGGCCCCTGCGGCCCCTGCTCGGAAATCCTCTACGACCAGGGCGAGGGAACGGGCTGCGGTCGGCCGGACTGCGACGTACACTGTGAATGTGACCGCCACCTCGAAATCTGGAACCTCGTTTTTACCCAGTTTGACCGGGATGCCGCGGGAAACCTGAATCCCCTGCCCCGGCCGAACATCGATACGGGAATGGGTCTGGAACGGCTGACGGCGGTCGTGCAGGGGGTCAAGAGCAACTACGACACCGATCTGTTTCAGGATATTATCCACTATACCGAAAAGATCAGCGGAAAGAAATACGGCCGCGATGAAAAGCAGGACATCTCGATCCGGGTGATCGCGGACCACAGCCGGGCCGTTACCTTCCTGATCGGCGACGGGATTCTTCCTTCCAACGAAGGACGGGGATACGTCCTGAGACGGATTCTGAGGCGCGCCGCCCGGCACGGCAAGCTCATCGGCCTCCACAAACCGTTTCTCCATGACACCGCCGGTATCGTCATCGACAAGATGAAGGACACCTATCCCGATCTTCTTGAAAAAACCGCCTATATCCGTAAAGTCATCTTCAACGAGGAGCAGCGTTTCGGGGAAACCCTGGACAGCGGCCTGAGAATCCTTCAGGAAGAAATCACCTCCCTGAAAACGACCAATGTCCGGGTCGTTCCCGGGACGGTCGTGTTCAAACTCTACGACACATACGGATTCCCGACGGACCTCACGGCGGATATCGTACGGGAAGACGGTTTCACCCTGGACATGGACGGCTTTGAGAAAGCCATGGCCCTGCAGCGGGAAAAGGCTCGTGAATCCTGGAAGGGCAGCGGGGAAGAGGCCATTTCCGAAATTTACCAGAAGCTCTCCGTCGAGGGAGTCGGCACGCGGTTTATCGGCTACGAGGGAACGACCGAGGGAAATTCCACCGTCCTGGCCATTCTGAAAAACGGGATCCGAACCGACATCCTGATGGAAGGGGAAACGGGAGAGATCTTTCTGGAAGAAACCCCGTTCTACGGTGAAATCGGCGGCCAGGTCGGCGATACGGGCACCCTGCAAGGAAACGGCGCTTTATTCGACGTCCAGGATACCAGACGCCCCCTCCAGGACCTGATCAGTCACGTGGGCGAGGTTAAAAAGGGGCTGATCCGGCCGGGCGACACCCTGCATTTGCAGGTGAACGACGAATTGCGCCGGGACACGGAGGCGAATCACTCGGGCACGCATCTTCTGCAGGCCGCCCTCAAGACCGTTCTGGGCGATCATGTAAAGCAGTCCGGGTCGCTCGTCACCCCCGACCGGCTCCGGTTCGATTTCACCCATTTTTCGAAAATCGAAGACGCCGAACTGGCGCGGGTGGAACAGCTCTGCAACCGGTTCATCCGGAGAAATCTCCCCGTCAACACGACCGTCATGGCCCTCGATGATGCGGTCAAGACAGGGGCGACCGCCGTTTTCGACGAAAAGTACACGCAAGAGGTCCGTGTCGTCAAAATGGGGGACGTCAGCATGGAACTCTGCGGAGGAACCCATGTCAGCCGGACCGGGGACGTCGGTTTGCTCAAGATCATCCACGAATCGGCCATCGCCGCCGGTGTGAGGCGTATCGAAGCCCTCACAGGCCGTGAAGCGGTTCGCCACATCCAGAAAATGGAAGAGGAATTGAAGAAATCGGCTTCTCTCCTGAAGGCCAATCCCCTGGAACTGGCCGAGAGAATGGACAGGACCCTGCGGTACCAGAAGGAACTGGAACGGGAAATCGATGCCTTGAAGGGAAAACTGGCGGCCCGGGATTCGTCCGATCTCCTGGACCGTATCAGGGAAATCAAGGGGGTGGCCACCCTCGCAACCGTTGTTGACGCACCGGACGCGAAAACCCTGCGGGACTTCGGCGATAAACTGCGGGACCGCGTCCCGTCCGGGATCATTCTTCTCGGCAGTAAGGCCGCAGGCAAGGCCATGCTCCTTTGCATCGTGACCAAGGATCTGGCGGGACGTTATCATGCAGGGAATCTGATCAAAGAGATCGCCCCCCTGGTGGGAGGAAGCGGCGGCGGCCGGCCGGATATGGCCCAGGCCGGCGGCACGAAACCGGAAAACCTGGAGGCGGCTCTGGGTAAATTAGAGGCACTCCTTTGATCCAAAAGTCCAGCGGATTTCGGATAACCCGGAAATTTAGCCGGCCATTACGGAAATATTTGCGGTGATTTTATAATAAAAGGTAAGGAGTCAAGGATGTTTGAACCTCTGTGGGCCACCAGCGTCTCCATTCCCCTTTTTCAGATCATGCTGATCATGGGCGCCAGCACCCTGGCCCTGGTCCTCGGCAAGATGAAGATCTGCATCGTCATCGGTTATTGCGGTCTTTTGTACTGGGGATACTTCTGCAATCCCAGCCTGAAATCAACGGACGGAACGTTTCACATGGACGCCTTCAGCCTTTCATTAATGGGATTCGGCGTCGCCATTGTCTTTCTCGTCCTGGTGGGACTGCTGACGCATCAGGAATAGTCAGGGCTTCCCCCTGAAGAACCGTTACGTCAGCGGTTCGATTTGCAGGGACGGCCGGAGGGTTTCGTTGGCCTGATTCATTTTCTCGCCCGCCGAATAAACGGCAACGGCAGACCGGTTCTTGACGCCTGCCAGATATTGCAAAGCCCCCGCGGTCAATTCCCGGTTTCCCATGGATAAGACGGCCTGACGGAATCGCCGCCTTTCCTCATCGGTAAGACCCGAGAAATGACGGATCATCGAGGCGAATCCCCGGCCGGCGGGATCCATCGGACGATCCAGGGCGCCGATGGAACCGATGACGGCTTTCTGTATCTCTTCGTCGGCAATGACGCCGTCCCCGGCAAAACGAAGGGCTTCTTCATAAACCGCAAGTGTCCGCTCCAGATGGGGATCCCGGTAAGAGAGAAAGGAAAACAGGCCGTTCGTGGGATCGTACAGACACATTCCTCCGTACGCGCCGCCCTGCACCCGGATTTTCTGATAAAGACAACCGTTTGACAGGAGACGGGAGAGGACGAACAGGGGAGCCGCCAGGGAACTCCCATAAGTCGGGGCGGGAAAGGCTTCCGCCACATAGGACACCTGGGCGGGAATGGCGATGCCCACCCTGGACGGAAGCGCCGGAACCGGGACATCACAGATTGTGGATGGAACCTCTTTCAGCGCCGTCATGATCGTCCCGACGGCTTCCTCAAGCAGATTCAGGCCCTGCCTGTCTGCGGTCAGGTTCAGAATCATCCTGTCTTTCCGGATTATACGGGATTTCAAATCATCGATCTTACGAATGAAATCTCCCTGCCTCTCATCCCATGATTCTGCCAGGGCATGGATAAATTTCAATTGACTCCTGCCGTGCCATTGTTCTTCCCGGTAAGCCGGAAGGGTCAGGGAAGCGGCCGCCGTTCTCTTGGCGAAGAGATGACCGGAAGGAACCACGGCAGCCTGGAGATCGTTCCTGTCCTCGAAAATCAGGTCCCTGATCCTCGCCATCTCCGTAAGATTCCCCCGGAACAGGATATCCGACAGGATGCCGACGGCATCGGGGATGTTGCGATAGAGCATGCGGACGTGGACAATCATCTTCTGCCAGGTTTCACAACCGCCGATACGGAAGCCCGAAGCCAGATGGGCTCCCAGCCCGCCCGTCTTCAGGGCAATCTTTTTTGAAAGCGCATCATAGGATAACTCCCCGGCTCCCAGGCCGGTCATCAATCTGCACAGCAGCGGCAGGTATGGCTGCAATTCATCGGGAATATGGGCAACATCGAAGGCGATGTGCAAATAGGCGATACCGTTCGTGAACAGATCATGCGAAAGAACCGTGACGCCCTGACGTATTTCCGATTCGACAGGGATGACATCCACCTCCGGAGACAGATCCCCAATCGCGATCGCCGGAAGTAACGCCGCAGCTTCGGGCGGATCGGGTTCGGTCTGAAAACGATTGAGACGGAGGGCGTCGGAAGCGATCCGCGCACGGTCCTCAGGGGAAAGGGCCTCTGCCATAACCCTCAAAGCCTCCCGGGACCTGGCTTCCTGCTCAGACTGATATGTTGTGCTCGGTTTCATGACGGACAGGAGGCGATGGGGATTTTCGAGGAACCACCGGCGCAGGACCTTCTGGAAGAGCGCCGGATCGCGGTCCCAGCGACGCCTGATATCGTCGATCATGGCAGGGAAGTTCAAACCGGCCAGAGGATCCCCATCGTAAAGCCACGTGTGAAAGACGCGGCCCATCAGGGTGATCCCATAGGGATAGGCACCCCGGGAAATTTCCTTTCCGTGAAACTCGACCTGATGGAGGGCACCTTCAATCAGGTCCCGTTCAAAACCCGACTCCGCCAGACGGGCAACCGTATCCAGAATCAGGGCTTCGACCGCCGCTGCCCGGTCGGCCTCCGAGCCCCGCAGACCAACGACAAAGGCCAGTTGTTTGATGTCCTTCTCCAGGCCTGTCACGGGAGAGAGATCTTCTCCCAGGCCGGATTCGACCAGGACTTTCCGCAGGGGACCGGCGGCACTTCCGACCAGCGCCCAGGAAACGATTTCCAGGAGGATAACCGTTTCATAATCGAGGTTGTCCGCCAGCATCCAGGCCACATTGACCGCCGTTTTGGCCGTGGCGTCCTCATCGGCCCCGATGGGATATTCCCCGCAAACCGACCGGGGCGCCGTCCAGCGCTCCTGAGGAGCGATATGGGATTCCACGGTTACGGCATCAAAGCCGTCGAGCATCTCCGCAAGAAACGTCAGGCAATCCCGGGTCGGGATATCCCCGTAGAAGAAGAAACGGGCATTGGAGGGTGAATAATAGGAACGGTGAAAGGCCCGGAACTGCTCATAGGTCAGGTTGGGAATGGCATCGGGTGCGCCGCCGGAATCATTTCGATAGATGGTATCGGGATACAGGTTCTCCTGGATGGCCTTGAACATGAGGGAATCGGGAGAAGAATAGGCGCCTTTCATTTCGTTGTAGACGATCCCCGAAATGACGAGTTCGCTGTCCGGGTTGCCGGGATCGGCAAATTCGAAATGGTGCCCCTCCTGGAGAAAGGTTTCCCGAAGCAGCCGCGGGCGGAGGACAAGGTCCGTATAGACGCGGGCCAGGTTGAAAAAGTCCTTCTTCACCTGGCTGGCGACGGGGTAGACGGTCTTGTCCGGATAAGTGAACGCGTTAATGAAGGTCTGGAGCGATGCCCGATGCAACTCGTTGAAGACATCCTTCAGGGGGTATCGTTCCGAACCGGCCAGGACCGAATGTTCCAGGATATGGGGGAGTCCCGTCGAATCTTCGGGTGGCGTCCGGAAACAAATCGCGTACAGATTCTCCGGATCATCGTTATGAAGATGGAGAATCCGGGCTCCGGTTCGCAAATGCAGGATTTCGTAGGCCGTCTGGCGGATATCCGGCAGGGGTGTAACGCGTGTGATTTCGAAACTCAAGAATTTTTCGCCCGGCGCAAAGACCGGTTCGGGGCAGGTTGACGACGGCGCCATGTGCTTCTCCTTCATTCGCTTTTCCAATGCTCCCTACCCTTATCCATTCTCCCTTCTCCCGTCAAGGCACAAAAAAGAGGGGCGGTTACGTACCGCTCCTCTTTTGCTTATATGCCCCGCTTCTTCTCCGGTTAAAACAGGGACGGGTTGTCAGGGCGCCTTTTCCTCCGGCAGGGAAAGCGTCACGAAGAAGAACGACCCATTCCGCTTGATGCGGAAAAGATATGTCTCGTCCGGAGTCTTCCGGGACAGAATTCCCGCGTAATCCTCCAGAGAGGTAATTTTTTGCCTGTTGATCTCCAGAACGATGTCCTGGGACCGAAGTCCTGCATCGTCCGCGACACCTCCGCTGACGACGTCCGTGATGATCACGCCTGTTTTGACCGGCAGTTTGAAGTATTTCATCATCTCCGGGGTAATTTCCTGAACCGTCATCCCGAATGTCTCCGAAAGCCTGTCCGCACCGGCGACGCGCTTCCCATCCTTCCTTTCCGCAATCACCACCGGCAGGTTTTTCTCCTTACCGTCACGCCAGATCCGGATGTCCGCTTTCTTCCCGACGGGGAGCCCCGCAACGGCCATCAAAAGCCCGCGGGTATCGTCGACGGGGTTCCCCCCGATTCCCAGAATTACATCCCCCGCCTTGATTCCTCCCTTGTCGGCCGGTTCACCCTCGAAGACCTCACTGACCAGTGCCCCCCTGGATTCCTTGAGCTTCAGGTTCCTGGCGATATCGTCCGTCACATCCTGGGCGGAAACACCAAGCCAGCCCCGGGTGACATACCCCTTTCCCTTGAGATCGGGCAGAAGCGTCTTGGCCATGTTGATCGGAATGGCGAAGCCGATCCCCTGGCCATGGGCGACAATGGCCGTATTGATTCCGATCACCTCGCCTTTCAAATTGAAAAGGGGACCGCCGCTGTTGCCGGGATTGATCGACACGTCGGTCTGGAGGAAATTGTCGTAGGGACCGGAGCCGATCACGCGCCCTTTGGCGCTGATGATCCCGGCGGTCACGGTGTGATCGAGACCGAAGGGGTTGCCGATGGCGAAAACCCAGTCACCGGGACGGATCCGGTCTGAATCTCCGAATGTCACCGCCGTCAGGGGCGTCGAAGGCTTGATCTTGATGAGGGCGATATCCGTATTGGCATCTTTTCCCTTGACTTCGCCGTCGTACTCGCGTCCGTCGGACAGCTTCACCTTGATTTTATCCGCCTTTTCCACCACATGGTTATTGGTGAAAATATAGCCGTCGGCACTGATGATGAAACCAGAGCCGAGGCTGTTCTGCTTGTATTCCCTTTCCGGCTGGTCTCCGAAGAAACGGCGGAAAAAATCATCGTTGCCGAAGGGCCCGAAGGGCATGTTTCCGCCGGGCATACGTTGCGTTTTCAGGATCTTGGTCGTGCTGATATTCACCACGGAGGGACCCAACTTTTCGGTCAAGTCCGCAAAAGACGGCATCGCGGTACCTAAGGCCGCCGGGGCGGCCGTCGTAGCGGAACAAAAGAAAAGCATGAAACACAAAAGAGAAAAAGTGGTTAAAACTCCCCGGTAGAAGCGGCCTCCCCGGCCGATACGACTTCCGAATTTACCCATCACAAGACCTCCTGTGGTAAACGGCACTGCCGTTTGCATCATCATGATTGATTCGACTGCCTTTCCGCCGGCACCCGCTGACCGCCGGCAAACCTCTCCTTCCAGCAAAGGATGGCCATTTCCTTATACTTTCTGAAATGTAGTCATCATTCCGATTCAGTCAAGATATCACGATGACAAGACCGATCATTTTAACACCCCGGGTGATGAATCGAAGAAGGATGCTGGACTTGGTGTACGTAAAGTTTGCAAAAGGCGGGACGCTCAAAAAAATCGCGGACGAAACACAGACCCGGCCAATACGGAGAAACCGCGATGCGGTCCGGAAGAGAAAATACCCCACCCGCGAGATTCGCACATATCTCCAGGCACAACGGCATGGACTCTCCGCAAAGCCGGCATGGAACAGAAGACAATCCGTTTAAACGCACCCCCGTGGGACAGGATTCATTCCCGAAAATCACCCCGTCCGTTTCACGACACCGGATCAAAACAATTAGAAATGGATATACTTAAAGGAGGCCGTCAATCGCGTTCGGTAGGCTTTGATGTTCCCATTTTCAATGGTCACATCCTGTCCCGTCACCTCGGCGATCCTCAAATCCTGAATGCTCTTGGAGGCTGTTGCAATGGCGTTTCTTGCCGCCTCTTCCCAGGATACGGCACTGACACCCACCAACTCGATTAAATCATATGTACTTTCGGGCATTTCACTCACCTCAAATGGTTTCGGTTATTCTTTCCGTGAAGTCACTATCCCGTGATGGAAAACATCCTGCCCCGCCAAATGGTTTGGGTGGGTGAATTTCACCAAACCGGATTTACGTTCATGCACCACTGCCGAAAACATTAACCACAAAGGAAATGACCTGTCAATGCAATTCCCCGGTTAATCTTCACCGGAACGAGATTTTATGAATAAGGTCCCCGCTGAACAGGAACCCGTGGGAGCTGTGTGCGGCGGCGGGTTGGCTTAAAACCGCTGCATGATTTCAATCCGCTCCGCTGATTTTCACCGCTCAAGGCAAGGCATTTCGGACGGCGAGTTCGGTGCGGCAGAAATCACGGAAGTTGTTGACCGCCGTAAAAAACTCCCGCATCATGATCACCCAGGCATAACGCCCCTGATCGGTCAGGCGATAGTCCTCTCCCGTGTACCGGATGGCACCGATCAGGGAGAAAAGGGCCAGATCCATCCAGAGGACCCGATAAAGCCGGCCGGGATATTTTTCTTCGAGTCCCTTCAAATTCAACGATCCTCCGAACAGGCGCATCAGAAAATCGTAGCGGACCCGGTCCCGAAGCGCGAAGGTCCGTGTCGCCATCAGGGGAAGTTGCCCCCGGTTGACCTGATCGATATAGGCGGGGATATGAAACGTGTTGGCATAGCAGATCCCATTCAGATAGCCGATGGAACCGCTCCCCAGACCGGCATACTCGTCGTAGTCGACGATATACTCATCGATCATGGTTCCCTTGCGGGAAAAACACCAGGCGGAGGAAAACCGGTAGGCCGGCGTAAGTCTTCGCACGATTTCGCGATAAAAGCGCTTCTCGTTTCCGCCGTTGACGTCCCCCAAGGCGTCGATGACCTTCCGGCGGGTTACATCCGAAATCATCAGGGGATAAAACGTCACCTGTTCGGCTTCGATATCCATCAGAATATCCAGATCCCGATTCAGCATGTTCAGGTCCTGGGAGGGAAAGTTAAAGATCATGTCGGCGTTGAGGGTATCGAAAACACCTTTCAGCTCCTTCAAACGGCGGGCAATGGCTTCACCGCTTCCGTATTTCTCATAACGGTCCATCCGCTTCAGAAGATCGTCGTCAAAGCTCTGAACCCCCACGGACAGGCGATTCACGTGCGCCTCCCGCAGGCGGAGCAGGTTTTTTTCCGTCAGGTGGTTGGGATTGGTTTCCACGGAAATTTCGCGTATGGGGAAACAGTCCCGGGCAACCGCCAGGGTTTCGACCAGTTCTTCGATCATGACCGTCGGTGTTCCGCCGCCGACGTAGATGCCCCCGAAAACATAACCCAGTTCCCGGTACAAACGGATCTCTTGCCTCAAGGCGTTAAAGTAACGGCGGCAGAGATCTTCTTCAAAGACAACCCTATTGAACGAACAGTAGGGACAGAGTTTTTCACAGAAAGGCACATGCAGGTACAGAAGCCTGGGAGGCGGCGCTGCCCCCGCCGGGGGAATCCGCGGGTTTTCCGTTTCATCGAACCGCATGGCCGCGGCAAATTCCTGTCTGGCACGATAACCGATAATATGATGGATCAAGACCCCTCCCTATTCCCGTTCCGAAGCAATCGTTTCTTCCGGGAAAAGAGGGTTTAACCGCCGCCTTCCCGGAAAGTCGATTCCCTATCACGAATAGTCTGAAATCACAAGCCCTTGCGGGAAAGCATCATCAGTGATATAGGGGCTCCATGTTACATCTATGAAGGAGTAAAACGGCATGTCGGATCAAAAAATCTACACCCTGTGGTCGGATGACCGGATCAACGAAGAATCCATCCGGATTCTCAGGACAACCTGCGAAGATCTTTCCCTGCCCATCACTGCGGAGGGCGAGGAGATGGTCAGGACGTTAATCGACACTTTCTTAACCCGGGACGACGGCGTGGGGCTGGCAGCGCCACAGATCGGCATTCTCAAAAGGATCATCGTTTTTCGCAACAAGGGCTTCGATGAAAGAAGCTGGTCCAAGAAACCGGAAGATTACGAAGTCCTCATCAACCCGAGAATCACCCAGGCAAGGGGAGATCTTGTGTCCGCCCTGGAAGGCTGTCTGTCCTGTCCTGAAATACAGGTTGAAATCGCCCGCTATCCGGAAATCAAGTTACGGGCCTGCGACAGGAAGGGCAACAAAATCGCAAAGCGTTACAGCGATTACGTCGCCCGGGTTGTCCAGCATGAAATGGATCACCTGGAGGGAAAACTGATCATCGATCACGGCGGGGCTCTGTATTACCCGAAGAAAAAGCAGGCGTTTTTCGATAAAATCTTTCAGCCGGAAAAATAAAAATCTTCGCCGAAAGCGCTTTCGAAATCGGGGGAACCGCACTCAGCGAAGGAGATTCCGCACGGCATCCGCAACCGGTTCCGTAAAAAGGGACATGAAAACGGCAAAAAGGGCAAAAGCACCGACAGCTTCACTGATGTAGATCTTATGGTACCGGTGTTTCAGGGATACGATGGCCAGTCCCCCGACAAACAGACATCCCAGCTGAAAAAAAGGGAAATGACCTTTCGCACTGGTCACGAATTCCATATAGGTAAAAGATGCCGTCGTCAGGACAACAAAACCGGCCACAAACCAGACCTCGACAACCTTCCCCATAGGAATTGTCGTCTTATTCGACTTCAGGAAATCCAGAAAGGAACCCTTCACTTCCCTTGCCCCCCGGAAGATCGAAACAGGCTTGATCTCCCTTAAAATGGCTGTTGTATAACATAACCTTCCACCTTATTCAACATATCGCTTAATCCCCTAGAATCAGGGCGAAACAGGGATTCCCTATGAATTGCTGATGTCCGCCACGGATATTCGCCCCCGGATTTATCCCTTGAAAAGGCCTGCCGGTTATAGTAAATTTTAGACGCGTTTTTCAGTATTTAAAAAACAGGGACCCATGCAGAAGATCTCTTGCCCGAAATGTGGAAAACAATTTATCTGGACGGATGACAGCCCTCCCGGGGGGAAATGTCCGACCACGAACTGTGACTGGCACTATGATGTCCGCAAAGAAATCGGCAAAGGTTTGGCAAGAAGAGCAGAAGCATCTTCCCCTCCGGCCTTCCTCTGCCCCGAATGCGGGGCCGCCCTCTCGTCCGCATGGACCCGCTGTCAAGGCTGTGGGAGCTTGATCCTGGCTTCGCGAACGCTGAAGAGACGCCATCTGATTTTTATCGGCATCCTGGTTTTGGCCATACTGGCCCTCTCTTATCGTTACTTATTCTGAGGGTTATGCCCTGTTGAACCTTTGATTGAAACGGATGATTCCTGTGCGGATGTCACGGATCATTCCCCGGAATGATCGAAACCTTAATCGAGCGGTTTTTTCCCCGATTCCCGGTTTTTCCAGGAGGTCAACTTATGTTTAGCCAGATTCTCGTCCCGACGGATTTTTCAAAAAAACACATCAGTCCTCTTGAGATCGCCACAAACATCGCAACAAAGTACAAGAGTACCATCCACCTGCTCCACGTGGTCGAGATTATCACCGATACCACCTTTACGGAATATGAGGATTTTTACAACAAACTGGAAAAAAGAGCCCAAAAGCAGATGCAAAACCTGATTGCCCTTTATGAGGGGAAACCGGTTCCCATCATCCCCCACATCTCTTACGGAAACCGGGTCCAGGAAATTCTGAAGTTCAGCAGGGAAAACGATATCGGTCTGATCATCATGAACTCTCACAAAGTGGAGCTGAAAAACCCCATTCAGAGCTGGGGCACCATCAGTTACAAAGTCGCTCTGCTGTCGGAGAGTCCGGTCTTGCTCGTAAAATAGGGAGGAAAGGAAAAATATGCCCAGAATTTTAATCATCGACGATGATGACACCATCCGGGATGTGCTGGTCGAATACTTCGGCAGCATGGGCTACGATGTCATGGAGGCAACCAACGGCCGTGTTGCTCTGGAAAAGCAGATGGAAAATCCGGCGGATCTGGTCATCACGGACCTGATTATGCCGGAAGAAAACGGCCTGGAAACCATTCTTGAACTCCAGAATCATTACCCGCATTTAAAAATCATTGCCATGACCGGAAGCGGTCATTTCGGAGCCCTGGAAGATCTGAAAACGGCTTCCTGCATGGGTGCCCATCGTACATTTTCCAAACCGTTCCACCTGGAAGACATGTTGCAAGCCGTAGAGGAACTCCTCAATCATCCGGACACGTAATTTCACCGGGAAAAAGGTAAATTACATGGAAGATCCACAGGCAAAGGCCCTCGAAGGGCAGCTGAAGCAATGTTCTGCGGAACTGGCGGGACTACGCAAAGAAGTGGAGAAATACAATCTTATCCTCGAGGAGATCAACCTGTTTTACTGTGAAATGGACCTCGAAGGCCGGATTCTTTTTTTTAACGTCCCTTTCTGCACAGCCCTCGGGTATACACGGGAGGAAATAGAGGGATTGTCTTACGGCAGGCTCATGGAAAACCCGTCCCAGGATCTGTTCTCGGCCGCCTTAACCCATGTCTGCCGGACAGGCCTGCCCAGGCGGCGCATCGATTATGTGCTCCTCCGGAAAAACGGAAGCATCCTGCACACGGAGACGTCCATCTTCCTCATGACCGATGCAAAAAAACGCCCCGTGGGTTACCGCATCCTGTTTCAGGATATCACCCGTCGCAAGCAGGCGGAAGAACTGGTCAAAAAACTCGCTTTTCAGGATACCCTGACGGGATTGCCTAACCGGAGACTGTTCCATGACCGGCTGGTTCTGGCATTGAACCAGGCAAAAAGAAACAGGGAGCGTTTCGCCGTCATGATGATCGATCTGGACCGGTTCAAGGTCGTCAACGACACCCTGGGCCATTATGTGGGAGACATGCTGATCCAATCTGTCGGCCAGAGATTGACAAACCTGCTGCGGAAAGGCGACACGGTTGCCCGCATCGGCGGCGACGAATTCATCCTCCTGCTGCCGTCACTGGGAAGAATTGATAATGCGGATCGGATTGCCGAAAAAATCGTGAGTGCATTCAACGAGCCCTTCTTCCTGGACGATCATGAAGTCCGGATAACCCCCAGCATCGGCATCGCCATTTATCCGGAACATGGGGATAACCTGGATATTCTCCTGAAAAATTCCGATATCGCCATGTACGCCGCGAAGGAGAACGGACGGAACACCTTCAAATACTACAGGAGGAAAGAAAACCCACCGGGAACGTTGAAAAGCCAATTCCCAAACCGCACCGCCCGTTGAATGAAGCCGGAACCTATCGCCGCTCTTTCAGCACATTCTCCGTTGCCCTGAAGACTGCATCCACTGTTATGCGCTTCATGCAGGTCATCTCCCGGCATTTTTTCAGAAAACAGGGGGCGCAGGAAAGGGATTCCCGAATAACCCGATGCCCGGAGCCGTAGGGCCCTGTCCGTTTCGGGTCCGTGGGACCGAAAAGGGCCACGACAGGTGTCCCCATGGCGGCCGCCAGGTGCATGGGCCCGGAATCCGTCGTGATCAGAAGCGTTGCCCTGCGATAGAGCTCCGCCAGATCCTTGAGTGTCGTCTGCCCCTCCAGGTTGATCACGCCCCTGCGGCTGAGAGCCCGGATTTTCTCCAGGGAAGGCGATTGCTGCCCGGTTAAGACCACCGGCATTCCGTATGTCTCGCCAATCCGGTCGCAGAGGGCGGCAAACCGCTCGTCCTCCCAAAGCTTGGTATCCCAGTAGGCCACGGGGTTCAGGGCGATAAAGGGTCCCTCAATCCCTTGTGCCTTCAGGAGTTCATCGACCCGTTTCCGGTTTTCCTCACCGATGGCGATCCGGAACTCCGGTTCCATCACAGCGGCGCCCAGATATCCGGGAAAATCCAGGTAACGGTCTACGGCGTGCTTGTTCATGTCCTCCGGTATCTTTTCGGTGTAAAACAGACCGCTCAATTCCTGGTAGCTGTCATACCCGAGCTTTCTTCTGCCACGACTCAGAAAGACCAGAATGGCGCTTTTAAACAGGCCATGAAAATCGATCACCAGATCGTAGTCCCGGTCGCGAAGATCTGTCAGGAATGTCTTCATTTCGTGCAGCGGTTTCCTGAACCGGCCTGACCGGACCGCTTTCCACCACCCTTTGCGGCGGGAAACGATAACCCGGTCCAGATCCGGATGATCCCGGATAATGTCCGCTGCCGCCTCTTCGACCAGCCAGGTGATATGGGAATCGGGATAGCGTTTTCTCAAGGCCGAAAGGGACGGGAGCGTATGGATCACATCCCCGACGGCGCTTAATTTGACGATCAGGATATTCACCGCGCCGCATCCTCCAATATCCAG
>Ga0302253_1001318_pt1 | contig 15321 bp, 22 predicted proteins | sample AAG_RA_Trp_MG_FD_193537 | JGI IMG/M metagenome (GOLD analysis project Ga0302253, IMG submission 193537) | Enriched activated sludge microbial communities from anaerobic digester in WTTP, New Holstein, Wisconsin, United States - AAG_RA_Trp | ecosystem: Engineered > Bioreactor > Anaerobic >...
GATCAGTGTTCTACACAGGAATCATATGAGAAGATTCTGAAGAACAATCCTAATGCAATTGTACTGAAGGCAGCCCTTGATTGGGCCTCAGAACTGGACAACTCACAGGACAACAGATCATATAAGGCCTGGACTAATATGCTCAAGGTCTTACTGGTTGAGTTCTGCCGTGATCCATACTGGAATAGTAGGCTTGGCTGGATGATGTGGTTCTGGGTCTGCTACGCTAGGTATGATAGTTATTACCCTATGGCATGGTGTTTCCACTATGATCCTATGAATTGGTATCGTATGGGAGAGCCGCACAGGCCACCTGAACTTGAGCGCCGCCTACCTGATGACCCATTCAATATCAAGGGTGAATGCTTCGTACACCCGGAGTGGTATAAGATGCGCAAGGAGGATGAAGAACGTGCCAAACAAGTACAGGAACTTCAACAGCAAGCACAACTGATAGAGGATACGGGTAATGATACCAGAGAAGTACAAGAATAGTATTCTATATTTTGGTGATGAAGGTACTCGCTTCATGGCTGCCCTGGAGATGATGCATAGGCTTGATAGGAAAATTCCAGTATTAATGATCAAGGTAAACGCCGATGAAGATCGGGGCCGGAGAATCCAATCCCTTTTGGCGGTTCGTAAACTTGATATCAATTGGCGCGTAATACTTATGACGGGAGTACCTGACGAGGACATCGAAGCCCTTAAGAAGCATGCACTTGGAATTATATATCCTGACTTATATACTGTATCCTTTGAATATCCAATCTCCGATGATACACATGAAGCAACCACCTTCAAGTTTGATGACATTGAGGGAATTGAGAATACATTGAGGAAGATCATTAATGGCAAGCAGGACATTTAAGTATGTAGACAAGGACAGGCTCATACCTGTCTTAGATGACCAGATACTGGAATATACAGAATTGCTCGAAGAGATTGGTGATGATGATTATATTGAAGGTAAGGTAAGTATGCTTAAGAGAATACGTAGTGAAGTTCTTAATGGATACTACGATTGGCAACCTGCGGAATGATACATATGCGTGATATAATTGTAACACTTATAGTATTCATTGTCTTCTATGTTATAGGCGGCATATGTGTGGGCCAGATAGCCAACATGATGTTCCCTATTTATGTACCGTGGATAGGCATTCTTGCTGCTGTTATCTATGCAGCCATCATGGTCATAGTTATGACATTTGTAGGTAATATGGCAAGGAGGTAATCATGACTGAATACAAGTTCAAATGTGAGATTTGTGGTGGCCCATATTATCCATGTGAATTAACAATTATCACACCTAATGGAACCGCACTTGAATACCCTCCAGATACATGTATAATATCAAAAGGTCCAGGCCGATATCTTGCATCTTGGGAATTGGTAGAAGATCATAAGGATAGGTAATAGTATGTCACTTGATGTAAAGATACGGTTTGATATTGGTGATCTACAAAGTACACAGATACTTATTGATAATCACCACGTAAGTGCAACGGATATAGACATACATTTGGATGCAAAACGATTTCCATGGATACGTCTTACTGGTGTAGCGAACCCAGTTAATGTTGAAATGAGTGGAAAAGTATACATGAGCCTGGGCAATGATATGTATGAACTTGTGAGGGTGAAATAATGCCACTCGGAAGTTACGAAACATGGGACGAATGCATCAAGGCACAACGAAGTAAGGGCCACAGCAAGGAGTCAGCAGAGCGTATCTGTGGAGCCATTGAAGCCAAGATCAAGAAGAATAATAAGAAGGAATGATTTATTTGCATGTATACGTTGATACGAGAGAACCCAAACACTTTATGCCATTCCTTCAGGATGCCTTCCCAGACCACACATTTGAGTTGAAGGCATTACCAGAAGGAGACTATAGTACAGAGAAAGTGATCGTAGAGCGCAAGACAATGAGCGATCTGTATGGCTCCATTGTCGGAACGAAGAGTAAGCCGGGGAGATTAGCAAGTCAAATCAGCAGGTTATCATGTCATGATAAAGTTGTTCTCGTCCTTATTGTGGGTAATGTCCCTACGTTTATTGATGACATGAAGAGGCTCGGAATAAAGGTAGACATTAATATTGTCTATGGGGCGCTGGCATCAATAGCATGTCGTGAGCGCATACATGTAATGTGGATGGAGAAAGAGTGGGACGCTCTTATCACCATGATACGTTTCATGCAGAAGGTAGAATCAGGAGAATGTATGGTTCCCTCAAGGCGCGATCCCGACATACTGCTAGCACGATACTTCAAGTTGACTCAACAGCAGTGGAAGGATATCAGGGCCAAGTACAAGTCCATAGAGGATCTTATGAATGCCACAGATAAGGAATTAATGTCAGTACGTGGTATTGGTAAGGTACGTGCACGTACTATAAGGGAATTGATATCAAATGGTTGGGCATAAATGTCTCTTATCGACATGGTTATGGGTGAGATGCATGAAAGGAAAGCCTACCTATATGATACATATACACCATTCTTCGTTTGTAGTTACATAGCACATGCATTTAATTTGTTAAACCGCCGTGATGGTATATACTGGGAAGGTAAGCGACTTCCAAGTATGCGCTGCCACTTGATGTTCGTGGCACCTCCAGGCTACATGAAATCATACTATATGAATAATATGGGGGAGCCAGATAGCGGGATCTTTAGCGGTACGAAGATACAGATGGGCTTTAAACAGTCCATGACTGAGGCAGGCCTCATAGGCACGATACGTGTCTTCGAAGAAGTTCCATACGAGACAGAAGGAGTAGCCAAGACTTATAAAGATGGTATCCTGATGGTGGACGAGTTCTCGGCCATTACGAATGCCTTCAAGATAAGTTATAATAATCAGATGGACTCCCAACTATTGGCACTGTTAGATCATGGTAGAGTTAATAAGGACTTAGCGGGTGGCTCTATCGAGTATCAGTCTAACTTAACCCTGTGGGGTGGTGTACAGCCTGCTAGGTACGACTTTACCTCAGGTATGGGTAGGCGTATGGTCTTCATGCTCTTCCTTCCCACAAGAGTAGATAATGATAATCTCCTTGAAGTTATGGATACGACCCGGAACATGAAGTGTGATCAAGAACATATGAGACAATTATGGAATGATATTGACCAGTGGGTAGAACAGATAGGTGTTATTAAGTCACTCGAGTTTGATAGCAGTGTACTACGACTTTATAAGAGGCTGGGGCTTAATTCATTCGAGAGTCCCATCTTTGATAGGCTCCTGCTTGGTTATCACTTGGCCAAGTATGAGGCCGAGCCTGAAACAGTAATAGGTGCCGATGATAAGGAAGTAATAGAACTTGTCCAGCGTGAGAAGAAATGGCGAGATGACATAGTGAAGGGTATACCATTCATACAAATTAAGCGTATTATTGCTATGAGTGGACAACGTACAGATGGTATCTACACATTGAGTAAGATGAGCCTGATAGATGAGGCGTCTATGCTAGGTTGGAATGCTCAGCAGGTAACCGAACTCGTGCAAGAGATGGCCAAGACTGAGATGGTCCGAACAAAAGGTGGACAAATTATGATGGAAGAGGCAATGATATGACAACTACACTTTGTGAGAAATGCGGCAAACCCGTAGAGGTATATGAAACCGTGCGGTACAGGAAGCAGACACTTTATAAGTACACCTGTGAGTGTGGACATACTAAGAAGTGGGAAAGTATGCCCAATGGTACACTTGAACGTAGGCCCAGGTCATGAAGGTCAAGACAAGTGTTGCGGTAGATCCAGACCTCAAGGAGCAGATACAGAAACTTGGCATGTCTGTTAGTAGTATAACAGAGCGTGCCATGGAAACTGTTCTCTCAGAGTCCTGTGAAGACTATAGACTTCAGTTCAAGATAAAACTATACGAAGATACGATTAATGATATCCTCTATGAGCAGGACTTCTGCAAGAAGAGGAATGAAGTCTTAGATGAGCAACTTGCACTTACACGAGAATTATTAAAGGAAGCCAAAGATAACTATGTTCTTGCTACTACTGTTGTGAAGTTATCCAAGTTAACACAGAAGATAAACAGGGTGATTATTATGAATAACTACGATGCGGACATAGTAGTTGATAAGGCCCATGACTTACTTGTAGAGATGAAGCAGATGAATAGTGACTTCAACCTGACTCAACATATTATTAGTCTGAGAAAAATGTTAAATGATTAGAGATTAATCATTGATTCTTTTTTGCTGGTTAACAGCGATGTTTACTCCTATTACAAATGCCTTATCCTGGATGGCCTTTATTGACCTACCAAGATATTCGGCCAGCATTCCTGTGGGTATTACTCCATAATATTCACGCAGGATATCCTCTTCTTGAACAGTCCACACTCTGTATTTGTGGACACCAAACTTCTGGATGTATTCTTCGAACTCCGGTATACGTATATGTTCTACCATTTCATCACCTGACAGCAGAAGGGTGACTTCACGACACCTCTCCTATCAACAGTTATGAGTTGATTATCTTCTATGATAAGTTTTACATATCCAATATCTGAGGGTGTAATGAGGTCTTTATCAATTGCGTAGGGAGTCTTGTGCTGCCATCCGGGCGTCATAACGGCCAAGTGATCAGTTGTCATTGTGGCAGAGAAAGCATGATTATGTGACCTGACCAGTACATCTATCTTGCCGTAGTACTTCTCGGCAGCAGCCACCTGGTTGATCTTACGTTCAAGTGCTGCGGCCTTATATTGTGCATGGGGAGAATAGTGATTGGCAAATATCCTTATACCACATTCCTCTATGATACCTTCATCTGCATAGGAGATATCGAGGAGTTCAGATACGACCTGTTCTGCAATAAACTCATCACCACTATGATAACCGGTGCCCTTAGTAACATACATCGGGACATCGTTAGGTAGCATCTCTAAGAGCATAGCGGACATCTTGCATTGTTCCATTGGATCATTATTACAGACAGCCCCTACATTGTGCCTGTTTACTCCATCAATAACGTCACCATTTACAAGGATGGCCGAGACGTTCCTGCATTGTCTGGCCATATCTTGCCAGTGATCCCAGGAAAATGTCTGTGGCTCATTCATAACATACTGGACATCTCTCTTTCCAGTACGAATGTCCTTAGCCACATATTCTGGGTGTATAAGACCCCAATAACTCATCACATGTAAGTCGGATATAAGTAGTATCTCTTCCTTCATTAGATCAATCCTTTTTGAGTTGATCAAGGGTTTCCTCTAGTTCCTTGTCCATCTCGATTACCTTATTCCTACATAATATAGAGATTAGGTAGATAAAAGCCCTTCGCTCGTTAATCGAGTAACGCTTGTTAGATAGGACAACTTTCACCAATCCATCCCAATCTTGTATGTCTGGATCACCATACAGGACTTTCTCATGCCTCTCAATAAGTTTGATAAGTTTACGTGTCTCACGGACTAAGTATGCCAGAATAAGTGAGATAGCCGTCCCTACTACACCAATTATTATACTTCCAAGGTTTATGTCAAATGTTATCATATTGTTTACCTACTATACTTTAATAATATAAAGTGGGTCATGACCATCGCCTCCTCCTGTTGCCCCAGCTGGGGCATATGGTCCAGAATACATTTGGAAAAATACCGAATTAACTCCTGGTACAAGTATTGATGTTATATCCAGTGGATATGCCCATAATGGTATTGGTGGATTATAACCAATATGCTGATACACATGTACTGTCATACCATTTGCTGTTACATATAGGCCATCATTAACTACAAATTCGGCTACTGAAGATGGTGACCCAGATATATACCATCGATCACCACTAGTATATCTGATTTTAATTGGATTATCATAACGTGCCCAGTCCGATGCTGCATTGTACCATGTTATTCCACGATTTGGATCAGGATAGTTACCCATTGGCCACCAACTATGATATCGTCCTGATACATCTGGTATATTAAAGAACGCTTCGGTATTGAAAATCATATGGCCTGATGTGATTTCATCATATCCCATAAATATACCAGTCTGTACCATTATTTGATTCTCCGAACTTTCATATGCATAATATTATAGATATTAAAAACACTATGAATGCTGCCAAGTTCATCCATATCTTGTTCGTCAAATCCAATATACTTACCGGTATCAGTCAATCTATGTGTAAAGATGTTATCGAGTACACTGGACAGTGGCATATCACAGAATATGGATGCTGCCATGTCATCACAGCGTTCATCGGTATTATACTGATTACGGACATACATATGTTGTTCAATGATAATTGGTGTACCATACTCAATTACACCATCAATATAGGCATTACAATATGGGTGTAGAGAGTAGTTGGCATCCTGTGACTCGGCATAGATAGTTACTTTATAGACACCAGTAAGATCGGATACATCAAGAGAGTATTCTGTCCAATCATTTATTACACCATTATCTGCATCTGCTATAGTGTAAGTAAGTGTTGGTGATCCGGTCTTTGTTAGTTGGATCTTGAGCCATGCACCTCCAATATTAGTATATCCTGGACTAAATACAGGTATCTTATACTGGAACTTAATTGAATCAACATATGTTAAGTCACTATACGTATAGGCACTAGCAGTCTGTGTACCTCCCCAACTCCAGTCAGGATCAAGGAATAGGCAGCGTGATCCATCTATACCACTGGTAGGGGGATACTCTGAATTACCACTATAGTCTGTATATGTATTAAACCAAGTGCCGTCTTCAAAGTCACCATAAAGAATTTTATTATCGAAGGTAGCCTGCACTGTTATGTCATCAATATATGCACTTGCACCATACGTAGTTATATCAAGTATATGTACATTTGATAGTGCTGATACATCCAGGCGGCGACATATCCAGCCACCTGTAGTATAGTAATCACTACACGTAAGTACTGTAGATGCTTCAAGGGTATCTATGTTAATACGTAGGAACCCTTCGGTATATGGTATGTTATAGTATATATTAAGTTGTTCCATTCCAGTCAAGTCTATCTTCTGCATAATACCAACACCATAGCCATCTATATAACAAGCCTTAGTTCCACTATGTACTACATCTGTACTAGTAGTGGCACTTCCTACTACTGTCCAGTTATCAAGGTTACCAGTCTCAAAGTCCCCATTAGTAAACTCTATCCATGGAGTACCACTATATAGGTCTATATTATCAAACTGTAATATTGCATGTGCAGCATCAGATGATGTGCCTTCTGATTCTTGCCATGACCATACTTCAATATATATATCAGTCTGACCCGTTGCGCCTGTATCTGCTACATTAAGTGTGCATTCTGTCCAGTCTGTTGTTGCGGGGGATGCTCCATCCTCGAATACCTCAGAGAATAATGCATATGCTTCTGATACATACGGATCGCCAAAAATGTATGCACCGATACCAACTGTATTTCCAGGCTCATTCTCTGCATATACAATTTGATACTTGAATGTAATTACGTCATCAGAGGCTGCACTTGATAAGAGATAATATACTGCACAGTAAGATGAACTACCAGCGGGATTAGGGATTAATGCACATGCATATGATCCCTCATATATATATTCGGGTGGGTAACCTGAGTCCATCAATGTTGGTAATTCAGTTCCAACTGAAGACCACGGAGATGAAATATCGCCATCTTCAAATCCACCATTATCTACAGTGGCACCATTAACACGCAGGTCATCTATAATAAGTACTGCGTAGCCCATTACTCCCCACCTCCTCCACCAGTTATTGAATGTATCCTAGTATAAAGTATGAAGTCTCCAGAGTAAAGTGATACGTCACATGTTGCTGCTGCCCACTCAAAACTACTAGTTCCGGCCACAAATATATCATCAAATAACGTATCCACGTAATCATATCCACTATTAAGTAATTGTATAGTAAGTTCTATGTATCCTTCCCCAGATATATCACAGGTAGGCATCCTGAACCATATACCTAGAGTTGTCTGTTCAGCAGTTATTACAAGTGGCTTATACATATAAGCAAATTCACCCGCATCAATATCACACTGTGCACCAAATGTACCTGTCTGTTTGGCAGATGCTGCTACAGTCCATACATCGAATAACTCAATTTCCCCATCATATGCAGCAACATCATTATAGGATTCAAAGTTACCTGCTTCAAATCCACCATTCCGTACAGACACTATTGATTGAGATGTTGATGTACCTGTAGGTTCAATAAGTATGTCAAGTTGTCCTACATTTGACATGTACATTGAATTAACACAAGATACATCTACAGTGTTATGTAGTAAGGCGCAGTACTCAATTGCACCATAACTACTCACGGTGACGCTGGTTATATCTTTAATAAGTATTACATTGTCAAGTCTTATACATGTATTTTTACTTCCAGTATTTGTATAGACATGCCATGATAACTTATTACTTTCAACTGTGGGAGTGAACTGAACATATTCTGCATACTGAATACTATCAACTGTAGTACTATAAGTATAGGTTTTAATTGCTGCATCATTAATACGTACTGTTATAACGGACCATGATCCACCACCGACACGCCAATCATAGTATAACTTATATGGAGTGCCTACCTCAAGTGTTGCTGACTGCCCAAACTCTACCAGTGCACTTGATGCCCATATACTGTAAGCACATGCAAGGATGGCCCAACTTCCTTCGGAGACAAAGTATCCATCAAGTGCATAGGAGTTCATATATCCATTGCTATAGCCCAGGTTCTGATACCGAGTCCACCCAGTAAGCGATTCACAGGTAGAACTTGTAAGGGCCGGTACGACTGTAGTATCCTTATTACTTGTACTTGTGGCTGTTGGATTATTATAATAAATATATATATCCCGTGAAGATGAGGCATCTATATGATTTATCTTTACCAGTACCTTAGCCACACTAGATGTATACGGTGGTATAATATAGTGACTTAATGGTGTTGTGCCATTCACATCCGTGAATACAATATCTGAGTAGTCCTCCTTGCAGTTAGTACCAACATATATATCAAAGTCACTATCAGTACCAGCAGCCCTATGTACATTAAATATAAGTTGGAAGTCATCAAACCCAGTAGATGCACTATTAGTAAGTGTAATCTTACGGAAGTTATAGTAGCCCTGAGGTCGTGAATTACTACTTCTAATCTTATTTACACTATCTACAGTTATTGGTATATCCGCAGTAATGGAATTACTATATCTCATAGTACTTACTGGGTCAAATCCAATTTGATTGTAAACTTTTACCTTACTAACCGTTGTTATTTCACTTGGTGTCAGTACTTGTGTAGCATATCTGGCAAGTCCTGCCCAATCTACCCTTGCGCCTGTAAGGGTATAGGCCTGCATACCTATATCAGTACCAGAACTTCCAATACCATAGTCAATATGTTCTATGTTACTATTATCCTGGTAGACATCCATATCATCGTTAGTAACAATTATGCTGAATGAATGGGATGAAGGATATGTCCATTGTACGCTATAGGAAGCACGATCATGATATCCTTCAGTATCAGTCCATACAGTATGTCTATACTCGGGTGTTGATCCAGTATATACATTATATGTAGAGCACTTAATACCTACAAGAACATCAAAAGTCCCGGATGTAAGAGTTACATGCCCCACACAATTAGCAGCATATGCACATGCGCCACTAAGATTGTATGTACTTGTCTGATTCTCTACATATTGAGCAAATGTACCACTACCAGATGCCGCAGACGTAGTACTTACATTACCATAATGCATTCGTATTTTTAGACTATCAGTAAGAGAAGGTACCTTTACCCATATCCTGGCACTGGATGATGTATATTCAGGCTCTACAAAGTAATTAAATGTAGTTTCTTCATCATCACTGGAGAATCTAATATCACTATAGTCTGCATTGCAATCTGTTCCAACATAAAGAGTGTACCCTGAATCAGTACCGGATGACCGATTAACTGTAAAGCACAGTTGATAATCAGACTGTGTTACAGTCGTTTCCAGAGTTATAACTTTATAGTATCCCCAGAGTGCAAATGACATAATTAACTCACATTGTGACTGTTATTGATCCAGTTGCAAATGAGACTATATCACCATCAATGATTGTACGTGATGTAGTAGTACCATATAGGATTACATAGTCCCCCGATGCTGCATTAGCCAAGAATACAGTATCAATATCCGTGCCCCAGTTACCCGATGCAGTAGGGAACGTAATCAGGATATCATTCGTAAGTACTCCACTGGCTGCGGCACTCCATGTAGTCTTATCATTATCAATGGCTACTCTTGCATAGCCAGATGCACCTATAGTAGGTTCACCGGTGATTACTCCTGCCTCTGTAAGTCCTGTGCAGAGTCCCACATAGTAAGTAGTCGGTGCATCATATGTTGAACCACCACACAGGTTGTCCAACACCTTGTTTGCAATATAATCAGTTGCTGTCATAAATTAGTCTCCTACGGTGTATATCTCTCGAATACCTCAAAGTATGCAGTCTTACCCCAATGCTTTGAGTCTACTGGATCTCCCCACTCAGCATAGGACTGCAATGAATACACTCCTACTTCATCCAGATCGGCTGTACCAGACACGTAGACAAGGCTGCTCGAAGCACTGATAGTTGGATACCATATTACCTCTGTGTCTGTCTCGGGCTTCTTTATTTCAAGGTAGTATGTTGCGGCAGCAGTAAGGTCTACATTTGTACTTACTGTGAACGTAACTCCCCATGAACCTACATAAACTTCGTTTACCATAACTTTGACCTCACATTTACAGTCATCACAGTACTGCTACCAGACAACGCTACAGTAATCGGACTACTAATAGTAATAGTGTTGTCTACAGTACTATTTATTGGCTTTGCTAAGGTTATATAACTTTGTACTGATAAAGTCTTCGTCAGGCGGCTGATCGGCTCAAGGTGATCCCCAATATGCGCCCTTGTTGCATGTATAGTATCAGCACTACATCCCGATATACACTCAATCAGAGTTGATAGGCCTACATCAACAGATAAGGTAGCACTGCTGTATAGTTCCTCATCTATATCACCTTCATAACCTATATCAGGAGACTGTGTGGCACCAACTGATGATATACCATCAATACTAGTTGATATGTATATATCTGGAGAACTTACACCAGTTATATCGGACGTGCATTCTATAAGTGCCTGGAGTGCCCATTCAACTACCAGGATACCACTTATATCAGAGGTAGCATCTACAATTGATACGAGATTCTGGTCTGCTATGATGGCCCCAGCAGACGTAGACTCTGTCTCTATCTCAGGGACTAAGTCTATCTCACGCGATAATAATACATTGGGTATATCAGATATACACTCAATAGTAGACTGAAGTGCCCACCCGACCACCAATGTACCAGTTATATCAGATGTACAGCCTACTAGTATCGTTAGTTCCTGTGTATTAAGCAGTGCACCAACTACGGTTGACTCAGGACTTATATCAGGTATGATGTATATATCACGGGATAACAATACATCTGGTATATCGGAGGTGCACTCGACAGTTGTCTGACCAGCCAACTCGGCTACGATAAGGCCACTTACGCCGAAGACATTATCAATGTCGGATGTGAGTCCTGGCTGACTGTCAAGTGATACTGTACAATCAGAGGTGGCACTTATATGGACTGCTAATGTATCGTCTGAACTAAGGTCACCAATAATATCAGATATGCAGTCTACCGAAGCCTGAAGTGCCCATACGACGCTTAGGTTAACCGTCGAGTCTGAGGAAGCCCCCACACCTGATTCAAAGATAGGTTGACTATCAACAATACTGCCTATATCGGATGTAGCATCTACTATGACAGAGAGTTCCCTATCAACACTAAGATGAATCCCTATATCAGATATTGTATTGGAAGATGCCCCGAAGCCAGATTGTGAATCAAGATAACTACCTATATCTGATATAGATTCTATTAGTGATGCCAGCGCCCAGTCAACTACTAATAATGTTATTATATCCGATGTAGCACTTGCAGATATATCAATCGCAGGTTGTGTATCAAGAACAATTGTCGTATCAGACGAGGCCCCTATGTCTGATCCGAGTCCAGTACCCGTATCAAGTAATGTGCCTATTGCTGACGATCCACCTACAAGTGCTTCTAGACCTAAGTCCAGTAATACATTTGCACTTATATCAGATGTACCAGATATAAGACTTATAAGGCCTATGTCAAAGTATGGAACTATATCTGATATGGAACTTGTGCATGCTACGGTTACTTCGAGAGCCTTATCAGTACTAAGACTTGCAGATGTATCAGCAGTACCTGCTATGGTCGCTACGATTGCAGGCTGTGCATCTAACACTATTGTGGAACTTGATGTAGCACCAAGTTCTATGGCAAGGCCAGTACCTGAGTCAAGTCCACTACCAATATCGGACGTAGCCCCAATAAGTGTGATAAGCCCCTTATCGGCACTTAGCCCTATATCTATTGTAGCCGTGCCAGCGACTAGTACAGATAAGTATATATCATTTATTAATATAGCACATGTAATATCTGAGGTACAATTTACGACTGTAGACAGTACTATATCTATTGGAAGTGAACATTCAACAGCACTTGTACATGTTACTTCTGATACTAATGATTTATCGGCATTAAGATCCGAATCTGTAACATTTGAAACTAGTTCTAAAAGAGAGAATAATCCTTGGTTGGCATCAAGTGATACAGTAAGTGAGGCCGAGCCTCCTATAAGACCTTCTATGATCTCATCAACAGCAAGGGAACCCTCAATTACTGACTCTGTTACGACTACCTGGACTTCCTCTAAGAACAGGTCATGTGTAAGTAATACTGTTATTGAAGATACACAGGCTACAGTTGCTTCTAGGCTAATATCGAGACTAATTCCAGAGGATACAGACGATACAGTAGTGGTTTGGCACGTTAGTTCTACTATGCCACCACCAACTACTACTCCTACGTTGAAACGTACCTGGTTGAATCCACCGGAATTAAAACTCATACCATCAATAGAAGAGATAAGGCCAGTACCAACATCTAAGGTGGCAGTAAGGGAGGCAGCCCCCCCTACAAGACCTTGTATGATCTTATCAACAGCAAGGGCACCATCTACAACTGACTCTGTTACTACTACCTGGGCCTCTTCTAAGAATAAGTCATGAGTAAGTATTACTGTCACTGTTAATACACAGTCTACAGTTGCTACAAGACCTATGTCGAGACTCATTCCGGCAGATATACTAGATTCAACTACAGTAGTCTGGCCTACTAAGTCTAGTGAGCCTCCTCCTACATTGAACCGTGTCTGGTTGAATCCACCGGAATTAAAACTCATAGTTAGCCAGTCTTAGTTGCAGTTATCTTAGATTCAAGTGTCGTTATCTTGGTTGTCGCTGCTAATAGATCAGACTCTAGTTTTGCTATACGAGCCTCCTGTGTTACAGTGGGCACAGGCTTAACAAGTGTCGTACGTTTTATCTCCACCAGTGTATCGGCCTTCTCTACCTGTAAGAACTCATAATAATCCCGGTTCCGTGGATCTGTGGGGATGCTTGCCCCGTCTGACCTTCGGACTGATACCGATCCGTCGTGGTCTGTGATGACCTCATAATCTATCGCTTTGAACATGATTACAACTCTGCATTGAAATCAAACCATGCAGATGGTCCTACATAGGCAAATCCGGTATCTCCTGAATCCCCGGAATGAGTTATTAATGAATCCTGCGAGATATAAGATACAGTTACATTACCCTTTTTTACAATTAACTGGTTTACACCACCCGAATATAATCTCACAGTAAGAACCGCGTTTCTTAATTCAATGGGTATATTCAAAGGACATGTGATCGAATAGGTTCCATCCCCGTTTGAATTGAACCATCCATCTACGTTGACCTGTATTCGCGAACCATCGTTCATGTTCACTACGCGAAATGCTATGCCCTCCATTGGATTGATTGCAATAGCCTGCGTTGTTCCTATACTAAAAAGGAGCAGGGCAATACCTACAAGAATGAACTTTTTCATTTGATCACCTCAACCATATTAATCTCAATCTTCCCAGCGTCCGTCCTCTTCCAGTTGATCCGCTTTGCCTTTGCGAATCCTTCAATCTCTGCACGTTTCTCCTTGAAATATACGGCGATCTGATCAGGTGTGAGATCAGGCGTGGGAAGGCTCCAGGAGATCACTTCTTCATCGTACTCCCATTGCGTCCTTGCTTTCTCGCCGTCCATTACTGGTGCAGGTACTTCCTTAGCGTTCCATCGAATCAGTACCCGAGCTACACCTTTCGCGATCTTATCGATCTCGATTTCCTGTGGTTTATTATCTGAATATGATTTCATGTGATCACCCAACAAAGGCCAGCCGAGCCCCAACACCCCGAGCCACACTCGCCGCGACATCACCCAGAGCCCAAAAGAACGCGCCCGCAAGCAGGCCATGCGTCCAAGCGCCCCCCAACAGCGCGGATCGGTTGCCTGTTGCACGATAGAAATGATCGCACAGGTAATACCCCGAACCGCCACCACTTACCGAACTTGCGAGGAATCCATAGTCCAGCCCTGCCCCGAATATAATGTTTGATATGTATCCGTCGCTTGCAACAACCGTCAACCCCGTATCCGCGTAAGGGTGGACGAACGTATCGGATGCGAAATCATGATCGGCAATCCACGGATTATAGTTTGCTTTGATGTTGATCCCGTCAACCCATTGCCAGATATTGCCCCAGAAATTCTCAATCCCACGATATGAAACAGGCTGAATATCGGCGTCTGCTTCTGTGGTCTTGTAATGGGCGACTCCGGTACAGACACCCGACGCATTCCCGAGATCGGTGCTTGAAGTGCCAACACCGGCGGTAAACCCGTTGTTTAATGCGTTGTTGTAAGTGTTGCCCGCCGTTGCATCGTTTACTCCTGTCACACCTTGCCCGATCTGCGTCTGGCTATTGAAATGCGCGTATTCTACTAGGTAGAGCAGTTGGATTGCGCACACCTGATTGAAGTTTAACAGGTTCCATCCAGTACCCCGATTCTGTGCGAGGATACGCATGTTGGGAAGTGTTGCGGTTGCGTTATTCCACCCTGTTAGGGGTTTCACACCGGCTCTTGAGGCCATCTTGTCGCCAGAGGTTGCGGTGAAATCCAGTCCGGCAGCGTCGTTCTTGACGTATCCCCCCGCTCCCGGTGTGGTCTTGGTGACGGTTGCCGTGACGCCAGTCGTCCCGCCGGAGAAGGTAGCAGTCGATTTCAGCCCTACGGAATCGGCAGTATACGTCA
>Ga0302253_1001319_pt1 | contig 15295 bp, 16 predicted proteins | sample AAG_RA_Trp_MG_FD_193537 | JGI IMG/M metagenome (GOLD analysis project Ga0302253, IMG submission 193537) | Enriched activated sludge microbial communities from anaerobic digester in WTTP, New Holstein, Wisconsin, United States - AAG_RA_Trp | ecosystem: Engineered > Bioreactor > Anaerobic >...
GTGATCTTGCAGCCCGTCCGTTCCAGCGTGTTCTGCACCGCCGACACGAGTTCCTTCCTGTTCATGGTCTCCTCCTTTTCAATTGAGGCGCAGCACGCGCCGCACCTTTGCCTTGCAATGTCCCGCTGCCACCAGCACCTTGCCCGCCTCTTCACGGATGGCGTGGTCGATGCCCATGCGGGCCTCCACATGCTGTTCCCTGTAGGACTTGAGCCTCGACAACTCCGGCAGCCTTTCCGGCTGCAGGGTGCCATCCTTCAAGACCCGTTCGGCGAAGAGCCGCCCGAAGCGCGTGATGTCGATGCCGTAGCGTCTCATGCTGACTCCTTCCGCCTTCAGGCAGCGGTATCCGCCACTTCTTCACGATTGATTTCGATGTAGAACGCATCCGTGGTGCGGCGCTTGAGGCCCACCATTTCCAGCCGTTCGTCGGGCCATCCCTGCATGGCCTCCTTGTTCACGTCCTCCTTGATGCGGATGCCTTCGCTGATGCCGAACTGGCGCAGGCGTTCCAGCGTCATGTCCTTGGTGACCTTGCTCATCTGCACGATCTGCGTGGAGAGCCGGAAGCCTATGGTGCCGAAGCCAAGGTCGAGGCTCTTGCGGTCTTTGAACATCTCCGTCTTGTTCAGGGTGGCGAAGGTGGCCACGCCGTCTTCCAGTTCCTTGCGGCGGGCGAGGAGCGGCGCACTCTTCTGGCTGGCACGGGCCTTGGCGGCATCGATGGCCTCGTTCATCTGCGCCTCGATCTCACCCACCTTGCGGTCGATGGTGGCGATCTCGGCCAGTGCCCCCTCGGCCTGCCGGATGTCCGCCACGATGACGGGGTTGGGCTTGCGTCTGCTCATGCTAGATGCCTCCTTCAGGCTTCGCGCCCGGCGCGGGCACGGTCAGTTCACGTTCAAGGGTCTCGGCCTGCCCGGCTGCGTCGTCCAGTTCGTTCTGTACGCAGCGGATGAGGCCCCAGCTTTCCTCGCTGACCTGTCCGGCCAGCACGCCCAGCGCGAGGCGGGCGTCCCTGATCTTGGCGGCGACCATGTTCATGCCTCCGTGATTTGCGGGGTGTCGGCCCCGTTTGTGGTGCAGAAACGTGCGGTGAGCACCGCAAGCTGTTCTTGGATCCTGTTCCGGGTACGGGGTTTGTCCGGGTCTTCCAGCAGCAGGATGCGGCACAGCTGGGCCGTGGCCTTGCGCTCGTCCTCGTAAGGGTCGGGGATATCGACAGGGGGCCACGGGGTCTGGCGATGGTCACGCCCTTTGGCGGTCGTGCGCCACAGGTTGGCATTGCCTTCCTGCCCGCTCTTGGCGATGTACCCTTCGCTTTCGAGCCAGCGGGTGTAGCGTCCCACGGCAGTGACATCCACACGAGCGATCAACGCGATGTCTTGACGCTTCCAGCCCACGCTCTGGATGCGGATAGCCCGCCACATGCGCACGTAGCTGTCCCCCCGGCGCGATGGCTCCTTGCCGGGTATGAAGAGCCACACCCCACGGCCCACCTTCTCCGTCTCGCCGCGCGTGGCGAGGATGAGCAGCCTGCGCCGCAGCAACTGCTTCTGGCTCTCCGTCGTCAGGCCAAGGGCTTCCGCCAACTGGGGCACGGTCACCGTCTCTTTGCCCGTGGGGCAGAACGCACGCAGGGTGGCGCGCAGGGCGTCCATGGCATCGCTACGCATGCTGCCCCCTCCGGGGTGCCCTCGAAGCCGAAGAACGGGCTGCAGGCATGGCGGCCCGCACCAGTGCCTCGTCGACCTCCGTGGTGTCATGCGCCCGTGCTGCCGACTCCACCGAGAGCATCAGGTTGTGAATGCGGCGGAAGTTGCCCTTGGCCTGCTTGTGGATGAGGCCCGCCGCGCCGGGGGTGAGCACGATCTCTGCCGCCTCAAGGGCGAAGAGGCTCACGTCGCGCGGCGTGATGCCGGAGAACGGCACCCGGTATTCTTCGGGGATGCGGTCGTCGATGCGGGTGCGCTCTGCCAGCTTGCCCGGCAGGTGCTGCTCACCGATGAGCACCACAGGGCACCCGGTGATGTCGTGGATGTCGCGCAGGTCTTCGAGTCTGCGCAGGTCGAGCCTGTCGGCCTCGTCCACGTAGACGGTGGCGGGTTCCTCTTCGAGCGCACGCAGGATGTCGGCCCGGCAGCGGTGCGACCCGTGCGGGCGCGTTCCCTTCACCTCCCAGCACAACTCCTGCAGGAATGCGTGCTGGCTCATACCTTCCATGGCGCGCAGGAAGACCCCGCCCCGCTGGGCATACAGGCTGTGCGCCGCGATGGTCTTGCCAGCGCCAGCCTCACCCCACACGGCCACCATGCCGGGCCGCCCGCGTTCCGTGTCCTCGGCCTGCTTCACGGCAGCGCGCAGGCGCGTCACGTTGTCCGTTTCGATCAGGATGCCTTTCTTCATGCGTGTGCCTCCATGGCCGCCAAGCGAGCGTTCAGGCGGCGTTGCTGTTCGTAGCGCGGCAGGGCCACTTCAAGGTATTCGGGCGTCTGCTCGTAATCTCTCTTGAAAGCCGCGTCTGCCGGTGTCAGGGGCAGGCCCTGCACCTCGGAAATCTGGAAAAGGTACTCGTAGCGTTCGAGCGCGGAGCCGAAGAACGTGGGCGCGTCGTAGGCGGGCCGGGCCGCTATGGCGGCCTTGTGCTCTGCCAGCATGGCCTCGTGCGCGTGGCGTTCCTCGTCGGTGATGACGGGCGCGGGGCATGACTCCGGCAAGGCTTCAGGGGCGCGGGCAGAGACGGTCAGACGCTCCATGCGCTGGCGTGTCTCGGGTTTGACCACCGTCTCGAGCAGGGCGCGGGCCGTGCCGCCCGCCAGATGCTCCTGCTCGCGCCGGATGGTGAGCGCGTCCGCAAGGGCCTGCTGGTCGCTCTCGTCGCCGAGGTAGTAGGCGGCGGGGTGCAGCGTCTGCATCTCCTTGGCTTCGGCGAGGAAGCGCCCGTCCGTGGCGTAGACGAGCACGCTCTGCGGGCGCTGGGCGTCGTAGCGGACGATGGCCGGGTGCTTCTTGCCGTAGAGTTCGGGGGCGAAGTAGCGACGCCCCATGAGGCGCACCGTGCCGCCCCGGTCGATCTCACGCACCTCGCGTTCCAGCATCCACATGTTCAGGCGGGTCATCTCCTCGCCGTCGAGGCCGGGGCCGCGTCCTGCGGCGAAGACCTCCTGCGGTGTCCGGCCTTTGAGGTGTCCGCGCTGTGTGCGACGCACGTAGGTGTCGAAGAAATAGGCGATGGCCGCGTGCGTCTCTTCCAGCGTCAACGGCCGTCCGCCCATGGCTGCGTAGAGCTTGCGGTGCGTCACTTCGCCCCGGTGCATCCGGGCGGGCTTGGTGTCGATGCTGCGGCCCGTGTACGAGGGCACCCAGTTCTCAAGCTCGTGGAACGTGCCGAAGAACCGTTCGATGGGCTTCGACTGACCGTGGTAGGCCCATGCGTGGATGACCTGAATGCCGAGGTCTTCGTACAGGCCCACGATCCCGGCCTGCCGGAAGTCGGCGCAGCCCTTGAAATGCTTGGCCCGGAACGCCTTGCCGTTGTCGAGGTAGGCGATGCGCGGAATCTTGCCGAGGCGCAGGCATGCCCGGCGGAGGGCCGAACTGATGCAGGCCGTGTTCTCGGTGGGCATGACCTCCCAGCCCAGCGGGTAGCTGCTGGCCCCGTCGAACCAGAGCAGCAGTGTCATGCGGCAGGGCTTCCCCGTTTCGGGATGGACGGACTCGAAGTTCAGCACGTGTCCGTCCGCGATGAGGATGTCGCCCACCTCCACCAGCCCCCAGTTGCGCTCGAAGTAGATGGCTGCCTTGTCGTTCCACGCCTTCTTGCCTTCGCGGATGAACGTCCACTCGGCGTAGCATTCCTGCATGTACTGCCCCACGAAACGGCGAATGGTTGCCGGGGCGGGGATGTGCAGCCCTTCGGCCCGGCAGCGGGCCACGGCTTCGTTGCACACGTAGCTGATGGCGGGATTGTTGATGTTGAGGGCCAGCCCGAGGATGATCTGGCGATGCCTCTCCGTAAGCAGCGACCGCCCCCTGTGGGCGATGCCCCGCTTGTCGGCGATGGCCAGCACGTCACCCGCGCGGCGCTGCTGCACCTTCCAGCGCTCCAGCGTCTTCCAGCTGGTCGGGCCGATCTGTTGCAGCAGTTCAGGCCATGCCCCGCCTTCGTAGGCGGCCATGAAGTCGGCCCGGCTCCTCGCGGAGGTGCCATGCCTACGCAGCCAGTGCGTGTATTCGCGGACGAGGTCGGCGCGGGCCAGAGCCTTCTGGCGGCGCTTGGGGTCGATGGCGACCACGCTGGCGACATCGTGGGCCGTGACGGCAGGTGAAGCGGCGGCGGGCGTGGCGACGGCGTTCCGCACTTCGGCGGCCTGTATCGCCAGCACTGTGTCTTCGGGCATCGAACTCACCAGCCACTCATTGCCGCCGCCACGGCCCGGACGCTTACGCGATGTCCAGCCCTCGCGCTTGGCGCGCCACTCCATGCCCTGTCGGCTCAAGGACAAGAGTTCTGCCAATTCGCGAGTCGTGTATGCGTCTTTGTTCGTCTTCATTGCGTCCACCGTTGCGGGTTGCCTGCTGTGGTTAAATAGTGCCCGGCTTGTGCCGCGCCGGGCTGCGTCCCGCGTGACTTGCGGTATTCGCCGTTACATCTCTCCGAGCCGGAAACTCCCTACGGCTCGTCCTACACGGTCGCGGTAGCGGGCCATCTGGCGCTCAAACACACATGCGTGCGGGCGCTCTGTGGCTCTAGGTGAAAAACTGCGGGAGCATCCGGTTAATAGGCATCGTCAGGGCCGGGGCCAAAAAGCGTCCCGTCCGGGTCAACAATGGCCTGCATAAGCACCCTGTAGTTGTGCGGAATGTTGTACTTATTCATGGTTTCGTGTATGGCGCGAAAATGCTTCTTCATCGTGGAGTTAGCATCCATCATTTTGCACATGTCGTCTGTCCGGGGGCCTAGCCATGAGCGAAGATCAAGAATCTGATCCGTACAACCTTGATCAGTATTTCCCGCCCGCTGCCGAACGAGACGCGACGTTTGACCCCTGCTGCTCAGAACACCTTCCCCCCTTTCTTGAGCGGAAGCGTATTCCGACGGAGTTTGGCCCCCTGTGCATCCGCAAGGCGTACCTTTGTCTGCGTTGCGGCAAGCGCACTCTGTTTTCCATGGACAGGAAGCAGGTCGTTGCTGCGAAGATGGAAGAACATCCCAATGGGCGTATCCAATCCGACAAGTGCATAGACAGCATGGCGCACACTGCTGGGTGGGTCGTGACATGCGCCGAACTGCGCGGCGAGTCCGTCTGTTATATGCTCTGCCCATCCTGCGTTCGGTCGGACATTGTGCGCTTTCAGCGGCTTGAGCAGCTTTTCTGCGGCAAATAGTCATCACGTCACCCTCCCTTCTCTGGCGCTCAAACACACATGCGTGCGGGCGCTCTGTGGCTCTAGGTGAAAAACTGCGGGAGCATCCTCTAGTAAGGCTCATTGAAAACCGGGCCGAACAAGGTGCCTCCGGCGTCGACGATGGCTTGCATCAACAGCCAGTAGTGGAAGGGGACTTTCTGCTCCTCGAGGAGGTCTGCCACGGCGAAGAATCTGTTCTTGAGAATGGGGTCGGCGTGCAGAGTCTGGAGCATCAAGTGGGTGCGAGGGCCTAGCCAAGGGTAAGGGTCAGCTTTGTGCTCGGCACGGTTCTCGGTGTTCTCCGACGGAGCCGTTTCAGTGCGTGAAGCACGCTGCCACCGGCTGTGGATGGCATCCGCATCGCAAACATGCGAGGCGATTGGGCGCACTTCAACAGTCGCCACATAACCACTGGGTAGCCAGAGCCTGCTTGCGACGGTGCCAAGCACGAGGGTAGCGTCAGCCTCATTCAGCATATTGTTCGCCAACGTCTGCATCACATCGCATTCCCCTTTTTGCAGGCGTTCCAGCAGATCGTTCGGGGTGTTCTTGGTCATCACGCCACCTTCCCTTCCGTGACTTCTTCAAACTTCGCAGGATCGCAGAGGTACTTTTCCGGGACACCGATTTCCCGCAGAGCCTGAAGCACTCGCGGACTGTGCGTCATGCCGCTGATGGTCTTCGACACGGCCTGATTGCAGACGCCTATCTGCGCCGCCAGCGAAGTCATGGTCAGCCCGCGCCGTTCAAGCTCCTCGCGAATGCGGAAGCGCATCTTGGCCCGCGCGGCACCGCACTGCCGTCTGCGTGTCGTCATCACGTTCATATGTTCTCCTCCAGCATCTTCTTGCGCTTGCGAACGGCCTTCTCTTCAAGGCAGGCACGCCCGTAGTCGCGCTGTCGCTTGTCTTCTGCTGTCATCACATCCAGCCCCAGCACCTTCAGGGCAGCACGAAGCGGAGCCGGGTCGCCCGTGGCTTTGCAGAACACCACAACAGCCAGGAGTGACGGCGTGTGTTCCCGGTCGGAGGGCGAAAGCCACTTGTCGAGCAAGTCCTTGCTGATGGCTTTGGTGTTCCCTTGCGTCAGGCGCACCCCGGCGTTGGTCGCCACCGCATTGATGCGGTCGACCAGCCTTTTCCGCCCTTCGGCATCGGCCCCGGCAGCGCGATTCATGGCTGCCCGTATGGCAGGCATGACACCGGCTAGCGCACCGTTGTCGTCGTCGAAGAGGGAGAGTTGCCGCATGAGAAACACCGTCCGTCAGAATGAGGGGTTAACGTCCAATCATTATCAGGCTGTGGACATTGACCCGTTGGCGAGGGCGGTTTAGGTAGGGTTAGCGAAACTTTTTCCTAACCACCCGCAAGACCGTTTTGACCAATTTTAATGGTCAAGTCAAACAAAAACAGCTTGCAGGTTAATATTTGTTTTACATGGAGACAAAAACAATTAAACCAAGTGGATATGCAAAGTTCCCACTTGCATGTTTACTTGCAGGTTAAACAATATGGAACTTGCAAGCGTCGAGCAAACACTGGAAAGGCTGAAGGCCGCTGCTGGGGCGTCAACTGATTCTGAACTGTCTCAAAAACTTGGTCTGTCCAAGCAGTCCATTGCAGCTGCTCGTGCGAAAGGAGATGTTCCAGTAGCGTGGATCCCTAAGGCAGCGATGCTCTTTGGTGTATCGACAGACTGGCTTTTCTTTGGGCACGGTGAAATGAATCCGTCAGGCGGGGAATCCGTCGTTTCCATGGCTAAAAGTGATGTTGCTCGGCGGCTCTTGGCCACCAGACAGGCAACGTCTCTTGATGTGGAGCATGACGGAATCATCGAATGTGCTGATTGCCAGATTATGATGATGCCCATGGTCGAAGCCCGCTTGAGTGCGGGTACTGGCAGTTTTGAGACAGGTGACAATGTCGAAAGGCGTTATGCCTTCCGTATGGACTTCCTCATGCGTAAGGGGCGTCCTTCTCAAATGGTTCTCATGCGCGTGGCGGGTGACAGCATGGAGCCTTATGTAATGAACGGAGATGTCGTACTCATCGATCAAAGCCAATGCACGCCGCTGCCGGGCAAGCTATATGCCGTTGGGGTAGAGGAGGCTGTTTACCTCAAGACCATCAACACGGTGCCCGGCAAGCTCGTAATGACCAGCTATAACCCCGCTTATCCTCCTATCGAGATTGATGCTCGCGGAGATCTTGCCAACGGTATTCGCATCATCGGACGCGCCGTCTGGGTCGGTCGTGAACTGAACTAGAAAAAGCAACTGCACAAAAAAGCCCCGGTAATTTGCGTCCAATTCAACGCAAATTCCGGGGCTTCCTTTTCTCATCTTGAGTGACAAATCGCAGTGCTTCTGCAGCCTCGTGCTCAACTCTTTAAGCGTGGGCAGATTGAGACTTCCGCTCGTCTGTAACCCGCATCATTCCTAGATTCTTCCGACATCCTTCCTATTGGATCTAGGCCCCATGCCTTTTCTCAACTTCCGCTAGCCCCTATATGAGTACCTCTGTGTACCTTTGTAGACCACTGCGTGTAATAAGTGCAAAAAGCCCTCTTTCGGGGGGCTCTGTAAGCGCACGAACGCTTTGGCATTGTGTCGCAGGCGAATTGGCACAGGAAAAGACGGCAAGAAGTCCCCGGCATGATGGTGTCGGGGGCTTCGCTCTTTCAGGCGGGTTCAGAGGGCCTCTGATAGGGTTGGACAGCTAGCCGTAGCCGTTTCTCCCAAGGCTGTTTCAGGGCGCGGACATGGCGGAACAGACGGAAGCTCAAGCGGATGGCCTGTTCTCGTCCTGCACCCACCATGCACTTCGGGGCACCGCCTTATGGACGTTGCCGGACTCCATGTCGTGTGCGCTATCGCTATGGGTGCAACGTGCCATTCTTGAACTCGGCAAGGCGTTTGCCGACGAGTTGCGCCCAGTAGTTGCATGCATCCTCGGCGTCGGTCAGCGACCCGCGGAAGGGTGCCTTCGTGCCGCTACGCCGGTCTACCGCGGCTGCAAGGCGGCTGCCCGTCGCGCCGTCCAGCAACTCCATCTCGATTGCCGCCTCGCCAACGCCGATGTGTTCGCCGGTGACAGCCGCCGTGGCACCGGAGGCGACGATGCCGATGGGCACGATGGACGAGAGTGTTCCGGTGACGGGATTGCTGGGCACGATGTCCGTGATGGCAGTACGCAGTACAAGGGTCTTCGGGCCGGGCTTCGCGGCGATGGGCATGACCTTGCCTACCTCGCGGACGAGGGCATCGCTGAAGAATGTCGTGAGGGCATCAAGTTCCTTGGCGTCTACACCCTTGAATGTGGTATCCGATTTGATCCATGTCTGGACCCTGTCGATGACGATGCCGTCGTAGTCGCCTGCCTTGATGCCGGGCTTGATCCATATCAGCCCCGCCTGATCATCTCGTCCTTTTGAAAGGCCCTGATAGTCACGGAGAAAGCCGGAAGGTTTGCTTTCCATCTTGTGGGCGGCGCATGCGGTCAGTGCAAGTGCCAGACTCATGAGAAGGGCGCAGCCGATGTATGCAGTCCTGTTCATCGTCGTCTCACTTGTGGTTGATGTTCTTCTGGCTGGGTGACGATTGACGCGAAAGGCCTTCGCTCAAGGTCTGGATGACAGTGAAGAAGACCGGGACGAAGAGCACGGCAAGGAATGTCGATGCCAGCATGCCTCCGAAGACCGCCGTGCCGAGCGCTCGCTGGCTGGCTGAACCCGCGCCGGAGGCGGTGAGCAGGGGAACGACGCCAAGGATGAAGGCGAACGAGGTCATGAGGATGGGGCGGAACCTCGCACGGGCCCCCTCGACTGCGGCATCCTGAATGGACATGCCTTTCTGGAGGCGTAGTTCACGGGCGAATTCGACGATGAGGATGGCGTTCTTGCTCGCCAGCGCGATGAGAAGCACGATGCCTATCTGCGTGTAGACGTTGTTGTCCATGCCACGCGCCGCAACGGCGATGCTGGTCCCAAGAAGGGCCAGCGGAACGACCATGATGATGGCGGCCGGGGCGGACCAGCTTTCGTACTGGGCCGCCAGCACGAGAAAGACGAGCAGCACGGCGAAGCCGAAGACGGCGAAGGCTTCGTTGCCCGTTGCCTTCTCCTGATAGGCCATGGTCGTCCATTCGAATCCCATCGACTGCGGCAGGGTCTTGCGGGCCATGTCTTCCATCAGGGCGAGGGCTTGGCCCGAACTGAATCCCGGTGCGGCGGCGCCTATCAGGGAGGCCGCAGGGTAGAGATTGTAGCGGGTGACCACGTCGGGTCCGACGACATCCTTCACGTCGGTCACCGCGCCCAGAGGCACCATGCCGCCCTGTGCGTTGCGCACTTCGAGGCGACCGATGTCCTCTGCGGTGAGGCGGTAACGGCTGTCTGCCTGCACCCGGACCTGATATGTCTTTCCGAACTTGTTGAAGTCGTTGACATAGGATGAGCCGAGGTAGGACTGCATCGTGCTGAAGACGTCATTGAGTTGCACGTCGTAGTTCTTGACCTGCGTACGGTCCACGTTGACGAAAAGCTGCGGTGTGCGGGCGTTGTATGTCGTCGAGACATTGCCAAGGCCCGACTGCCCCCGTGCAGCCGCCATCATCGAGTAGGCCACGGTCTCAAGTTGCTGGGCCCCCAGCGCCGCCCGGTCCTGCACCATCATTTCGAATCCGCCAGCGTTGCCCAGTCCCTGTATGGGGGGCGGCGTCACGACAATCACCATCCCTTCCTGAATGGACGCGACCTTGCGACGCAGGTCGGCGACGATTCTCTCCTGCGTGAGTGCCCCGCGTTCGCTCCAGTCCTTGTACATGACGAACACCGTGGCGGAGTTGGAGGTGTTGGCGCCGTTCAGGATGGACATGCCGCCAAAGGTTATCCAGTCTGCGACACCCTGCGTCTCGGAGAAGATGGCGTCGAGTCTGGTGGTCACCTCGCGCGTACGGGCCTGTGATGCGGCACCGGGCAGCTGCACCGCCACAAGGGCATAGCCCTGGTCCTCGTCGGGCAGGAACCCCGTGGGTAGCGAGGTGAACGCCCAGAAGGTGGCCGTGATGAGGCCGACGAAGACGAGCATGGTGGTCTTCGCATGCCGCACCATGGTGCGCAGAATCGTGACGAACAGGTTCTCGACGGCATCGTAGGACTTGTTGAACCCGCGGTAGAAGGCGTTGCGACCCGGCACGATGGGTTTGAGGAAGAGGGCGCACTGTGCCGGGGTGAGGGTGGCGGCAAGCAGGGCGCTGACGAGGGCTGTCGATGCGATGACGAGGGCGAATTGCCTGTAGAGTTGCCCGGTGATGCCGGACATGAACGATGCGGGGATGAACACGCACGACAGCACCAGTGTGATGCCGATGATGGGGCCGAAGAGTTGCATCATGGCCTTGATGGTGGCCTCGCGCGCGGGGTCGCCATGTTCCATGTGGTGCGCCGCGCCCTCGACGACGATGATGGCGTCGTCAACCACGATGCCGATGGCGAGTATGATGCCGAAGAGCGTGACGAGGTTCACCGAAAAACCGAGGCCCATCATGGCCATGAAACCACCGAGGATGGTGATGGGCACGACGGATGCCGGAACCAGCGTCGCACGCCAGTCCTGCAGGAAGATGAGTATGACGACGAGGACGAGCACCGCTGCTTCGAAAAGTGTGTGGTAGACCTGTTCGATGGCGGCTTCGACGAATCGCGTCGTGTCGTAGGGGACATCCCATGCGACCCCCTGCGGGAAGTCGTTGCCGAGGGTCTTCATGCGTGCGTTGACCTGTTGTGCCACATCCAGCGCGTTGGCACCCGGCAGCTGATAGATGATGACGAGTGCCGCAGGTTTGCCGTTCTTCTGTGCGTAGAGGTCGTATGTCTGCCCGCCGAGTTCGACGCGCGCCACGTCGCGCACCCGTACGACACGCCCCGCAGGCCCGGATGTCGCCGTCCGGATGATGATGTCCTCGAATTCCTCGACATTGGACAGACGGCCCTGCGTCTGCACCGTGAACTGGAAGTTCTGGGTGTCGGGCGCGGGCTGTGCGCCTATCTGGCCCGCAGCGACCTGAACGTTCTGTTCGCTGATGGCGTTGACCACGTCCTTTGTCGTGAGCCCCATGCTCTTGAGCCGGGGCGCATCAAGCCAGACACGCATCGAATAGCTTGCGGCGCCGAACACGGTCGCTTCGCCCACGCCCGGTATGCGGGCAAGCTCGTCCCGGATGCGCAGTGATGCGAAGTTGCTCAGGAAGAGGTCGTCGTATGATCCGTCCGGCGAGGTGAGTGTGACAACCTGAAGGATGGCGGTCGACTTCTTCTTGACCGTTACGCCCTGTCGTTTCACCTCGTCGGGCAGGCGCGCCATGGCCACGTTGACGCGGTTCTGGACGAGCACGGTCGCCATGTCGATGTTGGTTCCGAGGGCGAAGGTGATCGTCAGGGTGTAGGTTCCGTCGTTGGCACTCTTGGAGGACATGTAGAGCATGCCTTCGACGCCGTTGACCTCCTGTTCTATAGGGGCCCCGACGGTGTCGGCGAGTACCAGCGAGTTCGAGCCCGGATAGATGGCCTTTACTTCGACCGTGGGGGGCGTGATTTCAGGATACTGCGAAATGGGTAGCAGCATGACCGAGACGACGCCGATGAGAATGAGCACGATGCCGATGACGTTAGCCAGAATGGGGCGGTCGATGAAGAATTTCGCGAACATGGCGAGCCTTTGCTTGTGGCGATTGAGGCTAGCTGGCGGGCTTGCCTGCGGGCTGTCCTGTGTCCGGGGCGGGGGTCGGGTCGACAGGGCTTCCGGGGCGGGCGCGCTGGATGCCATTGACCACGACCCTGTCCTCTGCGGTCAGTCCTTTGGTGACCACGCGGTAGCCCTCATGTAACGACCCGAGGACTACGGCTCGTTGCTCTGCGATGTTCTGTGCGTTGACGATGATGACGTAGCTGCCCGACTGGTCTTGCCCGATGGCACGGTCCGGCACCATCATGGCCTTGTCGCTTTGGCCCACGGCCACGCGTATCCGGGCGAACAGGCCCGGTAGCAACCGGCCTGAAGGGTTGGGGAACAGGCCGCGCAACTGCATCGTGCCTGTCGCGGGGTCGACGCCGGGGTCTGCGTAGTCCAGCTTGCCCGCATGCGGAAAGCCGTCTTCATCGGCGAGTGCAAGCTCGAGCGGCATGGTGGGCGCGCTAGCCGTCTTCGGCTTGGGGCGTTCAGCCATGAGCCGGAGAAGGTCACGTTCGTTGATGTTGAAATAGACATGCACCTGGTCACGCCGGACGATGGTTGCCAACCGGGTCACGGCCCCGGGGCCGACGACGTTGCCGGGGTCTGCGAACCTGCGGCTTATCTGCCCATCGAACGGCGCAGTGATGCGGGTGTAGCCGAGGTCGATGCGTGCGGTCTCTATCTGTGCCTTGGCCCGGCTGATGTTCGCCTTGGCGCTGTCGCGCTGCTGTTGCCATTTCACCACGTCGGTCTCCGAACCGGCCTTCTCTGTCAGCAGTTTGCGGCTGCGTGCCAGTTCGGTTTCGGCCCGCGCCAATGCTGCCTGCTGCACTTCGAGTTCGGCTTCTGCCCGCTGCAGGGCCGCCTGATAGGGTTCCGGCTCGATGATGAACAACGGGTCACCCTTATGCACAGTGGAGCCATCGCGGAACTGGGCCGACCGGAGGGTACCGGTCACGCGCGCCGTGATGTCCACGGATTCGACAGCGGCGATGGTGCCGCTGAACTCCATGTACTCGGTCACGGGGCCCACATGGGGCGCCCCGACGGTCACCTTGGGCGGTGGAGGCGGCACATAGGCGTTGCGCGAGTCGCAACCGTAGATGCCCGTGGCGGTGGCAAGGGCCAGAAGAGTAATGTGGACGGCTCTTGAAATGGTGTGGCGGCGCAACATCAACGACCCCCTTCGGGCGATGTGGCTAGGATGAGGCGAACCTACATGTCGGGTAGCCTGATGCCCTCACTCGCTGGTGGGGCATCCTCTTCAAGCAGTGAGCCCCAGTGTGTGCGTTCACGCATCTCACGGAGGGCGTTGACGGGAATGAAGACGTCGCCGGGAAGCTTGTGCCAGCCTCCTCCCAGTGCCTTGAACATGGCGACGAGGCTCTGGCAGATTTCGCCTTTGGCCGCGGCGAGGGCGTCTTCTCTGGTTGCGAGGTCGCGCGCTGCGGTGAGCACGGTGGTGAAATCGGTGGAACCTTCCTGATACTGGATGAGGGCCAGTTGCATGGACCGTGCGGCGTCGGATGCGCTTTCGGTCAGCAGTGCCGTACGGCCCTGCGCCTGAATGAACCTGTCTATGGCGTCCTCCGTCTCACGAAGGGCCACCAGTACGGTCTCCCGATAGCTTGTCAGTGACTGCTGGAACCGGGCGTCCTGCGCGCGTACGTTGCTGACAATGCGTCCGTAGTTGAACAGGGGCAGGGAAAGTCCGGGCCCCCCATACGCGGTGAAGCCGTTCGAGAACGTGTCTCCAAGCCCGAACGACCCGACATTGCTGGCTGTGAACCCGACGAAGCCGCCCAGTGTGAAGGCCGGGTAGAAATCGGCCTTGGCCACGCCGAGTCGTGCGCATTGCCCTGCGGCTGTGGCGAGGGCCTTGTGTACGTCGGGTCGCCGCCGCAACAGGTCGGCGGGTATGCCCACCGCGACGTGTGTTGGGGCGGTGGGTATGGGCGCGTCTCCGAGTCGTGCGCTGATATCCTGCGGGGCCTTGCCAAGCAGCACGCAAAGCGCATTGCGGGTCTCGCGGAGAGAGTGGGCAAGATTGGGGATGCGCGCCTCGGTGTCGCGTAGCAGCGAGAGGGCCTGTCGCATGTCGCGTTCGCTGGTGGCGCCGTAATTGAAGCGGGCCGTGGCGATGCGCAGACTCTCGCGCTGGATGGCCACGTTGGTCTCCGCGATGGCAAGCTGTTTCTGCACCGTGCGGTACAGGATGTAGGAACGGGCGACTTCGGCGGAGACGGATACCAGCGCGGTCTGATGGTCTGCCATCGACGCGCGCAGGTCCGCATCTGCGGCCTCGATGCCCCTGCGGAATTTGCCCCAGAAGTCGAGTTCCCAGGCGACATCGAGACCTGCGCTCGTCTGTACATAGTCGGGGTTGTCGCGCCCCGTCGTCGGCTGCGGGGCTGTGGGCGCCCTGTCGCTGGGGTGTGTCCACGTGAGGCCGCCGGTCCCCTGCTGCGTTTGCGGGTAGAGGTTGCCGACCGCCGCCCCCAGACGCGCACGGGCTTCGAAGACGCGCAACGCCGCAAGGTGGAGTGACAGGTTCGCGCTACGCGCTTCCGTGACGAGGCTGTCCAGCACCGGGTCATTGAAGGTGTTCCACCACGTTCCGTCCACATCCGCATCGGAGGATGCCGCAGGATGTGAGGCATCCTGCCAGACGTCGGGGACGTCCCCCCCGGGGGCGCTGAAGTCCGGCCCCACTTTGGCGCAGGCTGTCAGAAGGGTGAGCAGAAGAACGGGTGTCAGGCAGGCGCGAAGAAGGCGGGTAAAGGTGCTATAGCGACCTGAAGGGCTCCTGTCAGGATGCGGGCGGTGAGGGCTTTCGGGCATGAAGCCTCCGGTGTCGAATGGCAAGGCGTGGGGTTCACACTGGATATGACGATAGCCCAGTCGATGGTTTTGTGTATTATTTTGCGAGTGCGGGCGTGTCCTCTGGTTGCCACCTTCGCGGCGTCTCCAGTGCTGCTGCCCCATGCTGCCGGGGCTGCCCGCTGGGGCTGCCAACAGGCGGGACGGCGCCGTCCGATGCAATGGCATAAACGACAAGCCCGCAGGAGAGGCACTCCTGCGGGCTTGTCATGATTCGTGTCAGGGGATGCGGGCTGATGCGGAAAGCCACTCCCCGGAGAGGCGTTGTTCTGGTGG
>Ga0302253_1001320_pt1 | contig 15294 bp, 15 predicted proteins | sample AAG_RA_Trp_MG_FD_193537 | JGI IMG/M metagenome (GOLD analysis project Ga0302253, IMG submission 193537) | Enriched activated sludge microbial communities from anaerobic digester in WTTP, New Holstein, Wisconsin, United States - AAG_RA_Trp | ecosystem: Engineered > Bioreactor > Anaerobic >...
AAGATGAAATCCTGACGGGAAAGGGTGAAAAGAGAAACACATCATGGAACTGTTAAATCCCTGGCCAAAATATCACAAGCAAAATGTCAGCAGCCATTATTGTCCCGGTTGCGGTCATGGCGTCGTACACCGGATTATTGCGGAACTCCTCGAAGAGATGGATCTTGGAAAGCGGGCTCTCTGTGTCAATCCCGCCGGATGCGCCGTTTTAGCCTACGACTATCTTGACGTGGACATGATCGAATCTTCCCACGGCCGCGGTACTGCTGTGGCAACCGGAGTCAAAAGAACCCGGCCTGACCTGTTTGTCTTTACCTACCAGGGCGACGGAGATCTCTCGGCTATCGGCACGGCGGAAACAATCCACTCCGCCAACCGGGGTGAAAATATTACGGTCATTTTTATCAACAACGCCGTTTACGGCATGACCGGGGGACAGATGGCACCGACCACTCTGCTCCGCCAGAAAACCACAACGACACCGGCGGGACGTGATCCGAAATCAGACGGTTATACCCTGCATATTACCGATCTGGTGGCGAATCTTCCCGGTGTTGTTTACGCCGAACGGGTGGCGGCGACAACCCCCGCGGCGATCCGCAAAACAAAAAAAGCCATCCGGACGGCGTTCCAGACTCAGATGGACGGATTGGGTTATTCCATTATCGAGGTCCTTTCAGCCTGCCCGACGAACTGGAAGTTGAGCCCCGTCGAATCCATCGAGTGGATCCATACGGTCCTGGAGAAGGAATTCCCTCTCGGGGTGCTGACAGATAAAAGGGAGAAAAAGGCGTAGTATGTTAACGACGATTCTTTGTTCCGGTTCCGGCGGACAGGGGGCTTTGACCGTAGGCAATGTCCTGGGCAACGCCGCCATGTACGAAAATTTCTTCGTGTCTTATCTGCCCTGTTACGGTGCAGCCATGCGGGGTGGAACCGCCAACTGCACGACCAGTATTTCGACGGAAGAAATCGCCTCTCCCGTGGTGTCGTCTCCCGATGTGCTGATCGCCCTGAATAAACCGTCCGTCATCACCTTTCTGCCCCGCCTGAAACCAGGGGCAAAACTGATCTACAACGCCGATCTCATCGACGCCGTTCCGGATCAGCCGGGCGTCGTCTACTACGCCGTGGCGGCCAACCGGATCGGTCGGGAAACGGCGAATGAGCGCTCTGCCAACATGGTTATGCTTGGCGCCATGCTGAAGGTCATGCCGGTGATCAAGATGGAATCGCTCATCCAGAGTGTGCAGGATCTGATGGGTTCTAAAAAATCCCTGGCAAGCATGACCATTAAGGCGCTTCAGGGCGGCTACGACAGCGTGGCCTGAATTCTACTCACAAAATCCTTTCGTCACCTTGCCTTCATCGATCAATTCGTTGATTTTATCGACGTCTGTCGGTATATTAAATTAAAGATATCCGAAAGGGGGATCATTGCATGATCTATAACGAAGAATATGAAACCCTGCCGCGGGAGGTGCTGGAAATCCTTCAACTCAAGCGTCTTCAGCAGGTGGTTTCGCGCGTTTACCACACCGTCGGTTTTTACCGAAAATCCTTCGACGAAGCCGGCGTCTCTCCTGAAGACATCAAAAGCCTGGATGATCTCCGGCGTTTTCCCTTCACAACGAAACAGGACCTCCGGGATAATTACCCGTTCGGTATGTTCGCCGTCCCGATGAGCAGCGTCGTCCGCCTCCACGCTTCCTCCGGTACGACAGGCCGTTCAACTGTTGTCGGGTACACGAAACGCGATATTGAAACCTGGTCGGAACTCATGGCCCGCTGTTTTGTGGCCGCCGGTCTGACTAAAAACGATATGATCCACAACGCCTACGGCTACGGCTTGTTTACCGGTGGGTTGGGCGTCCATTACGGGGCGGAAAAACTCGGTGCCAGTGTCATTCCCATTTCGGGAGGCAACACAAAACGCCAGATCATGATCCTTCAGGATTTCGGCCCCACCGCCATCTGCTGCACACCCTCCTATGCCCTCAATCTGGCGGAGCAGGGGGAGGCCATGGGGGTTGACATGCGCAGCCTGAAGCTCCGGGTCGGTGTCTTCGGCGCGGAACCCTGGAGTGAGAAAATGAAGAACGAGGTCGAGGACGCCTTGAATCTGACAGCCATGAACATCTACGGCCTGTCGGAGATCATGGGACCGGGCGTGGCGATGGAATGTCAGGAAGGGCGGGAAGGCATGCATGTTTTTGAGGATCATTTCCTGGTGGAAACCATCAATCCCGCCACCGGTGAAGTTCTGCCTCCGGGCGAACCCGGCGAACTCGTCTTTACGACCCTGTCCAAGGAAGCCTTTCCGCTGATCCGCTATCGGACCCGGGATCTCTCCCGACTCATTCCTGAGCCCTGTGTCTGCGGCAGGAGTCATTACCGGATGGAGCGTGTCATGGGACGCAGCGACGATATGCTGATCATCCGCGGGGTGAATGTTTTCCCCTCCCAGATCGAAGCGGTTCTCGTCGGAATTGACGGTCTCGACCCCCATTATCAACTTATCGTGGACCGGGAGGGAACCCTTGATACCCTGGAAGTCCAGGTGGAAGTCAATGAACGCTTATTTTCCAACGCGGATGAGATCAAGTCGCTCCAGAAGATTGAGCGGAACATCATCAAGGATTTGAAGGATTTCCTCGGTGTGACGGCTAAAGTAAAGCTGGTGGAACCGAAATCGCTCCAGCGTTTTGAAGGAAAGGCCAGCCGGGTCGTTGACAAGCGGAAAATATAATGCCTGAAAACGGAAGGGAGGAAAACGCATGAAGGTCGAACAGATTTCCATTTTCCTGGAAAACAAACCCGGAGGACTTGAAAACGTGACGCGGATTCTTCGGGACGCCAATATCAATATCCGCACCTTGGCTGTGGCGGATACGTCGGACTTCGGGATCGTCCGATTGATCGTCGATCATGTCGTCGATGCTGTCGGGGTTCTGAAAGCAAACGGATATACGGTCAGCCGAACCAATGTCGTTGCTGTTGAAGTTCCGGACCAACCTGGTGGACTACACAGTATTCTCGAGGTTTTGGCGCAGGCCAAAATCAATATTGAATATATGTATGCCTTTGTTGAGCGCAGCGGCGAAAACGCGGTCATGCTCTTCCGGTTCGACAATCCCGACGCCGCCATCGATGTCCTCTTGAAAAATAACAAGACCGTCCTGCCCGGGGAAAAACTCTATTCCCTGTAAGCAGCTGAGTTTGAAGATATTGCTGTTCATCTGAAATGTAATGTGTTGTTGACTAAATCTCATTCTGGATTGGTACGATGAAAAGGAGGTTCGTATGAAGAAAGAAATCCGCTCTATCGATCAAATCGTCAATGAGCAATTGTCAAAGTGGGCACTTAGTTCAAAAGAAGTGAAGGGAGAGATTGTTGAATCAAAACCGGTCATTACCATTTCACGCGAACCGGGAACCGGTGGGACGCGAATTGCAAGAGTGCTTTCGGAACGCCTGAAGATGGACCTTTTCGCCGGGCAGATTGCAAAACATATTGCAGAAAGTGCCGAGGTAGATGAAAAGGCAATCAAAGCCATTGTTGAGAAGGCTCTCACCACACGGGACGACTGGCTGTCGTCCCTGTTTGAAACCCGCCACATGTGGCCCGATAAATTCATGTTTCACCTGTCCAAGGTGATCAACACCGTCAAGGATCGTGGCAATGCCGTTATCCTGGGGCTGGGTGCGCTGTACCTTCTGCCGCCGGAAAAAAACTTCCGAGTGAAACTGATCGGCTCCAAGGAAAACCGGGTGAATCGAATTATGAAAAGCAGGGGGTGTTCACGGCAGGAAGCGGAAGATTATGCGGAAAAAACCGAAAAGGATCGGCGGGTCTTTGTTAAAAAGTTTTTCAAAGTCGACTGGATAAATCCTTATGATTACGACCTGACCATCAACACGGATTCGATGACGGCGGACGGAGCCGTGGAAACGATCGTCGCCGCCTTTGAGGCCTGGAAGAAGGGAAAAAATCTTTAATCTCTTGCGCATCTGAATACCGTTTTTGCCACATCGGTTAACAAACCGATGTGGCTTTTTTATTCTTTTTATATTCCAGATGGTTACGGATTTTAAACGAGAGTTTCTTGCCGAAAAAACAGATTCCATGGTAAGAGGGCGACGAATAAAAGGAATCTGCCTTCAAGATGAATTATAAAATCGCTTACAGAGAAATCCTGCTGATCGTTCTGGTTGTTCTGCTGGGCTATCTGTTTGTCCATTATAACGTCTACGAAATCCTGACTGACAAGGAACGCATTATCAGTCTGATCAAATCCTTCAGTCCCTATGATCAGATCGCCTTTATGGCCGTCCAGATTTTTCAGGTTGTGGTCGCCCCCTTTCCGGGGGAAGTCACGGGTTTTATCGGTGGATATCTCTATGGACCAGTCTTGGGAACACTTTATTCGACCATCGGCTTGACACTCGGTTCCTGGCTGGCCTTCGGCCTGGCCCATTTCTTCGGCCTGCCGCTGGTAGAGAAGTTTGTCAAGCCCGAACTGGTGCAGAAATTCGATCGCTTCATGCGTAAAAAGGGCGCCCTGTACGCCTTCATCCTGTTTTTGATTCCCGGTTTTCCGAAAGATTCGCTCTGTTATGTCATCGGTCTGAGCCATATCCCCGTGGGCACGTTTCTTCTGATTGTTATCGCGGGCCGCTTCTTCTGGACACTCATGCTCTCCATGTCGGGCAATTTCGCACGCAACGACCAGTACATCTCTGTTCTGGTCATCGCCGCGGTCAGTTGTGTTCTGGGAATTGTCGGCTATTACTACCGAGATAGGTGGTTGAGGTTCCTAAGACGTCGCAAAAAAACCCAAGGATGATTAAACACCCCTGGTTCATAGTATTATTTATTTGGGACCTTCTCTTTCTGAAGTGTCTGAAGATTCAGTAGTTGATGTACTCTCTCCATCCGATCCACCGCTTTCCAGATTATCCAATTTCTGCTTCTTATTGTCAATATCTTGCAGTTTTTCACGCCAATGCTGTCGATCTTTACCATACCCGTAGGAATCATTGAAATTCCGTCGATATTCTGTCTCGTGAGATTTTGCTTCTTCGTATTCCTGCCTTGCGTTTTCAAGTTCGAGATTCCTATCCTGCTCGTACTGATTTTCCGAAGCTTGGTCTTTTTCGGAGGTTCCCGTTGTTGCATCTTCACCAGCCTGCGATGCAGGAACCATTGGTTGTGTATTGTCTTTGAATCGATAAGTCTTAATATGTTTTCCCTTCTCCGCCGGCGGTTGATCCGTGATGTGGCTCACGCCGTTTTCATCGGTCCAGCGATAGTATTCGGCGGACTGAGCCAGCCAGGGAAAAAGAAACATACATAATATCAATGCCATACATGTCTTCATATTGATACCCCCTTTGATCTGCAACAACTTCACTCAACGTCATTATATTACATCCGTATCGACCTTTCCTAACATATTCTTTACTGTATGATGTCATTTTCTCGCCAAAATGAGAAAAATATCTCCCTTCACACCTTTCTCCTATCTATCCAATGCCTTTTTCAGCTGCTCTGGAATCATGGGCAATCGTGTAAGCCGCATCCCGCAGGCCCGGGCCACAGCATTGGCAATCGCCGCCGCCGGTCCCACCGTCGGGACCTCTCCAATACCCTTGGCTCCGAAAGGCCCCTCCGGTGTCGGACTTTCCACAAACAGCGTCACCATATCAGGCATATCCCCCATCCGGGGGATCCTGTAGGATGACCACCGGTTGGTCACATTCGGCTTGAATTCCTCCTTCAAAGCAAAACCCAGGGCCTGGACGGCTCCGCCTTCAATCTGTCCCTCCAGAGTCAGTGGGTTGATAACCCGACCGACATCATGGGCAAGCACGAGTTTAAGAACCTTGATGATACCGCTTTCCGTATTAACTTCCACCTGGGCCAGGACTGACGCAAAGGCATAGGCCAGGTGAGGACTGCCTTTCCCGGTATTGTCAATGGGTTTTGTCTCCGGAATAAAATAGCCTGAGAACTCCACAGGCAAGCCCTTATCTAACAACATTTTATGGCACCGGCTAAGCCTGTCGGAATATGTGCCCGTTTCATCTTCATAGAAGCGGCAAAATTCCAAGGCATCCTTCAGTGCAGAGGCCGCTTCCTGGATCGCCCGCCCGGAGGCAAGGGTTTGACGGCTGGCTTCGGTCGGTCCCGCAGAAGGGGTGATATCCGTATCCGGCGTTACGACGACAAAGCTTTCCCCGGGAATCTGCAGCGTTTCCGCGGCGATCTGCTCCAGGGTGGAGAAAACACCTTGTCCGAGGTCAGTGGCTCCGACCAGTAACTCAATGAAGCCCCCGTCATTGAGTCGTATCGTCTCCCGGGAAGGATCCCGCCATCCGGCTTCACCGATGCCGAAAAAGATGGAAGATAGCCCTACGCCGCGTTTTATGCCGCCGGCAGGGGTGTCATGCGAATTTGCCGCCCAGACCAGGGCATCTTCATAATAAGGTTTCAGCGCCAGCAGGGTCTCCCGGGCGCCAACACTTTCCATGAGAACCTGGTCGGTGATGGTCGACGACCCGGGCTGAAACAGATTCTTCAAACGGAATTCGTAAGGGTCCATGCCCAACTTATCCGCCAGCAAGTCCATTTGGGATTCTGTGGCAAAAGCCACCTGCGGCGCGCCAAAGCCGCGCATCGCCCCGGCGGGAGTGGTGTTGGTGTAAAAGCAGGAGCCTGTCACCGAAACATGGGGAACATCGTAGGGGCCGGTGGCGTGGATGAGCGCCCGTTCGACCACCGCCTTACCGTAGGAGGCATAGGCGCCCGTATTGGCAACGAGTTCCGCTTCTATCGCTAAAAGCTTTCCCTCTCGTGTGGCTCCGGTGCGGAATTTCAGCTGGAAGGGATGCCGTTTTTCCGTGCACATCATCGATTCCGCTGCCGTGTAAACCAGCTTAGCCGGCCGTGATAATTTTAAAACGGCCAGGGCAAGGAGCGAAGCGACCTGATGATTCAGCTTCCCTCCGAAACTGCCGCCCGTCGGGGCTTGGATGATCCTCAAATTTTCCGGTGGTATGCCAAGCGCTTCCGCCACCTGGGCCTGATTTTCATGGGGATTCTGCGTCGCCAGGCGGATGACGATTTTGCCATCGCCCTCCGGCCAGGCCATGCCCGCCTCCGGTTCGATATAGGCGTGATCGTTGAAAGGGGTCTCATAAATGTTTTCCACCACCGCGGCAGCCTCTGCGAAGCCCTTCGCAACATCTCCCTTGTCGCTCTTCAGATGAAACAGTAGATTCGTTTCCCCGTGAAGTTTCGGGCTGTTCGGGTTTGCCGCTTCCGCGAGATTAGAAACCACTTCCAGATCATTATAGGTGACCTGAACCTGCCGCACACCCTTCTCGGCAGCCTCAAGCGATTCGGCAGCCACCACGGCAAGGGCGTCGCCGATAAACCGTACCCGGCCATCAGCCAGCACCGGTTGATCCCGCTGAATTGGACCAATCCGGTTGGTCCCACCGATGTCTTTTGCCGTTAAGACAGCGATCACCCCAGGAACTGCCAAAGCCGTTTTCGTATCAACCTCCCGGATCATGGCATGGGGTTTCGTGCTCCGAACCACTTTCAAGTGCAGGCAGGCATCAGGTGTAACGTCCGCGGCAAACCGGGTCAAACCAAGGGCCTTTTCCCAGATGCCCATGGGGATCACACGGGTGCCGATATGTTTTGTCATATCAGGGTATGGCACGTCAGCAGGAAAAGGTGGTGTGGTGTAGCGATCCCCTTCCGGATGCATCAGGTTTTGAACGGACACGCCTTTGCTTTCACCGGGCGACGCCGCTTTTGCGGCGGCAAGCAGCACCGCCTCCACGATTTTTTTGTACCCGGTGCAGCGGCATAGATGGGGAGAAAGACCGGTCATCACCTCATCGCGAGTCGGCTGCGGATTCTTGTCCAGCAACGCTTTCGCGCCCATGATCATTCCCGGGGTGCAGAAACCACATTGGATGGCCCCTTTTTCGACAAAGGCCCGCTGCAGCGGGTGCGGAGACGCCGCCGATCCGATGCCTTCAATCGTTTCAATTTCCCGGCCTTCAACCCGTTTCAGCGGGGTTACACAGGCCTTGACAGGTTTGCCGTCAAGCAGAACCGTGCAGGAGCCGCAGACTCCTTCCCCGCAGCCTTCCTTGGTTCCCGTCAGTTGCAGATGATTCCGCAAAAAATCGATCAGCCGCTCATCGGGATGGCCGGTAAATGCTACCGGCTCACCGTTTACCTTGAAGCGGATCAAACGTTCCATCGTGCCCTCACCTCCGGGAGGTCAACCATAGATCGACTTCTGATTTTTACGCCTATCTCAACAAAAATAAAGGGCCGGCAGAAGACAGATCTTAATCCCAAAAATGGACCGCTTTTTCTGCTTCCACCTCTTCGGGCTGGCAGGGATAGACCTTGCACAGCATGGCCCGCAACGGCCAGCCACCGTTGATGGGGTTGCAGTGGTCGGGGTCGTCATCGGTCAGAATATTCACGTTGGACTTCCAGAGGCCATAGAGGGAGGGTTCCTCTCCCGGGTCTTCGGGATACCACCAGCCGTGCTGGGCATGGACGACGCCGGGATGGATATTCTCATCGTATTCCGCCGTCTGTCGACACCGCCCCCGGGGAGTTTCAATCCAGACCCACTGACCGTTTTCAATACCCAGGGACCTGGCCGTCTCCGGGTGGATTTCCATTTTCGGCCAGGGGTAGCGCTTCCGGTGCTTGGCAACCTGACGGTGCTCGGCATTATAATAAGGCAGAAACCGGCCGCCCGTCGTCAGGATAAGGGGATACTCCTTAGCCAGCTCGGGGCTGCTGACAGGGCTTTCCAGAGGTTCCCGGAAGACGGGCAGAGGATCATAACCCATCTTTTCCAAAACGGTGGAATACAATTCCACCTTGCCTGTCGGGGTACCGAAGCCCTTTTCCTCGTAGCGCTTAAAGCCGCCCTTTCCCGCCGCAAAACCGCCTTTGGCCATGAATTCCTTGAAGGTCACCCCCGACGGTTTCAGGCGGTAATCGTACACCTCTTCCAGATCCTCCCAGGGCCAGTATTCTTTCTGTCCCAGGCGATCGCCGAGGCCCTTCCAGAATTTATAATCACTCCAGCGTTCGTACTGACCGGGCACCACAGGAGGCATGGCCCGTTCGCTGCCGACGATCATCGCATAGGCCCAGATCCAGGGACGTTCGAGATAGGTCGCCCCAGGCAGCACATAGTCGGCAAGTTGCGCGCTCGGGGTCATGAAGAAATCCATCACCACATAGAGATCGAGGCTTTTCAGGGCTTCATAGACTACCTTGCTGTTCCCGTAAGTTAAAACGGGGTTGCTCGACACCGTGAGGATGGCTTTGAGCGGATAGGGTTTCCCCGTGATGGCGGCACGGTAAAACGTTGGGGCATGTGCAAAGGCCTGGAACTGGCTGGAGCGGTTCAGGGTCAGATCGCCCCACACCCGGGGCACCGCTTCCTGAGTCATGCGGAACCCTTCCTGGGTCAGGATTTTGAATCGATCGGCCCCCAACTGCTTTTCCCGCTGTTCCGGCGACAGTTTGCCGATCAGTTCGATTTCCTGCTCTTGGATGATGTTCGGATAGGCCGTCGTGAAGACGTCGCCGCCCTTGACGTCAAGATTACCTGTAATCGCGCGGAGGGCAAAAACCGCATGGAGGGTTTCCATGGAGTTCACGGTGTGCTCAATTCCCAGACCATGGGTCATGGCCGCCGGTTTGGATGTGGCGTACAGCTCCGCGGCCTGGCGGATCTGTTCGGCCGGTACCCAGGTGATTTCTGCCGCTTTCTCCAAGGTAAAGGGTTCAACCCGGTCCCTTAGTTCCTCGAAACCATGACACCATTTCGCGACAAAGTCCTTGTCGTAAAGGCCTTCCTTAATAATATGCCGGATCATCGCCAGGGCCAGGGCACAGTCCGTACCCGGCCGCACCTGAAGCCACAGGTCGGCGTGACGGGTCGCATCGATCCCCCGGGGATCGATGACGATCAATTTCATCCCCTCCTTGTGGGCTTTGGTGATGTTTTTCCAGAGGGCGTTCCAGTACCGGGGACCACCGCCGCCCCACATAAGGGTACACTGGGTTTCCTTCTGCACGACGGGAAACAGTTTCCAGCCGAACACGGCGTACATCAGGGCCAGGTATTCGCCGTAGCAGATCTCCGCCTGGCCGACGATGTTGGGGCTTCCCAAAAGGTTGAAGAACCTGCTCCGGAACTCGTCGGTCGTACGGCCGGTTCCACAGGTCGTGCCGATACACTCCGGCCCGTATTGATCGATCAGGGCTTTCATCTTGCCGGCGATTTCGTCCAAGGCCTGTTCCCAGGAAATCTGGACCCATTTGTTCTCACCCCGGTTTCCCGCCCGCTTGAGGGGGTAGTTTAGACGGCCCGGATGATAAAAATAGTCTGTGATGGCGTTTGCCCGGGGACAACTCCGGACGATCGTGGAAAAGAGTTCCCCCTTGGGAAAATCCATGTCCGGCCCGACACTGATCAGCCGACCATCTTCAATTTCTACAGCCACCCGGCAGGCGGAATGGCACTGAATACACACCGCTTTCTTAATCTCTTTCATCATATCTCTCCTTTGATCGATGTTTATAGCGTTTGGGGAGTATTATTCCCCTCCTTGTCAATCGCATCCCGAGCCTCTTCACCCCCGGTTGTTCATGACGGGGGTAAGGGCTTTATGTTCGCAAACGGGATTCGCTTCAATTATATTAAGACAAGTTTCATACCAGACATAAACCCGTCCGATGAAATTTTAATCTTATTAAAATCAGCTTGTTAGAGATAATGCATGAAGTGCGGTCCCATAACCTTTCAAAAAATGCACGATATATCGTGCATACTACGGTATTTCGTGTAAATCGGATCGACGACGAATCCCGAGCTTTTTCATCTTCGAATCCAACGTGGAGGGTTTGAGGCCCAAAATTTCAGCTGCCCCCTGTTTCCCCCGAATGCGTCCGCCTGTTTTGATGAGTACGTCCGAAATGTGTTGCCTCTCGATGTCTTCCAGGCTAGTCGAAACCAGGGATCCTTTTCCTGGGTTTTTGTCCGGTAATTCGACCAGCAGTGTCCCATGTTGGGACAGGATCATGGCCCGCTCAATCACATTGCGGAGTTCCCGGACGTTTCCCGGCCACCCATAGGACTGTAGCGCCTCCATGGTTTTTTTGCTGATGGTCGTGATGTGTTTTCCCATGTTTTTTTCGAATTCCCGGACAAATCCCCAGACAAACAGGGGAATGTCTTCCCTGCGTTCCCGCAGAGGAGGGACAAGGATGGGAAAAACATTCAGGCGATAGAAGAGATCCTCCCGAAAGCGGCCTTCGGCCACGGCCAGAGAGAGATCTTTGTTGGTCGCCGCAATAATCCGGACATCCACCCGGATTGTCCGGGGATTACCCAGACGTTCGAATTCGCCGTCCTGCAGAACCCGCAGGAGTTTCGCCTGAAGCGCCATCGGCAGCTCGCTGATCTCGTCTAAAAACAGGGTGGAGCCATGGGCGATTTCGAAGCGTCCGATCTGACGGGCAAAGGCGTCGGTAAAAGCGCCCTTTTCATGGCCGAACAGTTCACTTTCCATGAGACTGGCCGGAATCGCCGCACAGTTGACCTTCACCATGGAGTTGCCCCGGCGGGGGCTCAAACGATGGATGGCGCGGGCCAGCAACTCCTTCCCCGTTCCCGTTTCACCAATCAACAGGACCGTCGCCGCGGTCTCCGCCACCCGTTCCACCTGACTCAGGGTCCGTCGGATCGCCTCGCTCTGACCGATGATCTCCTTGTGCTGATACCGCAGTTCGATTTCTTCACGCAGATAGATGTTTTCCGATTCCAGTTTTTCCTTGAGCTGTTCGATGGCGGACAGGGCCTCCCGGAGCGACGCCTCCATCTGTTTGCGGTCGGTTACGTCACGGACGATGGCAAGGACATGCTTGCGATCATTGTAATCAAATTCGGTCCCCCGAATTTCAATATAAAAATGGGTGCCGTCTTTCCTGACGTCCTTCGATTCCGCCGCAAACATGCCCTTCTCCCGGGTCTCCCGCCGAAAAAAATCGAACAGGTGATGGTAATCGGGATGCATGATGTTCTCCCGGGTAAGGGTAATCATTTCATCATGGGTATAGCCGTACATCCGGCAGGCCTGGGGATTGGCCTCGACGATGCGCCCTTTCCGGTCGAAGATCAGGAGCCCGTCCATGGCGGAATTAAAGATTTTTCGGTACTGACCTTCTTTACTCCGGAGCGCCTTCTCCATCGGCCGGCACCGGAGCGCTTCTTTCTCCAGTTCCCGGTTTTTCGCGGCCAGTTCTTCATAAGTTGGTTTATTCTTCATATTGACCTGAATAGATCTCGGATAAACCGCAACTGGTTATTTCAACTCGGTTTTTCCAGAAGGCACCATTCCGCAACGAGCTGGCGAATTTGCTCCCGAATTCCCCGGACAAAAATCAGCTTCTCTTCTGTCGTCCCCAGGACCGAGTGCGGATCGGGAATACTCCAATGCAGACGCTTGACGGCACCGGGGAAAATCGGGCAGGATTCAGCCTGGGCATCGTCACAGACGGTAATGGCGTAATCGAAATGATGGCCTGCGGCGAGCAGTTCGGCAATGCTTTTGGTTTTATTCCCGGAAATATCGATGCCCACCTCCGCCATAGCCGTTACGACCACCGGATTCAATTCTCCCGGCTCGATCCCTGCGCTGTAGACCTCAAAATGGTCTCCCGCCATAGATTTCAGCCACGCCTCGGCAATCTGACTCCGGGCGCTGTTATGCACACAGACAAAAAGGACCTTAGTTTTCTTTTCCATGAAAAGACTCCTGCCGCCACCGTATTCACGGCGGGTAATATCATAAGCCGTACAATTATGAGCATATATAGCACAGATTTTTCAAAAATTCATGCAAGAACAGCCAGTTCCGGGCATGAAAAATAAAGCTTGACTTTACAAGAAAACGGCCACATATATTCCAAAAAATGAATATAAGGATCATCCTATGGAAGAATTCATCAAGGTTATGAAGGCCCTTTCGGACCCGAACCGGGTCAAGGTAATCAAACTGCTTCAACACCGGGTCATGTGCGTCTGTGAAATTCGGGCCGCCTTGAAGATTGCCCAACCGACTGTTTCCAAGCACATGAAAATATTGGAAGATGCGGGACTCGTCACTTGCTCGAAAGAAGGTCTTTGGGTGAATTACACCTTAGGGGACGGTAGCGCCAGTCCTTTTGCTGCCACACTTTTGGGAAATCTCCGCCACTGGCTCGCCGACGAACCGGACATAAGGAACCTCGATGCCATTATCCCCCTGCTGAACCGGGAAACGCTTTGCAAGAAATAAGAACGTTTCATATCGCTTAACAAGAATATAGTAAGGAGTTTTTCGGATGAAAGAGAGGACGAAACTGGGAATCATCGTCGCAGTTTTTCTGGGAGCATATTACATTCCCTGGGATCATCCGACCGTTCGCCAGGCCGGTCTGGAAGCCTTTCTGATGCTTCAGGATTACGCCCGCCTCCATGTCATGACCTGTCTTATCCCGGCTTTTTTCATCGCAGGGGCAATTTCGGTCTTTGTCTCTCAGGCATCGGTGCTCAAATATTTCGGCGCCCAGGCAAACAAGCTTCTTGCCTATTCCGTTGCCTCCGTGTCCGGAACGATCCTGGCTGTCTGCTCCTGTACGGTACTGCCGCTTTTTGCCGGAATTTATACCCGCGGCGCGGGGATTGGCCCTGCCACGGCTTTTCTCTATTCCGGGCCGGCCATTAATGTCCTGGCCATCATTCTCACCGGCAGGGTCCTGGGCTGGCAATTTGGTGTCGCCCGGGCAGTCGGCGCCGTTTTGTTCGCCGTTATCACCGGGTTATTGATGGCCCGGATCTTTCCCAAAGATGACGCCGAGCGTACCAACGGCTCGTTTCTTCTCCCCGACGAAGAGGAACGCTCCCGTCGTCTCTGGCAGGACGCCGTTTACATGCTGACCATGGTCCTGATCTTGATCTTCGCCGCATGGGCCAAACCCGCCCCAGATGCGACGGGCCTCTGGCCGTTCATTTTTTCCGTCAAATGGTACATCGTCATTGTATTATTCATTATTCTGGGCGTAATTCTCAAATCATGGTTCAGTCGGGAAGAGTTGAAAAGCTGGGTGGACGCCACCTGGTGGTTTATGAAGCAGATTTTCCCCCTCCTCATCGGCGGCGTTCTGGTCGCGGGCTTTCTCCTGGGTCGTCCCGGTTATCCCGCTCTGATTCCGGAATCCTACATTCAGGCGCTGGTCGGCGGCAACTCCCTCTGGGCGAATCTCTTTGCCTCGGTCGCCGGGGCCTTCATGTATTTCGCCACCCTGACGGAGGTGCCGATTCTTCAGGGCTTACTTGGCACTGGCATGGGCCAGGGACCGGCGCTGGCGCTCCTGCTGGCGGGACCGGCCCTGTCACTCCCCAGTATGATCGTTATCGGCAGTGTGATGGGCCTGAAAAAAACGGTTGTTTTCTGCGTCATCATTATCTTCCTGTCGACCCTGGCAGGCATGATATTCGGCTGGATGATGGGTTAGTTCTTTGAATATCGGATAACAAGAAGAAAGGAAAAAAATATGGATATTAAGATTTTGGGCACCGGCTGCGCCAAGTGCGAACAGACGGAAAAGCTGGTGAAGGAAGTGTTGGCGGAAACGGGGGTTATCGCTCAGGTGGAAAAGGTCGTTGATATCAAAAGGATCACTAAGTACGGGGTAATGATCACCCCGGCCGTAGTGGTAGACGGGGAGGTCAAAATCGTCGGCAAAATTCCGAAAAAAGAGGATATTATGACCTGGTTGAAAAAATGAGTCGTCCAGGCACAATATAAACCATAATGGTGACAAGTCACCGAAACCATAAAGAAATAAGGAGAAGTGAACATGAGAATGCTGGCCGAATTCTTCCCGGAATTTACTACTATGCTGGACGATATGGACGAGCTGTACCGCCAGAAGCGGATGATTGACGAGAAGACCTACCAGTTCATCTGCTTCGCTCTGTCGATTAAGGCCAGATCCAAACCCTGCGTCCTGAAGCATTTCAAGGGTGCTCTGGAAGCCGGGGCCACCGTTAAGGAGCTGGCCTATATCCTGGCCCTGGTCATGCGCGAGGCTGCCGGCGCCGACGATTGCTGGACCCACGATATCGTAGACGACTGGCAGGAGATCATCGCCGGCAACGTCGAATGCGGGTGCAAGAAATGATGCGG
>Ga0302253_1001323_pt1 | contig 15255 bp, 18 predicted proteins | sample AAG_RA_Trp_MG_FD_193537 | JGI IMG/M metagenome (GOLD analysis project Ga0302253, IMG submission 193537) | Enriched activated sludge microbial communities from anaerobic digester in WTTP, New Holstein, Wisconsin, United States - AAG_RA_Trp | ecosystem: Engineered > Bioreactor > Anaerobic >...
CGGGAATAACCAATGGCCAATGGCCAATGACCAAACCCCGACAATTAAAGCGACGACAAAAACCGCCGCCATCAAAATGTCGAACGTGGCGAAGGTTTCTAAGGGTTTGTTTAAATCAAGTTTTTTCACAAGCGATCAGTAACCTAAACCGTCATCCCGAACTTGTTTCGGGATCCAAGGTTGATGGCTAAAGATGCTGAAACGAGTCCAGCATGACGCGTGCTCAACGTTTAAATATTCTTCCCCACGATCAATGCCATCTCGGCCAAGCGGTGAGAATAACCCATTTCGTTGTCGTACCACGCCACCACTTTGACCAAGTCGCCGTCGATGACGTTGGTCAGCGCCAAATCCACGATGCACGAAGCCGGATTGCCTTTGATGTCCGAAGAGACGAGCGGTTCCTCCGTGACCGTCAGGATGTCTTGCCAGTGTTTGGTCTTGGCCGCGGTTTTGAACGCGCGGTTGATGTCTTCGATGGTGGTGCGTTTACGCGTCACGACCGTGATGTCGGAAATCGAGACCACGTTCAATGGCACGCGGATGGACAAGCCGTCGAATTTGCCCTTGAGCGACGTGATGACTTCGGAAACCGCGATGGCCGCGCCCGTGGTCGTGGGCACCATGTTCTCGGCCGCGGCGCGCGCCCGGCGCAAATCCTTATGCGGTCCGTCTTGCAGCACCTGGTCGGCCGTATACGCATGCGTCGTGGTCATCATGGCTTTGCGGATGCCGAATTTTTCCTTGAGCACGGCCATGACCGGCGCGATGCAATTGGTGGTGCACGAAGCGTTGTTGATGATTTTGGCTTTCTTGCCCGCGTCCTTTTCGTTCAAGCCGATGACGTGCGTCGGCACCTTCTTGTCGTCTGCCGGCGCGCTCATTATGACGCGCTTGGCTCCGGCTTTGAGATGCGCCGAGGCTTTTTCATAGTCGCGAAACCTGCCCGTGCACTCCAATACCACGTCGGCTTTGAGTTTGCCCCATGGTAAAGCGGCCGGATCCTTTTCCGCGAAAACCGGGATATGCTTGCCGTTCACCACCAACGCGTCCTTGGTATAGCTGACCGGCACGTTCCATTTTCCGTAGGCCGTGTCGTGGGCGAGCAAAAAGGCCAGGGTTTTGGTGTCGGTCAAGTCGTTGATGCCGACCACGTCAAAACCTTTCTTTTCGAGACCGGCCTTAAAGACGCCGCGCCCGATGCGTCCGAAGCCGTTGATGGCGATGTGTGTCATAACTTACTTGTAGCATGTAGCGCGCATCATGCATCAGGCTCCCCAGACTCCTGTTACATGCTACATGTTACATGTTTCATGCTACATGAATTATTTCAATTTAATCGTCTTCTCCCCCACCTTGACCGGTATGGACGAGGCTTCTGTGCCGGACGGGACCGAATACACGGTCACGGCCAAAGTCTTGGCGTCCTTCCAAACCAAATCCGCGGTCCCGTTCTGGTTCTTGAACGTCCGCCCTTCGTCGGCCTTGGCGCCGGACACGGTCTTGTCGGAGATGAAGCTTACGATCATCACGTCGCGGATGTCGTTGTTGTCCGTGACTGCATAGGCCGCATAGGCGTAATCCGGGGAAAATATGGCATCGGCCGGCACGCCCGCGGATTTGGCCACGACCGCGCCTTTGTTCAAGTCATACAGCCAAACGCGCTTGTCGTTGGCGTTGCGGTTGGAGCCGAAAGCCCAAGCGCCCAACACCAAAATTTTGCCGTCAGGACTCGCGGACAGCGGCTGCAGCAATTCGTTGGTTTGCGGCGCGCCCGCGATTGAACGCACGCTCTTGATCAGCATCTCCTTGGAGCCGTCTTGGGACAAACGGTAAATGCCCGCGTCGTCGCACAGACCTGTGAACGTCGGCTGGCAAGCCTGGTACGCCAGAAACAAACCGCCCACGCCCGTCTCCTTGTATTGCACGGTTTGCGCATCCGGCACGGCAAAATCCGGCCGCGTGCCCGTCATCTGGCCGCTCAACGAATTGACGACGTGCGTCAGGTTGAGCACGTGCTGGAACATGACGGCTACGACATACCCCAACACCACGAGCGCCGTGCCCATGGCCACGAACAAAAACCATTTCCAAAAACCGCGGCACGACGCACACGACGCGCTGATTTCGGCCTTGGCCGCAGGCCGCTGCGCGGATCTCTTGATTGGCATAAAATTCTTCAAAAGTACGGGGTTGCATCCCCTCGATTAATGCGCCAAGAGTATAGCACGTTTGCCCAGACCGTAACAAAAAACGCCCCGCCATTCAGCGGGACGTTCTTGATTTTCGCATCCGACCCTCGGACTTTCGGATTATCGGACCCTCGCGCTCCGCCTCCGTGCCGAGTGTCCGGTTCAGCAACTCGTCCCCTTCTTCCCCATCTCCCAGCGCACGAACCGCGCGATGGAAAGCTTTTCGCCGATGGTGGCGATTTTTTCGTTCAGCAATTGCTCGATGGTTTTTTCCTCGTCCTTAAAGAACGGCTGCTTGACCAGACACACGTCGTTCATCCATTTGTCGAGCTTGCCTTGAACGATTTTGGCCTTGATTTCCTCGGGCTTGTTGTCCGCGGCCACCTCTTCCAAGAAGAGTTTGCGTTGGCGGTCCACGTCAGCCTCCGGAATGGATTCGGGCGACAGGAAGTCCGGGTTCATGGCCGCGACCTGCATGGCCAAATCGTTGCCCAAGGTCAAAAAGTCCTCGTTGCGCGCCACAAAATCGGATTCGCATTGGAGCTCGAGCATAGCCGCCATCTTCTTGTTGTGGTGCAGGTAGGTGAAAATCAAACCTTCGGCCGTGGTGCGTTCGGCCGTCTTTTGCGCGGCCTTGACTTCACCCATGCGGCGCAGCACTTCGATGGCTTTTTCCATGTCTCCGCCGGCTTCGTCCAAAGCCTTCTTGCACGCCATCATGCCCGCATTGGTGCGGTTGCGTAACTCCATGACTTGTTTGGGGTCTGCCATATTTTTTTTTGACGGTCGGACGTCGGACGGTCGTTTTTCAGGAAGTCGGATTGTCCGACTACCGGCTTAATGACTTCCGACATCCGCCATAATCTGTAAAGAATTTAACTTTAAACGCCTCTTAGACCTCGGCGCGCGGCTTGTTCTGGACCAAAGCGCCGGCCAAGCGCGAGCGGTTGGCTTCCCATTCCTCGCGGCCTTCCTTGCAAGCCTGGGCCACCATGCCCACCACGAGTTCAATGGCTTTGATGGCGTCGTCGTTGGCCGGAATCGGATAGTCGATGCGCGTGGGGTTGATGTTGGAATCGCAGGTGGCCGCGATCTTGACGCCACGGCGCGCCGCCTCCTCGAGCGCGGTCTTGTCCTTGTGCACGTCCTGGATGAACATCGCGTCCGGAATGCGCATCAGATCCTGGATGCCGCCGACCTTTTCCTCCAACATCTTGATCTGTTCGCTGAATTTCAATTGTTCAAGTTTGGTGTATTTGCCCAATTCGCCCTTCTCTTGCTTGCGCTTGAGGTCCTTGAAGCGCTTGAGCAAGTTGGCGATGACCGAAAAATTGGTGAGCGTTCCGCCGAGCCAACGTTTGGTCACGAACGGCATGCCCGCGTCGCGGGCCGCCTTCTCGATGATGGGCGCGGCCTGCTTTTTGGTGCCCACAAACAAAACCACGCCGCCGCGCGACGTCACTTGTTTGCAGAACGCCAAAGCCTTTTCCATCTGCTTCTGCGTCTCTTCGAGATTGATGATATGGATGCCTTGGCGGTTGCCGAAGAGGTATTTCTTCATCTTCGGATGCCACTTGCTGGTCCGGTGGCCAAAGTGCACGCCGGACTGGAGCATGTCCACGAGTGTAGGTGTCTTTCCCATAAGAATTTTGATTGCCCCCGATATTATTGGGAGCAAGCCTTTTGCCTTCCCTTGCGCACGGACCGGGCCCCGACTGGGTCTATTAAATGCCCATCGGGGAGGCGCCGGACCTTGAACGGCGCAAGGTGCGGGATGCGGACCGAGGATCCACCAGAGGCGAATCTCACCGGCCCAAGTTAAGCTTAAATGCGCCAAAAATTGGCTGGCCAATAGTAACAAAAAACGGGTTGTTTCGTCAACCCGTCATGTTAGTCGATTTTGGCCGGAATATAGGCCTGGTAAGCCACGCCCTTGCCCAGGTCCGGATCCTGAACCAGCCTGACCGTGGGCGCATAGGGCTGGTACCCATAGTCCGGAGCGCAACCCAGGGGCTGGACCGTGATCTTGACCGTGCCGTGGCACTGTTCCACGTCCAGGGTGTCACACGCCGGCAGGTTGTTGCCGTCCGCCTTGGGGATCATGACCATGAAACGCAAGTCCGAATTCATGGGCGCGGCGCCCAAGGAACACTGGAGCATGGACTTGTCCGAAATCAGCTTGACCGTGCATTTGGCTTCCTGGGCCTTGGCCGTGCCGTTCTCGGTCGCGACCCACTTCCCGACCACGAACATGTCCATGTACGCGGCCTTGTCGGGCGCAAGCATAAAGTTGACCACGGTTTCCGGGGCTGCGTCGCATCCGGCGTCTTCCTTCTCGTCCGTGGCGCAGGCGACCAAAGCCACGCATACGGCAATCAGGCAAAACGATTTGAAAAGGTTCATCTCAATCCTCCCTTTAGTGCGGCCAATTCATCACGAATAAGCCGTTTTGTCAAGGGGAGACGCATTGTCCAATGTCGGAAAACGAAGGTCGGAAACGGAGTAAAAATGGTCATTGGTCATTGGTCATTGGTCATTGGTCATTGGTCGGACGTCGGACGTCGGACGTCGGAGGTCGGAGGTCGGAGGTCGGAGGTCAACGATATGGTCATGCGTTCAATGAAAAAAAAGAGCCTTGAGGGCTCATTCGGAAAGAAGACGCTTCACTTGGCCGGGATGGTGCACTTGATGTTGCTCCACCCGTCGGGATTCTTCTCGTAGTCTGCCGTTCCGGACTTGACGCCGTTCTCGAGACGACAGACTTCGCGCTTGCCGGCGCAAACCACGAGCGTACCCACCGGGCACGAATCCTTCTCGCAGTACCACGTCCACTTGGACGTGTCGGTCTCCGAGGCCGTGGGCGAATTGCCGGGTGCGATCACCACGCCGCTGCCAACATGCGCGACGGCGTCCGTTCCGTCCTTGGTCATGGGCGAGCAACGGACTTCGTCCTTGCCTTCCGCGGCCCAGCACCACACGCCGAATCCGGCGTTCTGCTGTGCGTAGTTGGCGTCGATGAGGTAGCCAGCCAAGGCGATGAAACGGTCCTTGACGTACGGACCCTTGAAGTACACCTTCGTGTACTCGACATCGCCATCCACCTTGCCGATGGTCTCGCACAGGGTTGCGGGCTTGGACCCTTCATCCTGCGCCGCATCGGTTCCTGGAGCGGTGTCGGCATTGTCGCCATCGGGCGTCGGCCCGAGTCCGCCGTCCACGTCCAGACCGGGCGCGGCGGGCGTGGTTTCGGATTCGTCGGTTCCGCATCCCAATGCGTAGAACGCGGTAGCAAGCAATGCGAGAAGCGTGAAAAGTGCATGGTCGCCGATCTTCATTGTCGTAACCTTTCTGGTTGTATTTCAGCGATTTTTGAGTCGAGCGATACTTAGTGTTTAACCATATTTTTCTTAAAATGTCAAGACCCGACCGCCCCAAGTCCATGATCGACGATCGACAGTCGAATAAAGAATTTTTCGCTTGAATTAAAGAAAAAAGACCCTCATAAGGGTCAAGGAAGGGTGCAGACGAGCTCGCCTTTGCCGTTGTGGCCAGGCTCTTTGTACGTAATCTGACCCGTGGGCGTACCATTGGACCAACGGCACGCCTGGACCTTCCCGGCGCAGACCGTGACTGTCACCGGACACACGCCGAAGTCGCAGAAATAGTAGTTGGGCGGGCCCGAACCGGTTTGGTTGGTGCCGAGCTGGAAGGTGACCTCTGCCTTGGGCGTGGCGGGCGCATCGTTGCCTCCGAGCTTAGGGAAGCAGTCGAACTCCCCTTGCCCACCCTGGGCGCTCCAACACCAGCCCTCGAACGGCGTCGTGGTCGATCCGCCGTCTCCTTGCGGCGGCAGGTGGAAGCTCCCGAAAACGGTCAGGTATGCCGACGGTCCAAGCGTCATTTCAGGATGCAACATAATGGCGCCGTCGTGGCCATACGTGGCGCAAATACCGGTAGGCGGCTCTTCGGGCGCGTCTGCGATGGCGTCAGATTCTGCTTCGGACGTTATCACGTCCTCATCCGACGCTTCGGAATCGGGGTTGACGTCGTGCCCGACATCGGTCTTGGAAGCATCTTTGCCGATGTGATCCGGACCAGCGTCCGCCGCATCGATTTGCGCACCAGCGTCTTCTTCGGATTCACCGGCGCTGAAACCGTCTCCGCCGCATCCTAAAAACGCGTTGGCCAAAATCACGAACGAAAGTTGAAAAAGTGCGTTACAGCCGAGTTTCATCTCAGCCTCCTTTTTTTGTGTTTTTGCTCTCCAATACGTTCCTGTTAACCATTTTTTGGCCAAAATGTCAAGACGCTATCGACCCAAGTCCATAGTTGACGGTCGATGGTCGAATAAGATTATTAACCTGAAATAAAAAGAACCCAAGCAGGGTTCTTCAAGGAAGGGTGCAGATGAGCTCGCCTTTGCCGTTGTGGCCGGGCTCTTTGTAGACCACGTTGCCCTTGACCGGACCGTTGTTGTAAACGCAGGCTTCGATCTTTCCCGCACAGAAAGTGATGGCCACCGGGCACACGCCGAAGTCGCAAAAGTAGAAGTTGGGCGGCCCTGAAGACCCCGAAGTGGTGGTGCCCAATTGGACCGTGACCTGGGTCTTGGGCGTGGCTGGCGCCTCGTTGCCGTTGGCCTTGGGGAAACACGCGAACGTACCCTGTCCGCCCTGCTGGCTCCAGCACCAGCCTTCGAACGGCATGCTCGCGGTTCCGGCGTCAGCCGGATAAGCCAACGCGCCGAACACGGTCAGGTAGGCCGACGGCCCGAGCGTCATTTCCGGATGCACCATGACCGTGCCGTCGTGCCCCAATGTGGCACACGTGCCAGTAATCGGCTCTTCGGGCGCGTCCGCGATGGCGTCAGGCCCGGCTTCAGGCTGCGGCTCAGGACCGGCTTCTGGCTGGGGTTCAGGTTGAGGCTCTTGACCCGCTTCGGGTTGGGGTTCCGGCCCGGCTTCAGGCTGCGGCTCGGGACCGGCTTCTGGCTGGGGTTCAGGTTGAGGCTCTTGACCCGCTTCGGGTTGGGGTTCCGGCCCTGCTTCTGGCTGGGGCTCGGGACCGGTTTCAGGCTGGGGTTCGGTTGCCGATTCAGGCAAAGCGGCCTCCGGCTGCGCATCCTCCAGACCATCCGGAAAATATACGTCCGGCGGAGCGCCGCACCCCATGGTGTCGAGCGTGCAAGCGGCGTAGAACGATACGGACAAGACAATGGCGGCGATTTGGATGAAAGGTTCGATGATTTTGTTTTTCATGCCCGTCCTCCTTCGGACAGATTTTTTTGGATCGTCGTACAAGACAATCAACGGAATTTAGCACTTTTTTGCTCTTTTGTCAACCATACCACGTCGGCCGACAAATTCCAGAAGATATTTAAAAATCCCTTGGTTAAGGGATTTTTATGCATTATGAATTTTCTCTACGCGCCGAATTGATCAGATTCCGGATGCGTTTGCGGACGCGTTTTTTGTCTTGCCGCTTAAGTTCGACCGGAATCTTGTAATGCCGGCACGCGGCCGAAAGCCACGAACCCGACTGGTGCAGCCACGTGTAAAGCTCTTCGCTGGTCACGATGACCCGTCCTTTGGTGATCAAACCCTGCTCGGTCAAAAACACGAGTTTGAGCACGTCGCTGGCCAATTTGCGCTTTTGTCCCGGTTTAGGCGTGCCGTCGCTTTCGCTTTGGCAGATTTCGACGGCTTCGCGCGTGTCCGGATTCCACCCGTCAACCTCGGCTTGGCCAGAATAATCGCCTACGCGAAAGGTGAAGATGCGCCCCTGGGTAAAACCCGGCGGCAAGATGAACGCCTCGGAACGGCGCAAAAAGTCCGTGTTCGACATGTCTTGCGTTTATTCCTCTTCCTCATTCCCCATCTTACCACTTTTGACCGAAGCAATCAGGTCGTCCAATTCCCCGTCCATGATGCGCGGTATGTTGTGCCAGGATTTTTTGATGCGGTGGTCGGTCACGCGGTCCTGCGGATAGTTGTAGGTACGGATCTTTTCCGAGCGGTCTCCCGAACCGATTTGCGAGCGGCGCTCCGCGTCCAAACTCGCGCGACGCTTCTGTTCCTCCAATTCCCACAACCGGGCGCGCAGGATCTGCATGGCGCGTTCGCGGTTCTGTTGTTGGGAACGTTCGTCCTGGCAATTGACCGCCGTGCCCGTAGGCACGTGCGTGATGCGCACGGCCGAATAGGTGGTATTGACCGATTGGCCGCCCTTGCCGCCGGCGCAAAAAGTGTCGATGCGCAAATCCTTGGGGTCGATGTCGAATTGCGTCTCTTCGAGTTCGGGCAACACGGCCATGGTGGCCGTGGAGGTGTGGATGCGGCCCTGTTTTTCCGTGACCGGCACGCGTTGCACACGGTGCACGCCCATCTCGGTCTTTAACAGGCCGTAAGCGCCTTCGCCCAGGACCGTGAATATCACTTCTTTAAACCCGCCTTGCTCGGCGCGCGAATCCGAGGCCAAAACCACCTTCCAACCGTGGCGTTCGGCGAAACGCGTGACCATGCGCAACAAATCGCCGGCGAATATGGCCGCCTCTTCGCCGCCCACGCCCGCGCGGATTTCGATGATGGCGTTGGCATGGTCGTGCGGCCCCGGAGGCACCAAAGCCACTTCAAAAGCTTCGCACGCTCGATCCAGACTATTTTTTAAATGGGGCAATTCGGCCTCGGCGTAAGATTTGAGCTCCGGGTCGTCGGAACCGGCCGCTTCCTCCGCGTCTTTGACCGCGCGTTCGGCGTCGGCCCAAACCCTGCCCGTCTCGACCGTGCGCTTTTGTTCGGCGTAAGCGCGCGAAACCTCCCGCACCTTTTCGGGCCGGGCCAAAGTCTCGGGGTTGCCGATCAGCGCCTCAAGCTCGGCGAGCTTGTCTTGCGCCGCGGTGTATTGTTCGTTCAAATTTGGCATATAAAAACGAAGGTCGGAGGTCGGAGGTCAAATTTCGGTTGTCGGAATTGGGCATCCGACATCCAGAAAAAAACTTCCGACTTTCCGACCTTCTAAAAACTTCAAATCTAAGCTTCCACCAACTGGGTGGGTTGCTTGGCCGCGCGTTTCTCGGCTTTGGCCGCGGCGCGCTTGGCCGTTTTGGCCTTCTTGCCTCCGACATTGGTCTTGGCCGCCTTCTTGACCGCCTTTTCCTTGAATTTTTCCACGCGGCGTTCGGTGTCGACCAGTTTTTGCGTACCCGTATAGAACGGATGGCACTTGGCACACAATTCAACGTGAATGGTTTTCACGGTTGAACCCACGGTCACCTCGTTGCCGCAAGCGCAAACGATTTTGGCGTCCGGGTAATATTGGGGATGGATATCCGCTTTCATAACGGGCATACGTTAGCAAAAGCCGCCCGGATTGGCAAGAGCCACGGCCTCCCGGCGGTACGTTGTACGTTGTACGAAGTACGTGGTACGTTACGGCCCATGTTAACCAAGGATTTTTGGTACGAATTGCCGCCGGAGCGCATCGCCCAAGCGCCGGCCAAGCCGCGCGACAGCTCGCGGCTCATGGTGTTGGAACCGGCCACCCGCCGCATCCAAGAGGCGCGCTTTTTCGAGTTGCCCGACTTCCTCCGACCCGGCGATTTGCTCGTGGCCAACGACAGCAAGGTGTTTAGGGCGAGATTACATTCTATAAAAACCACGATCCGTCATCCTGAACTTGTTTCAGGATCTCAAGCAAATCAACCAGAGATGCCGAACCCAGTTCGGCATGACGAAAAAACAACCTTTGAAATCTTTCTCCTTCGGCCCGAGGGCGACGTTTGGATCGCTTTGGCCAAACCCGGTCGCAAACTTGCCGTTGGCGACACGCTCGACTTCACGTCCGACGTCTCGGCGACCGTCGCGGAAAAAATGGACGACGGAACCGTCAAACTTTCATTCGGCCTGACGGTCGATGAAGTATTCTCTTTCACCGATGCGCACGGCGAGGTGCCGACGCCCCCGTACGTCGAACGCGCGCCCACGGACCCCGAAGACTACCAAACGGTTTATGCGTCGCGCGTCGGTTCGGCTGCGGCGCCCACCGCGGGATTCCACTTTACGCCCGAATTGATCGAAAAGCTAAAGGCCAAAGGCATCGAATTCGCGACCGTGACGCTGCATGTGGGGCTCGGGACTTTCCGGCCCATGAAAACCGAAAACGTGGAGGACCATGTGATGCATGAGGAATGGATCGATGTGCCCAACGAGACCATGGCCGCGATCAAACGGACGAAAAAACAAGGCGGCCGTGTCATCGCCGTGGGCACGACCACGGTCCGCGCCTTGGAGTCAGATACGCAACACGGCTTTACCAAAATCTTCATCACGCCCGGCTTTGCCTTTAAAAAAATCGACGCGCTCATCACCAACTTCCATTTGCCGGAATCCACGTTGCTCGTGCTCGTGTCCGCTTTCGCGCAGACCAAAATGCAGGAACCGGACGCGGGACGAAAATTCATGCTGGACGCTTACGGCCAAGCGATCGCCGACGGTTATCGCTTCTTCTCGTTCGGCGACGCCATGTTCATCCATTGAAATTAGAACGGCCCCGAGCGAGCGGGGCCTGGAGGCAAACCGGATTGGTTACCGGCTTGGGGTGGCGCCTAAGCGCCCTACGGGATTTGACGGCGTAGCCGAAGCTACGAAGGGTGCGCGGATTCTTCGGACTCACGACGTTTGTCGTGCAATATGGAACTTATGCCGGATTTGCCGGCTAAACCGTCAGCTCCACATTTTGCGCCTCCTTCAATTAAAACATGCCTCTTCTTACGAAAAAAGTCAACCCGCATCCTTAATCCAACGCACATCGAACTCCTTGGCGTTCAAAACGATGGCTAAGACGTCCGCATGGATTTGGGCCGGCCTAATGCCCCTGGCCTGCGCGTAAATTTCGATGGCGCGATACATATGTTCGCGCTTGGCAGGCGTGACCGCCTCTTCGGGATGCCCAAAGGCCGCGCCCGAACGCGTTTTGACTTCCACAAAACGCCATTCGCCGTCCCGTTTCACGATCAGGTCGATTTCGCCAAACCGGCAGCGCCAATTGCGTTCCACGATTTGGTATTTTTGTTGGATAAAAAAAGACGCGGCCATATCCTCGCCGCGCCGACCAAAATCCTGATTAGAATTCATATTTCTTCGACCGGACTCCGACTTCCTGCTTACCGGCTTCCGACGTCCGACTTCATCCCTTATTTCTTGGGCTTGGGCAGCCACTTCTCGTACTGTTCGCGTTCTTTGGCCAGCGCACGCTTGGCCGGAATTTCCACCCTTACGTATTTGGCGATGCTCCAGATCCAAATGCCGGCCAAAACCAAACCCACCACCGCCCAAAAACGCATGCTGAGCAGCGGCACCCTTTCGTAAGACACGCCCCACCAAAACAAACCAGCCAATCCCATGGTCAAAAGCAACGTGCCAACCCTGTCCACGGCCCGTTTCATCAGCTTGTCCAGACCGCTTTTGACTCCATACACTTTGGTGCCGATGCCCATCACGGACATGGCTACGAAGACCACGATCAAAAACGTGTTGGCCCAGGATACGAACGACGGCGGCTGCAAGCCGAACCAATAAGACAGACTCAAGAGATTCATATGCGGCAAATCTTGCTGGATTTACGAAACCTAATCAAGGGAATGTCAAGGGTGTCTAGTAGATTGCCGACGGTCGGAGGTCGGAATTTGACGGTCGACTTTCGACTTATGACTAATCCGCCTCCACCTCCACCTCGGTCCGTTCGTACAGCAAACCGTAATGCGAATGGCCCACGTCGATTTCGTCCAGGTATTCCATGAACGGGCTGTGGCAGATGTTGCGGCTTTGTTCGGGCGTCAAACGATGGTCTTGCGAGGGTCCGATGGGCGTGGCCACGGTTTTCCATTCGACGACCAAAATGCGTCCCCCGGGCTTGGTCAACCGCGCCATTTCGCGGATGAGCGCCGGTCGGTTGGACGACAGGTAGAGGTTGTTGATGAGCAAGCACAAATCCAAAGTCCCGGGTTCGATGCGCGTGGCCCCATACACGTCGATGTCGGCCCAAACCGTGTGGATATTGAAGAACTGTTCGCGTTTGGCCAAGCGGTCAACGTGTTCCAACACGTCGCGCTGGATGTCCACGGCGTAAACCTTGCCTTCGCCGCCCACCATTTGCGCGGCCGGCAATACGAAATGTCCCGTGGCCCCGCAACCTAAATCCGCCACGTGCCAGCCTTTGCAAATGCCGACGCGCTCCAATAATTTAAATGGGTTGATCAATTCGGTACCGGTGCGCAAAATCAGGTTTGGCATAATGCGGTCAGTCTATTCCACGACCTCTTCAACCACAGCCGGTCTGTTGGATTGGGGCTGCGGGAACAACGAACCGAGTGTGGCCTGCAAAAACGCGGTCCATAAATTGGTCGCGTACATGAAACCGATAAAACAGACCGCGATGCCGATGAGTTTGTACATGAGCCGCGAACCGCCGCCGCCCAAATACTTGTCCGCAAAGTCCATGGACCCGAAAAAATCCAAGACCACGTTGGTGCGGATGACCACGGCTGCGCCCAGCACGACCAAAATGGAACCGATCAGGATGCGTAGAAACATATTTTGTTGTTTATAAAGTTTAAAAAGTTCTTAATGTCCGTAAAGTATTTGTTTCAAAAAAATAAATATCAAAACTTTATGAACATTAATAACTTTATGAACATTATACCCTCTTCGATGCGCCGTTCCAAACCAACCCGTCGGTCGCCGCTTTGACCACGCCCGCAAAACCCGTGGCGCGCACCGCCTCTTCCATGGCCGCTGGCGTATCCAAACCCGTGTAGTGCGTCATCCACAATTCTTTGACGTTGCCGCGGAGCGCGATTTCCCCGCACTGCTTTGGCGACATGTGCCCATAGCCCGCCGTCGAATCCTGGCCCACGCGCGAACTGGCGTCGGAAATCAACAAATCCGCATTGGCCACGGCCTCGAAAAGCGAGTCGGTCAAACCGGCGTCTCCCGTATACACGACGGTGCCTTGTGCGGTCTCCAGCCTAAAACCCAATGACGGATGCTGGCCAAACCCGTGGTACACGCCGAACGGTTTGAGTTTAAGGCCGGCGAACGGCTCGGTTTCCACGCCCGTGCGCATGGGCATGCACGACCAATTGAGCCTGTCCTTGTAGACCACGTCGCCTTCCGGATGGTGCCAAGCCCAAACTTCGCTGAATTTTTCCACCAAGGCTTCGTGCATGTAAATCTTAAACTCGTTCATGCCGTCCACGGGCCTGCCCCACAACACGCGGCACAGTTTAGCTTGGATGATTTGCGGCAAGGCGGCATGGTCCGGGTGCGAATGCGTTATGGCCACATGTTTCAACGCGCCGTAATCGTAACCCGCGTCTTCGATACGGAAGCGGATGCCTTCGCTGGCGTCGAGCAACAACAGGTTTCCGTCGCAATCCACCAAGAAACCCGGCGGTTGGCGACGCGGTCCGGGCGCGGAAATGCAATTGGCGCACACGCCCGTGCCCAACGCGATGACTTTCAATGGCATAACTGCGCTGATTATACCACAAAATGCCCCGACCCACGTCCCCGCTTTGGACACTTGCGGAAAATGCGGCGTTTGGGTATCCTTCCAGCGCAAAATACGCTCGGGTGGCGGAACTGGTATACGCACTAGCTTGAGGTGCTAGCGGGAGCAATCCCTTGGAGGTTCAAGTCCTCTCCCGAGCACCAGACAAAAAACCGCTTCGGCGGTTTTTCGTTTGTCCTTTTGGTCATTGGTGGTTCGGGTTGTTTTGGTTATTCCCGAGAACCCCCACCCTCCTCCCCCGACCCATGATGACGCGGAGTTTATTGGGTACGACCGAAACCTTAAACTCGAATCCGCTGACCGCGAACAGGTCGGCATGCCCCTCGATGGGCGAATCGGACGCGATGGTGCCGGATTTGAAAAACACATGGGTTTCGTTGTCCTCGCCGAGCGACAGGCGTTTTAGGATGCGCGTTGATAACGGTTGTTCGCGGTTGGGCACCAACACGGCCTCAAGCAAACCGTCGCGCGCGTTGGCCATGGATTGGCCAAGGCGCGAAACGCCGCCCAAGTTGCGCAACGCCATGTCTCCGCCGCGCGGCAACGACAAGGTGAACGCGTCGTCCATGGCCAGCTTGGCCCGCGTCCGCTCGAATACGGCTTCGGTCAAAAAATACCGGTCCCCAAGCTTACCCATGTCCAAGGTTTCAATAAGGCGGGCGCCCAAGGTGTCGCAAGCCGGCAAACCCGGCGGAATGCCCAAGAGCGTGGCGATGTCCGTGGGTTCGGCCACGGGCAAGTAGCCCAAAATCACGGGCAGGTCCGGCAAAAACCACATCACCTTGTTCAGCGTATTGTCGTTGCCCACGAGCACGATGGTTTTGGCGCCTTGGTGCACGTGGTGTTCCACCAATTCTTTGGCGCTCCGGAAGAGCGTCAGCCTGCCGATTTGTCCGGACAACCCCAAAGTCGCCAAGCGGGTCTCCAAAGCCGCGACCGCGTCGCCATAGCGCGGATCGGTCAAAAAATCATCGTAGATGAAAGCGTAGGAGGGGTTCATCTTTTTGCATTCATAAAATTTGTAAGATTTGTAAGATTCATAAGATTGACTGACGACCGGGCCCAAAATCTTATGAATCTTATGATTTTTAAATCTTACAAATCGCTCGCCGTTTATTTTAAACGGCGAGTGGGCTCGCCGTTTTGTTTTTAGGTTTTGTTCGCGGCGTCCGCCTTGGCCGCATCGGCCGGGGGCGTTGTCGTTTTTTGCGGGTCGTTGGACGGCGCTTCGGTTTTGGGCTCTGGTTTGGCGTCGGTTTTGGAACCTGAGGTCAAATTGCCTTTGAGCGCGGCTCCGGCCTCGACGATGATGGTCTCGCACACGATGTCGCCGTTGACGCGCGCCGTGGATTTGACCTCCAACCGGCGTTTGGCCAACACGTTGCCTTCGACCTTGCCCGCCACCACCGCGTCCGCGGCCGTGACCGTGGCTTTGACGAAGGCGTCCGCGCCCACGGTCAGCAAACCGTCGGTCTGGATCGTGCCTTGGACTTCG
>Ga0302253_1001324_pt1 | contig 15253 bp, 9 predicted proteins | sample AAG_RA_Trp_MG_FD_193537 | JGI IMG/M metagenome (GOLD analysis project Ga0302253, IMG submission 193537) | Enriched activated sludge microbial communities from anaerobic digester in WTTP, New Holstein, Wisconsin, United States - AAG_RA_Trp | ecosystem: Engineered > Bioreactor > Anaerobic >...
CCGATGAAGTGGAAGGAACCAAGGTTTTCGTCGCACGTCGCTCGTCGCACCGTCCCAGAGTCGCGTGACGTTGCCACGGCTCTGAGCGTCAAAATTGACGCGAAGAAGGCCTGTTCCCGCTACATTGGCGTGCGTATGCAGGGCGTCAAAGTCGCGCCGTCGCCGTGGTGGCTTAAGCGCAGGTTACTTTCGGCAGGCGTGCGGCCTATCAACAATTTGGTGGACATTACCAATTACGTGATGCTGGAAACCGGCCAACCCATGCACGTGTTTGATGCGCATAAATTGCATACCCGTCATCCCGAACTTGGTTCGGGGTCTAAAACAGGGAAGTCCGAGATGCTGAAACAAGTTCAGCATGACGTTGCGGAAATCCACGTCCGTTTTGCCCGGTCAGGTGAAAAGATAAGGGCTTTGGACGGCAAGACTTACGAATTGGACGACAAAATTCTGGTCATCGCGGATACGGAAAAACCGATTGCCATAGCAGGCGTCATGGGCGGGGAAGAGACGGGCGCTGACGCCAACACCGCTGACATCGTTCTTGAAGCCGCGAGTTTCGATCCAGTAGTGGTGCGTAAAGGCTCGCGCAAATTGTTGTTGCAGTCGGATTCTCAATTGCGTTTCGAAAAGGGTTTGTCGCACATGGCGCCGGCTGCGGCCATGACCCGGGCCATCGAATTGGTCCGCGAGTTGGCTGGCGGCGAAGTCGTGGCCATGAAGGACGAGCAGACGCTCAAGTATAAGCCGCTCAAATTCTCAATTACGACTGACGAAGTCAGCGCCCTGATAGGCATTGAGGTCAAAAAGAACGAAATGGTGGACGTGCTCAAGCGTTTGGGTTTTGGCGTCAAACTCCAAGGCAAAAAACTGACGGCCGAAGTCCCGTGGTGGCGCGACCATGACATCGAGTCCGGCCGCGATTTGGTGGAGGAAATCGCACGCATCATCGGTTACGCGCGCATCCCGTCCGTGGTGCCGTTCGAAACCGCGCCGCGCCAAACGGACGCGGTCATCCAATGGGAAGACAGGCTCAAGGACCTGGCCAAAGCCGCGGGTTATACCGAGCTTTACAGCTGGTCGTTCGTGTCCGAGGACTTGTTGCGCAAAGCCGGTTTTGATCCGTCACATCTGCTCAAGGTGCAGAACCCCTTGTCCGCCGATTGGTCGGTCATGCGCCCGTCGCTTTTACCAGCCATGCTGCAAGCAGTGGCCGACAACCAGGAACGCGAGAAGGACTTGAGGTTGTTTGAATGTTCGAACGTATACCTGCGGAAGACGGAAGCCCGGAGCGCGGAGACCGGGGCGCGTCATGCCGGACTCCGGGCTTCGGACTCCGAACTGACTTGGTCCGATTTGCCCGAAGAAGCTTCGCAATTCATGTTGGCCGTGCGCGATGCGGATGAGGGTGAAGCCTGGCGCAAGGCCAAAGGATACATTGAACACTTATTTGAGACATTCGGCATAGGCGGCGTGAGTTGGAAGCGCGTATCCAACGAGGACTTGTGGCACCCTGGCAGGACGGCCCAGGCTTTTAAGGATGACGTGCCTTTGGCCACGGTTGGGGAGATAGCGCCGAATATCGTGGGGAATTTCAAGATCAAGGGTCGGGTTGGGGCGGCCGTGGTCAACATCAAGGAATTTATGGCTTTCGCCAAAACGTCCAAAGCCTATACCGCGTCCATGCCGTTCCCCGAAGCCAAACGGGACTTGGCTTTGGCCGTGGACGCCAACGTGGACTTCCGCGATTTGGAAGTCGCCATCCTAAAATCCGACGCGCGCATCCTGTCGGTCCAATGGTTCGATACGTACCAAGGCAAAGGCTTGGCCGAAGGCAAAAAATCCGTGGCCATGCACTTGTTGATCGGCAGCCGTGAAAAAACGTTGGACAGCGCGGAAGTCGACGGGGCCATGAATAGCGCCATTCTGGCCTGCAAGGAAAAATTCGGCGCCGACGTAAGATCTTGATGTGATATGTCTCGCGCCAATTTATTGGTTTTGGGTTTCGTTGCGTTAGGTTTAATGGGTGCGGGTTGCGATGTGCCCGCCGGTTTTACGCCCGATGCGTTGGACCAGCCGTTGAGCGGCCAGCCAAGCGTCGAGGAAGCCACGAGCACGGGTGCCGCCAAGGAAGAGCCGGCCGTGGTCAGGAACGACTTGGCTCCAGACGGTTCGGCCCTGGCGCAGCTTGGCTTGGTAGACGGCGTGTTGAAGTTGGCCATCGGCAAACCCGGCCAAAGTCCGGCCGCATATGACATGCCCAAAGTCTGCGCCTCACCCGCAAAAGGAGAGACTTGGTGGTCCAAGGACGGATTTTCGGTTTTGGCGCACGTTTCATGCAACGGCAACAGTTACCTGTATTTCATGAACGCCGAGACCGGACAGGAGATAAAACATAACGCATACGATTCAAAACGTCTTTTGGATGTATCTCCGGGCACTAATCGCATGGTCCTGCTGTCCGTGGATGATTCTAAGGGCACGGTGAACGTGACCGACATGGACGGCAACAACGGCAAAGCCTTGATTGAATACAACAAGAAAAATGAAGATAGCGAATTTACGGTCAGGAAGGCACGGTTTTCGCCCTCGGGCAAACGCCTGTACGTTCAGTACCTCATGTCAGACGGTTGGTTTGAACAAGACGGCAAACACGCTTATACGGTCGAGGGCCAGGCCGAGATTTTCGATTTCCCTTCGGGCAAGACCTACCGGAGCAAGGTTAAATTCGGGACCGAGAATTTCTTAGGTTGGATAGACGAAGACACGTACGCGGCCGAAACCAAGGCCGGGGGATACCAGACGTACAAACTCGAATGACAAAAAAACGCCCGACATTCCGTCGGGCGTTTTATTTTTACATTTCCTCGACTTCCTTTTTGCCGGCCGCGAGTTCGCGCGCCTGCTCTTTGTCGAGTTCGAGCAGCAAAGTTTGGAACTCTCCCACGTGCGTCTTCTCCTCTTTGGCGATTTCCAGAAAGACCTTTTTTATTTTGGAGCTCTTGGCCTTGGCCGCCATTTGTTCGTAAAGGTTGATCGCGTCCAATTCGGCGATGATACCGGCGCGTAAAGTCTCACGGTCAATGTCGGCGGCTGCGACTTTGCTCAAGTCGATGGGCAATGAAGACATCATAAGTTTCGGGGTTAAGATTGATTATTTCTGAATAAATGCGCGTTATTTTTTCCGTCAGCGTTTTGTCTTTCAGATGTTCCTCGGTCTTGGCGATGAGCCGGTCGATGATTTGGGGGTCGATATTCCATCCCGACAGTATACGACGGTAGTCCGACATTTCAGGACGTTTGGCGTAGACTTTGCGGATGTCGTCAAAATATTTTTTCAACAAGCCGGGGTCTTCGCCGTTGACGGGGGAAGGCGGGGTTATCCGGCGGATCATATCCGCGTCGACCGTTCCCGCGTCGTAGCTCGCCAAATCTTCCACGATTTTTTCCGCGGTCGTAAAAATCCATTCTTGGCTAAAACCCACGATGCGATTTTCAGGCCAAGGGGACAAGGCTTTGTATTTTTCTATGCCCTGTTCGTCATAGAATTCGTGCGTGGCCCAACCTTTGCGGAAGTCGTCGAGGCTCTTGTCGAACGGGTTGCGCGGCGCTTTGTCGCCGTGCGTCAAATCGCGTTTAATGCCGGTCACATAACGCGAGTCCGGATAGATGGCTCCGGCCAGATAGGTTGGCATGTCTTTGACGCCCAAACGCGGCGCCAAGTCGGCGGCAAAACGCAGATGTGTCATCTCAAAAGCCATATCATGGAACTTATATTATGGAGCTTGTAGCAGGTATCCGGCATGGCTGACGTCCGGGTATTATTTCAACAATCCACATTCGCAGCCTGCTACATGATACATGTTACACGATATATGATATACTGAATGCATATGGACCTCCAATCTTCACAAGCGTTCTTCTGGCTATGCGCCGGCCTGGCGATATTTTCGGTGGCGGCGTTCCTGTGCTGGGCCATCTTCGAATTCGCGCGCATGTTGCGGCAGGGGAATGAAGTGGTCGAACACGCTCGGGACGTTGTCGGCGGCATCGAGGAAGACGTGGCGCACGCTCGAGCCAAACTCGGCGGCGTGTTGGGCAATATGGCGGGCATTGCTTCGGCCGTCAAAGGCATTGCGTCAATGAAGTCAGAGTTTGGCGACGTCAAAAAACCGGCCAAAAAGACTAAAAAGCGTTTCAATCGGTTGTTGAACGAATACGAGGAAGTGGAAGAATGAAACAATCAAGTCAAAATAAAAGCACGCCCTTAGGGGCGTGTTTAAATTGGTGTTGTTCAATCGTCGTCGCAACAGCCGCAATCGTCGTGGGCGATGGTGATGCCGTGGACGTTGGTGGATTTGTAGAATTCGTGCCTGTAGGGCTTGTATTGTCGTGCCCTGATCCAACGCAGGAGTTGCGCCCGCCCTGGTCCAAATCCGCGACTTCGATGGCCGGTTCCAGCCTCCGTCCGCCCCGGCATGTGATCCAAAGCAAACCGACTTGCCATTTGCCGGGATGTCCCATGGCATAGGGCGTTCCGCATAAAGAACGGAGAACGGGTTCGCAATCGTGGGCCCTCAGGTCGTCCATGAAGGCTTGGTAGGTCATCGTATCGGGCGCTGGCTCGATGCAGGGCGTGGTGACCTTCCATTGGCCGTTGGTGCGGAACTGACCTGGCATCAAGTTGCGTTCGTCGTGCAGTCCGCATACCGGACAATCGCGTTCTTCCCACGAAGCACCCTCTTTGGCGGGCTTGATGATTCATTGGTGCGTCGGGAGTGAATTGGTTACGGCGTCGGATGTCTGATCCATGGCGTCAACCTCCTAGTGTGCTTGCCGAATACACCATAAAAATCCGCTGTTTGTCAAGCCTTGGACCGTCGGTTAAGATACGGGCGGATTAATTTTTCCCGCAGGCCTTGCGCCGTCAGCGGGACTTCAATTTATGCCAGAAGACTCGAAACTCGAAACTAGCGACTCGGAACAAAAGTCTCCCTTCGTCCACCTTCACGTGCATTCCATGTATTCGCTTTCGGATGCCATGGGCGACGTGGACGACGTGGTCAAAAAAGCCAAAGCCTTGGGTTACGACGCGGTGGCCCTGACCGACCACGGCAGCTTATACGGGGCCATAGATTTTTACGAAGCGGCCACCAAAGAAGGCATCAAGCCCATCATCGGCGTGGAAGCGAATATCGCGCCCAATTCGTTGCACGATAAGCGTCCGCGCATCGACGACTGGTCATACCACCTGACGCTCTTGGCCGAAACCAACGAAGGCTATCACAACCTTTTGAGGCTCGTGTCCATCTCGTATCTGGACGGTTTTTATTATAAGCCGCGCATGGACAAAGACGTCCTGCGCCAATACGGCAAAGGATTGATCGCGCTCTCGGGCTGCATGAAAGGGGAGATACCCAAAGCCTGCCAAGACCACGATTTGGACAAGGCGGAAAAGGCATTGCGCAAGTACCAAGAAATCTTCGGCGTCGAGAATTTTTATCTGGAATTGGTCCATCATCCGGAATCGCCCACGCAGATCGACATCAACAACCGTTTGATCGAGTTGGCGGAAAAGACGGGCGCGCCGCTCGTGGGCACCAAGGACGTGCATTACCTGGAAGAGGATGACGCCGAAGCCCAAGACGCGCTGCAATGCATCCATGCGGGCAAGCTCCTGTCCGACAACAACCGTTTCACCATCCGCACCATGGACCACTCGTTGCGTCCGGCGGACGAAATGGTCAAGGCTTTTTCCGACGTGCCCGGGGCCGTGGCGAACACGCGCGCCATCGCCGACCGTTGCGGCGTCAAACTCGAGCTGGGCAAGAACCTGTTGCCTAAATTCGACGTGCCCCAAGGGGAAACCGAGATGTCGTATTTGCGCAAACTGTCCGAGGCCGGTTTGCGCGAAAGATACGGGGCGGAGCCGCCCCCTGAAGCCATAGAACGTTTGAATTTCGAGTTGGACACGGTCGAGCGCATGGGGTTTCCGGGCTACTTTTTGATCGTGCAGGATTACGTGAATTGGGCCAAGAACAACGGCGTGGTCGTGGGACCGGGACGCGGTTCGGCTGCCGGCTCCATTGTGGCTTACGCGCTCAAAATCACCAATTTGGATCCGCTTAAATACGGTTTGCTGTTCGAACGTTTCCTCAACCCCGACCGCATCAGCATGCCCGACGTGGACATGGATTTCGACGACGTGCGGCGCAAGGACGTGATCCAATACGTGACCGAAAAATACGGCGCCGACCGCGTGGCCGGCATCATCACCTTCGGCACCATGGCCGCGCGCGCGGCCGTGCGCGACGTGGGCCGCGTATTGGGTTGGACGTTCCAGGAGGTGGACCGCGTGGCCAAAGTCGTGCCTCCGCCCGTGCAGGGCAAAAACATTCCCATCGACGTTTCGCGCAAGGACAACCCGGAACTCAAGGCTTTGGACGAAGCCGATCCGCGCGTCGGCCAATTGTTGGATTTGGCGTCCAAGCTCGAAGGCACGTCGCGCCACGCCAGCCAACACGCTTGCGGCATCGTCATCGCGCCCGCGCCGCTCGTGGAATACGCGCCCCTGCAAAAGGCCCAAGGCGGCGACGTGGATCGGGTCATCCAATACTCGCTCCACCCGTGCGAGGCCGTGGGCCTGCTCAAGATGGACTTCTTGGGCTTGTCCAACCTGACCATCATCCGCGATTGTTTGGAAATCATCGAAGCCGTGCATGGCGATGAAGTGGATATTGACTCATTGCCGCTGGATGATGAACAAACTTATGAACTATTAGGCCGCGGTGAGACCACCGGCGTGTTCCAGCTTGAATCCGACGGCATGAAGCGCTACATCCGCGAACTGCGCCCTTCGTGCATCGACGACATCATCGCCATGGTGGCTTTGTACCGTCCGGGTCCCATGCAGTTCATCGACTCGTTCATCGCGCGCAAACACGGCAAAGAAAAGATCGCCTACCTGCATCCTGGCATGGAGAATTCGCTTAAGAGCACGTACGGCATTTTGGTTTACCAGGAGCAATTCATGCAGATTTCAAAAGAATGGTGCGGGTTTACGGGCGGCCAAGCCGATACGCTACGTAAGGCCGTGGGAAAAAAGAAGATTGATTTGATGCGCAAAGTCAAGGCGGAGTTCGTGGAGGGGGCCGTCAAGCACGGCGGCGCGACGCAAGATGTCGCGGAAACTTTCTGGGTCCAGCTCGAAGAGTTCGCCAACTATTGTTTCAACAAGAGCCATGCCGCGTGTTACGGCTTGATCGCGTACCAAACCGCGTTCCTAAAAGCCCATTATCCCGAATGTTTCATGGCCGCGCTTTTGAATTCCGACAGCCTCAATATGGATCGCGTGACCATCGAGGTGGAGGAGTGCCGACGCATGGGCATGACCGTTCTGCCGCCGGACGTGAACGAATCGTTCTCCGGTTTTTCGGTGGTTAGGGACAGCGTCCTTCGGTCGTCGCAAACGTCGCAACGTCCCACGTCCCAGGGATTGATGGATGGCGAGCCTGCGACGCGGGACGTGCGACGCGGGACGATCCGCTTCGGTCTTTTAGCCATCAAAGGTTTGGGCAACGACGTGGTGGATGAAATCGTGCGCGAACGCAAAAAGAACGGGCCGTACAAGGATTTGGGCGATTTCATCTCGCGCATCCGCGGCAAGTACATCAACCGCAAATCTTTGGAATCGCTCATCCGGTCCGGCGCCATGGATCGGTTCGGGGACCGGGGACAGTTGTTCTATAACATCGAATGCATGTTGGATTTCCATAAACAGATGGAACGCGAAGCCGAATCCGGGCAAGTCAACCTGTTCGCGTTGGCGCCCAAATCCACGGCCGCCAGCCTGGTGCTCAAGGCCGCGCCCGTCATCAGCAGCCAACAGCGCCTGGCGTGGGAAAAGGAACTTCTTGGGCTGTACGTGTCCGAACATCCGTTCAAGGCGTTCGCGGCCAAGCTGGGCGCGTTCGTGCAGCCTATCGCCAACTTGCCGCAACTCATCAAGGAAAAGAAGGTGCGCATCGGCGGCTTCGTGTCCACGGTCAAAAAAATCCTGACCAAAAGCAACGAACCCATGTTGTTCTGCCGGCTCGAAGACGGCAACACCAATTGCGAGGTCGTGGTTTTTCCGCGCGTGTACAAAGACACGGCCAGCTGTTGGGAAGACGGTTCGGCCGTGATCGTGAGCGGGCGCCCCAGCGAAGACGAAGGCAAATACAAACTCCTGGCCGAAAACGCATACAACATTACCTACGAAGGCATCGAAGACGTGTTGCGCGGCACTGGCATGGAAATCTCTTCTCCGACCCTCCGACCCTCCGACCCTCCGACATCCTCTTCCGTTAATCCCGAAGATTTGCCGGTTCCCACGGAAGAGGATGTGTTTGCCGACGCGCGGCAAGTCGGACCGCCTCCGGAAGAAAAATCCTCGGTCGTTTCGTTGTACGTGGGTCCTACATTGCCCGAGTCGGCCATAAAAGCGTTGCGCCTGATTTTCGACGAGCATCCGGGTTCCATGCCCGTGGAATTCGTGATCGAAGACGTAGGCGGCCGGCGCCGTATCACTTCGTCCGCGCGTATCCAACTCACCCCAGAAGTCTCTGCTCGTATCGAATCCATTTTGGGGCCAAGGACCGTCAAATTCGATTAAAATACAAAACAGCAAATTCCAAACAGCAAACAGCAAAATCAGACGGAAAGGCGTTTGTCGCTTGCTGTTTGGAATTTGCTGTTTTCTTATCCAGGGTTTCTGTGCTATAGTTAAGCAAATATGGGGATTAAGTTGGTTTCCAGTTCGGGTGGTTTTCCACAGCCGGCTTCTTCGCGGTTATTCCGCAATATCGCGGTGACTTTCGTGCTGATCACGGTCGCTGTTATCGGCGTGGCGTTGTGGACCTCGTCGGTCAGGGCCAAGATCATGGTCAAAGTCAAGCGCGTGCCCGTGAATTTGGACACGGCCGTGGAAATCGCGTCCGTGCCGGCCACCGGGCAAATCAAGGGCAGGGTAGTGAGCGGTTCGTTCGTCGAATCCAAGGAATATCCCATCGAAGCCACTACGGCCACGGCGCCCATCGTTCCGGCCGAACCGGCCAAAACCACGGGGCGCGTGCGCATCGTCAACAAAAATTCAAAAGAGCAGCCCCTGGTCGCGACCACGCGCCTTTTGGCGTCTGACGGGCGTTTGTATCGACTGACCAAGGGCGTGACCGTGCCGGCCGGCGGCACGGCCGAAGTCGAAGCCGCATCCGACAAGCCGGGTAAGGAGTTCGAGCTTCAGACGGGCGTCAAATTGACCATTCCGGGTTTGTGGGAACAATTGCAGTCTTTGATATACGCCGAAACCGTCACGGTTTTTTCCATGGGCGAGCAAAAAGACGGTGGCCCGCGCAAATTTTTGACTGCTGACGCGCTGGCCAGGGCCCAAACTGAACTTTACGGAACGGCTCTGGACAAGGCCAAACAATCCTTGGCCGTGGAAGCGGGCGCGCCGAGTGATTGGGAGGCGATTTACGTGGTTACGGCTTCCAACAAACAGAGCAATACGGCCGTGGGCCAAGACGCTGACAAATTTTTAGCCCAAGTCAAAGTTAACGTAACGGCCGTGTATTTCCCCAAAGAGGACGTTGCCGCCTTTGTACGCGACCGCTTGAAAGATAAACTGCCTGAAGGCTATTCGTTGTCCGGCCAGGACGGGCAATTGGACGTGTCGTTCCGTTTGGAAAACGCGGACACGGCCAAGAGTGTGGCGCGGTTGGCCATCTCGGCCGAAGGCCAAAGCCAACTTTCCAAAAACAGTACGGCTTTAAAAAAGGATTTGATCGTGGGTTTGCCGTCCGACGAAGTTATCCGCAAGTGGTCAGCGCTCGACGGCATCGACCAAGTGGACGTTGAATTGCAGCCCCGTTGGGTGCACCGCTTGCCTAGCATGAAGGATAAGATAGACGTGATTGTGGAGTGATTCGACCAGGTGTTGACGGTTCGGTCGCTTAAGCGCTAAATTATAACCCTGTTCCGGCCACCAACCGGATTCCGGCGGAAAATCCAGACAAAGTGCCTGCTCCATGTTACATGATGCATGTTACATGCCAGGAACGCGGGTGGAACCACGGTCGAGAAAAACTCGGTCGTCCCGACGAATCCCAAAAAGGGGATTGGTCGGTTTTTTTAAATCAAATATTAATGTCATGCCGAACTTGTTTCGGCATCTAAGTATTGACAAACCGAAATCCTGAAATGAGTTCAGGATGACGCAACATATGTCTTATCCCATCGAAACCATGCGCCACAGTGCGGCGCACGTGATGGCCGCTGCCATCCAGCGTTTATTTTCCGACGCAAGATTTGGCGTGGGTCCGGCCATCGAAAACGGATTTTATTACGATATCGACATCGGTCGCGCTCTGACGCCCGAAGACCTTGAAGCCATCCAGGACGAAATGGAAAAAATCGCCAAAGAAAAATTGCCGTTCGAGCGGCAAGAGATGGATATCGACCAGGCGATCGAACTGTTTGAAAAGCTCAAACAGCCGTTTAAGGTCGAATTGCTGAACGACATCAAGACCAAAGGCACGACCAAGCTCACGGAAGAGGAGGCAGGGGACGTGGACCCGGCCATGAAAGGCAAAGTCAGCGTGTACATGACCGGAACGTTCACGGACTTGTGCCGCGGGCCACATGTGGATAACTCTGGAGAGATAGGGAAGTTCAAGGTCAATAAAATGGCCGGCGCGTATTGGCGCGGCAACGAAAACAATCCGCAGCTGCAACGCGTTTACGGTTTATGTTTCGCGACCAAGGACGAATTGGCCAAATATCAGGACATGCTCGCCGAGGCCGAACGCCGCGACCATCGCAAGTTGGGCGTTGAATTGGACCTATTCACCTACTCCCCGCTCGTGGGTTCGGGTTTGCCCATGTTTACCCCCCGCGGAGTTATTTTACGACGCACGTTGGAGGATTTCGTTTGGTCGCTCATGAAACCGTACGGTTACGAGCGGGTGTGGATACCTCATTTGGCCAAAACCGACCTGTATAAGACCTCTGGCCACCTGGAAAAGTTCCATGACGATTTATTTTACGTGTCCAGCAAGAAAACGGATGCGCAATTCGTGCTCAAGCCGATGAACTGTCCGCACCACACGCAGATTTTCGCCTCCAAACCGCGCAGCTACCGCGATTTGCCCATCCGCTACAGCGAAGTCACCACTTGCTACCGCGACGAGAATACCGGGCAATTGCAGGGCCTCTCGCGCGTCAGGTCGCTGACCCAGGACGACGCGCACGTGTTTTGCCGCGAAGATCAGATTGAAAAGGAGGCTTTGGCCATTTACGACATCATCAATAAGTTCTACGCGGCATTCAATATGCCGCTGCGCGTTCGCCTCTCAACTCACGATCCGGCGCATATGGAAAAATACTTGGGCGGCGAAGAGGTTTGGGCCAGATCGGTTGCGACCCTTAAGAAGCTCATGGAAGACGCCGGCCGCACGGTCGAAATCGGCCTAGGCGAAGCGGCTTTTTACGGCCCCAAATTGGACTTCATGGCCACGGACGCCATTGGTCGCGAATGGCAATTGGCCACGTTGCAATTGGACTTCAATCTGCCGGAACGCTTCGAGCTCGAATACGTGGACGCGGACGGCACGCGCAAGCGCCCGGTGATGCTGCATCGCGCGATTTTAGGGTCCGTGGAGCGTTTTACGGCCATCATGATTGAACATTTCGCGGGTGCGTTTCCCTTGTGGCTGGCCCCGGTCCAGGTCGCCGTCCTGCCGGTCGCTGACCGCCACGCAGAAGCGGCTAAAGCCTTGGCTGCTGATCTGGCGGCCGCCGACATCCGGACCGAAACCGACGACTCCACCGAATCCGTGGGCAAAAAAATACGTAACGCCGAAATGCGCAAAGTCCCGTGCATGATCGTCTTCGGCGACAAGGAACAGGAAGGCGGCGAACTGACTATCCGCTGGCGCGGCGTCAAAGAGCAACAGACCGTCAAACTCGACGCTTTCGTTGCCGAGATTATGGAGAAAATCGCGTCCAAGGGTTGATTGACGCAGGTGGGTTCGCGATGTTCGTAATGTTTATAAAGTCGAAAGTTAAAAAAAACAGTCACGAACGACAAAAATCCGGCGAAAGCCGGATTTTTCATTGTTCGAAGTACGGCTTTATGAACTTTCAAACCTTACGAACTTTATGAACCTTGTTACTCCGCTTTTTCCTTGACCCACTCAAGCGCGATGGTGCGCATGGTGCCATGGTTCAGGCCCATATCCTCGTCGAATTTCTTCCACATGCGTTCGGCGTTGGCCATGGCGTCAGAATCTCCAAGTTTGGCGGCTTTGACGTAGTTGTTGACCATGAACAGGTATTTGTTGTACGCGTCGCCGCGGTCGTCCACGTGCCTTGAGAGTTCGCGGATGATCTCGTCGGCCGACGGCAGGTTTTCGTGCGCTTTGCGGCCTTCGGCTTTGGCGTTCTCCGGCGAAAGGTTGGTGGGATCCAAACCTTCGCTCTTCATGAAGTTCACGAAATCAATGCCGATGGAGTTGCTGTAATTGACGAAGCGCGATTTCTTTTCCCAAAAGTTCATGAACTTCTTGGAATAATTCGGGTCGCTGCGGTCCAATTTTTCCAATTGTCTTTGTTCGCGCAGGATTTCCGCGGCCACGAAGCAATAAGCCGTGGCTTTGTCTTTCGTGAATTTGTATTTGGTATCGTCAAGTTCGGTCTTGCTGGCCAGGTTCTCCTGGAAGCTTTTGTTGGCCTTCTCCCATAACAAGTAAGCGTTCGGCAAGGCCATGTCCGCTTCGGGCAACGAAACCGGACCGTGTTCGAACTTCGCCCCTTCTGGGCTAAGGGCCTGTATCAAGTCTTCGGCCGCTTCTTCGGGCGTGGGGGCCAGCCGCCTTTTTTCCATGCTCTCGCGGCGCGCCGCTGCGGATTCTTGTATCGCTTTTCTTTGGCGGGCGGCACCTGGATAATCAGGCGCGTATTCATGACGTGGCATAGGGGTTCGAAAAAATTTATGCTGAGGTGTCGTTTAGCAGGGTTTCCTTCATGTTCGCCACCATGGTCATGAAGCCGTCAGCGGCTTCGGACTTGCCCAAATGCTTGCGGTTCAAAGCTTTGAGTGCGGCAGACGCCTCGGTCGTGCTTCTTCCGGCCCCGGCCTCGAAAAATCGTTGGATGGCTTTTTTATACGTACCCAAAAGATTTTCTGGAATCTTCTTGTTTTTGGGATAGATTTTAAGCGCTTCGTTGGCCAATTTATCGATTGCTTTGCCGACGATTGGACGCTCGGCGTCCAGTGATTTGAGCCTCTTTTCCTTTCTCAACGTCGCGGGTTCTTCTTCGGTCAGGGCTTCAGCGGTGGCTTGGGCGATATTTCGCGTCAGCTCCTCTTCGCCTTCATAGGGTTTGCCCACGGGCTTCTTCGGAAGCTCCTGTGTCGGCACGTTGATGTGCGTCATGGCCTCGTGGATTTTGCCCAAAGTCATGCGAACTTCGCGTTGGGCCTGTTTGTCGTCTTCGGTCACGGGGAGGGTCTTGTCCATGGCTTTCAACAAGACCACCAAGGTCGCTTCAGGAGGGTCGCCAGGGGCTTTGTCGCCGTATTTGGCCAAACGCGCATAATTTTCCGATAGGTCGGATAAATCAGACAGTTTGTGCTGAAGGTCTGTAATCATGTCCCGAATCACAAAAGCCGCAAGTTCGCGCTGTCTGGTTTTGTCTGCGGTGGTCGCGTTTTTATCGCCCTCCATCAGTCCTAAGAAACTCTGCCATTCCTCCTTGGCTTTTTCCGGCGTGAGCAAAGCGGCTGCCCATTCGATGGTCATGGGTTGGCCCATGGTCTCTTTGGACTCGGTCGCCCTGGTCGGGACGCCTTCGGTCGCGGCTTCCATGCCCGTGACTTTGGCGCTTTCGCGAGCCTGTTCGGTCCGAGCCAAATTGCGTCCGATGGCTTTGAATTTTTTCAGATTAGCTTTCTTTTTACCGAAATCCAAGGCCGGATTGTCCACGAAACCCAATTCCTTATTCATCGCTTCGAGCTGTTTCAGCGTCTTGTCGTACGTTTCGGGGTTGCCGCCGGATTCCGCATGCCGCCGCAACTGCGCGGCCAATTGGACGTAATCCAATGCCGTGAATTTTACCTCGTTGACACCAAGGTTGATTTGATTCTGCACCGTATCCCAAAGTCTGGCTGCGGCTTGACGGCCTTCCGTGCCGCCGCCGAAAGCTTCGACGCACTCGTCCACGGTTTTCTGTTCGGGCGTGCGCACGTTTTCCAGTTTGCCGACCATCTCTTCAAGCATGGCCTGCTCTTGGGCCTTCTTCTTGCTCAGTTGCTCTTCCACGCTTAGCGGGGTTTCGGGCAAGATGGCTTTGCGGTCTTCTTCGGTCAAGGCTTCGCCCGCGATTTCGGCTTCGGCTATACGATCTTCGTACTCGTCGAGTTCTTGGATTTCTTCAAGCGCTTTTTCGGCTTTGGCTTTACGCTCTGGTTCGGGCAGTTCGGCATAGTCTTCCATGACCACGGCTTTGAGCGTCTCGGGTGAAGCCATGACGTTGGGCGTGGTGATGGAGCCCTTTTCCGCACGATGGATGTCCGCCCACAACGCGTCGGCCTCTTCCAGAGTGGCGGCCATGCGGGCCATGTCTTGCTTGGCCTCGTCGGTCTTGAGCCGTTTGGCGGTTTCAATCTCTTTTGAGGTCAGAGCTTTGTTGCCAGCCAACCTGTCCGCCAGGCGCCCAAGCCAGCCGGTCGGCGCCTCGGCCAAAATCAAAGCCCGGTCATACGAGACCTTGTATTTGCCCGCGAAAGAAGCTTTGGCGCGCATGAGCCGCCGCGTAAGTTCAACGCGTTTATGTTTGGTTTCTTCCATGGACTCCAACAGGTTGCCGCGCAATTGCATGTCTGCGCTCTGCGCCATTTGGCGTATTTTCTTGTCCGTGGGCGGTTTTTCGATCTTATCCAAAACTTCGGTGGCGTTTTCGATGGCCGCGTCCAATTCGGCTTGGTGTCTTTCGTTCCAGCGTTTGGAAGGCGGCAGATACCGGTATTCGTGCATCTTGTCCAAAAGCCTCTTCATTCTTGACGACATCTCTTCGAGTTCGCGGTTGTATTGGTCCACGATGGAGCGCTGGAATTTATCGTCCGGAGCCCCCAGCATGTCCTCCCGGCGCGTGAGATAACTCTCCGCGGCGTTGGTCAGATCCACCAGCTCGCCCTGTTCTTCCTTGTAGATACGCA
>Ga0302253_1001326_pt1 | contig 15241 bp, 8 predicted proteins | sample AAG_RA_Trp_MG_FD_193537 | JGI IMG/M metagenome (GOLD analysis project Ga0302253, IMG submission 193537) | Enriched activated sludge microbial communities from anaerobic digester in WTTP, New Holstein, Wisconsin, United States - AAG_RA_Trp | ecosystem: Engineered > Bioreactor > Anaerobic >...
TTTTTAAATTAAGCATATTTTTGTAATTATTTAGATTATAAAATTATTAATCTATTTTAACAAAATATACTTAAAATGAAAAGAGAGAAAACTAAAAAAATAAAAAGCAGGCCGTAAAATGCCTGCTTCTTTTTTTATCACTAAAAATTAATTGTTTCTCCTGGTTTAATTTCTCCCCTGCTCACTTGTTCTTCATTAGTTTGATTGTTCTGATTTTCTAGCTTCTTATCTCCTGCATGACTCCTCGCTTCTTTTAAAACATTCTGCAATTCTGAAAGATTGATTTCCTTTTTAGGTTTTACTTCTTTGGCTTCTAATTTTTGTTTCCTTTCTTCCATTACTTTTCCCTTTTCGACAGGTACAAAATCTTTAACTGATTTATTTAAACTTATAAATGCTGGATTTGGGCTTGACTCCTTATCTTTATTGCTCAACTTTTTTAAGCAGGACTTACAATAAGCTGGCCGATTAGGGTCTGGCTTAAAGGGAACCTTCATTTTTTTGTGACAACTAGAACATTCTGCATCATACAATTCAACTCCCTCTTTAAAGCCTGAGTTATTTCCATTTACTCTCGCGGGAGAACTAATTTTGTTACCTTCCTCGGTTATGCTCGCTATTTTTTCTTCTACAACTTTCCTCATAGTTCCATAAGCAAGATTAGAGGCCTCAATTATTTGATTTCTAAAAGATGTCGTAATGTGAGGCACGGGCGGTAAGGTTTCTGCAGAAAATGGACGACTTGTTACTCCGTCAATCGCTAATTTTACAAAAATATTTTGCTTAGGAAGATTAACTAAATTTTGAGCTGTAAATTCTGGAGCGAATTCTCTTTCCAAAAATTCGGCGTCATCTGCACCCACCCTAAAAGTTATCATTGTTCCCACATTTCCAAAAACAGCATCACGCACTTTTTCTTCCATTTGGGTAATATATTGGTGTGCTAAAACCAACGATAATCTATATTTTCTTGCTTCAGATAAAATCGTGGCAAAAGAATCAGTAGAAAAATTTTGGAACTCATCAATGTATAAAATAAAATCATTTCTATCTTTTTCTGGAATATCCACCCGCGACATTGCAGCCAATTGCAATTTAGTAATCAATAATGCTCCTAAAAGGCGAGAAGATTCTTCTCCCACCCTTCCCTTAGAAAGATTAATAATAAAAATCTTTTTGTTATCCATTATTTTCCGCATATCAATCGTAGAGTGTTGTTGGCCAATTATATTTCTAATAATTGGCGCGGAAGTAAATTGTCCAATCTTATTTTGAATAGCAGCTGTAGCTTCTACTTCGTATCTTTGAGTGTAGCGAGCAAATTCTTTTGTCCAAAAGGCCTTAATCACTGGATCTTGTAATTTTTCTACAATTTCATTTCTCCATTCCACATCAGATAACATTCTATTAATTCCGAGCAAAGTGGAATCAGGCACCTCTAAAAGCGCCATAATCGTATTATTTAAAATGTATTCCATTCTAGAAGACCAAACATCGGGCCATATTTTTTTAAACACGGCCATCAATCCGCCTGCAATTAAATGTCGATAAGTTGGATCAACATCTTCCATAATATTAAAAGCAATTGGATTATCTAAGTCCGCGGGATTAAAATAAACCACGTCTTTAATTCTATCTTCTGGAATAAAATCCAAAATTTCCTCAGCTGCCTCCCCGTGAGGATCAATAAACCCAACACCATTTCCCCGACGGATATCTTGCACAATCATATTTTTTAAAAGCTCGGTTTTACCCATACCGGTCTTTCCAATAATATAAACGTGTCGACGTTTATCATCCACTTTAATACCAAACTTCCTCTGCTCTCCGCGAAAAGTAGTTTTACCAAAAAAAGTAATAAGACTGTTTGCTAATGATTCCATTTTTTAATTAATCTAATATATTAATATGTTAAATAAACTATTCTTCTATAGGTAAAGATGCAGGTGGAGCAACTTTTTTTACTTCTATTCTGGTTAAACCAACCGATGGAGCCACTTCGTATCCTGGGAAATGAAACATTGTTGCCAATTCTTCTGAATTTAGAATAAATATTCCATCTTTAACCGGAGGTCGCTCTCTATCTACATAGCGCCAAAATAATTCTCTTTTTCTATAATATAATCTGGCATTTTTAAAAAGCTCTGGGGATTGTACTTTAGTAATTGTGGTGGATAATGGTCTAATATTATTAGTATTATGTGTACCAAATTGCACTGTAAAACTTGGTCCAAAACCTTTCAAAACATGGTCAAAAACTTCTCTTCTGGAAAGCTGAAGGAATCTGATATTACATTGATACATTGTTTTGGAAATCTTTTTTTCTATAGCAGTCACAACGTCACGCTCTCCCGTAGACATACGCATGGCCTCTGGAAATAATTCTTGTTTTTTAACTTCTTCTGGCTCTCTAAAAGTAACTGGAAAAAATAAATCTATGATTTTAAGTGGAACTTCTGTTAAAATCCCCCAAATAATATCCAAAATAAACGGATTGCTTTTGGCTGGTTTTTCTCTTTTCATTAACCTATCAATTTCTCTGGCTCCTCGGTCCAAAAAATTATCTTCTTTGTTTTGAATTGGTAAGGCAGTAATTTGAAACCAAATATATTCTCCTTTTTTAAGTTTAGAAAAAAGCTCTAAAATATTTGAAACTGGATCTAAACGTTTTGCTTCGTCTAAAGTATCTGTTTTTTCTTCAAAAAATTCGCTATAAGTTCTTATCGGGTAGATATCCGGTTTATTCATTTGAAAATCACACCCCCAAATATCCCAGTCCTTATTGGGAATTTCTTTTGGCAGAGTTTGAGTATAATCAGGCACTTCAAATATTTCTATTTCTGGATATTGGGCATAAAGAGTAGATTCCAAGAAACGTTTTTGCATTGCAGGGATCCTAATATAAAAATGAGCAGTTCCTTCTATGCCAACCAGCTCAAAAGAAGCTTCTACAATAGTCTTACCCTCAAAATAAACACCCCTCCAATCTTTAGGTGGATCATAGGTAGTCCAATAAGCGTTAAAAAACATTTCCATTGCTCTTAACGGTCGCGTAACGCTTTGAGGTATTTTTATTTCCAAAAGAATTCTTCTTCTCTCTGGAGCAGAGTTCCAAGTAGTACACATATAATAGATAAATGTGTAAGTTAAAATATTGTATAAAATAATTAACAAAAATAACCACCAGAAGGCAGAGAGAAAATTAGTTAATAATAAAAAAGCCGGCGCTAAAAACCCTGGAATAGAATTAGAAATTTGAAAAAAATCAGTCATTGATTATTTAAGAACATTAAAATTAGGCTTCTCTGACTTTGTATTTTCCTTGGTCGTCTTTTTCGAAATTATTTTTATTTTGTAAGCTTAAAAAGATTGTAGAATCTTTAACCATTCTTTGTTTCTTTACTTGCTCAATTATCTCATCTTTAGTTAAAGAGGAATTGGAAGCCTTTAAAACATTATAAATTACGTCTTTAACTCGGCCAGGAAAATATCCCCAATTTTTTAAAGCATAAACACCCCTACCCACCAAAACGAAATCATTATTTCTAATCAATTCGTTATGAACTGTTTGAGGATGAAGTTTAAATCCGCGATTTTCTTTCTCTTTCATCTGCTCATTAAGCTTAAAAATAAGACCTGTGATTTCTTTAAAATGAAGTGGTTTTTCGTTCTTTTTCAAAACCAAAACGATTTTATCTTTAACAGTCCTGGGATTAACCTCTGGAGATGATTTTGGCCCTATTTTTTTACCATCAATAGAATAAGCAATATTTTTAGATATTTCTAAAATAGATAAAAACATTTTTTTATCTACGCTTATCTTTTTAGATTCTGCGGAATTTTCTTTCTCAAATTCACTAAATAAATTTTCTATAATATCTGGCTCCTTGCCTTTTTCAAACTTGTTCACAAGATCAGTAGCTACTCTTTTTGCAAGCTCAGGCAAATCTTTACGAACAGAATAAAAAGAAAAAAAGGATTGATCTTCTTTTATCTTTTCTACATCGTTATTTAAAGCAAGTAAAAATGTAATGTAATTTTTATCTTCTGGCGAACCAAGTTCAGCCAAAAGCAAATCTTCTCTTTTAATGCCTCCGTTCTGTTTTATTTTGTCCTCTAAGTAAGTTTTAATTTTTTGATATTGAGATTTTATTTGAGAATCTTCCAATGCCTTTTTGGCTCTTTTAATTCCGTCCACTTCAATCTGTCTCACTCTTTCTCTGGTTATTTTATAGCTTTTGCCAATAGCATCCAAGGTTTCGCCCTCTTTCTTTTTTCCAATAGAAAATCTCCTCGAAAGTACGGTTTTAGTCCTTTCGGGCATTGATTTTAGAATGCTTTGCGTTATTGTTTTATAATCTAATTCCATAAAAATTAATATTTTGTATGTTAATTATTAATAACATTTTTAAAAGATTATGTCAATAGACAACTACCTTTTCGCTAAGCCTTTTTGTCAAAATCAAACTAAAAATGATCAATTAGGAGCTTATTTGGCCTTATTTTGCTTCCATTTTAGCCATTGAACCAATAAAGGACTGGCCAAAAACACAGAAGAAAAAATTCCCACTACAACCCCAATTCCAATAGTTAAAGTAAAATATTTTAAGCTTTCTTCCCCTCTAAAAAAATAGTATAAAGGAGCAATAGCCAATAAAACAGCCAAAGACGTATTAATACAACGGGCAAAAGTTTCGTTTAGGGATTTGTTTACTATTTCTTCGTAACTCTTGTTTTTGCTTTTCAAAAGATTTTCTCTAATTCTATCAAAAACCACAACTGTATTATTAATACAATAACCCACAATTGTGAGCAAAGCTGTAATTATGGGAATGGTTAATTGAACTCCATAAAAATGCCCCAAAACAGCTAAAATTCCCAAAGGAAGAATAATATCGTGAAAAAGCATAAGCGTTGAAGAAAGTCCATAACCAAAAGAATTGATTGGATGGCTTACATTTAAAAATGCAATTGCAATATATAAAAGCATCACAATTAAAGCAGCAATAACCACAATTATAGTTTTATTTTTTAATTCTCCTCCTACTAAAGGGCTAATGGTTTGAATTCCAGAAGATTGTTCATTTATTTGCTGTCCATTTTCTAGTGCAGTTAAAACCGTATTATAGGTTTCATTACTAATATCTGTCTTACTAATTTTTATAACAATCCCCTTATCTCCAATTGGTTGAATTTCTGCATTGCCAAACCCTTCAATTGCATTAATCGCATTTTTAACTTGTTCAACAGTTGGTCTATTTTCTATATATTGAATAGAAACCAAACTTCCTCCCTCAAAATCCATTCCCAACCTTAAACCAAAAGTAAAAATACTAATCAGAGAAGCTAAAATAGCAACAATTGCGATTCCAAAGTAAATTTTTGAATATTTTGTAAAATTAAAATTCATGTTCTTTTTTATTTATGACCAAAGCCATTTAAGTTTTGCAATAATAGTTTTTTCGGAAATCAATAAAAATATATGGGTGACTACAACCGCCGAGAACAAACTCAAAAGAATACCCAAAATTAAAGTAAAGGCAAATCCTTTAATAAAACTTGTTCCGAGGAAATAAAGAATAAGAGCTACAACCACAGTGGCAAAATGCCCATCTCTAATTGATGGCCAAGCCCTTAACATTCCTTGATGAATGGAAGTAGCTAGGTCTTTGTTATTTTTTAACTCTTCTCTCATTCGGCTAAAAATTAAAATGTTTGCATCTACGGCAATTCCTAAAGATAAAATTAAACCACCGATACCAGCCAAAGTTAAAGTTATAGGAATTATTTTTATTAATCCAAAAAGTAAAGCCACATAAATCAATAATGCCAAAGAGGCTAATACTCCTGGGAAACGATAAAAAATTATTAAAAACAAAGCAATAAAAATCAAACTCCAAAAACCAGCCTTAACTGCATTGTCTAAAGTTGTTGCTCCTAAGGTTGGACCAACTTTTTCTTGCACAATTGGATTTCCAAGTGGCACCAATAATGTTCCTTGATTTAATCGGCTTACTAAAGTTTTTGCTTCTTGCACATCTTTAATTCCAGAAATAACTGCTTTACCCCCACTAATTTTTTCATCTACCCTGGGAGCATATAAATCAGAGGCGTCAATTTTGTCATCGCCGGTTGTATCAATTATAGAAACTCCGTCTAAATAAATCGCGATACTTTTTCCGATATTTCTATTTGTAAGATCTTCAAAAATTTTGGCTCCCTCGCTATTAAACTGCAAACTTACTAAAGGAGCACCAGTAGTTTGATTAAATTCTAAGCCAGCCTTTTCTAAATATCGTCCGGTTAATTCTGTAGATTGATAAGGTGATACGAGAAGAAGATACCAATCTGGAACGGCTTGAATAATAGCATTAATTTCTTCTTGCGACTTATCTTTATTTTCTTCAGCAATTTTACTAATTTCTTGTCTCTTAGCATTAATTCTTTCTATTTCTTCAGCACTTTTCTCTTCATGAAATTCTAATAAAGGAGTTTCTCCAATCCACTCAATGGCTTCGTCAATACTTGTTACTCCTGGCAATTCCACAGCCAAACGATCAACACCATAAACTTGAACAATTGGTTCTCCCACTCCAAACATATTTACCCTTCTTTCAATTAAATCTCTTAATCCATTCATTGTTTCTGATCTTTCTGTTTCTTTAATTCCAGTTAAATCAGCTTTGTATTCCAAATGCACCCCGCCCTTGAGATCTAATCCCAATCTATATTCTGGGGTATTAAAATGAGGAATTTTAGTTTGTAGCTTACTATTTACCGCATCTACAGCTTGGTTATAAGGAGCAGTGTAAGAGAATATTCCGGCAAAAATAGCCAAAATAATGATTAAAATAAAATAAAAAATAGTTTGCTTATTTGACATGTCAGATTATTTATTACCAATCAATATAATTCTTTTATAATCAAAAAATCGTATTGAATAAGGATTCGATTAATTATATTCTTTTTAATACTATAAACTTAAAAAAGATTAAAGTCAACCCGGTTAAATACAGATTTTAGTATTAAATAAAATCTCGATTTCAAATTAAAATTTGAAATCATTTAACCGGGCAAGCCCGACTAAATTAAATTGTTTAATCGGACAGGCCCAAATTAAATCTAAATTATGTAAAAATTATTTCTTTTTGTATGATTCTAAAAGCCAAGAGCTAGATTGAACTTTACCGCCCTTTCCAACATTAAAAACCATTTTAATCCCATATTTTTTACAAACTAAGAGTTCTGGCGTATTGCCAATTTTTCTATCTCCCCCGTTTGCAAAAATATCTGGCTTAATTCTTTTCAAAGCATTATCTACGCTCATATTTTCTGGATTTGGTTTGTGCGTAGTTAAAACCACTTTATCAACCCATTTAATATTTTCTATAATCTCTTTTCTTTCTTTTTGTGGCATAAACACAAAACCTTTTTTCTTTTTCAGCCAATTATCATTGTTTAGTATCACCACTAATTTATCCCCCAGCGCTTTAGCTTCCTTAAACATTCTAACATGTCCAATATGAATTGGATCAAATCCGCCAGAAACAGCCACTAAAATTTCTCTTGTCGCTTTTTCCATATTTTTATTTTATTAATTTTACCAACTGTAGCTAAAACTACTATTCTAATTATTTAAGGGATTCCCCAAAAACCAAAAACATAACCAGTTGTATTATCATTATTGTTGTTAAAATCCCTTGTATTCAAAGTTTTCATATCTGCATTTTCTTTGATTCCTTTAACATCCAAAAAAGCTGCTAAGGCTGCGAGTGTTTGCGGAGAGTCCGCCTCTATTAAACCCTCTGCGTTTTGATCAAGGGTTGAAAGAACGCTAGCTGACAATTGGTCAAGCGGCCGGGCTTGCTGTTCGGTAAAATAATGGGAAAAATCCACACTTGCAACAACAAATACATTTTCATCCGCCACGCTCGCTAAAGCTTCGCCAAAAAAGCGCGCGACTTCATTAGTTAAGCTTGAACGAAAAACTATCGGAACAATGCGTGCATTGGGAAATAACTTGCTAATAACCAACACTTGAGAACCGATTGAATGCTCTTTCTCAAACACATATTCATTGCTAACAATTAGCCCGAGCTGTTCGAGTTTGTTTATAATATCTAAATTTGGCTTCAAGGTGCCGAAAGGAGTTATAAAATCCGCATGAGAAACATTAATATTGCCTAAGCTACCATCAACATGGTCGGGCCCAATAATGATAAATGTATCTACTTCACGGTTGTTTTTAATTTTTAAATAAAAATCGACTAACTCCGGAATAACTGTCGGAATGTGATGCGAAACTACCCCGCCAACTGCCCGTTTAAGGCTTATTTTATTGCCATCCCCCGCCTCTTCAAGAGAATATTCAAGATAATTAGCGTATTCAGAAAAATACAATTGATGATATTCTAAAATAGTTTCAACTCGTTCTTTCTCGTCAAACAAAACAACGCCCGCTCCTATTGTTAGGCAAATTATAACTAAGCCTAAAAAATATCGCTTTTTAATTATAAACATTATTGGATAATTACAATGTCTTCAGTTGATATATTCGTACTTTCAAGGCTTTTAAGCGATTGGATTAAAACCGGTTCAGCTTTATAGTTTCCTTTGGAAACTACGCGGGCATAATAAAAGAATGGTCTCGCATAATACTTAGACACTAAAAATGTTACTTTTTGGTCTTCAACATCTGACGGGTAATAATGCGAGCCCTGGTATGCATCGTTAAAAGGAACCATTCCCGGACCGGTAACCGCCCTCAAACCGCTTGGCAAATAATCAACTACCTGATACATTCCGGAAAGTGCCTTTGAAGAAAAACTTGGGTTAATATCTATTCTCACTAAATCCCCGTCTTTAAATTCTCTGGTTTGCACTCCGTTAACAGAGTAGTGGCGCGCAACACTCAAACTTGCGTCCTTCTTGGCTACGGCTGGCGTTGAAGAGGCTTCATACACACTCACCATGCCAATCCTTCCACTCACATCACTAAATTTAAGAGTAGTTAATTCTTCAGAAGATAAAACCAACCTAAAGGTTTCATTTTTTTCTAAATTTTTCTTAAACTTTGTTTTAGAAGTTTGATATGTAAAACTTACTGGTCCCGCCTTTAAAGACTGCAAACTATTATTAAAATATAAAAGCATCTCAAAATTTTTCAAAGTTTCCTTGGGATAGTTTTCCATTGCGTATTTTCCTAATCCGTCAGCTTCTGGTTCTGACAAACTTGAAGCAAGCCCGGCCAACAATGCAGTCGCAATAAGATTATTATCCGAACCAGTTAATTTGCTTTCATAGATATACGGCAATTTGGTTGTTAAAGTTGGTTTAATATTCGTTCTATAATAATTTCTCGCATCCTCTTTTGCTCCTAAATTATTTAACGCAAGAGCAATATATATTTTATCCACTAAACTAAGGTTTGAATTTGTTTTAATATTTTGCAAGGCAATCAACACTGGTGCCTTAAAAGAAGACAGGCCGTAAAGGGCAATCACTTCCCTGCTTAGATCGGCATAATCATCGGTCAATGAAGAATTTAAATAATCTTTTAATGCGGACGAGTTGCTACCCAAAGAATTTTGATTAATCAAATTAGCAAGTTTTGCCGATAGCTCAAGATCAGCGTCGCTGTATGGCAAAAGCGCAATTCCTCCGTTAGAGACCTGATAAGCCATCGGGTCAAAATCACCAATTTCGTTATTTTCTCCAAAGAATTTATTTAGATAATTTTTTGCAAACCATTGAGACATCTTTTGGTCAACGCGCACCCCGTAAGCGCCGGCAATAGATTTTAAAGCGGGATAAAATCTGCCACGTTCGTATGAGCTAAATGTCAAAGTGGTATAACCATTTGTCGCTCCCGCTATACCGGACAAGCTCGATGAAAGTTCATAAAAATCAGCTTTCTTTTGGGTAAAATAACTGGTTTCAACATTTAAGTCACGAATAATAGCATCGTTATTACTCCCCGAATTTGCGGAAATTTTAATTTTGTGCGTGCCGGCCGGCAAAATTCCTAACGGTATCTCAATCACGTTGTCGCCGGTTTTTATTATTTTTTTAAAAGGTAAGGTCTCGCTTTCAATAACATAGTTTATATTATTTTTAATATTAGCAGTTCCAAATGTACGCACCCTTAAATTTAAATTATCTCCCGCAAGATAGGTTTTATTTAAAGTCGCATCCACAAAAAATGGTATACCCACAGGAATTGAGCTAATGTTTTTTCCGGCAAAAAAATCTTTTGTAACCGCCTGGCTTGTAATTCTCCAAGAAGTTATATTGTCCGGAACATTAAATAACAAACTGGCTCTTCCGGAAGCGTCGGTTTGAATTGATTTATAAACCGCAACATCCTTAAAATCTGAACGGATTCCGCCACCTCCCTTTTCTTCGTTGTGAACGTAAATTCCGTTGGCAAAAAAGGTATGCAATGTTTCAAGCTCTATATTATATACTAACCCCCATTCGGCAATAAATTTCAATGACTTTACTTTTTCCTGTTTATTGACTGAGGTTAATAAAATATCATTGATCTGAATTTCACCGGCATGTTTCCAAGTGTTATTAACCGATAATCTGTGGTTGGCGGTAACTTTAAGATTATCGTTTATCACAAAATACCCATCCGCCAGGTGTGAGCTTATTTTTTTAATTTTAGCCCTGACAAAACTGGATGAAAAATCTCCTTCTCTTGTAAGGATTTCATCGCCAACCCGAAGATTTTCAATCGCAACGTTTCCTCCCGGGGTTAAGATTTTTGTTCCACCCACAAAGCATCCTCCCTTTTCTGCTCCTGATATTATCGGCGTCGTGTGCGAAGATCGCGTAATTAAAAATGAAAAAATATCCTGGTATAAAACGCTTGTAATATCGCGCTCTTCCGGATTCAAGCTAAAGACAGCTTCATCGATTCCAGAAACATTAATTTCCGCCTGTTTTGGTGTATTATTTTTGTCGGTTACCTGAAAGCTTAAATTAACTTTCTCTCCCGGACGGTAACGTTCCTTGTCTCTGGTTACGGAAATATTTAATCTTCTTTCTTCAGAATCAAATGATACATTGCTGGGATAGGTTGTGCTAAAGTGATTTTCTTGAAACCATACCCCTAATAAGTTTACATTTGGAATATAAGCATCTTTAAAAGTATCAACATAATCCGGACTATCGGTAATTTGATAAGACACATCTCCATTAGTAGTCTTAACAAATAAAAATTTGTTGGCGCCTGACGGCACCTCTTTACCTCCGTAGCCTTGTATTTTAAAATTAATTGCGTCGCCTACCTTAAGCTGTTCCGCGGTTAAGTTTTTTAAGACAATTCCCGTAGATTCGTAAGAATCAAAATAAGAACTAGATGCGCCGTAAGAATAAACAGTTCTTGTTATTTTTCTGCCGTCAGCGTCTTTAATTGTAAAAATAATTCTATAACTCTTTCCCCTTTCAGGTGCCCATTCGTAATAGGCATTGCCCGCTCCGTCAGTAGCCAAAGAAGTGCTAATTATGGGTTTATACTCAGTAGAATATTTATAAACCGGATATGTAGTTTTATTAACAGCATCGTATTTTGTTCCGGTTTGCGTTTTTATATTGATAATTTCCTCAACAGCAACGCCAATCGGCCATCCAGATACTGACCCGCCAAGATAATTTTCCGAATTCCAGCCCGGGGCTCCATTATTGATCTTATTAAGAATAATGCTCCTTAAACTTAATCCAAATTTATCTTTATTTTTTCCATAAGATTCATTAATCCTTAAATTCATATGCGGTCCGAATACCAGTGTGGAGAGATTGGTATTAATTTCTCCTTCTTCCGCAACTGCCGGAGAAACCCTTATGCCGAAATAGCGTGGCCAGTAATTATCGTATTCGCTTTCAGAATAATTTAATCGCACCGCAAATGTGGCCTCGCCATCCTGATCTAGCTGAACTTCGCCAGTGATATTTTCGTCAAAGTATCCGTTATATTCAATTTTCATATTGGAAACCGGAGTATTGTCAAAAAATTTGGCAGAAACTTTATATGTAACTGTATCCCCGACAAATATAGCATTTTTATCAGCTTCCAATATTAGTTTGTATGCCGGCTTTACATATGCTTCCACGTCAACAGTCTCCATAACAATTGTTTCATTTCCTCGCTTGGCGCTTAATTGATATAGCCCAGGCTTAAGATTTGCAAACCCAATTTCTCCCGTAAGCGTATAAAAATCGCTAATCTTTGCTTTTGTTTCACCATAAACAGTAATATTTTCTTGGGGTGTCTCCTCCCAATACGGGCTTGTAAGTTGCAAAGTAATTTCTTCCCCTTTTATATCTGCTCCGTTTCTCTGTTTAATGATCCCCCAAAAATGCAACTTATCGGTAGGGAGATAAATTGTCTTGTCTAAAGATAAATAATCCCACCATTTGCTTGCCGGACTCACTTTTGAAACATAACCATATTCATTTTCAATAGGTATGGCAATTTGACGGCTTCCTGCATTTACAACAAATAAATCCGTTGGCGAAGTGCTATAGTAATAATAAGGGTCGCCTGCGCTCTGAACTACCCGCGAAGGAGTAGCAACAACGATTACGCCGTCATTATTAGTTTTGCCAAGATTTTTGTTTTCAAAAGACACGTCAGCATTACTAACATTGTTGCCATTCTCCAGATTTTTTAACCAGAAAAGCGTCTTTACGCCACCAACCGCCGAAAAGGTAGCTATTGGTGTCACTTGCAGCCATGCCTGGCTGTGTTCGTTATTCACAAACGAGTCAATCAAATAAAAACCTTCGGGTAATTTTTGTGGCAAACGAACAAACTCAACATATGCTTGCGATTCAACCGGCACGCTTGTTGTTAAATATTTTTTATCATCCGAAATTTTAACCGGCTTATAAGAATGAAATCTTGTCCAGGCATTTTCCAAACTAACCGTTGTCTTATAGGTATCAACAAATTCCTGCAAATTATTAAATTTGTAAACCGAAAGCGGAACATCCCCTTTTAAATAACTAGCCGAGACCTCAAAAGAAATCTCTTCCCCGGGATTCTTTTCCCAAAATGTTTTATCAAAATTAAATTGCGGTTCCAAATATGAATATTTTTCCGTAGTTTCAAATTGCACTTCTTTATCTGTCGCCAAAGAATCATCGCTTCCGCTTATTTTGATGCCAGGCTTTATTTTTATAGAATATACGGTTTTTTCAAGCAACGGCTCTGTAGGGATAAAAACCAAAACATTCCGTCGCACTTCAAATCTGCCCGGAACTGCGGGAGATATTTCAAATGAATTTCCGGGGTTAATGATATTTTCCCGGTTAAAAGTGATTTCTATGCCGGTATTAACCGGGACTCCACTTGCTTTATCGCGCGGGAGCGTGCCGATAATTTGAAACGGCGCTTTAACCTGATATGCCCAGCTATACGTATGCTCTGCAATCGGCCCTTCGGCAATTGCAATAGAATAAACCGTATCTGTCGCTAGGCTGACATTAGGAATAATTTCATAAGTGGGGGTCATAGCGGAGATCTTTTTAGCGCTATATTCTACTTGCGGAGAAAACTTCAGATATTTTTCAATAACTGTTTCGCTTAAGTCGGCAGTACTCTTAAGTATAAACGAAGTGCTCGGAGTAATTCCGGCCGAATCAAAAATCTTAGGCGTAAGCTCAAATTGGGAAATTTCTTCATGGAGAATAACTTTTTGATAGAAAATAACAGCCCCAACAAGCAATAAAAAAGCGACTAATACAAAATAAGTTTTGGGTCGCTTCAAATAATACCTAAAATTTTGAATAAAGTTTGATTTCTTTTTTTCTGTTGCCGGAAAAACAGGTTCCGTATTTTGTCTTAACATATCATCAATCATATTTTTAAAATTTTTGAGTTAAATTATATTCTTATTAAATAGTTTACTATAAAATATCATTTACCTCAACTTGTTGTTTTTTGTTTTTTGTATTGACATTATTTATTATTTGTTTATAATATATTTATATGCACTTTAACGTTTCTAATGAAGCCGTAAGGAAAGAACGGTTTAACCGACTTGGCCTTGGACAAACGCGTCTAATGCCTCATCCAAATTCTGGATGCCTTTGCCCAGACTGCGGAAATCCGATGATCCACGGAATATATGGACCAGCTTGCCCTCATTGCGGACATACAGAAATATTCTGATTCCGCTATGGGCCTTTTTTATTTAATTTAATTTTTAAAAATGTTTTCAATCTTAATTCAACAATATAATATAAGTATTTTATTGTCAAAATAAAATTTGACATTTAAAAACAAATATTTTATATTAAAAAAGCTCCTAAACAGGAGTAGGAGATCAAAATGCAATGGTATGTTTGGCTAATCCTTTGGCTTATTGCAGCCATACCCTCTGCTAAAATCGCAATCGCGATGACAACAAGGCATAAGGTTGAAAAGTTCCATATGTTCCTAAGATTCGTCATAACCATAATAATCGGTGTATTGCTCCTTTTGAGTCTTACTCCTGATTATTTAATGTGGTGGATCTGGATTCCTTGGTTCCTTGGCTGGACAATATACGAATTATTGTCCGGAGGAAATGACGACGGAATGCTGCTTATAGGATTAGTGGCAGCTGCTTTCGTTATCTGGCTTATTGCTGCTCTCATTATGGGATTTTATGCTGGGAATAATAACGCTATCTACTTTGATAATTTCATTGAAAAAGAAGATGGCTTTCCCATCCAAAATGAAATTCCAGACAATATGCTGAGGTTATCAACCGAAGAACTCGCCAGATCAATCACTTCCCAACACATGGGAGAATTCGGAAGTGCGGTCAAAATCACCAGTTGCCATTTGGGGCTAATTGATCATAGACTCTATTGGCTCTCAACAACTGCAAACCAAGAACAATGGCACACAACATTCAAAACTTCTGGCATCTTAGCGGTTGATGCTAATGATCCAGATAGACCAATCAAGGTTATTAAAGAAAGTTTTGATGTGGCCGAGGGATTGGACTTTAATCCCCTAATTGGTGCTTGGGGTAGCATTCCTTTCAGAGGATATTCTGGAATTAATACTGCTCTTACATATGGGGACGCCTATCCGGTTCTCAACCCAAATACGAATACATGGACCACGGTTTTAACTACTTATAAAACCAACAAGTTCTTTGTTCGTGAATATAGCGGGCTTTATGAGTTTAACCAAAAAGGCGTAGTTGTCCAAAAGTATGACACTACCAATATGCCCAGTTGG
>Ga0302253_1001329_pt1 | contig 15233 bp, 10 predicted proteins | sample AAG_RA_Trp_MG_FD_193537 | JGI IMG/M metagenome (GOLD analysis project Ga0302253, IMG submission 193537) | Enriched activated sludge microbial communities from anaerobic digester in WTTP, New Holstein, Wisconsin, United States - AAG_RA_Trp | ecosystem: Engineered > Bioreactor > Anaerobic >...
GGATGGAATCTCGGAGGCGCTATGGACTACTTCCGTGACTACGGCGTACCGGATGACGCCTGCCTGCCCTATACGCAATCGGACAGCAATTGCGGCTCGACCTGCGGCGACTGGCAGTCCCGGGCGACACGGATCAGCAGTTGGACATGGATCACGAACAGCTCGGCCGACGAAACCGCCTTGAAAAACGCCATCGCAACCCGCCCGATTCCCTGCCGGATGGAGGTCTACGAAGACTTCTACAACTATGGCGGTGGGGTCTATTCATATGCATGGGGCAACAACCTGGGCGGCCACTTCGTCGTGCTGGTCGGCTGGGACGATGCCCAGAATTGCTGGATCTGCAAGAACAGTTGGGGCGGCGGTTGGGGAGAAAGCGGATACTTCAAAATCACAAAAGGACAGTGTGTGATCGGAACATGGGCACCCCTGCCGAATTACGGCGCTCAACCCCCGACTCCCACCCCGTCCTCGCCTCCCCCGACCGGAAATGCGACCGTCCAGATCCAGATGCCCAGCTCCTACTTCCACCCCGGTGACCTGTTCTGGGCGAATACCGTCGTCAACAACACCGGTTCGAGCCTGGTCAATGTCAAACTCTTCGTCGTGCTCGATGTCTACGGCCAATACTGGTTCTGGCCATACTGGCAGGGATATCCGCCCTACTATTCATGGTGGGAAGGGAACATCGACCCGGGCAACTGGACATGGTCGGTGTTCGACGCGTTCTACTGGCCGAATGTCGGAAGTTCGATGAGCGGTATTCGGTTCTATTCCGTCATTACCGACAGCACCATCACCCAGACACGCTCGAATCTCGCAACGGCCGAATGGGGATTCGGTCCGTAATTCTAAGGGCGGATCGACATCCCGTGCAGCATCCACTGGTCGGCTTCGGCCGTGGAAGCGACGCTGATCCACTGAATCGCCCGGGTGTCGCTCAGCGCAAACTCCGCGCTGAATGCACGTTGCGATCCAACAGAAAGTGCCTGAATCGCCGGGAATCGCCATGAAACATGGGTGATTCCCGGTTGTTTTTTGCCTGACTCATCCGGACCCGGCCGGACCAGATCGAATCGCTCACGTGTCTGATCGGCGAACCCGATCGTCACATGCGCCAGGATGCCCGTCTCCGGTTGAGGCGTCTCCGGGCGGTAGACGAAGGCAATGCGGCGGCCGTGAACAGGCGTCGTCAGACGCAGGCTCCAATCATCCGAAAAACAATGCTCCGATTCGATCAGACGCATAGTTCCCAGCGTGAGAAACTCGTTGCGGATGTATTCCGCCCTGGCGTCAACCTGGGTCCATCCGGAATCACCCAGGAACCGGATGCCTCCGGGCCACCCCCGATAGACCTGAGAGGGGTTCATCCGGAGCGTTCGGATCGAACCCTGTTTGTTTCCTTCAACCATGTTGACCGTGTGGACCCGTTCCGCTGTCAAGGCCGACCCCGCAATCCAGATGATCAAGATTCCGGCATACACCGCGCCGGACAGAACAAGCATGCGATCGGTTCGGGGTGACCGGCCGGCGGGGTGATTCCGGACAGCACGCCAAAGAGCGATCGATGCGATCAGGGACAAAAGCAGCGCGATGGCAGGGATCGCAGCGGCATTCCTGAACATCTCCCCGAAAAGACTCGTTCCGGCCAGTTTCAGGAGGAATCCCGGCGCGTCCGTGAACTGCGTCCGGATCATGTCGATCCGCGTCATGGGAACCCACGGGGCACCCATCTTCGAGTAATAGTACTGGCCCATCAATAGCAGGTTCCAGATCGTGGCGCAGGCGATCAGTCCGGCGATCGACCATCGGAGCAGACGGCGGCGTTCCACGTGGAACACATCCATCAGTGCCATAAACCCGAGCGCGAACACAGGAATCAGATCCAGGAAACGTCTCATGCCGAATCCGACACCTGCCCAATCCCGGCGAACGGCGTTGATGTACAGATGCAACGCGAACAGCAGAACCGCTCCGAACGCGATCCGGTCTCTGCGTGTCACCGCCAGCACACCGATTCCGAGTATGGCCGGGAGAAACACCGGATTGACCATGAGGAGTCCCTTGGTCGCCTCGAAAAGAACCAGATCGAACCGGGGTGCCAGCCAGTGCATCCCGCCCTGCCCTTGCGGGTCCACGAACGGATGGCCGTACAGGATGCCCGTCACCAGCAGTTGCGGCGCGACAGCGATCAGAAAAGCCGCCGTCCAGACCGACCAGCGCCGGATCGTGTCCGTGAGGCGACTGCCGGACCGCACGAACAGATCGGAGATGAAATCCGCGAACGGGAGAATCAGATTCACCCCGTTCTGCCATCGCGCCGCCATCATGAGCCCCGTCACGAGGCCGTACAGGGCGAAGCGCCAGGCCGACGAGGATCGGTCCCGGCTGTCGAGCCACAGAATGAAAAAGGCAGTGGATGCCGCCGTGCTGCTGGCATGTGAGAACGCAGGTGTCACGAACAGAAACGCGGGAAAGTTGGAAGCTCCCAGAATGGCTGCGAGCGCCAGCGTGCGCGCGGAACGGGAATACCCCAATCGACGAGACAGGCGATCGATCCAGCAGAGCGTCAGGAGACCCGCGAGCATGGAGATGATCATGGGGAGGAGCCGGTAGGCGAGGCCGTAACCCGAGATCGCCAGAGGGGAGTCGGCACCTCCGAGTGCTCGGATGATCGCGTGCATCGCCGCATAGACCGGCAGCCAGACCATGGCGGGTCCGAACGAGAAAATATTGGGGGGATATCCCGTATCGCCCCATTTCCCGGGAATGTACTCCCGGAACACCGGCACCCATTCCCACGTGAAGAACTCGCGTTCATCATCGAAATTCAGATCGTTCTGGATCACGAGCGATCGCATGAATTCGTAGTAGTAAGCACCGTCCGAGTTCAGCCGCGGTGCGAACAGCAGCACCTGCATTCCGGCGAACATGAGAAAGACGGTGATGGGGAAACGGTGCGATGGGGTCTCGGACATGCCGGAAGATTAGCACAGCCCGCGCGTCCGGCCAATATTTCCTTCATTCACCCGAGCATCGTCTCTTCGCCGGCGGTATCCGGAGCAAGTCATCCACATCCCGCTCCCTGAGCCCGTCGAAGGGAGCTATTGGCCCAATCCCGCTCCCTGAGCCCGTCGAAGGGAGCTATTGGCCCAATCCCGCTCCCTGAGCCTGTCGAAGGGAGCTATTGGCCCAACCCCGCTCCCTGAGCCCGTCGAAGGGAGCTGTTAGTACAAACCCCCTCCGGTGTTCCAGTTTACGCATTCATTCATGGTTCATCCTATCGGACGCTTCGACACGCTCAGCGTCCGGGATGTGCCGGCGTTCCGCATTCAGTCTGTTCACCTGGTCAAAAAAAAAGAGTTCGAGGCTGACGATGAGTGAGAGCCAGACGGAATTGGGAGGCCGTCTGTGTCAGCCCCGAACTGCGTGGGCGGAAACTGCGTCAGGGAATACGCAGTTTCGAGAGGAGTAAAAAGTAGAGCGTCACCTGCCGTTACCGGCAGATACTTCTTTCTTACATCCCGTTTTCCGGTTTGTCAACTCCGTATTTTTCTGTTTCCAGGCGCTCAGCCAATAAACAAATCACACGCCAATCTCGTATCCGGATCTGATTGCGCTTCAAGCCTTCAGACTCTTTCGGAGGATTTTTCCATGTTCAAACGATCCATCAGATTGCTCTGTATCACCCTTCTTCCCATGACGGGGCTCATCGCGAACCTCGCCGCCGCCGGACTCGATCCAGCCCACCCCAACAACCCGGCATGGCGATCCATGATCCGTACCGGCGTCACCGAAGAGACATTCCGGAAACACCTCCCGCAATTCACCGAGCTCTCCCCCTCACCAGACGGACGCTCCCCCTCACCCCGGATCGACAACTCGCAGGAACCCTGGTTCCGCGGCATCTTCTCACAGGTAAACGGCTCCTGTTCCCAGGCCAGCGCAATCGGATACATATTTACCTACGAAATCGATCGGGCACGCGACATCGCAGCGGACTCCAATTCGACCCGATATCCGACCCACTTCACCTACAATTTCCTCAACAACGGCCAGGATTATGCCTCGGACCCCTTCGACGGTTGGCAGATCGCCACGGAGTGCGGCATCCCGAATCAGGAAGTTTACGGCGGGCTGGCCGCCGGAGGTTTCAAGCGTTGGATGACCGGTTACGACCAGTATTTTCACGCCATGCACAACCGCCTCTGCAAAGCGGCCCTGATCGATGTCTCGTCGGCGGATCAACTCGACACGATGCGTCAATGGTTCGACAATCGCCTGGACGGCTCCGAAACCGGCGGGATCGCACTCTTCGGCGCCAACACGATCGACCTGACGGCCGACCAGATTCCGACCGGGACGCCGTTTGAAGGAGAATACATTATCCGGGAATGGGGTCCGCAGGGGCAGTTTCTGGTCGATCACCTCATGACGTTCGTCGGTTACGACGACACGATCTGCCTCGATTACAACGGTGACGGACGGTACACCAACACCGAAGACACCAACGGGGACGATGTGGTCGATCTGACGGACTGGGAAATTGGCGCGATGATCATCGCCAACAGTTGGGGAGCCGGATGGGCGAACGATGGGTTCATCTACATGCCTTACCGGCTGCTGGCCGTGCCGGTGTCTGAAAAGGGGATGGGTTTGTACAATCAGATTTACACGTGCGAGCCCCTTCCGGAATATGCGCCGCTGCTCACCTTGAAAATCACACTGACCCACACATGCCGGAACAAGATCGCGGTCGTTCCGGGCATCGCAGCGGATCCGGATGCCATACAGCCGGACTATCGCCTCAATCTGCCGATTTTCGCCTTCCAGGGCGGCCCGAACTACATGCAGGGCGGAACGGACCCGGAGGATCGGACGATCGAATTCGGGCTGGATGTGTCGCCGCTCCTGGCTCACGTCGCCCCGAACGCTCCCTTCGCCCTGTTTCTCGATGTGATCGAATCCGACCCGGAAAATGCTGATGAGGGGAGTATCGATGCCTGTTCAGTCATGGATTATACCTCGGAGACCGCCCAGGAGACCCCCGCGTCCGGGTTGCCGCTGGCGCTGGAGAACAACCGGACCACACGCGTCCGGTTTCCCCTCACGGTCGCTTTCTCGACGCCGGCGATCACTACGGAATCGCTCCCGGGCGCACGGGTCGATCAACCGTACAGTCAGGCCCTGAGCGCACTTGGCGGAACGCCTCCGTACACCTGGGAAATCGCGGCGGGATACACGCAGCAGACCGAGTCGGCGGACTACGTGCCCGTCACGTCGGATCCGCTGACCCCTCAGCCGAATCATGATGACGGATTCGTCCCGATTGATCTCGGATTCGACTTCCCGTTCTTTTCTGAAACCTACCAGCACATTGCCGTGACGACGGATGGTTCGATCATCTTCGAAGATGCGTTTGTGGCGATCCGCGGAATCAATAATCTCAGAAACCATGCGGCGATCACGCCGTTCGGTTCGGATCTGCAGCAATACGCCGCTGAGGAGGGGGAGGGGATTTTTGTCGAAAAATTGACGGATCGCATGACCATTCGATGGGTCACAAGCCGCTACAATCTGACGGACACGGATTTCGATTTCAGCGCGACACTCACGGCCTCCGGGGACATCTTCTTTGCGTACGGTCCGATGAGTGAGACTGGCTTCTCTTTCATTTCCGGCATTTCGGACGGTTCGGGCAATGTGATTCTGTCGTCGATCATGGGCGGTTCCTCGATCGAGTCCAACTCCAGGCTTGTGTGGACACCGGACCGCTATCTGTTCGACCCGGCGCTCGGGATGGACGTGTCGGACGACGGGTTGTTTCACGGGACACCGACCCAGAGCGAACGCGTCTTTGCAGTTCCGGTCCGGGTGACGGATGTGCATGGATTGTCGAGTGGCCGCACGATCGGGTTCATGAGCAGCAACGGGGTTCCGTTTGTGAGTCTCGATATGCCGGATCGTCGTCTGTCTGTCGGTGACACCTTCATGTTGGACTGTGCGTGCGCCAATCCGCTGACGGCTTCGCTCACGTTCGATGAATTCGTGATTCTGGATGTGTATCAGAATTACTGGTTCTGGCCGTCATGGTCGCAATCGGTCGATTTCGGCCCCGCGACACTCGCCCCCGATTCGTTCTCCATAACCGGCATTCTGACGTTCGTCTGGCCGGAAACGGATGGCGGTGCGGAAGGGCTGCGGTTCTGGGGCGGGATGGTGAATCCGGGTGCGCAGGCGCTGATCGATTATGACGTCGTGGAGTGGTCGTATGGAAGTGCCGGATCCTCCGAAGTGGGTTTCTAAAAGGCTGCATCCGGCGTACGGTTCGGAATTAAGTAAGGTGTCCCTGTAATTCCCGGCCACTTAACTTTTCCCCTTCAAATACGTATGATCCAGCAGGATAAGGAGGGCGCTGCTCCCATGAAACAATCCGGATGGTTCCTGTTCCTGTTATCGATTGCCTCGCTGACCACTCCATCTCTGGCTCTGTTCCAGACCGCCGGACATCCCGGCATCAGCCGGATCGAGTTGCCGGACGCCGCCTCCCGCGAAAGTCTGTCTGAACTGGGCCGATCCATCTGGTGGATCTCGGATCGCTGGGCACTGGTCGACTCGGACAGCGCGCTTGACACCCTCCCGATCATGCCCCCCTCACCCCTCAACATGCTCTATCTGATCCATGCATCCGAAGAATCCGCTCGAAGCGATCCTCGGTTTGCACACTGTGTCGCTCTGGATAACGCCATGTGCCTGGTGAGCATCGCTCCGGACAGCCCGGCGTTCGATCGGCTGGCCGGTGTCCGCCTTCCGCATCCCGTCGTCTATCGCGCTCCCGTCCGCTTCGATCCCCCCCGGAGTGTCTCGGCAAAACCGGCTGTCCAGTCGATCGTCAACGCGGTGTCTTCGACAGATCTGATGGCGGATGTCACGCACCTGGCCGATTACCTGAATCGCCATTCGATGCATACGGGATGCGAACAGGCCGGAGAATGGCTCCGGCAGCAGTACCATGACATGGGATACGCCATCACAACGCAGCGGTTCCGCCCCGACATGGCGCCGAACGTGATCGCCGAGGCTCGCGGATTGATTCACCCCGACGAGATCGTCGTGATCTGCGCGCATTACGATTCGATCAACAACAACCCGAGAATTCCGACGTGCCCCGGCGCCGACGACAACGGAACGGGCACCGCGGCCATTCTCCAGACGGCGAGACTTCTGGCCGGAATCCCGTTCGACCGGACACTCCGGATCATTTCATTCGCCGGTGAAGAAGAGGGGCTCTTCGGTTCGTTTGCCTACGCGGAACGCGCAGCGGCGCTCGATGAGAACATCGTGGCGGTTTACAACTACGACATGATCGGATGGGTGTCTCCCGCCCCGGAGGATCTCGACGTCATCGGCAATCCTGACTCGATGAGTCTCGTCGAGTTCTTCATCGATTGCGCAGACGCCTACACGTCGCTTCCCACAGTGGCGGTGAACGATGCGACACTGGTCTATTCAGACCACTCCCCGTTCTGGCTCCACGGCTATCCGGCGTTTCTCGGAATCGAAGACGAGCCGCTGAACTACCCGTATTATCACAGCGCACACGACACGCCGGACAAGATCGACGTCTCGTTTTTCACCGAAACCGTCCGGGCGTTGATTGCGGCGACTATCGAAACCGCCGTCATGCTGGATGCGCCGCCTCCCACGCCGACGCCTCTGCCGGAAGATGCCGCCGTGGCCGTGCAGGTCATGATCAATCAGGCGGTGTTTCAACCCGGAGACACCTTCATACTGGGAATCAATTACTGGAACGACCGGCCGGAAGATATCGCGACGCACTTGTATCTCGTACTGGACATCGGCGGCGAGTTCTGGTTCTGGCCGACCTGGGAGAAGGAACCGTCGGGGGAATCCAGGCTGCTCGCATCCCGCTCCCGTGTGCTCAATGAACGGCTGATCTCGTTCACCTGGCCTGACGTTCCCGGATCACAATCCGATATCCGGTTCTGGTCCGCGTTTCTCGACGATGCCGAAACCCGCCTGATCGGCATGTATGATATGAAATCCTTCGGTTACGAAGAATAACGCGGAGATGTCGTCCGTTAAGCGGATGACCGCGAAGAGGGATATACTTTCATCCCGCCTTTTTCCGCGTGAGCCGCCGCCTTACCCCATCGAGATACGTGTAAAACATCGGCGTGACATAGAGCGTGATGAGCTGCGATACAGCCAGACCGCCCACGACCGCCAGACCCAGCGGCCGCCGCGATTCCGCCCCGGCCCCCAACCCCAGCGCAATCGGAAGCGTCCCGAAAAACGCCGCCATCGTCGTCATCATGATCGGCCGGAACCGCACACTGCACGCCTTCAAGATCGCCTCCCGCGGATGCATGTTCTCGTTGCGCTGCGCATCGAGCGCAAAATCGATCATCATGATCGCATTCTTCTTCACCACGCCGATCAGCATGATGATCCCGACAAAACTGTACAAATTGAGATCAACCCCGAATATCAACAGCGTCAGTAACGCACCGAACCCCGCAAACGGCAGCCCGGACAGGATGGTGAGGGGATGAATGTAGCTTTCATACAGGATCCCGAGAATGATGTAGATCACGACGATTGCCAGTATGAGCAGAATTTTCAGATCGGCCTGCGATGACTTGAACGCCTGCGCGGTCCCCGAAAAATTCGTCGTGATCGTATCCGGCAACGTCTCCCGCGCCGCCCGATCCACCAGCGCGACGGCCTCACTGAGCGACACGCCCGGCCTGAGATTGAACGATAGCGTCACGGACGGCAACTGCCCGGAATGATTGATCGACAACGGCCCATGACTCTCACCGATCGATGCCACGGCGCTGAGCGGCACAAGCTCGCCCGTCTTCGATCGGATGTGCAGCAACTGCAACGCGCTCGTGTCCTTCTGAAACTCCGGAAGCAGCTCCATGATGACCTGATACTGATTGTTCGGTGCCAGAATGGTCGATATCTGCCGCGCGCCGAATGCAGCGTAGAGCATGTCCTGTATCTTCACGGGCGATACACCGAGCGACGCCGCGCGGTCCCGGTCAATATGAATCGCGATCTCCGGATTCGTCAGCTTCAGATCGGTATTCACATCCTGCAGCTCGGGCATCGCCTTGAGCGTCTGTTCGAGTTTCGGCGCGGATGCGTACAGGGTATCGAGATCCGTCGACTGTAGGGTGTACTGATACTGCGATGTCGTGAAGCGCCCCCCCATGTTGATCGACGGCGGATTGACCAGAAACACCTTCATTCCCGGAATCACCGCGAGCTTCTTCCTGAGCGACTGCAGGATCTCATCCGCGGTCATATCCCTGTCATGCCTCGGCTTCAATTTCAGAAACACACGGCCCTGATTCGCCGCCGAACCCATGCCACCCGACGTCACGGCCGACATGAACGACTCGATATTCGGATCCGCATGGATGATCGCCGCAACCTGCTGCTGATTCGCGATCATGGCATCGAAGGAAATGCCCTCGGCGGCTTCCGTCGTCCCGAACAGAAACGAATTGTCCTCGCTCGGCATGAACCCTTTCGGAATAACACGGAACAACACTACAGTCCCAACCAGAATGCCGACAGAAAACACGAGCATGTAGAAACGATGCCGCATCGACCAGGCCAGCGTCCGCTCGTAAAACGCGAGCGCCCGATCGAATACTTTCTCGGTCGCATAGTAGAACCGTCCGCGTTTGATCGCATGATGCGGCTTCAGAAAACGACTCGCCATCATCGGTGTCAGCGTCAGCGACACGACACCGGATGCCAGAATCGCCACGGTGATCGTCACGGCAAACTCACTGAAAAGTCTCCCGATGATGCCGCCCATGAACAGAAGCGGGATAAACACGGCCGTCAGTGACAGCGTCATCGATACGATGGTGAAACCCACTTCTTTCGCACCGTCGATCGCGGCCTGGAACGGCTTCTTGCCCATTTCGAGATGCCGGTAGATGTTTTCGAGCATGACGATGGCGTCATCCACAACAAACCCGACGGCCAGCGTCAGCGCCATCAGCGACAGATTGTCGATGTTGTAATTCAACAGATACATCACCGAAAACGTCCCGATGATCGACATCGGCAGCGACAGACTCGGAATCACCGTCGCGGCGGTGCTCCGCAGAAACAGGAAGATCACGAGCACGACCAGGACGAGCGTGAGCAGCAGGGTGTATTTGACATCCGTCACCGACTCGTTGATCGATTCCGACCGGTCGAACATCAGACTGAGCGATACGGATGCCGGCAACTGTTTTTCAAATGAGGGGAGCAGTGCTTTGACGGCACGGGCCACCTCAACGGTGTTCGTCCCGGGCTGCCGCTGGACCGCGAGCATGATCGCCCGCTTGTCCCGGAACCAGCTCGCCACCTTGTTGTTCTGCACGCTGTCGATCACGCGACCGAGTTCTTCGAGCCGCACCGGGGATCCGTTTCGGTAGGTCACCACGATCGGCCGGTATTCCTGCGCCGACTCGAGCTGCCCGTTGGTCTGAATGGTCAACGCTTTCGACGTGCCCCATAACGTCCCCGTCGGCAGATTCGTATTGTTCTCCTGCACGGCCGTCACGACCTGATCGATTCCGATGCCGCGCGTCACGAGTTCACGCGGATCGAGCTGGATCCGGACGGCATACTTCTGCGCCCCGTAGACCTGCACCTGCGCAACGCCGTTGATCGTCGAAATTCGCTGCGCGAGCATCGTCTCGCCGTATTCGTTCAATGTCGATAACGGCAGGGACTCGGATGTCAGCGCGATGAACAGAATCGGCTGATCGGCCGGATTGACTTTCTGATAGGAGGGGGGACTCGGCATATCTTTCGGGAGCTGTCGCTGCACCGCCGCGATCGCGCTCTGCACATCCTGAGCCGCCGCGTCGATGTCGCGCTTGAGCGAAAACTGGAGGGTGATCTGCGAGACGCCTTGAGCGCTGGTCGAGGTCATCGAATCGAGACCCGATATCGTCGTGAACTGCTTTTCGAGCGGGGTCGCGACTGATGACGCCATCGTCTCGGGACTCGCCCCCGGCAACGACGCCGTGACGACGATGGTTGGAAAATCCACGTTGGGCAGATCGCTCACCGGCAGCTTCTGATACGAAATCCATCCGAAGATTAGAATCGCCGCCATGACGAGCGTCGTCATGACGGGACGTTCAATGAAGATTCTCATAGTATGTTCACCTTCGAGCCATCGACGAGACGCAACTGACCCTCGGTGACGATCCACTCACCCGCCGTCAGGCTGTTTTCGACCACGGTCAGACCGTTCACCGTTCGTGAGACCGTCACGACTTTCTTTGCGACCGTGTTGTCGTCCCGAATCACGAAAACGAACGATCCTTCCTGCCCGATCTGCACGGCTGCACTCGGAACGACCAGCGCTTTGTCGAGCGTGCCGATCGTCAGGGCGATCTCGACGAACTGCCCAGGCCACAAGGCCTGATCGGTGTTGTCGAAGCGCGCCTTGAGCAGGATCATGCCGGTCGACTGATCGATGGTATTGTCAACGAATTCGAGTTTTCCCGGAATGGCTTCACCGGTCGATCCCGACGCTCGGGCGGTGACCACGAGTTCCTGATCGTTTTCCATGGAACGTCGGATTTCCGGAAACTGATTCCCCGGCACGGTGAAGGCGGCCAGCACGGGCTGGATCTGGTTGATCGTGATCAGCGCAACCGAGTCATTGGCCTTGATCACATCGCCCTGATGGAAGGCCAGCGCGCCCGTTTTTCCCGATATCGGCGCTCGGATACCGGCATGTTCCAGTTGCAGCCTCGCATTCTCGACGGCCTGCTCATCCGCTTTCACGGACGATCGCAGCACGTCGACGGATGTTTTTACCTCATCATATTGCGCCTTGGTGACGAAGTCCTTTTCCACGAGATCTTCGTAGCGCTTGAGTTGTGTTTCGGCGTTTTTCAGTTGCGCCCGGTTCTTCTCGAGCGACGCCTGCGCGCGCTTCATATCCGCCTCGAACGGCCGCGGATCGATTTCGAAGAGCAACTGTCCCTCCTGCACGAAATCGCCTTCCCGGAAAGCGATCCGGGATAGTGCACCGGCGACCAGCGACCGGATCGACACGGTCCGGTAGGCCTCGACGTTCCCGACCGCATGAATGTCGATCGGCACATCCCTTGTTTCGACCACTCCAGCGCGCACCGGGGCCGCTGCCTGAGCGCTTTTTCCTCCGGTCGGCGACATGCCCCCGGAGGCATCCCTGCCGCATCCCGTCCAACCGATCATGATCACAATCGCCGCGGCAGCCAATCCGCCCGAAACGCGCTCAATATGACTATTTCTATTCCAATTCATTCGATGAACTCCTCTGAGGGAACGGCCGGGCCGACGGTTCGATTCCTGAAACGATTTCCTTTCCGAACTCTGCGCGCATGGATCCCGTATCGTGGATGAGCTGCGCCAGGGCGGTGAACCATGACCATCGCGCCTGGACATCCTGCGAACGGGCATCCGCCAGCACGCTCTGGGCCGACAGCAGATCGATGATCGTGCCGACGCCTTCCTTATAGCGTGCGAGCGACACTTCCTCGGATTTGGAGGCGCTCGTGAGCAGATCCCTCGACGTTTTCACCTGTTGTGATGCAGTCTGCAGACTGTAATATGCGCTGAAGACCTGAAACACGATCCGCTGCTCAAGCTGATCCCTGCGCGCCGTTTCCGCATCGGCCTGACGCTGTGCCTGACGGGTTTCATTGAGTGATGAAAAGCCTGTGAACAGAGGCACATGCAGGGACAGCCCTCCGGAGTAATAATCCGAATAGTTGTCCTCGGCCCCTTCGAAATCGGGATAGTACATCCGGCCCATGCTGCCCGTCAGCTTTATCGACGGCAACCCCTTGGCCCGCACCTCGCGTACATTCTGCCCCGCTGCCTCGGCGCGCGCCTTCGCCGCTGCGAAATCCGGCCGTTTTTCGAGTGCTTCGGCGATGTACTGATCGACGGTGAGCAGCACCTGGTCCGTATCGATATCCCCCGGAAATGCCTCGATGTCGTAGGGCATGTTCGCCGGCAGTCCCATGGACAGCGCAAGCGCACCGCGTGTGATCTGCAACTCGCCTTCGATGCGCTGCAGATTGAGTCGCGCCCGGGACTCGGCCGCCTCGGCCTGCAACACATCCGCGATCGTCGCCAAGCCGACCCCGTGCCGCCTCCGCGCCGCCTCCAGATTCGCCTCCGCTTCCGCTGAATTGATCCGCTCGGCATCCCGCAGCGCCTTCATCGACATGTATCGGAAATACGCGCTCGCCACCTGCAGAATGACATCCTGGATATTACCTTCGTGAGTCAGCTCCGCCGCTATCCGCAACTGATCCGTCCGCGCCACGGCCCCCTCGCGCCCCCCGAAATCAAACAGCAGCCACGACAGCCCGGCAGCCGCAGACCAGGCATTCTGAGGGGTTGTCGGCCGATCCGGCGACGACAGCGGCCGACTGCGAAGCGCGTTCACATCCGCGGTCAGAGACGGCCAGTAATCGGCCGTTTCCATCCGATGCCGCGCTGCCGCCGCCCTGGCCTCGTTCCACGTCGCCCGCGTCACGGGATTGTTTTCAAGCGCCAGATCGATGATCTCGGATAATGTCAGGCTCCCGAGCTGTTCAGCGGACACACCCTTCCATGCATCGAGACCCGACGGAAGAACCGGATTCGCATCTCCCGCATGAACCGCCGCCGTCACGATCAGCGTCCAGATCAGCCTTGTAATATGTGTTTTCATGCCACCTTCTTTACCGGATACTTCACCGGAATCCCGGATCATTCCCTGTCGGGAATCCCGATCTACTTCTCAATGAGAAACACCATCCGGTCGTGTTGACTCATCTCCTCACCCTGCATCTCACGCTCCATCCCATCGATCCGCTCCATCCACTCACTCCGCCGCTCACTTCGCTCCGCGAATACCCGGAATCCGGCAAAGAACTCCTCACACGACCGGAGATCATCGACCCAATCGATCATCTTCCGATACGGACGGTTCAGATTCCGAACGAATCGCTCCATCTCGTCGACCGTCATGTGCGGATAATGCGGATGCCCGATCTCGCGCTGCAATTCGAGCATATCCCTCCAGAGCCTGAGCGTATTGCGTTTGGCCTCGCTGCGGTCATCATCGAACGGCTCGGCCAGAATCACATAACGGCGGCTCACCCGCAGCATCTCGTGAACCGCCTCCTCCCAACGCGTCATGTGATGCAGGGAGTAGCGCGCGAACACGAGATCGAACCGGGTGTCCGCAAATCCGATACTCCGGCCGTCCATGCACAGATACCGGATGTTCGGCGCCGAATTTTCCTGCCTGCCCCGCCTCACGATGCCTTCGAACGGATCGATTCCCGTGATCGTTTCCGCCGCATCGGCAATCTCGACGGTAAACGCTCCGCACCCGCATCCCATATCCAGTATAGACTGGGGGCGACACTCCCGGATGGTCTGTTCCAGACTGTTCATCGCGTCAAGCCTCCGAAAGTTTAGACTCCGGCATCCCGGCCGGGTTTCACGGAGACGTTTCGGCTGATCCGGGCTCGTTTGACGAGAAAGTACCCGAGCGAAAGAGCGAGGAGGATGGCTGCAATGGCAAACAACGTGTCGCTGGTATATTTTTCGAGATCCAGAACGATCACTTTTCGAGCCACTGCGATGATGGCCACGATCAGTACGACCTCGTCGTGTATCGCATGCTCCTCGAAGTACGCTTCGATGGTTCCGAGCAACTCGATGCCGATCAGAACGAGCAGAAAGAAGCCGAATATCCTGAGGAGTTCCGTGATCCCGATCAGATAGTTGGGCGAAGAGAGGATATCGGTGACGACCAGGTATCCAAGTTCAACCGTTGAAAGAAAGATGACCAGCATCATCAGGGCAATCAGCACCACCACAATGGCGCGTTCGAAGATCCGGATCAGTTTCATGTTGAGGCGTCCTCCAGAATCTGCCGCGCGGCGGCGCGCGCCAGTTTGACCCCGTTGGACATCTGGCGGTCTTCCGGAAACACTTGCGCCATGGTTGACAGATAGAGCTTTCGGATCGGTGTCCGCGACGCGGGTATCTTCTCGTGATAATTGATCGAAACGATCGCCTGAGCGTGCGATTCATGCCAAAGATACAGATTGATCACCCAGTCGCGACGAAATGCCGGGAAGATTTTCTGAAGATAGGGGAGATACGTTTCGAAAAGGTCGTTTGCG
>Ga0302253_1001330_pt1 | contig 15211 bp, 7 predicted proteins | sample AAG_RA_Trp_MG_FD_193537 | JGI IMG/M metagenome (GOLD analysis project Ga0302253, IMG submission 193537) | Enriched activated sludge microbial communities from anaerobic digester in WTTP, New Holstein, Wisconsin, United States - AAG_RA_Trp | ecosystem: Engineered > Bioreactor > Anaerobic >...
ACTTCGTACGCCCGCGTCTCAGGCCGCTACTACGCGGCGAACACGAATTCGAATCGGGGCAACGTTTACGGAGGTCGGTTCGCCAGGACCCCTTGATTTTTTGTTCTTTTACCCTTTGGGGTTTTGGTGAGAGATCGAAAGACGAGACAGGCAGAGGGCGGAAAGAGCGAAGAACGAAAGAACGAAAAACGGAAAGCAAATGAGAATCCGAAGAGAACGTCATAACGGAAAAACAAAAAACCAAAGGAATGAGAGACATCTTTTCGTGTCTTCGTCTTTTGGCTTTTTGGTTTTGTTGTTTTCCATTGTTTGTCTTTTGTTTTTCGCGCCTCAGACCGAAGCGCAATATAAGGGAGGCCGGGGAAACGGCGACAACTGTGCCGACGGGCTGGGATTCACTCTTTTTGCCGGCGGTTCCGGCGACGGCTGGGACTATCGCGCCATGTCGAGCACCGTTGTTTTGGCCAATGTGGGATTTTTAAGAGGGACGGGCGTTGCTTTCATACGCGCAGGGGCGACCATATCCTCGATCTCGCGGACAAACAACGTCGTTGAAGTTATCCTAAGCGCCGCTTATCCCAACAACAACCTCAAGGTCGGCCAGAAGATTGTCATTGATCTGGGGACCGGCGGCACGGCATCTTTTAACGGCGTTTTCCAGATTTCCCAGGTCACGAATCAGCAGATCTTCCGTTACGGACAATTCGGTAGCGATGCAACAGGCGTATTGGGGACCAGTCCTGTGGCGGGAGGCGACTACACGACGTTGACGACCTGGCAGGCGGCTTTGTTGACCGATTTGACCTTTGGTGGCGAACCCGCCATAGCCGAGTGTTACAATGACTGGCCCAGCGGTCTCTCTGAGAATGTCGACCTGACCAACGTTTCGAATGAAAGTTATTATCTGAAGATCACCGTTCCTTCAACGGATCGCAACACCGGCACGACGGGGACGGGATTCAGGATTTCCCCTTCAAGCGGGAACGCTATTACCGTGTCGGGTGGATATGCCATCCTGGATTGTATTGAGGCGACCCGGCCGGTTTCGTTTTCGGCCGGCACGCTTGTGACGGGCGCAGGCTCTCTTTATACGGGAGGTTTGACGGTAGGAGAGGGCACCACGTTGAAATTGGAAGGCAAAAGTTTTACGGGCATGGGCACGGTGACGCTGCCGAGCGTGTCCACGATCGTCTATACGGGCCCCAGGTCTGATGAGACCACGGGCGCCGTGACCTTACTTGGACAGGCACACCATCATCTGACGCTTTCCCCGGGAACGGCGACGACATTCAATCTGCCGTCTAACAACTTCGACGTCAACGGCAATTTGACGATCGGCTCATCTGCCGTGCTCGACGCGACGGCCAGTAATTACAATATGAGCGTCGCCGGCAACTGGACGGATTCGGGAAGCTTCACGGCCCGGGCAGGCACGGTGACGCTGGACGGGACAAGTCAGACCGTTTCGGGAAACAACTCATTTTACAATCTGACCAAGTCCGTATCGGCGGCCGACACGTTGACTTTTGCCGCCGCATCCACCCAGACGATTACGAGCGGCGGCCTGTTGACTCTTGGCGGCGCCTCTGGACAGCTCTTGAGTCTTCGTTCCGGCACGACGGGTACGCAGTGGGATGTTGCCGTGCAGGGGAGCACAACCGTCAATTACGTCGACGTGAAAGACTCAGATGCTTCGGGAGGCAACACGATCACAGCCAATGCTTCCGTTTCATCCGGCAACAATATCAATTGGGCTATTCCCGGCGGAAGTCTGACCGGGACGAATGTCGAACCTGCGGGTCTGGTGGCCGGCATTACCGGGACTGTAACGGTAAGCTTTACCACCGCAAATCCTCTTCCATCGGATGGTAAAATCAAGGTTACCTTTCCCGCAGGTTTTTCTTTCAGCTCCGGCGGTGCCACCGTTGTTTCTTCATCCTCTGGGATCGACGGTTCTTTTTCCGTCGGCGCCGCCGGACAAGCGATAACCGTGACGAGAAGCGGCGGTTCTTCATCGGTACCCGGCGCCAAATCCATCACTTTGACGAATATAAAAAACCCTGATAACACAGGCTCTACGGGAACATACGCCATAGAGACCCAGAATGGGAGCGGTGTTGTTTTCGATTCGGATAACGCCGTTTCAGCAGATACCATCACCAACGGCGGCACCTTGACCTCGACCAATGTCGAGCCCGCCTCGCTCTATGCAGGCGCCTCCGGCAACGTCACGGTGAGCTTCACGACCGTCAACCCCATTCCTGCCGACGGCAAGATCGAAGTGACCTTCCCGTCGGGATTCGTGATCAGTAACGGCGGCACGACAACCGCAACGTCTGCGACCATGGACGGCGCCCTGGCCGTCACGGTCAACGGCCAGGTCGTGACCGTGACGCGTTCCGGCGGCACCCAGCAGGCGGCCGCTGCCGAATCCCTTACCTTAACTTATATCCGCGTGCCCACGACCGCAGGTTCCACCGGCACCTATACGATCAGGACTGCTTCCTCCAGCGGCTCCTCCACAGGCCGTATCGACCAGAACACGGCCGTCACTGCCGATACCATTTTGCGTCCTTCGCTCTCAAGCTGGGACCTGGACATGAACGCAGGCACCATGACGCTCCACTTCGACACGACCGTCTCGGCCGCAAGCCTGAACGTGACACAGCTCACGCTCCAGGATGCGGCGACCGCGACCGCGACGTATTCTCTGACCGACTCGACGACCGCCTCGCCCAACGGCGCCAACATCGTCATCACGCTTTCGACGACGGACTTAAACGCGATCAAGTTTATCTCCGGTCTCGGCAAGTCCGCCGCCAACAGTTACCTGCGCCTGACCTCATCGGCCATCTCAGACCCTTACGCCAACACCGTCAGTCCAATAGCCGACGGCTCCGCCCGGCAGGTCACAAGCTACACCGCCGACACGACCGCGCCCGTCTTGAACAGCTGGGCCCTGAACTTGAACACCCACCAGTTGACGCTCAACTTCAGCGAAGTGGTCAAGGCCTCCAGCTTCACGGCTTCGGCCTTCACGCTCCAGAATACGGCCTCATCGCCGACCGTGACCTATGCCTTGACCGACTCGGCGACCGCAAGCTCTAACGGCACCTCGATCGTCGTGACCTTCTCGACGACGGACTTCAACACCCTGATCGATACAGCCGGGCTCTGCCGCCAGGCCGACCGCTCCGACAGCTATCTGGTCATGACGTCGGCGGCCATCACCGATATGGCGGCGACACCCAATTCTGTGACGGCTGTTTCGACCGGCATGCAGGCGGCGACCTACACGGCCAATACGGTCACCGCAACCAAGTTCCATATCACGACCTCGGCCGGCGCCAGTTCCACGTCCGTCACCGCCGGCGGCACCAAAGACATTACCTTGAAGTCCTATGACAGCTCCGGTTACCGCACCCCGACCTACACGGGTTCCAAGAGCGTCACGTTCGCCGGCTCCGATGTCTCACCCGACGGCAATGCGCCGACCGCGCGCGACGCCTCCAGCAGCGATATCGCCTTCGGCACGGCAACATCGTTGACCTTCACGCGCGGCGAGGCCTCGAGCACCCTGACCCTTTACTGCAAGGCCTTGTCCGGCTCTGAGGCCATGATCGCCGCGACCGAAGGATCGGTCATCACGGATGATTTCAAACTCACTACAATAGTCAACCCGGCAAGCGCATCCAAGCTGGTTTTTTCACAACAACCATCCTCTACCGCCATTATCAACGCCGTATTGACGCAACAGCCTATCGTGTCCATCCGGGATACATACGGCAACCAGACCGCCGATACTTATACCATTACCCTTTATGCCTCGACGAGTAATGCAAGTTTTCTTCCGGCAAGTGGGACGCTTTCTTCAGATCAGCCCAGCAACGCGATCGCGGCGGTCAACGGCGCGGCGACATTCTCCGGCGTCAAGTACGACTTGACGGGGACCATTTATCTCTTCGCCTCAGTTTCGTCATTATTTGCTTTTTCCAACGGTATTACTTTTTCCGCGGCACAAACTTCTGCGGTCGAGGCTTCGTCTTCGCCGGTGGCAAGCTTCGGACTCGATCCCATCAACGATACGTTGGCCGAGAAGTTTAATGTCCTCAAGTTTAAGGTGACGGACAAGGGGTCTGATCTGACCCCGACGTTGATCGACCAGATCCAGGTGACGGTGGGCGGCACGGGTGGCGCGGCCGCATCCGACATCGCCTGGGCGGGATTGTATAAGGCAGGGGTCACGGATCCTCTCGCCACGGCCACAGGTAGCGCCATCACCAATTCGACGATCACCTTCGGCTCGACGCCGAACGCCGACTCGGCCGCGGCGATCGACATCGTTCCCGACGGCTCCTCGGTGGAATACACGGTCGCCATCTACATGAAGAATTCGAAGTTAACGGCGACAGACGGGCAAACTTATACCTTTATAACCGACAATGACAAGATCGGCGTAGATCAGGGGACTTCTTCCAAAATGAAGGCTTCGAATGACGCAGCCGTGTCCCTTGTTACGGGAACGATTGCAGTGACAGCGACATATCTGGAAATCGTCAACCAGTCGGATGATGCGACTTCCGGTACGGCGACAGCCGGGACGGCGAAAAACCTGCGGATCAGGGCAACGGACGCCAACAGGAATATCGACAAGGACCATTCGGGCGTATATAGTTTGGCTTTTTACGGTCTCTCGTCGGTTGCCGGCAACACGCCCAAGGTCAACACAAGCTATGAATTCGGCGTTCCGCAGAGCATTTTGTTCGCCAGCGGCGTTTCACCTGTGACGGTGACGCCCTATAAGCTGGAAACAGCTAATATCTACGCTTCTGAAACCGGCTTAAATTACTTTAACTACGGCGTGACTGTGGCAGCGGCTTCAGCCTCTTCGATAGAATTGACGAGCGGCAATAGTCAGTCAGGTGTTATTAACAAGGCTCTGGCGGCTTTTGTCGTGACGGCGCGCGATGCCTACACCAACACGGCGTCCGGCGCCAACATTGCGTTTTCCATCTCAAGTTATCCGACAGGCGGCGGCGGATGTTCGCTCTCCACGGCCTCGGCGACGACCAACAGCTCGGGTGAGGCCTCAACCATCCTGACTTTGGGTGCGGCCGCAGGCACCTATCAGGTACAGGCGACCAATGCGTCGCTCTCAGGCTCACCCGTCACGTTTACCGCGACCGCCAGCGCGCCGACGGCCCTCCAGAAGGTTTCAGGTGACAGCCAGACCAAGAATGTCGGCGAGACGGCTGATCCGTTTGTCGTCAAACTCGTCAATGAATCCGGCGCGGGGATTTCTAACGAGACGATTAACTTCACGATCCAGTCCGTGCCCACAGGTGCTACAGGCCAGTCGCTCTCCGCCGCTTCGGCCGTGACCAATAGCTCCGGACAAGCTTCTGTGACGTTGACCCTGGGCAATAAGACCGGCAACTATGTCGTGCGCGCCAGCTACCAGGTTTTGGGCGGGGCACTTCTGACAGCCGACTTTACGGTGGCGGCGCAACCAGCTGTGCCCTACAAGGCCGTTTTGACGGGGCCGACCTCGGTCAATGCTGGAGCCGCTTCAGGCGCCTTCACGATTTCAATCAAAGACCAGAACGATAACCTAAGTCCGCTTTCGACAGGCCAGAGCATCCTTTTTAACCTGACGACGACGCCGGGCGCGACCGGCACCTTCTACAGCGATGCGGCCTGCACGGCAGGCAATGAGATCACGACAGCAACCGTCACGGAAGGGGCATCAACTGCGGTCTTTTACTACAAGCACACGGTTGTGGTTTCCGGGGTGCAGGCGACGGTCACGACCACGAGCACCATTCTAAATGCCAGTTACCGCACGAGCTCTGTGACTTTCTCGGTCGTGCCGGCCTCCATGCACCATTTTGTCGTCTCGGCTGCGGATACCTCAGCCATGACCACGGGCGGTTCCCGCACCGTTACCATTACTGCCTACGACGCCTACGACAACCCGACGCAATACACCGGTTCCCTGGATATTATTTTCTCCGGTGCGACAGCTTCGCCGTCGCCTTCGACGGCCGTGGCCACCTGTTCCAATGCCTCCGGCACGGACGTTGCCTTCGGCGCGGTTACGTCTTTGGCATTCACCAACAGTGTGGCGACGACGACGTTCAAGGCCTACGGCGCCCAGACCGCTGTGATCAAGGCGACCTCGGGCAGCGTGACGACGTCCGACACCAACGCCTTGACTCTTGTCGTGCGCCACAACACAGCCGACCACATGAAGTTCCATGCGGCCCTGCCGACCCCGGTCACCGCCGGCACCTCGTTTAACTTTGACACGACCATAGACGTCGTCGACGTCTATGACAATATCTGCGACGGGGCCAACGGCGCCACCGCCTACACGGCCTCGGGCCGCACGATCACCTACACCTTGAGCGGTACGGCCAACGGCCCTGAGTCGGGCGTGGATACCTACACGACCCTGGTCTCCTTCACCAACGGCCAGTCGACGACCGCGCCGCTGTCGGCCACGCTCTACCGCGCCCAGACGACGACCTTGACGGCCTCCATGGCGGCCCTGACCGGCACCAACGTCGCCTCCAACTCTTTGGTCGTCAACGCGGCCGTTGTCAATAAATTGCGTTTTGCCCAGCAGCCGTCGATTAGCGCGACGACTAATGTGGCGTTCGCGGCGCAGCCGCAGGTCGCGATCTCCGACCAGTACGGCAACGCCTGCTCGAATGTCACAGGCCAGATCACCCTACGCGCCTCCACGACGACCGGCAGCTATACGGCTCCTGTCAACGGTTCTCTGACTTCGACCTCCGGCTTGACGCTGACGACGACCAACGGCGTGGCTACGTTTGCCGGCGTCAAATACAGTTATCCCGAAGAGATTTATCTCGAGGCCCAGGCGTCTATTTCCGGATACACGGTGGATCCGATCTATTCCTTTAAGATCACGGTTGCGACCTTGGAAGAGATCGCCGTGACGCAGGTGACGAGCGGCATTTCGGATACGGTTTCTTCCGTTGCGAACTCTTCAGCGACCAAGGTGGCGGTTTTCGGCTTCAAAGCGACGGACGCTGGCGCCGACGGCTATGCCGGAGATATCAAAAAAGTGGTGGTGAACCGTATCACGGCATCGGATACAACAGGCGATTGGAGGGATTACATCTCGGCTGCCTACTTAAGCGACGGGACAGTCAATATTTTGGGAACGGTCGCAGCCAACACGATCAGCTTCGGTTCGGGCGACAGCACGGTCTTTTCGGTGCCCAACGGGTCGAATAAGACCTATACCCTGAGCATTGTTATTAAGTCGACCTTACCCGAAGGGGCGGATGGCAAGATTTTTGCGTTCAGCACAGACGTCAATGACGATGTGACGATGAATACGCCGGCGACTTCCTTGTTTGCCTCGGCGGCCGCGCTGACAAAGAACGCTACCTTAGCTGTTGTGGCTACGAAGTTGCGGGTGAGGGGATCCGCCGGCGAAACGTCCATCAACGTCAATGCGGGAGAAAATGCCGTCATCACGATCGCGGCCACGGATACCAACAACAACGTCGACAAGGACTATCATCCCGACCAGGTCAAGAACATCATCTTCAGCGGTGCCGAAACATCCGTTTTAGGCAATGTGCCGACGGCAACCGATTTGGGCGGCGGCCCGACGGAATTCGGGACACTGACGCCTATCCGTTTCGTCGGAGGTGTCAATACGTCGACCATCACGATGGTTCTTTATAAGGCGGAGACCGCCTATATCACGGCGACAGACGACAGCGATCCGGTCTTGACCACGACCGGCCAGGACCGCCTGGCCGTGATCGTCGCCGGGGGTTCAGCGGCCACACTGGCATGGAGCACCCAACCGAAGACCAAGGCGGTGGCCAATGCGCCATGGAAAGATTTTGTCGTGGCTGTTTCCGATGCTTACGGCAATACCGCTTCTTCCAATGTCGATGTCTCGGTGACGCCGACAGGCGGCACAACGGGCGCAGGCGCGACCTCGACGGTCACCGCCGTCGACGGCCTGGCGACGTTCTCGAATTACTACGTGACCTGCCCGGGCTATCCGGGTTATGTGACGCTTGTGGCCTCGGCCCAAGGCGTGACGAATTCCGCCGCCTGCAATACGGTCACGGTCGATGAGAAATACACCATTGTCGTCAATCTCAAGGACTCCGTCAATGCGACCGATCTCTCGGAGTTCACCTACAGCGTTACCAACGCCGATACCGGCGTCACGCTCATTCCCGAGACCCCGACGAACAGCCCATTCACCCTTTCCGGGGAAGGTTCGCTCGGTTACGGCAAATATAATTTTACATTCAGCAAAGATCTCTATGTGGAAACGACAGCTGAAAAAGATATCGATTGCCTAGCCGACGGCCTGGACGGCACCTATGATAATGTCGTCAACATGACTGTCTATATGACCTCCATCGCTGAGTCCACGGCAGACTACCGCGTCATGCCCAGCTTCGTCTACGACGAAGACAACGAGGACCTGGCGATCCGCCTATGGCTGGAGCGCCGCGGCAAGATCATCTATAATACCGCGCCGAACAAGCTGGGCTACGGTGCCAATACGGCGACTGTCCAGGTGTATGACGAGACCGCTCAGAAGTGGCTCAATACTGTTTCTTTGGATGCGCCCGATCCCGAGGATTTCACCAACGGAACGTATGTCAAGACCATCACGGACGTCCTATCCGCAAGCAATGCATTCGGCCAGGCGCTTGTTGCCGGCAAGACGTATTTTGCCAAATGTACGATTCATTACGGCGGGGCCGATGGCAGTTCCAATTCGTATGAAGCCGGCACAACCTTCACCGTGACGATCACGGAGAAGCTGGCTAAGGAGATCATCAGCAAGCTGGGTCTGGCCGAAGGCGAGACCTTGAGCGGTAAGCTGACGGCGTTGAATACTTCGATTGAGACGGTAGGAACGCAGGTTCAGACGGCCGAGTCCAATATTAAGACCCAGGTGGCGACATCGGAGGCGGCGGTAAAAACAAAAGTCGCGGAAGTCAAGAGCGAGACCGCCAGTATCCTGACAGCCGCGCAGACGACCATTCCGAGCAAGATTGCGACGGCCTCCACGGAAATTCAGACGAAGGTCGAGACGGCTATGAAGTCTGCAATCCTCAATCATGAGACGACGGTGAAACAGAACGATTCCATCACCATCCAATATAGGACATACCCGGGCGTTTCGCCGACGATCACCGTCTATGATCCCCAGAACGTCATGAAGATTGCGGCGACTATGACGGAATATGCCTCCGGCCTTTACGGTTATACCGTGACCTTCCCGGCATCCTGGAAACTGGGTGATTACGCCATCGTCTGCTCGGAGTCGACCTACGGCACGATTGATGCCATCACCATTACCTTAGGCACGGCAGATATCGAGAAGGTATCCAGTGATCTTGCGACGGTCATGGGCAGTGTCTCGCCGATCCAGGAGATCAAAGATAAGGTGGCGGCGTTTTCCGCCGCGTTCAGCGTCATCGAGCAGAACATCCAGAAGGCTTCCGAAGCATTGGCGGCGGTGAAGGGCGAAAGTGACATGTCGGGCGCGACGAAACAACTGGAATCTTTGCATAACAGCCTCAAAGATATGAGCGCCAAGATCCACCAGATGAGCACTTCTGGCGACATGAAGAATATCGAGAAGCTCTATGAGGTCTCCGAGCAAGGTGCTCAGAATATCGATTACATCCGCAACAAGACGCAGGAACTCAAGGCCCTCATGCTCTTGAATCAAAAGATGATCGAAAATACGGCCAAAGAAGAGCCTGTTGTCCAGACATGGCTTGAGTATTCGTAATAAACTGAAGGGCGGATGGGGATGTATAAGCCTCCCTGCCCGCCGCAAGCAGCGGGCGAAGGCGGACAGAAAGGATCCACGGGTTCGCCTTGGCCACTGAGTCCAAGAACAGCCCGTGGAGTTCCGGAAAGAAACCGAACAGCCAATGACGGCGGGAGCAAAGAATGAGCAGAAAATCCCCGGAAGAATTGAGAGATAAGATGGAGAGGAAGATGCCAAAACGACATATCGCAATGATTTTATTTTTTTTCCTATTTTCTATTTCTTCTCTGTTGTCTGCTGCTGAGGCCAATATCACTGTCCGAGCGACTGTTGTTAATCCCTCGCAGACTGAGAGACGCATAGTGCCTTTCAAGTCCTATCTGCCCAAGGAGATCAAGCCCGAAAACATCGTGGAGATGGGGGACTTGAATATTGCCTATGACACCAAAGAATCCGCCTACTACCTTTATAAGGATTACGATTTGGCACCACGGGAGTCCGTTCTGGTTGAGATCGAGCTGGAGGACGTCTGGAAGATCCCGCAGGACGAGCTTGTTTCCATCAGGTCGGAAGCGGATAAGGTGGTCAAGCTTTTGCAGGATACAGATTATGCCGATCGGGCCAACTATCTTCGGGGAAGTATCGTGACGAAGCTCGATGAGATCGAGCATAGGCAGGAGGTCGTGAATCCGAATCCGGGAGGCTATATCTCGGATTACAGGGATAATCTTAAGCTCTTGGATGAAGTCAAAAGCGACCTCCAGGCCGCCAAAACCTTGATGACCGAAGCCAAACAAATCTACCCCACGCTAACGTGGAAACTGATCGTTGCCGTTGTTGCTTTTCTGGGTCTCCTAGGAGTTGTCTTCTTCATTATCTGGTCCAAACAAATCAAAACTATTTCAAACCTCACTGAAGATTATAAGTCTGAAAGAGAAAACATCCAGCCTCCCTTGGCAGAGGAGAGGGCTGAATACAGGCATCCCGAAGAGGACAAGAAGCCCGAGGTTGGCGATATTGAGCAGCGTATCAAAGATAACCCATGATTGCTCTGGTGGTGTTTTCTTAAAACGGCCATGGATGCATATAGTGTTGCAGTAGGCTTCATCAATACCCTTCAGTTTCCTCTAATCCCAGCCTTCTGTTGATTTGTCAAGGGCGATCCCAATTTTTTTAAAAAAGATCTCATGTGCGAAACCGCTAAATCGTTTGGCCTCTGCCAATAGGATAATGTGCGATTTTACTCCAGAAAACCATATTTCGTAGTATTATCGCACATAGAGGGTTAAGCCGGTTTTGCGCAGAAATATATTCAAATAGAAATCCATGTTATACTTTCTCTGGTTCTTAAGATTCCGTTTTCTTGATATAGAGTTTTTTCATCCATCGGTCCAGGCACCACCGCGTGATATTAAGATTTTTCGATGTTTTTTCAAGATGCCAATCATTGCGCCTTAAGGCCTTGAAAATCAGCTCCTTGGCAACTTGGTACAAGGCTTTTCTTAAGTCAAGACCTTTGATTCTTACGTTGGTTATTTCGATATCGTCGATAGCATGCCTGATGTATTCCTTTACCTTATGGTAATCGCAGGGCTTTTCAAATACGGCATACGCTCCCAGCCGGATAAGTTCATCGCGGCTGTATTCATCTAGATAAGCCGAAATAATAATCACGTGGATGTCCGGGAATTCTTTTTTAATAAGCTGAAGAACCTCAGTCCCCGATAATTTTGGCATCTTGATATCCAGAAGAATCAGGTCGTAGCATTTGTTTTTCCTGCTCAGACAAGAGATTACTTCGGAGCTGTCGAGACAAATATCTATTTCCAGATCAATCTCTGAATAGTGCTCAAGACAATGTTTGGTATCTTGGGCAAGCGTTTCATCATCATCGACTACCAGAACTCCGTATTTGAGCTTCATCGATGCTCTCCAGGTGCTGGTTTAGAAAATTTGTTTTATCCTCAAGCAGTGCATAAAGTTAAGCTGCAAAGCTTCATATTAGGGTAGCTGAGATAGCAGAAATTTTTTATCATAACTTATTCTCTAAGAAGAGTTTAGCATATTTTATGCAGGATTACAACCATTTTTTATGAAAATATATAGCATAACATATTGAAAATTAAAATGTTATGAAAAATTCAAATTAATAAATGGTCAGGCTACATAATTATTTGCTTACTTTGGTCAAAGGGGGATTTTATGGTTCCGTTAAGATAAACTTTGAAGATGGATTGCCTGTATCAATAAGGGAGGAAAAATCCATAGATACGGCACCGTTTAAAGAGGAGATCAGGGAAGACGTGAAGAAAGGTTTGATTAAAAAGAAAACATTTAATGAAAAAGCTTGACAAGGTGGCATTATGATGTATATTAAATTCTAACAATTTGGTTTTCAGCAAGCAAACAGTCCTATTGGAAAAGCCAAGGGGCTGGTTTCTGAGGTAAAACCTCAGGAGCCAGCCCCTTTTTATTTGCCTTACGGACACCTCATGGGAAAAAGTTGTCATCATAACGATGGATTTTATACAAAAATCAACAACGATCTTTTGGCCACCCTTTACAAATGTCCGTTCAATGGTACCGAGATTAGGCTGATTCTCGTTGTTATTAGAATGACTAAGGGCTGGAATAGAGAGGCCAGAATCATCAGTTATGGTTATCTTGCCAAAGAGGCAAATCTTGACAAGCGCAATGTCAGAAGGACGGTTAATTTACTTGTCCGGGCGGGGGTCGTTGTAAAGAGCAAAATCGGCCGCAGAAATATGCTAGGCATAAATCAAAATTATAGGTCCTGGGAATTGTGGAAAAATAAAAAAGCGGGAGGACGAAAACACCCCTGCCCGGAGGGTGACTTCACCCCTTAGAAAAGGGGCGAATTTACCCCCAGTAAATAATTAAAGAAAATAAATAAAAAATAGTAGTAAATAAATGTACCTGTGAATATTGTGTATAAGTCAGAAATCTATTTGGTAAGAATTCCGATTTCTTTAGCGAAAAGTTAGTCGTAAAAAAAGACCGTTATGTTATCTCGACACCAAAGGATTTCTTTAGATTAACAAACAGCTTAATAAGAAATAAGATCGAATGAATAATATTAATCGACCAGATAAATTAGCAATTGATGAAGCGCAGGAACGTTTGGATAGATTTTATGAAATACTTCTCAGGCTTGATCTGCGTACCATGCAACGATTTAAAAAAGAAAAGGAGGATAATGATCGCGGTGATAAAATATCTTGACAATATTTGATAATATTATAAAATAATAGGCATGCCAAATATGTTAAAACAAGGTCATCCCGCAAAGACTTATAATGTGATGGAGGCTGCCGACCTCTTTAAAGTTCACGAGAGGACAGTCCGCTTCTGGATTCGAAAAGGCTGGGTAAAAGTAAAACGTGATTACAGGAATTTTCCCGTGTTCACCGCACAAGATATTCGTAAAATAAAAAAGTGGAGATCCACTCTAAAAGGCTGACCGGATGAAAGTTGCAATCTATGTAAGAGTGAGTACTGAAGATCAGGCAAGAGAAGGGTTTTCTCTGGAAGTACAGAGGGAATATTTGTCGAATTATGCCAACCATAATGGCTTTGAAATTTATGATATTTACCAGGATGACGGAATAAACGGCTGTTCAAGCGGGTATTCTTTAGACAGGCCAGCGTTTAAGAAGCTAATGTTTGATGCCAGGTTAAAAAAGTTTGAATTGGTGCTTGTTTATAAAACCGACAGGTTCAGCCGCCGGTTAAAAGATATGCTGAACGTGATTGACGAGCTCGAAAGTCTCGGCATAGCTTTTAAATCCGCCACCGAGCCCTTTGACACAACGACTTCGGCAGGGAAGCTTATGTGCCAACAACTGGGAAGCTTTGCTGAATTTGAGAGGAATCGAATTATTGAAAGAGTATTCCCTGGCATGGTTAAGGGAGTCCTAAAGGGCAACTGGCAGGGATCTGCGCATGCGCCATACGGCTATCATTATAATAAGGAGAAGAAGTTATTGGAAACAGTGCCTAACGAAGCAAAAACTGTCAAATTGATCTATACGATGTATCTTTGCAATAAAAGTTCGGTGCAAATAGGCAGGTATCTTTTCCAAAATGGCTACAGAAGCAGGTGCGGGAACCCCTTTACCGGCCATCATATTCTTTGTATGCTAAAGAATCCGATTTATACGGGCAGGTTATTATGGAATGTTCGGCATTATTATAGGACACCAAAAGGCTGGAGATATACTATAAATCCTCCCGAAAAACAGGTCCTTGGCCAAGGCAGGCATGAAGTGTTGATTTCGGTAGAAGATTTTGAAAAGGTTCAGGCGACATTAAAAGAAAGAAGAAGAAATTTTAACCATCGCGTAAACCCTAGTTCGTACTGCCTGACTGGTGTTTTAATCTGCGCAAAATGCGGTTTGGTCTATACAGGTTCATCTTATATGACTAATCATAGAACAAAGAAAAGAAAGCCATGGTATTGTTGTTCAAGCAAATATAGATTCAGGGATAAATGCGGCAATCCCGCAGTCAGGGCTGAAATAATCGAGAACCAGGTTTTGGATATTATCGAGAGAATTACAGAGAAGGGATCCCTCGCAAGGCGTATTGATAACATCATTAAAGCCCAGACTGAACCAGATGAGGCGATTAAGGAGCAGATAGACCGGGTTAAAAAAGAATTGGAGAGGTTGTTAATAAAACAGAGTAAGCTCACTGATGCCTATTTAGACAACCAAATAGGTATAGAGATTTATAAGAACAAAAATGCCGCTATAAAAGAAGAAGAGCAGGCTCTAAAGAAACAATTGAGTTTATTGGAGATTAAATTAATAGAAAAAGAGCGCTCTCGGGATTACCTCTGTGTCCTGTCACAAATAATCAGCAATTTCAATAAAACAAAGCAAAGCATGGAACCTCAGGATAAAAAAGATTTGGTAAGGCTGATGTTTAAATGGATAAAGATCGATGATTTTAAGATCGTAGATTATGAGCTTTACGAGCCATTTAAAAGTTATCTAAAAGAAAAGGAGAAGGGGCGGGATAAATGCCAACTCGAGGAAATTCAAGTAGTTCCGAGAAAAAGAAGCCAGTCCTGTATATCGGAACCTTTGGTTGGCCGGTGGCAGGATTATAGTAATGCGATGAGGAGCTTGGCCGAAGCGGTAGTCGGGGCGTTGTAACGAAAGAAAAAAATATGATTGATACGGATAAATTACGCACAGCATTAGCCAATGAGCGCACGATGTTAGCCTATATTCGCACGACTTTATCAGCGTGGATTTTTGGTTTGGCGGCAATCAAGCTTTTTGCTGAAAACTTTTTCATCGTTTGTTTGGGATGGGTAGTTGCTGTCAGTGGTGTCTTTATCCTGCTTTGGGGAATTTTTGAATCCCGAAAACGTCATAGGGGTATCCA